>SDBT01000982.1_pt1 | contig 48255 bp, 28 predicted proteins | sample 2277101 | NCBI WGS metagenome assembly SDBT01 (sample SAMN10404973, study PRJNA504765) | marine sediment metagenome | isolation source: marine sediment core GS10_PC15, 103 cmbsf | place: Arctic Ocean: Southern Knipovich Ridge | collected 2010 | reverse complement strand
AATCGCATTTTCAAAACATTCAATCGCTTGTTGATAATTTTTTGAGCTAATACAAGCATTTCCATCTCCACGCCATTCATCAGCATCTTTACCCTCAATTTCTTTAGGCATATAATTAATCACTCTTTAAGATTTAATTTTAAATTACCAAAATAATAATACTGGAATAAATATAATACTTGCTTATGTCTCTGCATAATAACGGTTATTAATCTTTAAATTCTATCGTGAAATAACCGGATTAGTTTTTTCTTTATCCCCAATTTTCAAGCCTATAGTTTTATATACAATTAAGTTAAACTTTATTTAAGGTAATATTCTGTCAGATTTTAAAAAGGGTGTCAAAAATAAAAATACTTCATACATCTGATATTCATTTAAGAGAGTATAATGATGATAGATGGCAGGCTCTTGTATCTCTTTTAACAATAGCAAAAAAAGAATCTGTCGATTTATTCACTATTAGTGGAGATTTATTTAATGCTAATATTAATGCTGAATATTTACGCCATAGTTTAAGAGAACTTTTTTCAAATAATGGGTTTAAAATTGTAATCATTCCAGGAAACCATGATATTAATTCTTACGGGACTAAAGAAAGCGGTTTATATTTTGGGAGCGATGTGTCAATAATATATAATCTTAATGAACCCATAGAATACGAAAAAGTCAGAATTTGGGGTTATCCTTTTGAGGCTATTAGAGAAAAAGCATTCTTAGAAAGAATAGATAGTATAAAGGATAAACTTACGCCAGACAAATGTAACATATTATTATATCATGGAGAACTATTAGACGCTTTTTTTTCACGGAACGAATTTGGAGAGGAAGGAGATGAAAGATATATGCCCTCTAAATTAAGTTTTTTCAAAGATTTGAATTTCAGCTATATTTTAGCAGGACACTTTCATTCAAGATTCGAGGTTTGGAAACCTAATGAACAGTCTTTTTTTATTTACCCTGGTTCACCTATTTCAATAACAAGAAGAGAGAAAGGTATAAGGAAAGTAAATATATTAGAGGTTGGGAACCCACCGCTTGAATATAATTTGGATTCTCCCCATTTTGAAGAGATTAATGTTGAATTCGATCCCTTTACCGAAAAAGATGTAGTTAAAGCAATAAATGAGAAAATTAAAGATCTTCATCCCAACGCAAGAATTAAATTAACAGTTAAGGGTTATATAAACAGTTTGGGTATGGGTAAAACAGAAACTGAAATTATCGAGGAGATTGAAGAAGTACTTAAAAATGTTAACATTGAACTCGACTATCAAATTGAAGATATTAAAGAAATTCTTGAAGATGATTTGTTTTTAAAGTTTCTAAAATATTTAGACCGCGGAGATTATAATGTTGAACGAAAAGAACAAATGCGTAATTTAGTTATTAACGCTATGAGGAGGTTAAATTCTTGAAGATCTCTGAATTTGAAATTAAAGATTATGGGCCTCTCCCTAATCTTGGAGTTGTCAAGTTAAATGATTTAAATCTATTCTATGGAAAAAATGAAAGTGGTAAAACTTTAATTATAGACGCTCTTATTAGAATGCTAATAGATCTACCAGGCATCAGAAATGACAGAATAAATCGAGTTAAAGAAAAACCAATAGGATACATTGATATTATTAAAGATAATGGTGAGAGGGAAACATTAAAAAGAGATAAAAAAATAACCGAAATTTTAAAAATCTCTCCATCAGAGTTCTATAATGTTTTCATAATAAGAGATAGCGATCTTTCAATTCATAAAGAAAAGGAATTTTATGATAATATCACTGACCGCTTATTAGGTTTAAGAATTAACGATATTTATCAGATTGATCAGGAATTATTAAATATAGGGCAACTAACATCAAAAGGCAACTATAAGAATACAAAACCGGAGAAATTAGATGATAGAATAAAAAGTGCTCGATCTTGTATGAAGGATATAACTAATTTGCATATAAAAATTAAGGATAATAATTTAGATAGCTTGGAAGAGGAACTTGTTAGAAACAAACGAAAAATTGAAAAAATTGATTTTGATATTAAAAATCTTGAAAGTGCGAGAAATCGAGAAAAGTACGAGAAGGGAAGAGAAACATATAATGAATTAAGAAATGCTATTAATAAGTTAGAACGTTTAACTCTCTTTAATGAGCAAGATGAGAGAGATTGGAGAGAATTTCAAAGCAATATAAAATTGTTTGAGGATTCTCTCAATAGTTTAAGAATAAAACTAAATAATTATCAAAGTGATCTGAAAGAAACGATTGAAAGTATAAAAAATAAAGAACTTGAACTAAAACTCCCCAGAAAAACCAAAAATCTCATAGATGAGAAAATTAAACCTGAAATAATAAATTATAAAGTAAAGAAAGGAGAGTTAGCAAAAGAAAGTGTATTTAATGATTTTTTTCGAAAACTTTGGTTTGTGTCAATAATACTAATTGGAATTTTCATTTTCACAGGAGCAAGTACAAATACGGGATATTCATATTACCTAGCGATATTCTTTGCTATTATTACTCTTGGATCTTTAATTTTTTTTAAATTCCCATACTTAAGGAAAAAAGCTTACACTGAAGGATTCATCGAAAGAATTAATTTAGATCTTAAAGGATTTGGATTAGATGGGGAGGATTATAGAGAACTATCTAAAAACATAGTAAATTTTGAAAATGGATTTGAGCAAAAAAAAGAAGAATTAGATGGTCTAACAACCGCGAAAGAATTATTAGATAACAGTATTTCTACAATTTTGAATGAAAATATGCCTGCTGCTGAGATGGAAATAAAAAAAAATGAAGATTCTATTAATCTTGTTAAGAGAACTTCAAAAGTTGACACTATTAATGAATATGAAGAAAAATTAATTCTGAAGAGAAAAACAGAAAACGATATTAATAGACTTAAATCAATTTTAAGTATCTTCAAAGTAAGTGAGGATATTGAAGATGACAATATAGTTAAATGGGAAATTGAGATAAACAAATTTGAAAAGTATAAAAATGAAGCATTAGAGACAATTTACGATGAAGAAGAATATTCTGAAAAAAAAATGACATTAGATGAGGTTACTGGACATTTTATAGATCTCGAAAAGCAGTATGATGAATTAAAGGATGATCTATTAGATGTTGAAAGAAATGTAAACGCGGTAATCCAAATAGAAGATGATCCTATCCTTTGTTCATCAATAGGTGACTTGGAAAAAGCCAATATAAAAATTATACAATTTTTGGAGAAAAAAGAGAGCCAAAGGATAAATATTATGGAAATCAGAAAGATTTTTAATGGCATCGAAACAAGGGAGAAGGAAAAAATTTCTAAATTACTAAGTAAAAAAAGTAAAATAGCTGAATATTTTAAGCAAATAACTGGCGGACTATATATAGAAGTTATTTTTAAAATGGAACCTATAGAAATTAAAGTGAAAAATAAATATAATGAAATTATTGAACTATTTCAACTTTCGGGTGGTACATTAGATCAACTGAATTTTTCTATTAGATTAGCATTAGGAGAAAAGTTATTACAAGATAATCCTGGTTTCTTTATTTTGGACGATCCTTTCATTAAGGCAGATTCAATGAGACTAAAAAATCAAATTTCATTATTAAGAATAATATCTCAATTGGGCTGGCAAGTCCTTTATTTTACGTGTAAAGATGAAATAGTTAACAGTTTTAGACCCGATATTAATGATAATGCATTAAATTTTCTTGAATTAAAAGATCCAAATATTATTTAGGAGATTTAATTTTATAAGACTTGTTTTTCGTGAAATAACCGATAATAAAATTGCGTAAATAAAAAATTTTATCCACAATTATAAACACAGACAAGTTCTAAAGTATTACTTTATATCAGATAAGTCTTAGTAGAAATGGCTATGAAGGGTTCCGATTAATAATAAAGGACATTTCTGATCCTGCCATATCGTCCTTTGTAGTTTTATAATCGCAAATTAATGTCATCGTTATAAATAGAAATTACTTTCAAATAAATAAAAATTTATTTTTAAAATAAAATAGTTTCACTATTTGCTAGTTACAATACTCTATTTGTAAAACCTTCAATTTTTTGTTGAATCATAGTATTTTTGTTAAATATTTTCGCTTATGGTATTTAAGTTTTAGTAGCTACATATCCTCTTTGTAAAGGAGTAAAATATTTCTTACATTGGTTTTTATTTCTAACATAAACCCAGTAGATAAATGAACCAGTGATTTGTCCTTTTCGAACAGCTTTTGATTTTATTTTGTGTTTACTTTTTTCTTCATTATATATCTCTATTAACTCCTTTAAAGTATTATCTATCTTCACCTTTTCATTATTCTTCGCATCAAGAATGTCGCCAACATTTACTTCATTAAACAAGACAGGCTTTTTAAATTCAATTTTATCTCGATCTTCCATTTGATTACTCTCAGGAAACATAACTGATATTGAAGTAAATTTTATACTGGAATTAATATTATTTAACCAAGTTAATACATCGACATGAATTGGATGAAATCTCTCGGCAATCCATATCCCTTCCTCTACTTTTTCCGAAACACTATATGAAATCAATTGACCTAAATGTTTAAAGTTTGAAATACCAAATTGATTTTCTATGGCAATCTTTTTACCTTCTTGATTTTCAGCTAAAATATCTAAAAATTTACCCCTTATTTCTTTTTCAGTTGAAATTTTTTTCAACTTAGAATTAATTAGTGGTTCTAATTTATGTAAATTATTACTCAACCAATCTGAAAATTCTTCTTCTCTAGTAAATAGCTTTTTTTCATTATTCATAGTTTTTTCTTAAACCTCCAATTGGATTTCTTCATTAATTTCAAAAGTATTAATATTACTTTGATGAGATAATCAAATAACTTCTTTATAACTTCTTAGATATTATAGTAAATAAAAGATAAAAGAGGAAGGCGACTGGAACTACTATTCTAAAGGGTTTTACGGTTGCTTTATTTCCACTTCCTTCGAATTTAAAAATAATGAGATAACAAAATCTGATTTAATAAAATACTTAAATTTACATATGAAATAACCGAAGTGAATAAAGCTAAATTATTTAATTCTGTTTATATCTATTAAAACAACAAATTTTGGAAATATGACAATCAGAACACTTGGGATTGTGACTTTTGCATATAGATCTTCCAAAATTCCAGAACGCACGATCTAATTCCCCTAACGGTATTTTTGCTCCTTCGGCAAGAGATTTCACAGTACGCCACATATCTAAATATCTAGCTGAGTTATTTTGGTCCGAATAGGGTGCAATACCTAGTGTATATGAATTAAGAATTAAACCTGTTCTTAAAAGTATCCTTATTATATGGGTATCAAGTGCTATGTAATTATTAAGGAACATAGAAATCCCCAAATCTCTTACTTTATACTTTACATTTTTTATTTTTATCATTGTATCAGCCGTAAAATCATCCATAAGGTTTTCAGGAGCTTGTGATAATTTTAAATACTCCTCTATATCAGAGTTATATTCTGTATGGAATATTTTAGTTGCATCTAAAATTACTGTGGCGCCTTTCTCTGGATATCTGTAATGTAATTCTTTTAACTTCATTTTTGTCTTTTCTATGAAATCTACATCTCCTAAAATATCCTCAACACTAGTATAATTCTTAAGTAAATACTCTGAAGTAGGGAGCAGAAAATTTTCAGAAGTTGCTCTCATTAGAAGTGCTATACAAAATTCAATAATCTTTTCAAAATTACTCTTCTTATTCATTTTTACTAAATCGTTGTTATATTCTTGAATCCTCTCTAAAACTGTTTTTTGAACAGAAGAATCCTCACTTAATGCAGAAATAGGTATTGTAATAGCATTCATCATCTCTTTATATATTATTTTAATATCTGGAACTTCAATTTTCATTTTTACTCTTCTCTTCTTTTGTATATATTAACCTTTAGTCCATTCGGGACTCATTACCCATAATGCCTCTAAAATACCTAAACAAGCATATATCTTGTATTCTTTTTGGAATCGTGTTAAATTCATATAAGCATGGAGGTACCAGGTCTCTTTACCTTTTAAATACACTCCATATCTGATCCCATCAGTGACAATCAATCTATTAATAGCAGCTTTTTCTTTAGCATAGTCTTTTGCTTGTTGGAAAGCATAAAAAACGGAGTTTCCCTTTCTTTTAGCCTCAATTAAAGCAATAATATTATCAGCTGAGCGTGGTAAACTCGAAAACAGAGCAATATCAATGCTCTTTCCCTGATCTTTTTCTGATTTATATTCTAAAGCCATTTTTTGGGGTGTCCAACCCAATTTTCGAAGAATAGGGATGATTAAATAAGCTTCAGTTTCAAATTCTGAGGGCTCTAATATTGAATCGTGATCATACCATCTTGCAATCATTTGAAGGTCATCAATGCCTTCTTTTAGATTTTCTATGGAATTGCTGGATACACCCTTACTAAATAGGAACTCGCCAATTTGATCTAGCGTGACTTCTTTAGAGATTTTTGGAAGCTCACTAACATTCAATGAGACTTTTTCATAATCTATTTTTAAAGATTCTAACCAATTTTTCACTGGTTTTCTTAGAGGTAAATTCCCTAACGCTTGCGTTGTATCTCCTTGTTTTAAAGTATTAATTGGAAATTCCCTTGGTTTACCTCCAATTGAACTTTTATCCCAAACCCATTTCACTCGTCTTACATGTTGGATATCCCATCCATCTATATCCGAAAAGAGTTCATTCCAAGAATAATTTCCCGAGATAAGTCCTACCGCATGAACGAAATTTGTCCCTGTTCTCAAAATTACGATATCTCCTTCCTTCATTTCTTCTGCAAATCTTCGGAGATCTTCGATCTTTTTGGTCTTGTTTATATTAAATTTTTTTCCAAAATCGGTTAGAGCATCCTTACAATCAGGCCAACTGCCGAATTTTCCTGGACCATTTAGAATAACTTGGTTACATAAGCATATATCCACTTAATCTCTTTTAGTATCTCCAGCTGATTCTTGCCAAATTTTTCTTTCTATTTTTTTCATCTATCATATGAATATGATATTTTTAATATATGCATTTAGATAGAAATTTTCTTCGGTGGTGGATATTAAATAATAGATGAATAGCAATCATACCACAAAAGTATGGTAATATGAAGATATTACAAAACAAAAATTATCGTGAAATAACCGTTTCACGAAGTTTGTAAAATTGATTTAAGATTGAGTTCTTTAAGTTGTTTGAAATCTAATACTTTTATCTCTTTTGGACCTTCTTGATCTTCAGAGGTCCATTTTTCAGGAATTTCCTTTACGATTAGAATACCTATTTTATTTAAAATATAAGATTTATCTTTAAATCCTTCTTCCAATTTTAACAATTTGTGATAATTGCATAATTGGTGTAAGCCTTTACGTAAATATTGAGGCTCTTTTGAATTTTTTACTTCAATAATAATAATTTTTCTATTTCTACCATTTCTTATTTCTAATAGAACATCAGGATGTAAGCTAATATTTCTCATACCATATGACTTTAGAGTTTTAGCATATAATGAATTTTCTAGATTCTTTATTTTAGCCCATTTTGGACCTAATTGGTAATATACTTTCACTTCTTTATTATCAAATGATTTAGCATAAATATAATTAGTATCTGTCAAATTTTTCAGTTTAATTGTGTAAAATTCCTCGCTCCCATTAGGAATTTCGGATAACTTTTTGATTATTGTGAATAGTACATAGAGTTCAGCAGTTTTGTTCTCATTTGGTTTTATTATCTGATCAATTAAGAAGAATTTAATTAATTCCTTATTCCTTAGGGTTTTTAAGTCATTAAGTAGATTAGCCAGGCTTAAAATAAAATGATTGTTCCTATAACATGATTTTAAAGTAATAGAAAGCGAAACGCTATCTTTCCATAGATTTTTTTTTAGGGTTACTTCCTGCATATAGAAATTATTAATAATTTTAATAATACTATTATGTATCAAAACTGCGTGATATCTCCAATCATCCTTCTTTAACTTTTTTTTAAGATACGGTTTTAAATTATACTCGATTAAATCTTTCAAATATATTAAAAAAGATTTTATTAAACAATTTTCTGTTGAATCAAAGCTATTTTTATAAGAATTACAAACAAATTTGATGCTTTGGGGATAATCCAAGTAATTTCTTTCTTTAAAAGTTTCCTTCCATAATATTTTTCCTTCAATATGGTTGTTTAAAATGATAGGATTTTCGATAGAGGTGATTCTAATTTGACGCGTCCATTTTGATAAGTAATTGCTGAATTTTATTTCTTGTCTCGATACAAATTTTAAAAAGGAGAACTCGATTAGCTCTTTTATAGAATTTCTTGGTATATCTAAATTACTATTTTTTAGTATTTTATTTAAAAAAAAACCTTTTTGGAAATAGAAGATTAAATATTCCAAAACTTCTTCTTCAAACCATTTAAGTTCCTTTGCATTATAAAAGCCTAATTTTTCTAATTCCTTATGACTTGGTTTATGTCTTAAACGTAAATATTGATTTAATTGACTCAAAACTTAAATTTGACCTCTTAGTAAGAGTTTTTTATTATTAGACGATTAAAATAATTATTCGTTTTATCATCCCCAGAGAAATTCTTTTTTAAATCGTCTAACATAGTATTAAAAATACGCTCAGGCAGCGATTCTACCTGAGGTAATATATACACTTCAAAAGCATCGGTTATAGTGAGATTTGAACTTTCTAAAAACTTGTCAATATCAATAATTATTGCAGGACCAATCTCAAAGTAATTATTTACTGATTTCCATACTTTTTTTATTTCAATTTGATTATTTTTTCCGCATTTAAAATCATAACCCTCCATAAACTGGTTAATATCAGGAATAGGTATATGTATGAATCCAAATCTTCTGATAAAAGCATGTGATAATTGATGTAATGAAGCTTTATCAGAAGAATTAATTGTGCCACCAATCCTCCATAGAGGTGAGATGAAAAATCTTTCAACTTTAGATACCTCATTTATTTTTTTCATAATTTGTGAATTATCAAAACCATCTGATTTCCATTTAGCTAGCGGGATAACTTTTATAACTTCTTCCTTAAATGTTTTAAAAGGTAATTCCACTTCTTGATTACTTAATAAGCTAAAAAAAGAACCAAAAGCTTTATCAATATTTGCTCTATTTAATTCATCTATTATTAACCATTTATTTGTAAATTGGCCATTTTCTTTAAAACATCTTAAAAATATGCCCGGTTGAAAATCTAACTTACCTGCATAAGGTACTAGCCCTCCAATGGTTTCATATACTGTCCAATCAGATGTTGCGGTTGTAAAAACAATATCTTCTATAAATTTAGTATTATTTTTTAGTGTCTCAAAAATTTTTCCTAAAATCATGGTTTTTCCGGTACCTGGTGCTCCATTTAAGACTATATGTTTACCAGAGTCTAATATTCTTAGAATTTTTTCAATTATTTCTTGTAGTGGAATTCCAATGAAACTTTTTTTTAATTCCACTAGAATTTTATCTTTATAGTTAAGTAAGTTGTAACTATTCAAATTATCTAATAAGAGTTTTTCAAGATCTCCAAAATCGGATGTTTCCTCCGTCAATAATTTGTAGAGTTTAAAAAAATCGATGATAATCTCTTCAAACTCAGATAGATCACCTTGAAAATCAAAATATCTGAGATTGAAATTAACTTTATATAAATCTATTATTGAATTTTGATAAGATAAATCATCGAGATTGTCTTCTAAGCTATAAATTATATCATTTGCGGACAGTTTAATGTGATCTTTATATTTTTTTGAAAGATATTTAAAAAGATTTATAATATGATTTCTGTGTCTGTCTACATTTGCTTTAAGAAAACCTTCCAATTGTTCATTAGTATGAGATCCAAGATAAGTACCTATCGCTATACCTCGATAGGAGGTGCTGAAGAACAACTGTAATGATTTTGTTTTGTCCTCCTCAATTTCTATATCTCCAATCTCTCTTTTGACAAAGCCTGACCACGTATAATCTGTCTCATGCCTTTCTGTTCCTTTAAAAAAAGAGCTAAAGCCTAAATAATAATCCTCTCTACTTAATTCTAAGATTCTTAGTAAAAAATCCTCCAGTTTCCCCCACATACCACGCAGATTTTTATTTAATTTATTACCTTCCTCAGTATAATGAATTTTAAAATGTCTAAAATAATTAAAAGTGCCATAATTAGCAAATTGGCGATTCAAACTTTCTTTTCTTATTTTAATACATTTCTCAATTAAATCTAAATCAAACTCATTTAGTTTATTATTATAATCTTCAGGGGAAATATTTTTAAGTTCATTAACTAAATTCTTAATATTATTTGGAAAATCTGCATCTTTCAATTTTTTTTTAAAATTATCAACATAATCAGAAAAATCATTAAGAGAAGTGAAAATAAATTTTTCAATTTCTCTTATTTGATTAAGAGTTACAATTCTGAAGAAGGGTATTGTTGTTTTGTAATTTTTTTGTTGGATTATATACCTAATTAAATACTTATAGTAATTATTAATTGATTCTATATTCTCATTTTTAATAATTTCGCATATTTTATTCACATTTTCATCAGATTCTTCTAAATCCAATGAAAAATCCAAATACTTTTTAATATCGTCCAAAACATCTAGATTTAGATTTACCATTTCGAATTTTTTCGCCTTTTAAAAGATAAATTAATTGTCTAGTTTCAAAACTAACTTTGGTTGTTAATATATTAAAATCCAATCATATAAATATTTACATCAATTCTTTCTTTAAATTTTTCAATAAAATATTCTACATCCAATATAAAGAAAATCGGTTATTTCACGATATATGAATTATTTCGGTATTACTATTATTAAATTTGTAATATGATTATAAAAAAGACTAAGCAATATAAAAAATCTTAAAAAACTAAAATTACATAGTTTTCTACTTAAAATATATTAAGAAATCATGTGATAATTATTATTAAAAATAACAATCTATTTCCAAATATATGATTTTAGACTAATTAGTGTGACTTGAATGAATTTAAATTTACTTAAAAAACAAATCCATAGACACGAAGAAGAAGGGAATTATGAAGAAATTATTCAATTTTTAAAAAATATTTTGAAAAAGAAAGAAATTGATAAAGATATTAGAGAATTTGCCCAAAAAGAAATCAAACAAAGATTATATAATATTGCTTATGATTGTTTTTCAGATTTAGAATTGCAAAAAGCTCTGATTTTTTGTTTAGAAGCTATTAAATATGATGAAAATTCTCTAGAACTGAAAAAATTAATAAGTAATATACATTTTGAATTAGAGAACTACTCTGACTCACTCGAACACTTCCTCGAATATTTAGAATCTAAACCAAATGATGCTGAAGTGTTAAGAAATATTGGAATAGCATATATTGAACATAGTCAATATAATAAAGCAAAATCATATTTGGAAAGAGCTATTGAGATTAATCCTAACGATTCCTTAACATTAGCAAAATTAGGCTCTATATATTTAGATTTGGATGATTTTGAAAATGCTATCAATTTCTATGAATCTTCACTAGGAAAAAGTGTTAATAAATTTCCGGTTGAGTGGCAAAATCTTGGTCACGCACACCTCTCCTATGCTTTATCCTTAATGGTAAAAAGTGAAGTTATTGATGTTGATAAAATAAATGATATTTTAAATCGAGCAAAGAAATATTATGATATAGCATTCGAAAAGGAACAAACCAGGTCCTATCCAACAGAACCAGATTTTCATGCATGGTATGAATATGGTGAGATTAATTTCTATCTTGGAGAGGAGGATATTGCAAATGAAGCTTTTTTGAAAGCTAAGTCAATAGATATAAATTTATGGAATTATTGGGAAGGAGATACATATTTTGAAATGATGAAAGCTGATGAGGAAATTGTAAAAAAGATAATTTCTGATTATCTTAAGAAACAAAAGAAAAAAATGAGCTTAATTTTTTATTGTAGAAATTGTAAAATGTCCTATAATCCTTCAGATTCATTACAAAAAACCTTAGATGGAAAACTTCTTTGCCCTAAACATGGAATAATCCTGGAAAAATATCAGGATTTTCGCGACTTACCAAAATAAAAAAAGAAGTAATACTAATTACTTTCTTTTAATTTATACTTTTTATAGAATTCTTCAATAGGAGTTGCCCTAATAAGTGATTCTGCGAAAATTTTTGATTTCTTTCTAATAATAGGTTCTGACTTTCTCTCAATGTAATTCGATATTATATCCCATACTACCGGTCTAATAATTACAAAGGGCTTTTTAGATGTTTTCTCAAATCCTGGTATATTTATTTGCACTTTAGAATCCTTAGCATTTAGATTACTTGTTGGATATAAAATTATTGATTGCTGAGATTTTAAGTCGCTTAATGCATACATACTTAACTGGTAAAGCCATTTACTTGGTAATGGCAGTGATTTCTGACTTAAATCTCGATACTTTGCATCAAGAATAATTGAATTTCCCGTTTTATTTATAATAACATAATCCGGACGTAATATTGGATTTTTTCTCTTGTAAGGATTTGAGATATAAGAATAAATATTTTTAACTGATACTTCTGATCTAACACGATTTTCTCCTAATGTATTATAAAAAAAGCGTAATAGGAGATTTTGGAAGAAAAGATTCATGTCAAAAAAGAAACCTTGGAGTAAATAATCATTATTGGTTTTATCCTCTAAAAAGTCGGGAGGTAAATTTAAAATTTTTATTAAATCTAATGCGGGTTGATAATAATCTGTTAGTCTATTTATCTTAAGCATTACTTTCTTAAATATTCCAGGTGTTAATTCTATTAAATCAACATTTTCATTTAACAACCTTACCTTGTCTATGAGAGAGTAACGTAATCGTAGATTACTCGTTTTAAATGCTCCTTTATGTATTCCTGCTAAGATAATTTGATTCAATAAATTATTCTCTACTCGTTTATAATAGTGGCACGATATACTATCCTTTAAAATGAAATTTCTTCTAACATAAGTTTGAAAATCAATTTTTCCTTTAGGAGATTTTAAGTTTTCTCTCATTTCTTCATATTCCCGATATAACCCTAATCTTATAATTTTTTCAACTTGATATAACAGTTGGATAAGCAATAGTTCTAAAAAACCATCCTGATTAGAGTTATAGAGGGATGTACGCGAAAGGTTAAAGTCATCTAAATCAAAAGCGTAATTAATGAGATTCATAAATTTTAAATCTAATATCTTTGGTTTGATTTGTAATACAATATTTCCCAGTTTAATACTTCCAACATAAGAAGAGGTCTTAATTTTGAGTCCATTAATTGATGGATTTATCTTCAATGCTTTATTTTTTTCAAAATCATCAATATTATTCTCTTTAACCCATTTTTCTGGTTGATGAATATTCAGTTCAGCCCAACTAAATGAATATTCTTTCCATTCCTTTAATGGTTTAAAATTATTATTTGCTTTTATACTCATCATTAGTGGTAATAATATCTTTAATTCTCTTCTTCATCATCTTCCTTTTCTTCTTTCAATTCTAGTTCTTTTATCTCTGGATATTGTTCCACTAAGGTTTTTAATAGCTGATCCCGATTTTCAGTTTGAAATAATTTCTCATCGATTAATTCTTCGTTTAGTTTTACAATTTTTTTACCAAGAATTTTAGCTAACATCTCATAATTACCATAGCAATATTCTTCTAACAGAGGTATGATATCTTGTCTTAAAGTAATGGAAAATGATTCTATATTATGAAGGGGGATTCCTTCCTTTTTTAATAGATAGGCATGACCGATCTGTAAATTTCTACCATCCTTACCTAAAACTTTCCGAATTTTTTTATTAATGCCCATTAGTAACCGTTTTAGTGATATTTTTAACCCCTCTATTTCGATAATGTCATTAACTAACTCATAATTAGGCATTAATTCAATAAATGCAAATCTCCTGCGTAATGCTGTGTCCAACAATGCTATCGACCGATCCGCTGTATTCATAGTAGCAATTATATTCACATTCGAAGGAATTTTAAATGGTTTTTTTGTGTACGGTATTCTGATCTCCTCTCCTCGTTTATCTTTCTCAATAATCATCATAAGTTCCCCAAATATTCTTGGTATATCACCTCGGTTGATTTCATCGATAATCAAGTAATAATCTTTCTGGAGATCGTCACTAGCAGTTTCACATAATTCTTTAAATATCCCATTTTCAAGTTCAAATACAACATCTGAACCCTTAAGTTTAGGTTGATATCCAATTATAAAATCTTCATAACCATAAGAGGGATGAAAACAACATTTAACAACATATTTCTTCATCAATTCCTTCTTTTGATCATCAGACAACTGTATAAAATTCTTTTTGAAATTTTTATTTGCTGCCAATTGATTGGCTGCCTTTTGAGCCCAATAAGTTTTCCCAGTACCTGGAGGGCCGTAGAGAATAACTTGTTTTTTTCTTTTTAGCGCAATCGAGATGGGCACTATTTCTTTTGGAATTTCATAGGAGAGTTTCCCTTCTGGCTTTTTAATTATAATTCCTTCTATATCTGAAATTAATTTAGGATATCTTTTTATTCTAATTAATGAGAAACAAAACTTTGATTCAGGTATTTCAATATTATAAGGTCGCTCTAACTCAAACCATTTAATTCTTTTTTGATAAGGAAATAGTTGATCTGGTTCATATATTAAATCATGATTGTCTGCTAATTGTCCAATAAGAATAATTTTTTTCCCTTCTACGAAAAGTATGATATCATTCTGTCCTTTATTCCCGCATTTCAAATAGAAATTACCAAAATTTTGAGCAATTAAATTAATATCAATTTTTGATTCCAATTCTCCCAATTTCCCAGCTAATTTTTCCTTAAAAGGATTCATTTTACCTTCAGAGTAATATTGATCTAGATCTCCTAATTCATTATATCCGAAGCATAGAACATCATTTTCTTTCATATATTTAATAAATTCTGTGCTAGAAGCATCGTCAATAATTTGATTTACCTCTTTGATATTTACCATCCAATATCTATGAGTTTTGCCATATAAACTGAATAATATATATGAAATATAAATTAATGGGATAGCTAATTCTTGAGCTAATTTTCTAAAATAATAATCAAGTTCATAATAACCTTTTGGATTATCAGGAATAATACCTAATCGCAAAAGCATATGTAATAAATACTGATTTGAATGAACTGAAGATAATAATTCTGAATTCATTAAAAAAAGATATTTGTGAACCCATTGTTTTCCATGAAGTTCGGGAGAATTATCGTGCATAAATGTATCAAATTCTCTATATTTTTGGAGATCTATATCGTTAAGGAGATCTCCACACTTTTTTGATGCGTTTAAAAGATTATTTCGGTTTTCTTCTCCTAGTATTATTGCCTCGCCTTCAGATAATTTTTTTAAATGTTTATCTTTCCAACAATCATCTGGTGGGCTAAAATATACACGATAATGCCCCGAATGACCAACTCGACTAGTTCCAAAATATTTAGGAAATTCTTCATCATCTTTATTTTCTAACCAATATACTAAACTTTGATCTTCATCTTCTCGATAAGGACCATGGATTTTGAATAATAACTCTTTTCCATCAATTTTTAATGCATTATAACCAAATTTTTCTTTAAAATAATTTATTTTCTCAATTAATACTTCCTCGGATGGAAATTCTTCGGATTTTTGATAATTTAGGTATTGTTGTTGAAGTAAATTTTTTAATTGTTCACTTATTAACATCTTTTCCCTCCTAAAATGAAAAATTTATCTAAATGATAATTAAACTTAAGAAAATATATAGTTTTAATCTAAAGTTTTTATAATTAAGAATCTAAATAGTATTGATAGAATAAGAATATCTTTCTTGATTATAAAAAATATTTATTTTTTGAAAGGCAAAAAGAAATGAACGATACTATAAAGTGGGAAGCTTCAAATTTTCAAGATAAGGATGCTTTATATGATTTATTCGAAAAAGCAAATTATACCCTTGGAAATGTTGAACCCGTAGACCCCGAGTTTGTTTTTGGAAAAGATAAGAGTCAATTAACTGAAAATGTTGAGAGTATCTATCATCTAGTAAATGAAGAAGATGATGAGTTCCAAATTTGGTTGGTTAATTCGTCAAAAGAATGCAGAAAGAAATCTTGGCGTAAATTAATAATAAATATCGTTAAACAAGGAATTGCTGAATATGTAATTTTTATAACTGAAGATTTTAAAGAATTTTGGATCGAAATTGTCGCAGACGAGAGGGATAAAGAACTTATCCTTGATCCCAATAACCCCTCTTCCAAAGCAGACAAGTTTATCCGAGATCTCTTAAACAGACGTCCTTTATTTGATCCAAAAGGACTAACAGCATCACAATTGCAGTTAACACATGAATTAACTGCTTCCAAGTTAGTAAGTGCGTTAAAAACATATGATGAAAAAAAAATTCGACATCTTTTTCAAAGAGCGGGATTATGTTCTATTTCTGATATGGATTTAATTTGTTCTAGGGATGAAGCTCCATTAAAAAATGCTATAATCGAATTAAATTTTTCAAAAATTGATACTAAAAACTGGATTAACACTAACTTAGCTAGAATTAAAGGAAATTATAGAGTGAAATCCAATAAAGATATTTATTGGATTCTACTGTTAGAAAAAGATAGTCTATCTTATATTTCTGAAAAAGGGGATATATTTTCTTCAATTAAGTATCCAGAAAAAAGAGAGGATTTAATTAAATTACTTACAAGTATGATAGCTTGTATTGATATTAGAGCTGCCTTTAATGGCGAGACTTTTGAATCTCAATTTGGACCATTTTCACCCTTTTATGCAAAAGCTCTATTTTTCATGGTGAAATATTTAAATGAGCATAAAATTGAATTAAAAGTAATAAAAGAAGAATGGAAAAGGTATTTTGGAAAAGTCTATAAAAAAGAAGATCTTGATGAAGAATTACTAATCAAACATTCATATTTATCATTAATTGTTAAGAATGTCTTATTTTGCAAATACTTACCAGAAAAAATCGTAGAAAATGCGGGATCATTTATAGAATTAACTGAATTTCTTGAAAAGAAAGGTGTAGAGATGTTTTTTTATGATTTTTATACTTGGGCTAATAATATAATTGAACTTCGGGAGGATATTTTCAAAGCATTACATGGTGCTTTATATGAATCTGAAGACATTTTTAGAGTGATTTATCAAGATATGGTTTCCCCTGGTACAAGGCACGCATTAGGTGAGTTTTACACCCCCCCAGAATTAGTCCAACTAATAGTAGATGAAATTTTTGATTATGATAAGATAATTTTAGATCCTGCATGTGGATCTGGAACATTTTTAGTAGAAATCATAAACAGAATAAAAACAAAATATGAAACTCAAAAAGACCAAATAAATCGAATGGGAAATGTCTATGGATTTGATGTTAATCCAATAGCGGTTTTGGTAACAAAAGCAAATCTTCTATTAAACTTAGAAGGGATAAATATCGAGAAAATCCCAATAAACATTTTTCTAACTGATTCTATCAAAGTAATTGAACGAAATCCACAAAAAAATTTAATTTGGGGATCTTATATGACATTTCTAATGGGAAACATAGGAGAATTGAAAATTAATGTTAAATTTTTCGAAAAATCTACTAGTAAAGATTCTACAAATTATTTAAATCAGTTTCTTAAATTCCTACAATATATAGATGAACAAATGACTAAGAATATTAATAATAATACTATAATTGTTAATTTTGATAAAGAATTTAAACAATCCTGGTTGAATGATGTTATCCCTAGTTGTCCAAATACGTATCGTAATAATATTCATCATATGATTACAATTTTAGGTGAATTACAATCAAAAAATCAGAATCATATTTGGTTATATTTATTATATAATTCAATTGGAGCTCATTTATTAAAAAATAATGTTGATATTATTGTAGGAAACCCCCCCTGGTTAACTTATAAGGATCTTAAGTCAGATAGTTATAAAAAAGATATTGATAACTTAAGTCAAGCATTAAAACTTAAACCATCTAATATTGCGCATATAGAATTGAGTATATTGTTTTTTAAATATTGTTCTTTAAAATTTTTAAAAAAAGATGGTAAGATTTCTCTTTTAATGAATCAAACTATTATTAGAGGGGAAACTTTTGAAAAATTTCGTTCATTTCAAGGATTTTCAAATATTAGTATATGGAAGTTCATAGATCCTACATTTAATATTGCTCATATCGCTTTATTTGGGAAAAAGGAATCCTCAAATTATTTACCCCCTTTAAAGTTTCCAATAACAATTATTAAAGGTACCCATATAACGGGTTATGAAAAATTGAATAGTGAAAATTATATCCCAACATATATAACAAATTTAAAAAATCAAAGAATTGTAGGGGAATTATTTCCTGAAACTGAGAAGGATAACATTTTAAAAATTGAAAAATCAGTGTATAAAGAGCATTTCTACGATGGAGCAAATATAATCCCTAATTTAATGCTCTTAGTAAACATCCATGACAATAAGAAAGATTCAGAATTTAGAAAAATTACACCCAGACCTAAGTATTATTCATCAGCCACAGAAAGATGGCGTTTCTTTCCTTATTTGAAATCAGAGATTAGAAAAATTTATCTTTTTGATACGATAAAAGGTGGTAATATCTGTCCGTTTGTTATAACAGATCCTAATAATACTTTTTTACCTATTACTAAAAAAGTGTTATTTGACAGAAACATGGATGAAAAAACAAAAAGTCACTATGATAGTCTAAATGAAACTTTTCTTGAACACCGAACAGGTCGTTCAGAAAATTATTGGGATTATATTAATCACAATTCTCAATTATCAATGCAATATGGTTCAAAATATAAAGTCGTATATAATAAGGATGGGAGTATAGTTAAAGCATCAATTATTCCAGAGTCTATACTTGTCGACAATAGTGTTATTTTTTATAAAACTGATAATAAAAATGAAGGTTATTATTTAATTGGCATATTAAATTCACCTTTGATGACAAAAAATATTCAAAAACGAGGAGGTACTGGATATAAAGGTTCAACACGTCATATTCAGCAGTTACCATTAGATTACGCAATTCCAAAATTTCAAAAAAAAATACCTTTACATATGGAAATTGTGAAAATTGCGAAAGAATGTGAATTATTTGTTAATAATTTTATTACTACTTGGCGAAAATCTCAATATATAGAAAGTAAAACGATGGTCAAATGTAATTTCTGCGAAAATATATTTATAACAGAAAAATTTGATAACCATCTGCAGAAATGTAAAAAATTTGAGGCAATCCCAAGAGACAATAGGGTAAAATTTCAAAAAAGTGAAAAACTGAGTGATTATAAAGATGTTCCAATTAAACCTTTAACGATAAATAATAGATTATACAAAAATAGTTATTTTGCAAAAAAATTAGAAATATTAGATTCATTAGTTACTGATTTATTAAAATAAGCTTATAAAACAGGTAAAAACTTAATTGAGATTACTATGAGAAGAATTATTGATAATGAACCAAGAAAATACCAGCTTGATAAATATACAATGGCAAACGCTCTACAAGAAATAATTGAGCAAAAAAAACCGGATATGATTGATATTGCTGTCGGGTTTTTTAATCTTTCAGGTTGGAGATTATTGGAAAATCATCTACACCAACTACAGAGTTCTCGATTTCTTATAGGATGGGAAGTGTCTAATCAAAAGAATATTGAAAGGGAGATTCAAGAATGGTTTACGCACAAGCTTGAAGACATTCCCTTAGAGGAATATACTCAAACCCTCAGCTATGTTAGATCTCTTATTGCATTTTTGGAAAAAAAAAATCCAAAATGGACATCTTATTCCAATAAAATAAAGGAAGAGCATCCAGAATGGGAATATTCACACCAATTTCGACTCCATGCTCGTCCACATATCCATGGGAAATTATATTTATTCCCTAATATAGCAATTTTAGGTTCCTCAAATTTTACAGGAGGAGGTTTTACAGGTAACACAGAATTAAATATGACTATTGAAGAAAAAGACTTACTAATTCATTTAAAAGGATGGTTTGAACATTTCTTTAATTCTTCAAGATCTATAGATTATCGCCCAATTTTATTAAAACAGCTAAAAGATTCAAAGTTTGGTGATAAAGAATACGATCCTTTCTGGGTCTTCCTAAAGATTGTCTTTGAATTACAAAAGCAAGAAATTAGACGAAATATAGAAGATGAAGATGAAGTAGTGAGATTAGCTGAATTTCAACAAGAAGGGGTTGCACGAGCTTTAGATATCATAGATGATTTTGGAGGTGTAATGATTGCTGATGCTGTAGGATTAGGAAAATCTTATATGGGGGTTTCTATTCTCCGAACCTTAGCTATTCGGGCACCACCAATGAAGAATAATATTCTCGTTGTATGTCCAGCTCAATTAAAAGATAATTGGGAAGAACATCTCCTTAATGGAGGTTTAACATCTGCTTCTATTTATACTCAGGAAATGATGAGTAGAAATCCCATTGAAAAGAAAGCCTACGATATCATATTAGTAGATGAATCTCATAATTTCAGGAAACCTAAACCAAAAAGGTACTCAAATTTTATGAATCTTCTTACTCGTAAAGAACCAAAAGTAATCCTCTTAACAGCTACACCTATAAATACAACTGAATTCGACTTATATTACCAATTAAAACTGATCTTTAAGAATAAAGATACTGCTTTATCAGATTCTTTGAATATTCCCAATCTACATGATTATTTTAAAAACGTTGTGAATGGAATTAACGATCTGAGCTTAATAACTGAGCACTTACTAGTAGCAAGGAGCCGATCAGTGATACGATATAGGCAAAAAGTATTAAAACAAGATATTATGCTTCCGAATGGTAAAAAGATTGAATTTCCAGACAGAATTCTTGACACTATTAAATATCAAATACTTAAAGATAAAAAGATCTTGGAAGATTTAGGCGAAAAATATTTCAGTGAGGAATTTAAGAAGATTAAGAAGAAATATCTGGAACAAGATAAATCTCAAATAATAACACCATCTAATCTATTTTATGAATGGATTTTTAAAATTTTAAAGAAATGGAAAGGCGCTGCTTATAAGATAGAGGCGTATAAGAAACCAAATTTACAAAATGATGATAGATTAAAAGGATATAGATCGATTATACCATTAATGTCCACTACTTTACTTAAACGATTAGAAAGTTCATTATTTTCTTTTATTAAAAGTGTACAAAATCAAATTCAATTTTGCAAGTTTTCCCGTTATGCTTTAAAGAATGGATATATCATATCTTCAAAGGCATTAGATGAGCTAAGGAGTGCAGTCTCAAATGAAGAAGATGATCCCGGGATTGATGTTGATATCTTTGATAATTTTGAAAAAGTTGATGAAGTTCTAAACGGAGCTTTAGATTCTGAAGGTTTTAAACAAATTTTAATGGCTTTAGAAGTAAAGTTAAACTTATCCTCAGACAATCGAAAGAATAGTATGATTGAAAAATTAAATATGACTGAGTTCGAAGAATCCTCCGTAGCGAAGATATTAGATGATATAAAGACAGATGAGATACTTTTTCACGACATATTTGATATTTCGTCTAAAATAATAGATGTAAATGATTTTAAATTAGAAATATTAAAGGAAAAATTAAAAAAAGTCTTTAAAGAAGCTAAAAACTATCAAGAGAAGAAGGTTATTATTTTCTCTTTCTTTGAAACTACTGCGAAATATATTTTTGATCAATTAAATCAAGATGTTAAATTTAAAGAAGATCTGAAATTTAAAATGGATATAATATCAGGAAAAATCACTAGTCATAATAAACGTAAGGAAATTATTAATAAATTTGCTCCAATTTCATCTGAAGTTGATATTCCTATTACCGAACAACTGGATATTTTGATATCTACTGATGTTTTATCAGAAGGTCAGAATTTGCAGGATGCTAAACATGTTATAAATTATGACCTTCATTGGAATCCCGTTCGGATGATACAGCGAGCCGGAAGGATTGATCGATTAGGAAGCATTCATAAAGAGATTGTGATTCATAATTTCTTTTTAGAAGATGGCTTAGAAGCTCTCTTAAATTTAATGCAAAGGATTGTAGCACGATTGAGAAAGATAGATGATACCATTGAATTAGATGCACCCGTTATCGAAATGGAAAAGGATTATCTTAACTTAAATAGAATCCAAGATCAAGATTCAACAATTATCCAGGAATACGAAGAGAAACTTGAATTTGTTGGCCTTAACCAATCAAAGAAGGATTTATTAACAGCAATTCAAGAGATTGGATATGAGAAATTTGCAAAAACACCAATGGGAATTCATTCGGGAATGCTAACGCCTGATAATTCTGGATTAATGGTTTCAGTTAAATTCACAAAAAAAAATATGAAAATTCCTTCAATGTTCTGGGTTTATGAACCAGATGATGCAGAAAAAGAATTTCCAAAGTTAAGCCTTCAAAATGGAATAATAAAAAGTAAACATACTATCGAGAAAATTGTAAGATGTGGAAAAGCCACACCTCGCGTAGTGCTTGAAAAACCTGAAGATATTTACTCTCGCGCTGCAAAAATAGTTAAAAAATTAGAAGATTATCAAAGACAAAAAGAAACTGCTAGTAGTATGATCACTACAATTGAAGCGGGAAATAAGAAGTATTACACAATTACTAGAAAAGCGATAAAAAACTGGGGTTTGGATAATCAATATGCGAAAAGGTTTATTGAATTTTTAAAAGAAAAGAAATTTGATAATATTCGTAGAGATCCCGGAATTCAAAAACCTTTGGATAAATTTAATCTAGAATTTGAAAATATTGATAAAGCTGCAAAACATTTAGAGGATGATTCAGGATTAAATAAATGGAGAAAAGAAACAATTGAAGAATTTCTGTATAATATATATGATTATTTTGACTCACGCGAAATTTTAACAGAAAAAGAAATCAGAAAAAGATCCAAAGAAAAAGTAAAAATTACTTTAATTGGGATAATTAGAGTATATACACCCGACACTTTAAATGAACTGAAAGATAAAAAGATCTAATTAGATCGTTAAAGGAGCTAAAATTATAAATTTTAAGTGCGATTTTAAGATGATTGTACCAAGATTATTTTGTAATAGTGTTATATCTGGACCCAAAATGCGAAACGCTTCTCCAATTAAAATAAAATCATAGTTATATATTCCAAATTTTACTACAATATAAGAGCTCTTCCTTTCAATGATTTTTGATACATTTTTCAGATTTAAATCCTCGTTTACCTGAATAAGATTATCTGAAATATTTTGAATTTTTAATATTTCATCAAATTTGGATAAATTTCCAACTATCATTGCATTGTCTTTATATATAAAACAATGATTATTTCCATGTAATTTCCAATCATTTCCAAGAATATTTTTCCATTCACCAATAGTAAGATCGCTTTTTTTAAATAAAACTATATTATCAATGAGTTCATTCTTAACCATTTTTGATCTACTCTTGATTTTATGGTATCTGGCAATTCTTTGAAGCTCTTTTAGTGAAAGTTTTTCTAATTCTTTAAACTTCTCAGATACCAATAGTTTTTGAGAAGCTAGTTTTGAAAATGAAGTAATTTCTGTTTGGATAAGATTTTTAAAATCATTACCTTTATGATCCATATATGTGTCGAGCAGTGTTCTTATTTTTCTTATATTATATTCAGTCAAAATCAAAATATTAAAACCTGTATAAAAATTAGTTTATAATACCAATAATAAAAAGGAAATTCCTTTTATCATAATTTTAGAGTAAATTTAGAATTTCAAAGGTTTAATTTAATGAATATATTTCATAAACGATAAAATTGTAACTTAACTAGAGCAGAATTTGATCCTACCAACTATTATAATCCGTTAAAACTTTCATGAATTTTGCTGGATCGTCAATCTTCTCTGCACAAACATCACATATCACGCTTATTGAGTGTCCAACGCTATTTGGTCTTATGATAATTTGGTATGGAGCCATTCGTATAAACCCGCTTGGTTCTTCTTCGTGTTCATGCTTTCTTGAAAAAATATCTATAGCCAAAAGTTCATTTGGTGTAAAATAGCGTCTATTATTTCGCTTATTTTCCTTATTCAGTTCTATGATTCTTTCATAACATTCAACTGCCATCTCATAATTATTCAAAGATTTAAGAGTTCTAGCTTTATACGATAATGCTCTTTGATTCTTTGGGTCAATATTAAGGACTTGATCGTAACTAGCTACTGCATTTTTATATTGTTTTAATTTCTCCAAGGCTAATCCTTTATTAAGCCAAGAGTACTCGTAATTTGGATCGATTTTTAACGCTATATTATACAATTCAATCGCGTCTTCATATTTCCCCAGATCACTGAGAGCCATTGCTTTATAGTAATACCCCTCATCATGTTTTGGATTTATTTCAATAACACTGTCGTAGCATTTAATAGCGTCTTCATATCTTTCTAAAAATGTTAAACAAAGCCCCTTATCGAGCCATATATCTATATTTTTGGGGTCTGCTGCAATGGCTTACATGATCAATTTTAATATTCGATTATTTAACGAATAGTTTAAATTTCAAATAAACTATTTCCAATTTGAATAGTTTTCCCAGTTATTGGTTTGGGATGTGGTTTACTTCTGGTTTTTGGGTTATTTTGTTGTTTTGGTTTATTTCTATAATTTTTAGGTCTTGAAATCTTGATATATATTGCTACCACATTATTACCTTCAATATTTTCCATATATAAAACGATATCATCATAGATGATACTTGAATTTCTTGAATTTCTTGAATTTTTTAGACTTTCGCAAATTTTTCCAGTTTTTGGTATTAACCTACCTCTAGCCTTAATCTTACAGTATCCTTTCTTATCCAAAACTCTATTAGCATGAAAAATATATCGGTCTAAAAATTTATGTCCAACAAACATACCAATATCTTCATTCGAGGGTAATTTCTTATTAAATTTCTCTATTGTTGGTTTTTTTATAAGGTTTATCTCAATTCCAGTTTTTTTTATACCATTTTCATTGATTTGAGTATTAAATCTGATAGATCCGTAATTAATTTGATCCTTGAAGTAGAAATTTCTTAAGGTTTCACTTAGTATAACCGCTCTAGTAATACATAACTCTTGAGCTAAAATTTTACATTTCCCCTTAGTATTAATCCATTTTGAAGCATGTAAAATACTTTTTTTTGTTGGGTTATCTCTGATAAATTCATGCGTTAATTCATTTAGTGGACGTTCGAAGTCCTCCGAATCTGTGCCCAAATCCTCATCTTCAATATCGGAATCCTGGTCCAGATCTTCATCTTCCAATTGTATCTCTAGATCCTCTTCTCCCTGATCTTGTTTATCTCTTGCAGGTGTCTTTAAGCTTTGTGTTTCAATTTCAGGAAAGACAAAGCATTTTAACTCTTCCTCTTTAATGTTATTATTAGAATCAATAATTTTAATAGCAAATTTTAATTCTTTTGTATTTTCCTTTAATTCATCAAATAAAGCATCTAATTTACATGTATAATGAAATGGTTTTGACTCCTTTAAATGCATTTGTTTTAAGAGCACTTTATCTGAAAGTTGACCTATGATCTGATATGTTTGTCTCGGATCGTTGGTTAAAACTTCGAGTAATGCTTCATCACTTTCGAATATTTCTTGCCTTTTAATCACTACTTTTTTATCATGCCAATCATCAAATAATCTCCATCTCAATCGAGGAATTCTTATCTGTATATTTGTTTTAATTTTAGGATTATCCTTTCTTATGATCGAAAATTTTACCGAATCCGTTTTACTATTTAGAATTAGATCAATTCCATTATCATCCTCATTAATGATGCTTCCAACATTATGAGGGACATTTATCTTCAACTCATTATAATTTTCCCCTAATGTGATCTGATAGATTTCTTTAGAATGCCCTATCTTCTCAGGAATAATTAAATCTTTAGAATAATTTACTTCAATATAGTGAATGTATCTAAATTTTATAGTTTCGATTTTTTTCGTAGAATTCTCATTATATATTTCGATTTTATATTCTCCGATTTTATTCACTAGATCTTTCTGATAATTTATTCTTAGAGGTTCTGCACCAGTCCAAGCATCGTTTAAAATCTTTACATTCCCAATCCCATTTCTAATCTTAATACACCACCCCTCAGAATTTATTCGAGATGATGTAATCGATAACTTTTGGCCGGTAATTAAAGGTCCTTTACTTTGATATTCATCAAAATCTAATTTTTTCCCATGTAAACTAAATAGCGTACTACAAAAAATGCAGGATTCTTCGTTAGTTTCTATATTTTTTATTTTTAAATATTCATTTTCTCTTAAATCTATTCTTTTGGGGTAATTATAATCCCAAATATTTAATTCGTCAATTTTTTTATGACTTGGTTCTGTTTCGAAAGATTTAGGATGAAGTACAATATATTGCTTCTTGTCTATTTCATTTGGAAAACCAAAATCATCCCATAATTTCACCATTCTTGATTTGCTATTTTTGGGTAAGTTAAAGAGATAAACATTTCTATCTTTATGGATGTGATTATACAAGAGTTTCTTTTTGTTATAAATCATTGGATATTCAATTTCATAACTCTCTAAGGGCGTTTTAAGCTTTTGTTCTATTTTCTCTACCTTAAAATAATTAGTATCAATTTCTGAAACTTTTGCCTTCAAAGAAAAAACATTCTCATTAATTTTAATTAAGTATTCAATATTTACTGGAGGATTCCTTAAAATAAGTTTTTGTTCTGGAATAACTAGTTTTACACAACCTTCGTTATTATCAAGTATGATTCTAGGGGGATTATAACTTATTTTATGAGAAGGGGTTTCTGATTCATTTATAAGCTCTCTAAAAAATCTTAAAATCGGAAATCTATGACCGTTACAATAAATTGATATATAGAATGAGTCATTCTTTTTCATATTTCTATGAATAATATCAGAAATTATTTCTAAAGGGAAATTGAAGGTAGAAGTTTTCTTAATATAATTAAAAATTGGATAAGAATCATTAACAACCTCCAGAGAAAGATCATCTATTCTAGAATGTGAAAAATTTTTTATCTCCAAATAGAATTTATTATTAAATAATGATTCTTCCTCGTAAAGAACTTCTATGCACTCTCCGCTGAAATCTTCTTTAAGTTCTAAACCATCTAATCGCCATTTAATCCAAGGGATTGATATTTTAATTAGAATTTTGTCAGTTTCGACTCTGGATGCTACCCAAATCTTAATTACATCCATATCTGAGGAAATCTCGGTCTTATAACATTCAACACCTTTATCATCAAAACTTTGAATCAATTCACATTGCTCAGATGTAGCTTTTATCTCTCCTGCGTTTAAACATTTGATATCAATAGGATATTTTAAGTTATTCTCAATAGATGTAGGAAAAAATAGTTCGAAGGATCTAGAAATCTCTATAGGGCAATACCTAAAGAAAAATCTAGTAGAACTGTTTAAAATTCTCTCTTTATACTGTTCATCAGCATAAAATTCAACATTAATTTGATAGTATCCTATGGTATGGTCTAAATATTTGGGTAGAATCTCGAAATAGTTTTCATTTAATTCAAAAACACAATGAAAATCATCAGTTTCCTGCGATTCTTTTTTTTTTTTTTTTGAGTTTCGTATATGTAAAAGTTTAGGATAAGCAAGTAATTTGTCTGAGCATTCTATTTTTATTTTGAAGTTTGAATTTAGTATTGGTTCTTCAACAAAAAAATCATCTCTAACTATACTATTTCCATGTATTAATAATATTTCGGGAGCCTGATATAAACTATTAATTAATACATTTTCCGAATTAAATATTTGAATGTCCCTAATACCTTTTGTAAAACTTACGCAACAAAGCTTATAACCATTATAAGAAATATATTGAGAGCCTATTTGAGGATTAGGCTTAATTACCATATTTTCTTCCAAAAGAATCCAAATGAAATCGTTTTTCTTAAACTTTTTATTTAAATCTTTAACAAATGGATTCAAATTCATTTTTTCTTGAAAAATGTAATAATTAAGATCATTGTTTTCAATTCTATCTTCTTTTGTTAATCCTTGATTTGAAGATTCTATTTTATATGAAACAGATTTAAATAAACCAACCTCGATTGAGATTGGTTTTGCCTCACTTTCTCCTATTTTGCAATTTTCCTTTCCGATTTTTATTTCTTCATATTTTAAAATGTTATCACTACTGAGGATTTCGATGCTATATTTAATAGGGGAAGCTAGGTTGTAATCCTCGATAGATGGAAAATAAATTACAGGTGAAATTAATTTAATACAACCAAAACTTAAATCCAGGAATAGTTGAGCTCCATTCTTAAATCGGGGGGTAGATTTAACCGTTCTTTCATCTTCTTCAATATTAACTTGAGGTTTTTTGTCAAATTTATTGTCTTTCTCTTCCATTTCACTCCATAATTTCTTAATTGAAGGTGACATATACTTCTTTGGGTTTTTTGGGGCATAAAATGGTTTTTCTTCCACACCTGTCTTTTCTTGTTGTATCCTGACATTTTTATCAACTAATTTTTCATTTTTAGCTTTAATTTCTCCATCCTTAGATTCTCCATTAGATTCAGGGGGATGTCTATCTTTTGAAAAGATTTCCCTGATACTTTCGAGAAAAGATTTGATTTTTTTTTTCAGGTTAACTAGAAATTTCATTTCTATAATTATATTGATTTATTAATTTATAGTAATTAATTCGCTATTCCTTCAAATAAGTGAATATATATAATAAAAATTTAGCTCTTGAAGCGCCGATATAAATATCACGCAAGTAATTTTCATACTTTACCCCCGTGCCTAATTCTGGCTTTTTTACTATTAACATTATTATATCATTTTCTAAACCTTTATAAGTACCAATTCCATTAAATGCGATATATATTCGTTCAATGAACTTCTGGCGTATATAAGCTAAATCCTTATTGGTTTTAGTTTCTACGAAATAATATGTAACTTTGCGAGGTGGTTTTGCAATATTAATCCCAAATTTTTTTTCCACCCAATTAAGTCGATCGAGATTCATTTCCTTTAGTTTATATTTTTCTTTAGGTAAAAACATTAATTTCTTATCGCATAATACAGTAAATTTTCTTGGATTGATCATAGATCTTTGGTGAAGACGAGCTACTTCTTTTATTGCCATTCGGAGAGCTTCTAATAAAGTCTTGGCATTTATTGGTTCAAAATCAGATTTGATGCTAGAAAGACCTAAGTATTGATTATATTCTGGGAAATTTGTTACTTTTTCAATCCATTTCGCAATCTGATCAGCATTTCTTAAATTCTTTGTTAGTTTAATTTGATCAGAAATCAAATTCAAACCTGTAACGGATGGTTCAAATTCTTTGTTAAATTTTAACTGAGATTGATCATAAAACACATAGTAAACAGAATCTTTATCATCTTTAAGAAATTTGTTAATTAGTGGCCATAAATTGTTGTTGATGTCTTGACCCTCGTCTACGATGATTGAATCAAATTTGTAATCATCATTCGAATCATCTCCAAGTATTGAAAAAATAATTTTTCTAACTTGTTCTACATTCTGCTGTTCCATTTTCTCAATAAAAAATTCAAACTTATCACTCTGTAGATTTTTACGAGCGATAGAGTATAGAAGAAAATTTATTGTTATAATCTGATAATCTGACTTAGATTCAGAGAGTTCTTTACTATGATTTGATTTGATATAATAATTAATAAATTCATTTAATTTTTTATTATAACATAAAAATAAAGTCTTTTTTCCTTTTTTTTTCTCTATCAAAAACTTCTTCATAGCAATATATGTTTTACCCGTACCAGCACTCCCACTAATTAGACATCTTCTCTTTAATTCTAATGCGTCTAGGAGAAAATCTTGTATCCTATTAATCTTCTCTAAAACATATTCCTGGTCTTCCAACCAACTATTTAAGCTGAAGTTTGTGTTAATCTCATAATTAACTATTTGAATGAAGAATTGTTTCAATTCTTTAGGAGGTTCTCTCTTGTGATGCATTTTAAAGAGATTATTTAAATATTTCTCCATAGGAGATTCTGCTGATCTTGAACTTTGGCTTTTACTGTCCCATTCTTTTTGTTCATTAATATTAGATAAATCAAATATCATTTCTTCTACAAAAAATATCATAGGAGATTTATTAGATTTCTTAAACTCACAGCCAGGAAAAACAACACCACAATTAAAATTACCTGGAAATTGATTATTAGGTAATAATTTATTGAAAAGATCCTCCTCTATCTGATCTTTATATGAATTAATGTATTTATCATAGAATCTAAGGAAATAAAACATTGATTTTCTCGCTTGCATAAAAGGATTATTTTTAAGAGGTTCATTTTTGATGAACTTTCCTTTTTTATAGTAATCTCGAGACCATATTGCACCATAATCGTCGAGAAGATATTTAGAGTAGGATTTTTTTGATTGGGATTGAATTGGTTTTTTTAATCTCCTTTTAATAGCCCCTCCTTTGATCTCTAATATTAAAAAACCTTTATTGGGATTAAAAATTAGAAAATCTGATTCTCCAAATAACAGTGGTCGATCATCTGGTTTCTCCATCCATTCAACTGAATGCCAAATATACCAATCACCACTGAGATTTTTGAATAATTTATAGATAATTTTCTCAGAATTGACAATGTTCTTATCATCCAAAACAGATATATTCTCAGGGAAAAGATGTACCATTTAATATCATCTCACTTTTTTAATAAATCTTAATCACTCAATATAAAGAACCCCTAAAATTTTAATACTTATCCAAGTTTTTAAATATTTAAAAGGTTGCTCTATCATATGAGCCTTCCGAATACTTAATTCGGGTGGACATGAATAGACTGCAACAATATAAGCTCCCTTTAATATCTGCTCAGCGGAACCATAATGTTTTCTTAACCATTGCTTTAATTTTTCATCAAATTTCGAACTTATATTACCCACACTAAATCCTTTGTGCTTAATTTCCCCAATCTTTTCATTAGATTCATAAATTTTAAGATCTACAGGCTCTCCTATAAGATTAATGTTCCAAAGATAGTTTTGTCTCTTTTCTGCTTTTAAATAGTCATTTCCTACAAAAGAAAAAGGATCTTCAGGAGTGTAATATGATTCTTCTATGGTGAAAATTCTTTTTTCTAAATCTGGTTTTAATTCTAAAATTGAATATGGTCGATATTTTCTAGGCCTATATCGAAATAAATGGCATGACTTGCGAGGACGGGTTATTCCAACATATATTGTCCGAGCTTCATCAATTAGATCTTCATCATAATTAGCAGGATAAGCATAATCATTAATAAACACATGATCATATTCTCTACCTTTTGCCTTATGAAAATTAGTTACAACAATATTTGAGAAGGTATATCCATATTCTTCAAGTTTTGCTTCATCAAAATTTGAAGTAAAATTTTTTAGAACTGCCAAAAATGATAACTCATCTAACTTTTGAGCACGCCCAGTTGCTATATAATTAATATAAACCCAGGCCCGTAAAGATGTAAGACCTGTTTTCTCTTCAAAATTTTCATTCCAGGCTTCTTGAAAATCTTGTCTGGTTATTACTAAATCATCATCTCGTTCGATAAAAACACTATATAAATCGTAAAAAATTCTAGCCATCCATGGAGGATAAACGCTACCTTCCGTTAAGTAGTGATGTTGTATGTTATTCTGAAATAGGAGCAGCGATGTAGCGCTAGCGAACTTATTTTTCCGATATAGCAATGCTGTTTTTTCAGATAATTCCTCGTAAGGTTTAATTATATTAATAAAATCATTCCGATTCCTAATTATCTTAGTGTGAGGTAGACGATCATTAACTTGACTTTTAAATAAATCCCTAGTAATATTACCATTGGATATTAAATTAGTTGCCTGAATTATTACACTCTTGACTTTACTATCTAAATTTTCATATCGTTTATTTTCCTCGAAAGAAACATTCAAATTATATTCTGTAATATTAAATTCACATTTTATCGAATTTAGAAACTCATTTGGGGAATTAAACATCATTCCTTCATGATCTCTTGATAAATATGCGAAAATTTCTTGGTTTAAATCACCCAATAACATAAAATGACTCTCACTTTTATGGTTTTTATAGATGAATTTTAGAATTTCATAACTAAATTCTGCTCTGTATGTATTTACATCTTGTACTTCATCTAATATCAGACACCTTAAGTCTTCTAATTCGGGCCATTGATTTAGATTATGAGTTATCTGATTATTTTTTTTAATTAAACCATCTCTTAAAAGTCTTGACGCATTTCGAATGTTTCCTTCATAAGATTGTGCATGTGCCCATCCTATCAAATGTGTTCGAGTTAATAATCGCCATGCAAATTTATCAAATGTAAGGACATTTATACCTTGAATCTTTTCCTTATAATCCTCTCTCAGCTTTTTATATATTCGTTGTTTGACTTCTCTTACAGCATTTCGTGTAAAACTTAATACAAGGAGATCTCTACTCGTATCAACATCATATTCTTCAATTAAATATTTTATTCGTTGTATTGCACATTCGGTTTTACCAGTTCCAGGTATCCCCTTGACAATCACCCTTGATGCGAATGGTAATGTTACAATTTCGTCGATATTTTGAACATCCATATTTATCAGAATTTTCTATTTGATAGTTTTTATTAACATATTTCTATCTAATCCAATGTTTCCAAATTCGCAAGAAGTCTCAGGGAGAAATAAACATGCATAACACGCAGCACCATTCATTATACCTAGTGATAATTCATTTGTTTCACATATGGGGTCATTTGAACAGACATCAATGTTTTCAAGTGCCCTTCCAACAATTTTTTTAAACCGGGGAACTTGGTATATTAGACCTCCCATTGTTCCATCCATCCCAGGTCTAGCACTATAAAGGAGTAAACCGGCTTTTATCCCATCCTCGTCAATATTAATATATATTCTCTCTCGTATTGATGCTAGAGTATACCCGCAATCCGCAGAGAGGGATTTAATTATACGATGAGATAGAGTATGCCACCATATTCCTAAAGGATTTGTAAAAGAGCCTGAAATCTTAAAAAATAAGAATTTTTCAAGCCAATTATAGAGATTTTTGTAAATATAATCAACTCCACCATCCTGTTGCCCCCGAGAAAGTCTTTCTATCTCAGCGGGATCAAAATAATTAACCTCAATAGTAATATCTTTTAGACGCTCAATAGATTTCTTTTCTTTGGCTTTTTCTTTTTTTTCTTCTTCACTTAATGCATCTTCTTTACTTTTATTTGAGAATTCACTTGTTTCTTTTTTATCTTTCTCCTTACTTTCGTCGTTTTCTTCTTTTGTTTTCTGTTCTTTATCTTTTTCTAATTCTTCAACATAGCGATTTAATAATTTGGATATTTTTTTCCAATCATCACCTATACCTTTAAAATCTAGATCCGTTAAATTTAGTATCTCAATAAAAACCCCTTCGCCATTTAATCTAACACCAGGATACCAATTCCCATAGTCATTATTTTCAATTTTTTCGATATAAGGTGTTGGAACCATCCGAGGTCTTATAGTTTTTTCCGCATAACAGATTCGTTTATAACCCTGCTGGACCATAATCACTTCTAATTTTGGAACAGGAACAACTCTGAATTCAAGGTTCTTATAAGTAAAAGTATTAGAGTTATCATTATCTACAAATAAGGTTCTATTTACATCTGGATAGGATAGACTTGTAATATTACCCAGGAACACATTCAGTTCTTCTCTTCGAAAATCTTCTTCGGATAACCCTTCTTTATTAATGAGAAACTTCTGATAAAAATCTCTAATAAGATTATTTACTTTTTCTTTCTCAGAATTATCTTGTGCTCTATCTTGGATAATTTTTAAATATCGCGTATTTTTACTTATATGAACCAGAATTTGTTCGATCGCTTCATTTAAGCTATCTTGAGCGGCATTTGGACTGGAATTTAACATCTTCCTTATTTGGGCAATATTAATATTAAATTCATTGATTTTTTCATTTAATTTTTGTTCAATTACAGAAATATCTGGAGGGAGTTTCGGTGGTGAATAATCTGAATACTCCTTAAGTAGTAAGGCAATCGGAGTGTAATTTAAAATTTTATAAAATTCATTCGCTTCTAAAGGTGTGGAAATTGCTGTTATGATCTCAGGGACAAACACACTTGAAGAATTTCTAGGCATTATCTGGGTTATTTGATTACATTTTTCATTTTTAATTCTTCTATAGTCTGATAATGATTTAAAACCACCTTTTTTTACTTCTTCGGGCCAAAATCTTTGACATTTTTCGCCATAGATGATAATATCTCTTAAATAGCAAGAATTTTTACATTTTGGACAAATTATCTGAATTTCATTTGTACCATAAGCTCTCCAAAAATAATATCCTGGCTTGCAACTGAGATCATCCTTTTTATGAACATGATAATGCCAATTTACATCACTTAAATGCCCTCTGGGACAAATGCTAACGAATCTCACAGTATTTCTATTAGATTCGTTCCAATCGACATTTCTTTTATGTGAACAATGAGGACAATTCTTAAACCTTGGATGTAAAATTCCGTATCGATGAGATTCATGTTCACATAGAGACCAATTCGGAAATCGTTTGATTCGATAAATTGTTGTCATATCCGTAATATTTCTATCATAAGTGGCATTACTAGGTAACTCAAATATCCCAATTTTATCATGCTTGTCTCTTTGAGCTACATGAGACCCATACTCTTGATATAGTAATCTCTTCGATAATCTTGATGTACCATAATTTGAGATTAAAAAATCATTAGGTGATTTTCCATTTTCAAATAATCCTGAATGCTCAAAATTCAACACGATACAGGATCCCGCGTCTTGAATATCAATCAAAGATCCTACACCGTAAGATGTTATAAATTGCGATAATCTTACTTGTACACTATTTTTAGTCATGGTTTTTTCTCCCAGGGAATACCTAAAGATATTGTCGGTTCTACACCTCTTAGTGAATTTGGGGCGTTTTTAAAAATAACACTTATATGTCCTTCTAACTCTGCAAATTGGTGTTGTGGATCACCTAAAACAACGGAATTCTTTTTTTTCTCCAGTTCATTGCTTAAAAATTGATTATACCATAAAATCTCCTTGTCGGTTATTAATTTATGCCATTTATCTATATTTTGGAGAAAAAGCTCAAAAATATCATCTTTAATTGATGTAGTTAACTTATGGGTTTTAGGTTGAAACTCATGTCTTTTTTCTAAAAGTTTTAAATAATTTTGGATCAATTCTATATCTCTCGGCTTAAAGTGTTCTGCAATTATTTGTTTAGGACCTGAAACTTTTCCGCGCCACTTAGGATCTACAAGTTTGCCTAAAATCTCAATTGATTGGCGCAATAATGCCACAAATACTGGCCCTATAGTAGTTTCTAAACAATTTGGTGCGAATGGAGCCACTGTAGAGGGTTCAATAAATCTATATATTGACTGATGATATCCAATAAATTGTTCATAATGATCAAGATCTCTTGGTCTCCCAGCATGCAAAAAAGTCATAACGATACCACCCCCACTTCTACCAACTCTTCCAGATGTTTGAATATATTGGCCCGTAGTTTTAGGTTGGCCATCAATAATCATTAATCCTAAACGTAAAACATCAACACCCGTTCCGAACATGGATGTTGTGAGGACAATGTTTGTAACAGCATCTAAATCGTTTAATCTATTTGTTTTCCAATCTACCAATCCTGTTTCTAAGTTCTTTAGATAAGCAGGTAAAATTACAGAATCGGTATGACTTGATAATTCAACGGGATCATTTCTATTAATAGGCAGAATTCTCGCTTCAGAACCATAGAACCTTTGCATCCATTCTCTCAGATCTTGATTGCATACTGATCGTGTTCTGGCTAGTTCTTTTATAGTATTAAAATAACCAACAATAGTCCAAAAACGATCGATTTCCTTATAATTGAGGATTTTAGCTAACTCTGAAAGAGTGCCCTCTTCTATTTCCTTTTTAATTTCATTTGATTTGTTTAAAAAAGCACCTAAAACCCTAGATAATGTAGTTTGAGAACTCTTGCCAGGTGTAGCTAGTCCAACATATAATCTTCCTATTTGACTTTCTTCTAGTGGATGTAAATCTTCAAAAAATTGGAAAAAACTATCACTTTCAACCAGACCTGAAGGTGGAAATATTTTTGCTTTTCGAGTATATAGAGACTGAATTTGACTAGAACCAGAAGCGATTGTAGCAGTTGAAGCAATATACTTAGGTCGTATATAACTATCAACATTTTCTCTTGTACATAGATAATCAATAGCCATTTCATAAACACCAACATAACTACCTAAAGGTCCTTCAATGAGGTGAAGTTCGTCTTGAAGAATGATTTCTGGTGGAGCTACATTAGAAATATTTTTAATCCAATTAATATCATTAACTTTTATTTTTGTAGGACCTGAAAATAAACCCACTCTATCTCGGGCAAACCCATGTCGTAAATGAAATTTATCAACATTCCCAAAAATAGTTCCAATTGCATCATTATATGCAAGTTGGGCGAATTTATCAACAGTACCTATAATCATTGATGGTAATTTTCGATAAATCTGTTCATCAACAGTATAAGCATGAATCGGTACTCCATTTGATAAGTAAGAATTATTTTCTTTTTTAAATAATGGATTTATTTCTGTCCAATATTCTTTTCCATTAATAATATTCATTTCAGCATAGTTAGTATTTGATAGTGTGCATTTCGGGTTAAGACAGCGAATCTCAAAATCATATTCGCAGAATTGTTCATTTTTTTTAATATCTTTAAAAGTATGATCTGGATCTATCAAGATATAATAACCAGGATTTAGAATATCTGCAGATAACAGGTTATAATTTGTTACACGCTCGATAGATTTCCACCAATCCCGTAATTTTTTACTATTGACATCTCTATTTCTAAAATCGAATTTTAGGCTAAGAAGGAAAATCTCACCGCGGTATTGAGTTAAATTAGTAATTTTACACTCATGACCTAAGGGTTTATTTAAATTTTGCTGTTGAAAAAGATTTTGGAGCTGCGTTTTAATGGCATTGGTATCCTGATTATTCGTTTTTATTAAGAGAAATAACTCAAATACCTTATTTGGTAAAATTTGTTTGGATTTTTTTGGTAAAGATAAATAAGAATTGCATACTGGACATTGAATTACTTGGGCAGGGTCCCCTCCTCTAACATTAGGATATTCTTGACCATTTTTTCCGATATTATATATTTTTAGCGCATCTAACGCCCCAGGTATATATCTTCCCTTGAGTATTAGTGGTCTGAGAAGGTTGGGGGTCATTTTACCGCCAATCCAAAGTCCAATACTAAATTTTGATCCTCCCCAAATCCATTGATTTATTAAAAATTTGGTATATTCAGGGTATTTCAGAAGAAATTTAGCTCTCTCTTCACTTTCGATATTTTTAAGACACTCTAACTTTTCTGGCAACCATCCTAAATTTGATGTTTTATCATAACCGCTTGAAATAGTTTGTAGGCGTAATAATTCACAAGACATTATAAACTTCATCCCTCGACGGAACTGTTGAATGGTCAGTAATCTTAAAGTATATCGTGAAATAATATTTACTCCAAGTTGATAATGAGAACCTTCATCTCTATCACTAATAATACCTAATCTTCTGCGATAGGCAATTGTGAATGCGGCTACAAGTAGATAGGCTTCTGTTTTACCACCTCCAGTAGGAATCCAAATTAAGTCTACTATATCTCGGTCCCTATCTGAGAGGAATGAGGAAGATTCAATATTATTACGTTGAGTTAATCCACGGATAGACATTAGAAGAAAAGCTATTTGAAATGGGCGCCATTTAAAACTACTTATTGTTCCATCCATCTCATACTGATGAATAATAGCTTTGTTTGCAAAACAAAATGCTAATCTTGCATTTATATCGGATTTTAATATCTCAACTCCTGCTTTTATTCGATTTAGCATTTCTTCATGCAATCCAAGGTTGATTTTAACTATATATTGAAACTCCTCAAATTCAGAACTGCTAATTTTTTGGCTGTCAATCCAATTTTTATAACCTTCAATAAAGGGTACCAAAATATTTTCCAGTTTTTCACTGTCCCAGCAATTTTCAGCTAATTCTTTGGGATATAAGAAATCTTCTTTGCCTCCACCCCTCCAATTGAAATTAGGTGCATTAATTGGATATATAGGTAGATAATCAGTTCGGACATCAGCAAGCGAAAATCTCTTTTTTATTAAATCGTCTTTTAAAATCTCTCCATCAAGCCAATAAAATGGGGGGAATTTATATTTATTTTTTCGAACATAATAATTCCCGTCTAATTTCCACGTATTAGGGATCTCGTTTTCGAAAACTTCATTTAGTTCCTCCTTGGTTCTGATGAGAGGTCTTTCTGGATCAATATCACTCCAGATTGCTGAACACATATGACCTCTAGCATAAGGTTTTTTTTCCCGATACAACATCTTTGAATTAAAATTTTCATATTCTTCAGTACCCCATTCAATGTTTTCACTAATTTTTTCATCAAAATCAAACTCATATGGCACAATTTCAGTTCCTTCGTTTAGTTTCACCCTAATTTGAGGTTGGAAAACATAACTTTCGACCCATTTACCGTCATATTTGGAAATTTTATTATCATCTTTATCCTGTTTGTCTTTATTTTCTTTTTCTTTTTCGCTTTTTGGCATCTGGTTTACAAAATATATTGATATTCTAAAGACTTTAAATTTAGTAGATGTCCTTACTTCAGTTACCTTTAAGGATATTTGAAACGCTTCTAAACCATACTCTTTTTTAAGAACTTTAAAAAAATAAGCATTATCAATATTTTTAGTGGTAATATTATAAAAATCTTCCTTTGGTGCTATTTTCACTTTTTCTAAAACAACATATCTTGGATCACGGTACCATACTCCCATGCTCTCTGGATCGATTGATTTTGTTTCTTCTTGAATCTGTTTTTGAATTGTTATAAAAGGTGTAATTGTATCATCCGCGAGGTCATCTAATTCTATTATTTCTTCGTCGTCATCATTATCCTCTTGATTTAATTCTGCGTCTTCATTTTCAAGATTGTTATTTTTCTCGATCTCAAAGCATTCCTTGGGTTTAAGTCCTGAGTATTCAATTTCCTCCTCCTCATATTTGTCATTTAAACGTCTCCATTCCTCACACCACAGATATCTGGCCCAATTTACACAGATATCAAATGATGGTAATTCATTTACTGATTTGACTAGAAAAGAGAGACCTAATGATTGAGGTCTTGATTTGGAATCTAATGCCGTTATAAACGAAACTGGATTATCTACCTCATCATTAACAATCGAATCTTCCTCTCCTCTATCTATTTCGTTATTATACTCCTCTTCGGTATCAATCTCCCATTTACCATCAACGGGTGCTAATACACCCGTGAGATATAACGCCTGAGGAACTCGACATCTAGGCATCACCTCATATTTGCCATAATATGGCCCATGAAGTGTTCTATATAATTCTGTAACTAAATTTTCACGATAATTTTGTCTTAAAGGCATATCAAAACCTCCAAAAATTAATGATTTTCTTTTAATTATTATATAATATATAAAAAAAATAGGATGTTACATTAATAAACATTAATGTATATATTTGTTTAAGGTTAACAAAATTTCAATATCTTTAGAACTAAAAAAACAATTTCAGTCTATAATTTTTATTTGGGGGTCTCAACATATTATTAATTACCCCTGGAGAGAAAACAGAAATCCATATAAAGTATTAGTTTCTGAAATCCTATTGATTCGTACTAGAGCTTCACAAGTTTCACCCATCTTTAAAGAATTTATGATTAAATATCCTAGTTTAGAGGAATTTTTAAACTCACAATCAGAAATTATTAAACAACTCTTTAGTTCATTAGGATTACATTTTAGAGCTAGATTTATTGAGGCAATTAAAACAAAAATTAAAAAAGATTACAATAATGAAATTCCAAATAATATAAAAGATTTAAAATCTTTAAAGGGATTAGGAAATTATTCGGCAAATGCAATATTATGTTTTGGATTTAATCAAAGAAGAGCGTTACTAGACACCAATTTCATAAAGATTTATAAGAGAGTTTTTAACGTTCAATCAAAAATTAAAACACCAAAGAATGACAAATATTTATGGGAATTTTCAGAATTCTTACTTCCAGAAAAAAATTTTGTTAGATTTAATTATAGCATTTTAGATTTAGGAGGAATTATATGTAAACATAGGAATCCTCAATGTAATATTTGTCCTTTAGGAAATGTATGTTATTTTAATAATTTAAATTAAATAATGAGAAAGATTCTTTTGAAGTTTTCTCTTAGATTTCAAAATTTTATAATCTTCTAAAGTATTTTTCATTTTACTTGCAATTGCTTTTATAACAGGTACTGGTACTGAATTAGCCAATTGTTTATATGCTTGTGTCATCGAAACAGGGAACACAAATGAATCGGGAAATCCTTGCAGTCTCGCCCATTCCCGTTCCGTCATTTTTCGTAACCCTTCTTTATTTTTTTTTTTAAATGGATCATCTCCTGGTTTCCATGGTGTATAATAAATCTTATCTAATAATAAATTCCTTTCCGCTCCCATTCCTCCGCATACAATAGTATTTGCAGCTTCCTTTCGTCCTATGACCTTATAACCAAATCCGTGTCCTTTTAATTTGTGCCTTTCTCTATGATTTTTTAGAGTATTAAATAATTGTTGAGAAAGATAATATTTTTCTTCAATTAATTTGGTTTCGAGAATATCACCAACCACAGGATTTCCACCATCGCCTTCAGGGAATTCAAACCTTAAATTTTTCTTATAACCTACTATAAATATTCTTTTTCTCCTCTGTGGAAGTCCAAAATCCATTGCATTTAAAATCTTATATTGGATATAATATTTTAATTCACTTTCAAGTATATATTTAATTATCGAAAATGTACGACCTTTATCATGAATAATTAAGTTATCTACATTTTCTAAAAAGAAGGAAATTGGTTGCTTTTTTTTTATTATATCTCTAATATAGAAAAACAAATTTCCTCTTTCATCGTTAAATCCCTCCCGATATCCTACTTTAGAAAATGCCTGACACGGGAATCCTGCCATTAATATATCGAAATCAGGAATTTCTCTAATAGGAAAATCTCTTATATCTATTTCTGGCCATACTCCAAAATTCGCATGATATGTTTTGCGACAATACTCATCGATTTCGCAAGAAAACACGAACTCTATAGTATCTTTAAATGCCTGCTGGAATCCCAATCGAATTCCTCCGATCCCCGCAAACAAATCGATGCCTTTATAGATTTTCTGCATTTTGCTTTTAAATCTCTTAATACTATTTAATCATTATTATTAAAAAACATATTATTATATATGTTTTAAAATAAAAAAATAAACTCAACAAGAAAAATTGCAATTTCCATTTTAAGAAAAAAAGAGCGTTGATTTTAATCTCCAGTATTTTTTACTATTTTTTTCTTTCATTTCTACTGTTCTTTTTTGCGTCAACCCTCCTAATTTTAGCTTCTCGGTTATAATCAAAATTGCCTTCATTATCCATTTTTTCATAACAAATAATAAAAGCTGAAATAAGATCATTAACATTTCCAGCATTATCTAAGGCTCCAAAAGAATTTTCCAAAATTCTATCTACGGTGTCTTGTTGTAATCAACTATATTATTAGGGTTTTTTTCAATTTTCTCTACAGAAATTTGTAAATAATCTCCCTTCTTAATCCCTAATAAGTTTTTAATATTTTTCGGAATAGTTATCCCAATAGAATTTCCTATGTTTATACTTCTAGAAATAAAATTAATAGGTTTTCTCATAATGAATTGAAATTAATGATAGATATATTTAAGATAATATAAAATAATATTTAATAAAATAAAATATTATATAAATAATACTTATATAATTAAGAATCGATATAATAAAATAATACAATGTTATAACATACTAATTATAAAGTTTAAATTGAAATGCAAAACAACTATAGAGCCATCGATTTGTTTGCGGGGATCGGAGGAATTCGATTAGGTTTCCAGCAAGCTTTTAAAGATACTATAGAGTTTGTGTTTTCTTGCGAAAGAGATGAATATTGCTGTAAAACATATATGGCAAATTATAGTGAAAATCCCAAAGGAGATATTAAGATAATTAATAAAAAAAAACTTCCAGACTTTGATATTCTGTTGGCAGGATTCCCGTGCCAGTCATTTTCCATAGCAGGGTACCGGAAGGGTTTTAAAGATGAAAGAGGAAATATGTTTTTCTATATTGAAAAAATCTTAAGAGAAAAACGTCCATTATGTTTTTTACTTGAAAATGTTAAGAATTTGAAAAATCACGATAAAGGTAGAACATTTAATACCATTGAAGATATTTTAAGTAATGAATTAGGCTATACAATTTATTACACAATTTTAGATGCCAGCCTTTATGGATTGCCTCAAAAAAGAAAACGACTATATATTGTTGGATTTAGGGAAGATATTAAATTTAAATTTCCAAAAGGCGTAGAGGGAAGTGTAAAAATTAATGATATATTAGAAAAAGATGTTAATATAAAATATTATTTATCACAACAATATCTAAACACATTAAAAAATCACAGAGAAAGGCACGAATCAAAAGGACACGGATTTGGGTATCAGGTCATTGGACGAAAGGAAGTTGCAAATACGATAGTATGCGGGGGAATGGGAAAAGAGAGAAATTTAGTTAAGGATACCATAAAATACGATAGATGGAAAACGGGCGATGATCCTTTCAAGAAAAAAAATAACGAAGGGATTCGAAAAATGACGGAACGGGAATGGGCGCGACTGCAAGGTTTTCCCAATTCATTTAAATTCCCTGTTTCAATGACACAAGCATATAAACAATTGGCTAATTCAGTACCCGTCCCTGTTATAAAAGCTTTAGCTATTGAAATGAAAAAATCTTTAGAGTGTTTTTATGCGAATAATGCTAATACTATTGAATTCAAAAAGGCTATGATACAAGAATAGATATAAACCTATTCTAATTTCATATAAATGATATTAAATATTTGTTTTCGATAGTTTTCTTGTGGCAAATTCAGATATTCATTCACTACTTCTTTATCCATTTCACTAGTTCCAAATTTTCCAACATCTTTACCATATATTGCCGAAATCAAATTTGCAAATTTCATTGTCATTGAAGAAACGGGTATCTCTAGTAAGGATAACAGTTTTACGGGGTCACCCAAACTTTCCATACCAAATCGATATAAATATAGTGCGATGATATGATCTTCTTTTGACCACCTATGTTGAGATATAATTTTCACCCCCATGTCAATTAATTAATGATATGAGTAAAAGAACTATGACTTTAGTTTTATAGATATTCTACTTGTCAAACTTGCTTCTATGAAACTTAATTGAGATAATAGTGCTAAAATAAATGAACTTCGATAGGTTGATTTCTCATGCTCGTCCCTGTAGAGAATTCTATCCTTTACTAAATTCTCCCATGCCTTTCTAATAATTTCAATTTTTACTAATTCAGTCCCTCGCTCTGTTTTAACCAATATTCCAGAGTCGTTTAGTTCGATGATTTTATTGGCTTTATTTTGCTTTAAAGTATAAATAATCATATCAGGTTCAAATTTCGATTGAATTTTTTGCCATACATCCTCGAATCTCAGTTGATTTTTACTATTTCCATTTTTTAGAGATTTCATCGCTATGTATAATGAATATATATACTTAATCGAAGAAATATTTTCATTAAATTCTTCTTCAGGGACAATTGGATTTCCAAAATCTGGAATAAATTCATCCTCAACTTCCCAATTGAAATACTGATTAGATACACTTTGTTGAGGAGGGCGATCAATCAGGATATTTTCTTTTAGATAATAAACCCTCATTATAAAAATCGCAATAGTTCCAACTTTCACTCCTTCTTGCATTATGTTCTTTCCTTTTGTATAATCTTCCAAATGCTTTAAAGTCCACATGGTAAACGGTCCTAAAGCGCTCAGGAAATTGTAGTCAGACTCGTCTTCCAGTTTTATCACAAAAGAATCAATTATTTTCCCATAACTTTGGACAAGAAAATGTCCTTTAGGTAACACTATTGAGTTAATTTGGTCATAGAGGGAATGATAAATAGACTTGAAAATGTCCTTTTTATGCCGTGTAGTATGCTTAGGGCATATTAGAAAGTAAGGTACTTCTCTTAATTTCTCACACGTGCTCTCTCTGGTGATTCCAATTACCAGTTTATATTTTGGGTTTAAATAACCAAGTACTTCAGTAGCATATGTATACCAAGTCCTAACTTCTACCATCTAATTTCACGATAATTTTATTGGATTAATGATATTCAGTTGTTCTAATATATAAAGTTAAGGGAATCAGTTCTTACTCATAATTGAAAATTATTTATAATAGTTTTTGTAAACCTCTTTCAGCATCTTTAAATCGCTTAATTATAATAAAAGTTGAAGTCCTTTTTCTTTTAACTTTTAGATGTTGGATATTCTTTATATTATTTTAGTGAGTTATTCAATAATTTTAATTAAAAAGAATCTTAGACTTTTATATCAAAAAGAAAAAAATGTTGAAAATTCAATAATGCCTTCTATCAGTGAGCAACTTAAGGAGCACCTTCAAAATGGTCGTGACTGGGAAAAGATGTCTACTCCTATTCCAGGGGTTTTTATTGTGAAAGTACCAAAAACTAAAACGCGTCCTGCTATGCTACAATTAGAAATTAACCCCCTGAAAGATGACGGAAAACTAATGAAAAAAAAAGGTTTATTTATTAGTAATAAAGAAATGCTAATCTTATTTGCTGAGGCGTTAAGCGAAGACAAATCCTATAGAATTATACAAATATTAGAAAAAATTAATCGAAGAGAACCTTATCAAGAAAAAAAAGTTATTTCATTCCAAAAAGCTGAGGAGAAATCACCAGTAATTAGTGAAAAAGTAGAAGAAGAAACTCCGGAGGAAAATTTCGGATCTAACAACGAAAAAGAAGTCACAAGCCCTTCAGAAGAAAAACCGACAAGTAGTGAACAATTATACGCCCTTTCAGATTATATATATGAAGATCGATTATATGTTCAAAAAATTAAAAAGCGTAATAGAGACGATCTATTCATTGAAGTTAATCAAAAGGATTTAAAGACAAAAATTTTTATTCCTCTACGTAATTTATTTAAGTATGAGTCTCACTTCTTTCCTAAAAGATTTGCTATTTTAGGGGAATTTAAGACAGGTAAAACAGAGTTAGGGAAATATATCATTCATAAAATGAAAAGTCATTATAAAGATTGTATTACTCTTACAATAAATTCAAAAATGGGTCAATATAAAAACACTGGTGAGATAAATGATTGGCTATTTAGTCAATGGTATACACATTTATTACAAATATCTAATCCCGAATTTAAAGAAGTAGTAGTCGACAAAATTAATGATTTTAAAACAATGCGAGGATCTGATCCGGATGAATGTCTTGATAAAATTTACTTGATATGTCAGATGTATAAGGAATACTTAATCATTAAACCAAATACAAAGTTCATTGTGGAGTTTGATCAAGCCAATGTTATTGAGGAAGAGTCTGAATTCACACCATTCTATGAGTTCTGGAGAAATTTCCAAGGTTACTGGGAAAATGACGATTACTTTTCTGAATTACCAATTTTCATTTTCGTAATTGGTCATAGGAATTGGACAAATTTTGCAGCATTAAAGAACCCAATTGGTAGAGGTGTATTTGATCTCTGGGTTACTTATGACTATTGGAATAATGCCGATATCGAAGAAATGTATAAAAAAAGACTTCTTTACAGTATTAAACCAAAATATCAAGATAAATTGATAAAATACTTTTTATGCAGTGGCATAATTGACTATTTTGGAAAAATGTTGGGGAAAGCAAGCACTCAAGTATATCTTGACCATTTTTTTGGTAAGTATTTCAATAGTTTTACAGAGAATTTTGTTGCCAATTTAGAGGAATATGACGATTTTTTAATCTATTGTAAGAAGCAATGGAAAGAGGATAAATACGATGATAAATATTTCACGGAAGTTGAAAAGGCGTTTGCAGGTAATCCTGCATTTGATTACATGCCAGTATTTCGATATTTAAGTGAAAATCAAAATGAAAGATGGTTTAATCAGATTTTTTTATTAATTTCTGTTATTTACGAAAAAAATTTTATATCATATGAATCAAAAGATTTCAGGAAATTCCCTAATCTGAATCACAAATTTATTGATGAAAATTTTACCCTATCTCCATTAACGGGGATGAAACCTATTTATAATCCTCCAATTTTTGCTAGCTATGATGGTAAAATCACATTAAACGAAACTTTCCGAAGTTCATTAGAAACAGTGGAAGGGGTGTCCCGAGGGAGTCCTATTTCCCTATTGCAGAAATTTGTGAAATCGAAACGAATAGGTCGCGATGTATTTGAGCCGCGTGAATACGGGAAAAAAATTGAAACTCTACTAAAAAATATAAAACAGAATTCCCATAAAATCTTCAATATAATCCAAAAATGGGTTGTGAATCAAAAAATCGAAGAAGCATATCTTTCTCCATTCTACAAGGTAAAAGATGATACATCTCAGTTGAGTCAAATGTACGATAGAAATTTTACAGATTGGGCTATTTTTGATAATATAGGGAGAGAAATTGCCAACTATCTTGTAGATAAAACTTTTCCTGATAATTCTCTAATTTCTTCTAAGCTTAATTTAGAGGGATTGAATGAAATCAGAACAAGAATCAATTCTGAGACGACTTCTAGTTTGAATATGGCTCAAAGTGTTAGTGATCTCTTGATGGCATTTTCTGCTGAATTAGAAAACCTTGATGAAAAACTATTGGAGGATGATTCAATATTTACCGAGAATGGTAGGTTAAAAGTTTTCAAAACCTCTGTACTTGTAATTATTGATGGTCCAAATTCTTTAGGTCAAAACTATCAAGATCAATTAAATTTAAAAGAAATAGCGGAACATACACATGGTTTAGATAAAAATGCAGAACTCTATTATGTAACAAAAACTGATGAAGATAAGAAATATAAAGATTACGCGTCAATAAATAATTATTTGATTCTTTCAAGTCATAAGGATATTGATTACCTTTTAAAAATCCAAATTAATAAAAGTCTTAAATCAAATGAACCTCCAAATTTGATATTGTTAGGTACAAAAGATCAAGATTACATAGGTTTCATTAAGCAGATTCGCAAAGATTTTGATGTAAAGATTCAACTTGTCATATCATCTGATAAGGGTTTATCACATTCACTTAAGAGAGCATTTAATGAAGAAGATATCCTAAAATTTCCTAAAGAGTTGGAACCAAAAATTGATGACAAGGAATCAGTTTATAAATTTATAGAAGGTAGAATGGGTAGTATTATTAGTTGGACTGATACAGGAAAAATATGTTTTCCAGCTAGAGAGGGAAATCTTCAGCCTAACATAGGAGAAAAGTGGTTATGTAAGATATTAAAAGAATTGGATAAATCTATAATTCTATCGCTTATCAAAAAGATTAGTTGAAAAATTAGAGAGTTTAAAGGATTAGATAACTAACTTACAGTCTATATCTATAACACTTTTTTATTTTAAGGCTTGACCTACTGCTTTTTTGTAATCTTTTAATCCTTTTACTTCAACAGCAAAAATTTGTTTAACATCGTTTACTCCAAAAATATCAGGTCGAGCGCCACCGATTAATAATCTGTACTTTTGAAATTGTAAATTTTTATGGATATGGTGATCGTCGATCCAAAATTGCCAATTTTCGTTTTGCAGATGTTCGCAAATTACCGAAACAACTTCAGCCTCATTCACATATTTTATTTAGTTTTTCTCTTTAAAAAGCTTTTAGTATCACTTTAAGTGATTTTTTTAATGACTAAGGTTATAAGATGGTAATGAAATTCACAAAGATAAGTTCTTTCTTATCTTAAAAATAATCTTGAAAATTTAAGTCATTTAAAATCTTTTCTGC
>SDBT01000981.1_pt1 | contig 48300 bp, 70 predicted proteins | sample 2277101 | NCBI WGS metagenome assembly SDBT01 (sample SAMN10404973, study PRJNA504765) | marine sediment metagenome | isolation source: marine sediment core GS10_PC15, 103 cmbsf | place: Arctic Ocean: Southern Knipovich Ridge | collected 2010 | reverse complement strand
CAGTTGAATTATCAGTTACACTTTCAAAGCTATCTGTTGTGGTTGACTTTGCACCACCACCAGAATCTGTCAAAGTAAGAGTTGCCCCACCGGTTAGATTTGTCAAAGTACCTTGATCAAAATTTGAGAATCCAGACCAGCCGGCAAAGACAGCAGAAGGGGTTGAAGTCACACCATCAGCCGTAAAAGCTTGAATGTTGCCACCTAAAGCAAACAGTATGCCACCATCAGGAGTTGACGTTGCCCTACCTTCAAAATTATAAGTTGAAAAGACTGTCAAATCAGTAGTAGTAGAAATAAGACTTGCATTAGTGGCAGTGGTGGAGGCAGTGGTGGTGGCTGAATAAGGGTCAGCGACTAAAGAATCATAAACAAACCACATCCAAGATGTTGTTGCATTATTTATTGTCAAAGTCGCCAACATTTCTATTGTAGTTGACGTGATAGAAAAATCGTATTCGTTAATCGCGTCTGTCACGATTGTTGAATTGTCAGCCGCTTCCCTTACTGAAATTATAACGTCACCATGGTTTGAACTAGTAAAGTCTGATTCTAAAGTTTGAGCGCCGGCCGGAGTAACTGGGCCATTACCATCCATCCACGCAACTTCGGCACCTTCGGGTGGAGTTCTTTTTGTTGTACCAGCGCCGGCAGCAATAGATACACTAATTGTTTTAACGAACATCATTGACCAGTTGTTGTCTGAAATACTAGTGACTGTGTCATCCGCAGTTGAGCCACTACTAGCTGATTGACTATTAAAATCTTCAATTACTTCATTTTGAATTTGGTGAACCCCAGTATAAGAAGCTGAAAGTGGACGGAGAGCGTCAGACGAACTCATTGTGTAGACTATATTATTTGCACCAGTCGCCGGAGCAGTCAGATAGTAAATATAAATAAATCGATCAGATGGAGTTTGAACCTCATCTGCTCGTGCCATTGCAACTGCATTGTAAGTAACAGACGTAATTTTATCTGCTTGGTAGCCGTCAAAAAATCCAGTTGCTAAAAAATTACTTGAACCAGTTATCGTATGTTCTACGACCACCTCAGTGACACCAGCAAATAATCCATGGTCTGTAGATGTAGAATAAGAAATAGCAGCACTAGCTCTGATTGGGTCAAGCAAGCTGGCTTTAACTATCCTGAATGGTTTATCGGGATTCTTCAATGTCAACTTTTTATAATCTTCGCATGGTACTTGAAAACGTGACTGCCCTTTATATTCTTGATATTCAATATAGCAAATTCTTCCATCAAAATTATGTTCTACCAATTTCATCTTTTCAACAATGCCAAAATCAAGTGTTTCTTTAAGTCGAGTAGTTTCCTTAGGAGTATCTCTGTAAATATAATTTGTCAATATATAAGGGTCACCATTTTCATCTTCTTGGTCGAATTCCTTTATGGCATATTCATTCATTCCTAAGTCACCATCAGCAGTCATAAATGCTACAGATTCATAGCTAACTCCAGCCCAAGGGATTTCTGTATCAACAATTGGAGCAGTAGCCCCAAAAACTGCAACCGCACCAAAGCCAAGTACGGAGATAAACCATTTCTTTTTTTCAATGAGCCATCTTTTCATTTTAATCTGCATCAATAGTAAAGGTGACATTTAAATTCAACCAATCAACTGTACCTGTGATAGTAGAAATTTCTAAGTGCATTGCTTCCCTAGCAGTAAAAGTTCCATTAGCAATAGAGCCATCGTCTTCTGTACTTGTAGTTGCACAAGTGATTGATTCAGTGTCATTAGTACCGTCAGAAATAAAAATTACAACCGAAGTTCCACCAACTACTCTGCATTCAATATCAGTAATCGTAACAGCTTTTTTATGAGCCTTCATCAAGATGTCTTTATAAATCTGAAATGTAGTAGAGGCAACCGTACCACTATATTCTCGTTCCCAATCGAATACCCTTTCGGCAGTATCATAAATCCTAAAAGTGTCAGTAGTTGGGTCAATAGCAATCTCACCAGCAGCATCAGCTACAGCAGGGATTGTTAAATTAGTAACTCCAGCAAAAAGATGAGAAGTTCCAGTCCAAGTGAATGTATCTCCCTCATCAAGTTCAGCAGCACTAATTGAATTAGCGGAAACTGAGATAGTGTCACTAAAGACAAAATCTGTCCCATCATGGTCTAATGTCTCTGCACCCAAAGTTATATTTTCATTAGCTCCAAGAGTAAGCCCATCACCAGTTAGAGTCCCAACAAATATATCACTTTCACTATTGAGGATATTGCCTGAAGCCGCACCAGTCAGAGCACCAGTAACGTCAACAGTTATACTAGTTGGTAAATCTAAAGTAATACTACCTGCTCCATTGGTAACTGTAATCTCATTAGCAGTTCCTGTTATGGTTGCAAGTACAGGGTCGGTAGCTCCGTCACCAATAGGAATTTGACCATTAGTAGCAACACCTAGACAGGTTAAAGGTGCAGTGCCACTACCATACACTCCCCCACCATCAGTACAAGAGGCAAAGCCAGTACCACCTTGAGTAATATCAAGAATCTGCCAAGCCGCCCAAGCTGGAACGCCTACAATTATTGCTACTGCACAAATTATTAGTATTACTTTTTTCATAGTTTATTGTCCATCAGCATCAGCATCTACTAAGTAGAAGTCTAATGATACTTCAATCAATGAAGTTCCAGATGTACTCTTTGCTCTAAAGAATACGTCTGTTAATCCTTTAATCTTAATGTGTGATTTAAACTCTTTTGAAATACTCGAATCAATTGACCTCTCTTGCCATAACACTCGTCTAGGTAGGAATGGAGCAGTTGTGGTAGTAAGCACTCCTTCTCGTTCATAAAGAACTATATCAACGAATTTATTTGTGGCAACGTCAGGAATAACCTCTAGTCGAGTGATATACATAACTTTGCCTAATGGCACAGTCCAATATCCATTTCCAGCTTCTCCTGAACCATACTGAACAGTTGAATCTGCTGCCCCTTCTATACCAGTCATCATGCCCATTGCAGTCCCAGTACAACCATCACATTTTGACTGGAATGTTATATCTCCTTGATGAGAGCCACCATAAGTCCCAACATCTTCATTGTGCATTTTGTTAAGACGAATATACTCTTTGGTAGAAAATACATGAGTTGTACCATCTAACTGAACTGTTTCTTTTTGGTCTACCCCTGTTAAAGATAGCCCATGAATCTCAACACTTCTTAATCCTAATCCAGCAGTATCATCAGCGGCGTGAGAGCTAAATATCTCAACTGTAGTGGCTGTTTTAAGCCAATCAATGTTAGCACTGCCAGGGTGTATATCTTCAAATGCTGAGTTCCCCACTGCATCATTAAATCCAAAGAAGAAGAAAGCTCTACCACCTGGAATATGCTCTCTAGCATAATCTAAGTCAATATCGGTAGTCAGTCTTGTAGGAGTGGCATCAATCGTAGATTGTGGTTGTCCAGTTCTACTTATAAGAACTGGAGAAGCAGCTGAATGATAAATAACTTGTAATCGAAATGTACTTTGTGCAGCACTACCATTAGTATAAACAACCCTAAAGAACTTAGCGGTGGGCTTCAAGCTATGAACTTGGAATGTTTTTGCTCCCAAGTTTCCAACAAGTTGAACATCCCAGTTTGTATTGTCCTGTGAAAACTGCATTGATAAACCGCTGGCTGCTGCGGCTACATCTGATTTATACAGTATTGAAACAGAAGCGTAGTTTGATACGTCATCCCCAACTCCTGTAAAGACAGCATCGCCTGCTAATGTTGAAGTTGAACTATTATTTGTGGAAACAAAGCCACTTAGAGGTGAGTAAGCACTAAAAAATGGTTCAAAGGGTAGTTCTTCTTCAGCTTGTTTGGGTTGGAATATACCATACCCAAGAAGTCCGCTAAGTGTAATACCGAATAGGACTACTGAAGCTATAAGTATTTTGTATTCTTTTTTCATATATTTAAATGATTAATTAATGGATGTGCCAATTAGAATTGTCACTTATAATAGATATACTTTCACCCTCAGCTGTCAGTACTGCGGTTAAGCCACCATCAATTGTTTCAGTACCATCGCCATCTATAGTCACAAGTGCGGCAGACGAGTCTATCTTTTTTATTACATATATCTTACCAGAAACCCCAGCAGCAGTTGGCAATGTGACAGTTGCTGATGAAGAATTATTCATTAGAATAGTCCCATCGGCAGCCAAGACTGTGTAGTTACCTGTCTTAGTAACAACAGTGGCATTTAAACCAAATTGTAATCCTGATGGGTATGCTTGATAGTGTGAAAATAATGTCCAACCAGTTTCTGGTGCAATGGTAAATGTTATAGCATTGCCAGCAAGAGTAAAGTCAGTTCCATTACGTGTTACAGCTCCATTAACACTAATTATTAAATCATCAGTATCAGCTGGTACTTGAGATAAAGTAAATGCAGTGTTAGAGCCATTAACTGTTCCCGATGGTACTTCTGAAATCGGTTGGGTACTTGTTGCTATTACTTTGTTAATGCCATTAGTCGCCAGCCAAGAATTTGCTGCTATGCCAGTAATATATAAATGAGTTGTTGTGGCTGTATCTTCAACCTGTAAATCACCTCCTATATAAAGACTAAATGGAGTGCCTGTTGCAGTCTTCCAAGTCCCAGTACCTAGTAAAGTATTGCCAAGTATATCAGTTGAAGTAGTAGTCAAAGATGGGTCTCCGCTTCCTCCGCCTCCGCCTGTGTTGCAAGCTGAACCTGTGATGACGAATGAACCATCAGCCCCTGCCTCAATACATCCGATAGAGCCTGAACCACCAGTCATAGCAAAGTTGGTTGAGGTTGCATTTGTAGTTGAAGAATTACCTACTCTTAGATTATCAAGCCAAGCATATAAATACTCATTAGCATCTGCACCAATAGAATAAGTGCTATCAGTTCGAGGCTGAGTATCTCTGGTGTAACTGATACTTGAAGCACTAAGGTCTTTCAACTCCTCTGGTTGACCTACATCAGATGCACTATAAACAGCTGAAGACATAATAGCAGCAGCTGCAATTACTATAGATATAACTGAAATTATTCCACTTAAAATTGTAGTATTTTTAGCTTCTAACATAGGTGACAAGAAATCGTTGTCCAGTCTTTGGAGCATCGACTTCGCTAGTTAATGTAAATTCATTATTCCCAGTCTCAGTCCAATCGGATGCTGGGTCATAATTATAAGGAAAATCTTGACCTGATACTTGAAGAGTGCCTGCTTTATAATTAAACTCGGTAGTAAATACTTTATTCGAACCATCGCATTGGTCGGTGATGGATTCTGTGACTGGCTGGGATTGTGACACCCCTCCAAAGCCCTTTAGAATGCCACCTTTGGGTAGTTTAATCTTTTTAACTTGTTGAGTAATTATATCCCAGATGTTAATCCATTCGCCCCATTCACCATCTGGCTTTTCAAATCTTAGTTTTTTACCATCCCATTCGTGGTCTGGTATAGCACCTTTTTCCCCAGGGTCTCCAGGGTCACCATCTGTTGGGATGTCATAGTCTATGCCAGCAATTGGAGATTTGCCAGGGTCACCTTTCACACTATCCCCAAGGTCTCCTTTATCACCTTTCAGGTCTCCCTTGAATGCATCAAATACTTTTCTAACAAACTCCAGGACTAAAGATTGACTTGGTAAATCACCTTTATCACCTTTGATACTTTTCCCAGGCTTACCTTGTTTGCCAGGGTCACCTTTGTCACCTTTAAACTGAGCGACTAATTCATCGCCCATCTCATTAAACAATTCATTTAATTCTTTATGCGAGCCCATGTTTAATCAAAGCTAAATTATCTTTATTAATTTTACCCTCGGAGTGTAACAGTCTAAACATTTTATCTTTATCCTCAGCACCTTTAAGCTGCTTTACTATCTTCTCAGCAGAAGCTATAGCAACCAATTGCTTTAAGAATGGCATGTCGTTCTTCGCTAACAAATCAAATATCATCTTCTTATCCTTGTCAGATAATAATTTGTATTGCACATAAACCTCAGAAGGTTCAAGCCCCAATTTAATTGAAGTCAAGACAGTTTCTTTTGTCGGTTTAGTCTTAACTTTATCAATTAATTGCTTCATTAGAATTGCTCGTGTGCCTAACTTAGAAACATTTACTAAATTCTGTACAGCTAAAGTTAACTCCTTTAAAGCTGGGAGGTCAACTTTATCCTTAGCAATGGCTTCCAATACACCCTTGAAATCTTCAGCATAGTCAGGAACATTGTCAAGAATGACGCTCTTCACAATTTCAGCAATGGCTTCTTTGTCTTCTTGAGTAAGCATAGTCTAATTGTTATTTGTTATCTATTTACTACCTCTGTGCTCTAGTCCAATAGTGATAGTACCTTCTATACCGTCAGTAGGGTCAGTAGAAAGGTTATCACCCATTACTTGGAATCTAGCGTGTGATGTGCCAGATGGAATTTCACCGCTGAATGTCCAATCAAGAGTAGCGATTCCTGGGTCAGTACAAATAGCTTGTGCAGCAACAGGAGGTGTTGATGTACTAATAATGTTTGCAGTCGAAGTTGTATTGATGCCATAGAAGTTAGTGCCATCAAACGACCATTGTGGTCTTATGCAAAAAGTAGAAGTAGCAGTACCACCTCTTATAGTTGCAAAGATTGTGTAGTCGGTAAAAGCTCCGACATCTACTAACTGATTAATGAATCCACCAGTTGTACTGGCAGTACCAATATCTACTCCGTCATTATCAGTAGAGTAGTTGTCAGTAGTAGTTGCGTTTTCATCAACATAAGAAACAGGCATATTGATGAGCGTGGCTTTGGCTGAACCAGTCAGAACAGTATAGCTGTTCCTCCCACCACTTAATATCAAATCGTTTTCATAAGCAATAAATCCACCTCCGCCGACCAGGAAGATTAGAATACTGATTATGATTTGCTTGAATGTGCCCTTAGGCTTTTCGTCATTCATATAGTATTTATAATTAATTAATAATTGCTCTTTACTAGAGGCGATTTCTCACCCCCAGTGTAAGAAGAATTATTAAGCCTTTTTGAATTGGGCTTTAACATCCTTGTCACTTAATGTGTGAGTAGTACCATCTGACAGGTAGAACTTAGTGTAAGTTCTGCTACCAGCCTGGACTTCACGCATTTGGTGAACATCAGCATTGCCTAAAGTACCCAAGACTTTAGTCACTCGACTTTGGTCTCGTTTGGGTGCTTTTTTAGCTTCTGCCTTTTTATCAGCAGCAGCTTTAGCTTTCTTGGCATCAGCATCGGCTTTAACTTTGTCAGCCTTAACTTTGTCAGCAACCTTTTTATCGGCAGCTTTCTTAGCAGCAGCTTTCTTAGCTTTAGCCTTAGCTTCAGCTTCCTTCTTAGCTTTAGATTTACCTTTTGTAGGCATAGTTATCTAATTAATTGATTATGCGTTGTTGAACAGTGTACCAACAGCAATGATAGTACCGACTTCATCGTTACCATCAATGTAGTTGTTAGCTGCATAAACCTTCGATGCAATTGGAATAGCAACGTTGGCTGAAGCATCAGCAGTTTTCATGTGGTTGTCACGAATACTACCAGTTGATGCTGTTCCACTCGTAATAACCAATACTCCACCAGTACCATCAGTTTGTCCAGTTTCAACGAAGTTACCACGAATATCAAGTCCTAAGAAGTCGACTGCTGCTCCCTCCAAAATACCTGCCTCTGCAGCAGCGTGTAGGAAATAGTTGTCGTAGAACTTTAAGTCGTTGTGAGCTGCAGCAGTAATTACAGGAGCAAGTTGTCCAGCATCTGCAGTTCTTAGGTAGTTACGTTCCCATCGGCAACCATCTGAAATGTTGGCTGCACCAAGAGTGTAGAGGTTAATGAAGTTGAACGTAGAAGTAGCGAAGAACTCAATGTCTTCATATACTGTGTTCTCTGCAGCTGTAGCGTGAAGAAAGGCAGTTACTACCTGTCCAACCGCAGCAGTAATGCGGAGATTTTTGAACATACAATTTGCTGCAGTAACATTAACTCTTGAGGCTGTTGCAGCAAAGGTAAACGTAGGCTTATTAGAACCACGACCAAGACCAACAACTGTTACTCCTGCTACATTCATAGCAAAATTAGTGCCAAGGGTTAGAATAGCCTCAGTGTGCCCAGGCATTACCAAGATAACATCACCTGCATCAGCAGTACATTTATCTATAGCACCTTGAATAGTTGCATGAAGTCTAATCAAGCCTTCATCATCATGCTTATAGATATTATCTAGCAATAAACCTCTATTTGCTGTGCTTGTATCTCCAACCAGAAATAATTGTCCTGTTGGAGGCATGTTTGCAATTACAGTAGCAGCATCCATATTTGCTCTACCATAACTGACATTTGGATTAATTGACATGTGTTTTTATGTTATATCTATAGACTCCCACCCACCACCTGTCACTAAGACTTTCTTAGCTTTAAGTCTACAAATAGATTAATTAACTTGAGACAATTGAACCGATAATTCCCTTAGGAGATGGAATGCAAATTCCATATCGGGAGTAAGCAGAATAAGTCCAGTTGTAGCTGTGAATATCTTCACCGTTGTTACCTTGACGTGGTTGCATCATGGTTGGTTGAATCCATTCACCTAAGTAAGCCTGCCATCCATTCAAACCTTGCCCAATAGCAGCTACAAACCACCATCGTCTTTTAGTTGAATCGTAGACACCAGCAGCTGTAGTTGCCAGGTTAGGCAAAACAACGTGCTTCTTAGTACCCTGGTAAACGTTAGTAATACCTGAGTGCTGTCCGTCAATGTCAGCTGTTGATTCCAATAGCTGACGAACCTCTCTAATAGTACTTGGGTCATCCCCAGTAATAATAGTGTTGAAGTTCATGCTTCGTTTTTCACCAAAGTTGGTGTAAATCTGAGTTGCAGCAATAAGCAATGCTGCTTCGTAAGAACCCTGAGAGAAAACAGGAGCACCTGTCACAATGTTGTTGTAAGTTGTAGAAGAGAATGCCAAAGTGTGGCTTGCTGACAACACAGCTAGATTATCTCCTACTTCAGTGTTGATTAATTCACCATTTCTATCTGTATAAGAAGTAGCGTTGGCGAAAGTAAATCGGTGAGTAAGGTCTAAGTCCTGTTTGTTTACGCAGAAGTCAGATAAATTGGTAATCAAAGTACCAACTTCTTTGTAGCGGTTATCGTTTCGCATTTCTAAAGTAATATCAATTTCCTTAGAAAAAGTTCTAGCAGTCATGTCTAGGCTATAACCAATACCTACTCTTGACTTGGTACTATCTGTACCTTCAGCTTTGTAATCCGCATAAGTCTCGATGTCCACTTCATTGTAACGTTTAGTGTTACCTTGACCAGACCCAATTCTATCTACCATGAAAAGTTGTCGTGCATTTCTGGCGATATGCTGTTGGGTATAAATCCAGCTTCGGCGAACTAAATCAGTCATTTCTGAAAGTGAAATCTCATTCAAGAAACTTGTGGAATTCCCTATAGCTCCATTTGCCATGTGATTGTTCGTTAATGAATTAAATTACACTTATACTATACTAGGTTTGTTGATGATGAAGTAACCAGTAGTACCAGTTAAGAATCGAGTAACTAGCAATACGTTTTTACTTGAAGCATCTCTATCAGCTTCGGCAGCATTCTTAAGGTCTATCTCTAAACCTTCATCAGCTACAACTAAAGTTCCAGTTCCTACATCGCCAAGCATCTCTGCACCCTTAGTCTTAGGAATTAAGACAGGGATTCGAGAATTTTCAGCATAGTCATCATCGCCAGAAGCGACTGTTCGCAATCCAATACCAATTAGTAGGGCATCGGAAGCATCTGCAGGCTCTACTGGGTCTCCAGCAGCACCAGCAGTCTCAAAGGCAACCAAGCTGCCAGCTGTAAAAGCTGTTGAAGCCTTTTTGCGGAACATCTTAACTGTCCATTCGTCTCGTACAGGAGAAAAACTCATAATTTTGTTAAGTTAGATGAATTAGAATTTGGCATAAAAAAAGCCAAATGGTAATTCCATTTGTTTTTATACAGGTGGCACATCCACCGATTAGGAATGTAGCTGTTACGAGTGCTACAAACTGAGTTTAATTGTTCGAGTTGTCCTAACTCGCAAGGCTGAGAGCAAGATACGCCTATATCCTGCCCCTAAGTCTTACGACTTACTTTTAATCTTTTACTACAAACCAATCCTCTGACAATAGGTCTGGTTGAGAAGCTACCCAAGGTACTAATCCTCCGCCCATGCTGGTTGGATTCATGTAAATATAGGGTTGTCCCATCTTGCTATTTTCGTCAGGCACTTGAAGTTCAAGGAACATACCCTTACCATTCCAGCCTTCACGAGCCACTTTATCACCTGCTTTAAGAAAGTTTATTGCTGCTCCAAAAGCCATTGGTGTTGGCAAGGATGATGTGTCAACTTTTAATTCTGCCATGTTATTTTTTGTTATCTTCTTTAGCTTTTTCTTTAATTTTTAATTGTTTATCAATGTCTTGAAGGTCTAGCTCCATCACATCCTTGCCCCAAAGCTGACTTTCAGCTCGTTGCATACTATTATCAAGTGACATCTGAACCTTCTCTTCAGTTAGCTCGGCAGCTTGCTTCACTAGACTAAAGACGAATAGCTTTTCAGTGAACCTGATGTTAGCCTCGAATAATACTTCTAGCACTTTACCAGCTATCTTATTATAGCTTTCATTGGCTTCTGGTTTAGGTTGTCCAGTGTCTTTATCATTCACATCCCCTATGTATGGATTTTCTTCTGCTAATAGAGTCAATATCTTCTTAGCAATAGGAACACATCGGTCTAATCTTTCCTGGTGCAATGCATCCTCGATAGCTTCATCTTGAAGTGATTTAGCCTCTTCAGGCTTTATCTTTGTACTCATAGGTTACATGTTAAGGAATTCATTGCTGATTGTTATCTCTTTACCAGCAAGTGGTGTGCCCTCTGTGAATTTCACAACGGATTCGTAAGTAACTGTTTTAACTAGATTCTCCACCTCTCCAGGTGCGAACCTCTTTGCTTCATCGCTAAATTTAATTGGGTCTGGGTTAGTTTTTCTAATCATGCCCAAATTTTTCACATGCTCCTTTGCAGTCTGCTTAATAATATCAACCTTATATGAAATGACATTGTTAAGCAAGTCCAAGTAAGGGAAGTTTTTATTTTCAGTCTTACCTGACTCTAAATCTTTCAAGATTTTAACTGTTGATTGTAGTACTTCATTCTGTTGACCCTTATTCTCAACCCAGGTCTTAACAATTTCAAGGATTGGGTATTTATCGTCAACCAGTTTAACCATTGCAGTGTGGTGTGATACCTTCTGAGGTTTGATTGTTCGCTTACCAGTCTTCAAATCCTGAATATCATTCATCATTCCTTCAAAAATAGCTGCTGGGATTTCAACCATCCCATCCTCGCTAACCTTTAGCTTTGCTACTACCTTCTCAGTTTTCTCTTCAGTCTTGGCTTCACCGCCACCAGTATTTTCTTCAGCCTTATCATCACCGCCATCAGTAGTGCTCACTGGAGGAGTTCCCTCACCAGTGCCAGCAGGCAGGTCAATCATATCGCCTATCTTAACTCCATTTTCTACCAAAGCTGGATTGTTATCCAAATCTTCTTGGGTTACTTCGTGTTGAGTTACGTTATTATCATCAGACATTATTTTTTGTCTCCTTCCTTTTCACTAGATTTGTTATCTTTACTATCTTTGTTATCCCCTGGTTTGAAACCTGGTATGTCAAGCATTTCGCCTGCATCCTTACCTTCTTGAGTCCCAGAGTAATCACCTTCTTTAGGTGCATCAATGACTGGATTACCGCCACCATCAACTGTCGGTGTTGGAATCCCCTTAGGAAAGACTAGAGCTTCAGCTTCTTTAGTATACTTATCAATGTTTTCTGCATTAAGCTCTTCGCCTGCTGATAATTTATCAAAGTACTTTCTCATCACTTCTCTTTGTTTTTCAGGATATTTACTAATTTTTTTATCAAGGTCTGTCTTATAGATTTCCTCCCTGGTAGTCTTCCGAGTCTCTTCAGCCTGCTCTTCTTTAGTCAGCTGCTTTTCTTCCTTACTAACGTCTCCAGTTTCTTCATCGACCTTGCCACCATTTGCTTCCGCAAATGCTTCGAGTTTAGCTATCTTATCCCTGGTCTTCTTCCAATTGGGATTAGCAGCTTCTTTAGCTAAGGTTATTGCTTTCATTAGGTCTTCTTCTTTTTCTATGCCTAACGACTTCCTAACCTCACCTTCGAGCTTTTGTAGCTCATCGAGCTTTCCGACTGACTCCGCTTTGGTAGTCAAATCTTTAAGCTCCTCTTCAGTTGGCACTTCGAATTCGTTGCCTTCCGAATCAAATAACTTCCTACTCATAATTTAGTTATCATTCTCCTACTGCTAGTCTTGCAAGCCCTAGCGTTGGCTGACGGAGTAAATTAAATAGCCTCTTTTTTTAAATCACTGCATGTGGCTCTTCTACCACAACAGGTTTGACTTTATTATCGGGTATCTCTTCTAAGATTTCTATAATCAGATTCATTCCTGAAATTTGGTGTCTCATTGCCAGGACTCCATTATGGTCTCGGCTCTCTTTGGCTGCCCATAATGCAAATTCTGAGTTCAACATCTTAACAGTATTCTGTAGTGCTTCTGACCTTAAGGCTGTCTGAGCACTCTCGTAATAGCCCTTCTGAGATGGTTCATCTAAATCCTTGTAGTCATAGAACTTAAATTTGTCGTTTGTTATCCTTCGAACTACTTCGATTGGGTTTCCAATCTTAGCTTCCAGTATTACATTCGCAGCATTCTTAAGACCAATTTCGTTTCGCAACTCTCCAATGAGCATACTCTTGTTGACAATCTCTTTGGTCAACTCTTGTGCTATAGATATGCCCCCAAGTTTTGGGGTAATCCATTCCAGTAATTTAATTTTAATGTTATCTAGCATTGTTTTGTTATCCTTCTAGTTTTTTAATGCAAGCTGCCCATAATGCATCAACGAGCTCACTTGCTTTGAATGTTCTTTGGTAAAGTGAAGGTGGTGTTAGGTCTACAAACCAACTGCCACCAGGTCTGGGTCTAGTAATGGAAGTTAGATTATCTCCCAAGTAATCAATCATGCTACAAATGCTTGGCAACTTCTCTGGCACATAGCCTACTTTCCAAGCCTTCCCCTGGTAAGCAAACACCCATCTCCCCTGTTGCTTATCGTCTAAAAGTTTCCACTCCTCTAATGTTATCTTAGTTTTTATCATGCTGCTAGTCCTTCTATAGTGTTAACGCTTGGCTTTGGTGGTGCTGCAGGAACTAAGTCCTTGCCGATACCGCCCTTGCCTGGCTCTCCTCCTTCTTCAGGTAGGATGCTAAGAGGTGCTTCCTCTTGAAACCAGTCCTTGCGTTTCCAGGTTAATTCATAATCTTGGATAATAGCATCACCATTAAGTGGTCGCTTTGAAATAGCTGATACTGCAACCGCCTGGGTTAATGATTCAGTAAACATAGCTTTGTCTAATGACTCACTGTCCTTAGGCTTTGAAGTAACTGTGACAAACCAATTGATTGCTAACTCTTTTAACTTTTCTACATTAATAAAGAAGTATCGAATATCCTTACCTTGCTTTTCTCGTGGAGTTTCAAACTTCTCCATGAAAACTTCCTGTTCTTTCAAACTTGTTAATTTCTCCTGGTCAGTAAAAATGATTTGCTTTTCACCACGTCTGCCCCGACCCAAATCAGTATCTTCTTTAGTGAACTGCATGAATATATTTCGAATCTTCTTAGTTACAGGGTCTACATCTTTGCCTGTAGGTACAACAACATGCTCCATCACATTAAACAATCGTAGCTGAGTCATGTCTCGCTTCAAAGCAATAAGTGCTGCAACTGCATTACCCAACTGAACTGCGAAGTTCTTCTGTAGTGTTTGAATCTCAGTAGCTGTCTTCTTTGCACCAGGAGCAGTAAGAGCTTGCTGTTGGTCACCAGCTCCAATAAACTCTTCAGCTTTTGAATCAATAAAGTCTGAAAATTGGAACTCACTTGTAGTGATGCCAGTGTGCTCTGTTAATCGTTCAAAGTCACCAGCCTTAACGCCCTGTGTGACTGCACCAGCTGCCCAAATATCTTTACTGAATATCTTCCCTACCTTAACTCCAAGAGGTGGCTTGATAGCCTGTCTAAACTTTTGTATTAATAATCTAATTGTTTCATTATTTAAACTCTGTAGAGTTTTAGCCGAAGCTGTCAGAGGCTTACCGTAAGCGAAATCTCTGCTCATGCTCTTTAGAACCTTCATTGTAATGTTATAACCTTCGTACTCCCAAGGTAGCTTCTCTCCAATATCATCCATCGGTACGCTCTGACAAGTACGCATGTACTCATCATCGTTGTAAGACATGTAAGTAACAATCTCAACTTCATCATCTTGCAGCGAACCAATCCGTAAACCAAAGACTCCATTTTCATTAGACTGACCCTTGCTAACGTGTCTCCACATTGGATTTACAGTGCCATCATCTTTATATTTAAACATCGCTTCAGCAATCTTCCAGTGCACCCTGTCATATTTAACAATGTATGGTTGTTCGTTGAATCTATATGCTGGGATAGTAATGTCTCCCAAGAAAATCTTTAAACCTGACACCAAAAATTTCTTTGGCTTTTCAGTTCGTCTCTGAGTTTCTGTACCATTAATTTTATCCCGATGTGTTTCAATCACCCAACGCTCTTCAACAAATACTGCACGTTGAGTCAATAACTCTAAAACTGCATCCGAGTATAAGTCATCATCCTTTTCAATTTCATTAGTTCGTTCAACCACATCACCCATCTGCTCACCCAGGTCTGCAATCAATACATCATCCTGGTCAAACGCTCTGATTTCTGGCGATAATGATAAGCTCAACAATTCATTCTGCACCACTTCAATCTTCTTTTCAGTAGTCCCAGTAACAATTCGAACCTCAGAATCATTCTTCTTAGGTCGTAAGTAGGAGTTAGCAGCCTGTCTATTCAAATAGTAATCCTGAGTATAAGTCAGCCCATCAAGATACTCCCAGGGTTTTTCTCTTTGCTCGTAAGCCTTGCGAAACCTTTCCTGTATAAAGAATAACTTCTCAGCCATCTCCCTATCGAGCTGTAGCTTCTCAGCTTCCTCGTAAAATTTCTTTTCGCTTTCTAGCCCTGCACTTTGAATCGCCATAATTATATTGGTGAATGAATGTTTTCTTTTGAATCAGCTTCAACGTTGATAGTCTCATTAGACTCGTAGATACCCTCACTGTCCACAAAGGTGAGCATCAATGCATCAGCTCTGTTTGGGCTGGGATAACCTTCCTTTCGCATTTCTTCCTTACTCATAATCTGAATGCGACCCTGGAGGTTTCGTCTAAATCTGATTGTTAATAACTCTTCTTTTAATTTAGCATTGCTGTTCAGCTCGCCACCACGTCTCAACCATTCTCTGAGTCTCCAGTATGCTTCAGCTCTTTTGTTTATAAATCGTTCTCTATCTTCAGCTGGCTCACCAACGTTCAGTGCTTCAACATAGACACGTGCTAGTCCCATTTCTCTTGCCACATTAGCTCCGCTGCCAAAATTATCTACCGTTATGTTATGCCCTTTAATCTTGGCTACATCCATTAAGGTTAGAGTCATCTGAGCAATCTTGACTGGGTTGGAAATCTTCTGCTTTGCTACAACCTTAGCTCTGAAGTTATCTCGTTGAATCCAGGAGGTTTCATCATTACCCTCACCTGAAGGGTCAACGCCCATCTTCACTGCACTAACGAATGGTTTGTCAACTGTCATTCGAATATCAGCATCAACTAACAAAGGTGAATAACCCTTTTCATCAACCGCATCTTCTTTAGGGAACACTCCCTTCACGCGGATTCTAAACTCGTCTGAATCTCTGCCATGCTGATGCTCAATCCGTCTGACATAACCGTCTTCAACGATTGGGCTTTGTTCGCTATCAAATTGAAATCTCTGCCAGGCTTCTTTATCTTTGTGATGAGACTGGTAGAAATAACCTAGTAACCGAGTAGGGTTGCTAACCATTATTACCAATACATTCTCACCAGTTAAAGCTCCTTCAGCTGTTTTGTAAATCTCTTCAGGTACACCAGAGGCTTCATCAACTATCATCAGTACGTGGTCACCATGAATACCTGCAAGAGCTTCTGGGCTTTCTTTCCTCGCTGTCTTAGCACGAGCAAACCAAGTCTCAGGTCGTTCTGTTATCCTTAAATAACCTGTAGTCCAATCGAACTTTACTTTGGCATCGTCTGGCATCCTGCCGAGCCAAAGTGCTAACTCCTTCCAAAGAATATCGTGAATCTGGTCTGAGGTTGGAGCAGTGCAAGGAACTTGTGCATCTTTAAAACAAAATAGAAACCATATAATAATCCAGGATAGCTCTGAGCTTTTTCCTGTACCATGACCTGAACTAACTGAGATTCTTCTTTGTGCTTTACCCTTCAACGCCAACTCAACACTTGTGAGAATCAACCACTGTTGCCATGTAATGTGCTTTCCTTTTACAAACGGTTCAAAGTAGTCAACCTTAATCTTGTTAAGCGTGCCCAGGTCAACATGTTCTGCTACGACTTTCTTGTAGTTTGCTTTGACTGGTTGTGGAGTAAGCCCCCACATCTTTTCAATAAACAGTATTGGTGATTGCTGAAACTGTCGATATAATTTAACATCTTCTTTAGTTACCATTTTGTTATCTATTTCTTAATCAACTTCAGAACCATTTTGAAACGTGTCTCCTTATCTTCTTGAGTCCCACCTTTCCTATTCAACAATTCAATAGCTTTTAAATGGTCAGGATTATTAAACTCTGGCTTCCAATTTTCAATGAGTTCCCTGAAGGTTGTCATTTCTTTGGCTCATCTTCTTCATCATCCGCATCAAACAATTCAGTGAGTGAGAGTCCACCTGATAGCTTAACATTCTTGGTTACCCTACTCCTCAATGCATTATATTCTTTGATTGCCTGCATCTTAGTTTTCAAGTCCCCATGCTGATTAATGAGAAATAAGTGTTGCTTATCTATATTCTCATCTGTGAATCCGCCCTCTTCGAGCAACTCATTCACCCTAACGATAACCTTAGCATTTGTTAGCAACCGAGAAGCGTTAGCAACTGCTGTCATGTAGCTTATAGACTTGCCAGTATCTTCGTCTGTTGAACCATAAATTTCCAAATAACATTGAGCTCCGTTGCCAAAAAACTCTTTGTCTGACTGTTCTTGCCCAGCATAAAGCTGGCAGAACTTTTCCTGATTCTGATTAAGCCCTGCCTCAGTCTGTGATGCTGTAGTTTCTTTAGTTTTAGTCATTGTTATCCTTCAATAATTTACTTACAGCTTAGTCTCTTGCCTTGTTTATCACCGAAGCAATAAATACGCTTATGGCTCAGTAAGAGATTGAGCTGTCCTTCGTGCTCAGTTTACGGTTTTGCTAGATGCTGGTGAACAATCATGCGATTGAACCTGGCTATCCGCCTAAGGCTTGACCGTGACGGGGCTAATGCACCCACTGAGCTGTAAATAAACTATTCTTTATTTCTTTACGGTATATCCAATTAAATAATCTCTGCAGTCTTCTATTGCCAGACTCGTAGCCAACTTTAGAAGCTAACCAATTACCAATCAAGGGGACTTTCGCCACCTTTTCATCAACTATGTAGCCACAACATCCTGCACACATAAATTATTTCTTTATTATTTTATTTTTTCTCATTACTTCGTCAAACTTCCTGGCATTGTCTGGGTCAGTGATTTCCTTCCAAGGAATGCTTCTGCCCATCTGTCCTGTGTTTTTGCCATTAGAGCTGTGAATTCTTATCGTGCTTTTTCCGAATAAAAATGAGTTACCTTTCTTTTCTGTCATAGTTTCACGTGGAACTTTTAATTCCCTCCAGGCAGCCACAATGCCCTTTGTATAGCCACCTGGAGTCAGTCCGCTAGAATCAAGTCTAGTACGATGGAGTTTTATGGCTTATACTCCGCAAAGCACCAATTCATCTACTCCTTAGGACTGATAAGAAATAGGGTACAGCACTTGCATTTATTGTAAAGTTTGGTTGCGGAGGTTGGACTCGAACCAACGACCTCTAGTGTATGAAGCTAGCGAGCTGCCTCTGCTCCACTCCGCTATGAATTTATCTACTTTTGTGTCATAGACCATTTCGCCCACTTGACCGAAAAGGTCTGTTTGTGTCTTAATATCCTTTCAGTTCAGCCCCTCCGAGCTCACGCAATGAGAGAGATTGAACCGATATGTCGAGGCAAAAATGTACCACCCCTGCTGCCTCTAGGTTTAAATACGTAACACCCCATAGTGTCATCCATCGCTGAATTGAAAAGATATTATTCTTTTATTCGATTAATTGCTTCCTGGTGACTTATCTCGAATCCGTACATCTTGCTTGACAAAGACTTAGCACAGTGTTGTAATATCGTGAATACTTTAGTCCTATCCTTCATGTTTGCCTTAGCCCAGCGGTACTGCCTTTGATAAGCCTCTAGCTCCTGGTCAAATCTGAATTTGTCATCTTCAAAGTATTTGTCCCACCATTCATCTTTACCCATTTCCATTTGCTGCCTAACGTGGATTAGCTCATGCTTAATCAGGTCTTCCGATAATATGTAGGCACTGTAAATCTTTTTACCGTAAGTGAATATAGTCCCTTGTTCAAAAATTATTCCAAATTTTTTAACTGCCCTATCATAGAGCTTTTTAGGTGGTCTGATATTTAAAACCGTAACTTGCTTAGATAGCTCGGCATCTGTTATCTTAGTTGACATAATGTTATCTTTATGTTCTTCTAGGTTTTATGTGTCTAAAATCAGGAATCAATGCTGGGTTAAATCTTTGACCATGAAAGTTTTCAACCATCCAGGTGTAAGCAATAGGATTGCCACATTCATTGCATTTCCCCTGATTCATTCCTTGACCGATATTATATATTATTTCCCCCTTAGGGCAGAGAGGGCACTTACCTCTAGGCATAGATTTTTCTTTCAATTAGTTTGGTACAAATTACAGGCTCTTTGTTCAATCCCCGAAGGGTAGATTTTTTTTAACGAATGTTTCCCTAATTTATACCAAATTAACTGAAAAAAAGAAGACGTTAAAAACGTCTCTAATACTTTCCGCCCTTTTTTTTACCTTTGTTCATACTCCTCATATAAGTGTACTATAACACAGTTCAAGGTAATTGTAAAATTTCTAAAGATTCCCCATCCTATAGGCTTTCAAGGGTGTTTCCACTATTTGTCCACAGGCAGTCTACTATTTTTTATATTAGAATACGAGGGGTTATTTTTTGTCAAGTCCTGGCTTGGTTAGATGCTTTAATCTCTTCACAGTCTCACTTGTTATTTTACTTTGGAATTTTCTACAGTTCATCTCATGGAAACCAGTAGCAAGCCTTCCGCAGGCACAAAGCAATGACTGGCTCTTGGATATTTCATCCTCAACCTCTTTTCTTGCCTTCAGCCACTCGCCAAAATGGTTATTTTGTAAGTATACTGCTCTATCTGATATTTTCATAAATTTCTATAGGTACATTTAGTGCAAGTATCGAACACCCAATCGTAACAAACAGCATTTGAAGCAGTGCAATCTTCTGCGAAAGACTCTACCTCAAATTCTTCTGGCGGTGCAACGTAAGCATCCTCAGTAGTAGGGACTGCTACATAAATATCAAATTCTTCATTGAGAATAAAATTATAATCTTCTTCATCATACGACAACTCTTCTATCAAAGGAAATTCATCTGACTGCGAATCTTCCAACTCTTGCAAGCACTGCTTATACAAAGCTGAACGCTCATTGTTGCATTGAATTGTTTTGGCTTGATTCGCATTGCTGAGGTCTTGTCTACATACTGCCCACTCCCTGTCAGCATTTTGCCACTTCCACCGAAAATCCAAATTCTGAAATGTAAGCACTGCTTCAAAAACAAGAAAAATCACTACCGCAGTAGACAAAGCTATTATTGCAATCTTCATTTCATTCCGTTCCCACCACAACCTAATCACACCTCCGAGCAAACTTTTAATTTGACTAATTAGTTTTTTCATTTATTTGTCTCTTAAAGTGAGCCGATGGCTTAAACTTAACTGAATTGCGTGCTGAAATCATCATTGGCTTTTTAGTGCTTGGATTAGTTCCCTTTCTTTCTTTTCTATGTGTTTTAGTAAAGCTGCCAAAATTATATAGCTTTACTGCCCCTCCCTTTTTTAAGGTCTCGATTATAAGCTCTTGCTCTGTATTGATTGCCTTTCTCCAAAAGAGCATAGTTGTCCCAGGGAACTTGTCTGCTAATTTCCTAGCTAGTTTTTCTTCATTCATATTGCTTTACGTTATTAATAAGTCTAATGCTTGGTTATATTTTTTAATTTCTTTATCCGTTTGCGGTGACAATACGTCTGACATATTATCAACCAGGTCTGCAATCTTAACATCAACTGCCCACTCATCCTGCTTCAATCTTCTTAGATAATCAAAGTAATCTTCATCGTCTCGTCTACTCAGTGCATCTATCGAACCAACAACATAGAGTGGAAAATCTACTAATAATTCATCAAGAGTCACATCTGTATCTTCTACAACGTCATGTAAAATTGCAATTGTTTTTCTGGCATCATCATTAAACTGGCTTGCAACTCTCAATGGATGCACAATATAGGGAACAAGACTATCACGCCTTATTTGACCATCGTGTGCTTTGTATGCAATTTTTAACGCTTCTTTATACATCGTTTTTCCTTTCTATTTCTTTAATTAATAATTCCACTCGTGGATTCTTTTTATCTATAAAAGTATAATGGTGACTATTCTGAATCTGCTTATCATCAGCCCAAACTATTTTATTGAGTGAATCGTTTAAACATTTATTAAAATTCAGGTGGTCTCTAACTCTCCTATCTTTAAAGTAAAAATAGTAAGTAACTTCTAGGCTCTGCTCTAGTGGCTTTTGCCCAGGTCTCTGTGCCTTGGCTTGGTAGCCTGCACTTTGAGCGTAAGCCTTGCCCTCTGAATTCATATACATGGCAGCCCTACCGCTTCTATTGCTAATGCTATAGGTTTTATTTACTGATACAGGAGCACCTTCAATTATAATTTTGAATTCTATCATTCAATAATTCTTATGCTATCAATCGAATACTCTCTTTGATTGGCAGCAACCTTCACTTCTTTTTTTGTAGTGTGAGTTTTATAAAATCCAAGATGATTTGCTTTCGCAGGTTCTAAATCCTCAACTAAAATTTCAAGTGCTTCATTTTTTGCTTCCCTGGTCATGTGTTGAAGCATCTCTCTAGCTGGGTTTTCGCTACTTCTACGAACATAAACCTCTTTGCTGCAATAAGGGCAGTCAAGCCTTTCGTGACCATAAGAATTTTTTCTTGATTTAATTTCCATATTTATTTTTTAGATATTTAAGTTCTTGCTCCCAGTCAGTCCTGGGATATTTTATTTTCAACATTTCAATGTCAGCTCTAATCAGTGCTCGGTATTGATTATATTCCTTCACCATTGCTTCACCACTATTGTGATTCTCGCAACAAGGAATAATTGCCCACTTAGCTTGAATCTGTTTTCCGTTATATATCCAGGCGTGCTCCCAAGTTATTCTACCTCTACAGGTATGATTTGGTGCTCCTAAGTCCTGGTAGACACATCGTTTCATAAATGGGTCTCTATCTATATCTTCCCTTAATTTTAGCGGTATAGCCACTAGACTAATTTTGGTTGTTTAGCTGCTTCCTGTTCTTTTTCAACTTTCTCTTCTCTGTGCAGCTTCAAAATTTCATTTGGGTGAGTAGGCTCTTTTACCTCTGCTGGTGTCACTTCAACTAAAACATAAACCTGGTCACCACCATTTCTGAAGGCTTCAATGTGAAACCCTTCTTCTTTTAGGTCAAAGATAATAGCAGACAACCTACTAATGTATCCCTGCAGACACCAATTTCGAGTGACTCTCCCAGTCTTCTGCATTTGCTCTAGTACTATGTCTCTTTGTGATTGTTTCATAAAATTTTCCCCTCTTCATTCACCTCTATTAATTCATCCTTTTCAATCTGAAAATATCTTGTCCTAAGTCCTCCAAAGGCATAAAAACCGCCTGAGTCACAAAGTTTAGGTCTAATTTTTTGCACAGAGATTTTACTATCCTTATTGCATTTTCTTTCTCACCCTTCCTTCCACGCTTGGCAAGTTTGACAACTTTATATAAAAGTTCCGTATCTTTAAATTCTTCTAACATATTTTTATCTATTAACTCCTAACGAACACAGATTGGGAAAATCCAGGGAGCTTCCAACATGAATAGGAAACTGTTCGCTAGGAAATAACAGATGGCAACGCTGTAGACTTGTGTATGTTACCATCGCCTCCTAAGTTCCAGCCTGAGCCAGAAAGTGATTGGTTTAAATTATAGCTATGCATTCTGCCCACTTCTGATAATGCTCTCCATTGGCAATGTCAATCATGGCTTCTCGAATGTTTGCTTTGTAATTGTTACGTTCTAATCCTGCCTTAGCTGATTCTGTAGTTTCCCAGGTAGCAATTAAGTATTGGTAAACTCCTCTAGCGGTACTGTTAGGATTTTTAGCCTTATAATCGAATCCACTTTCACAATCTGCAAGGTCTAAAGCAAAATGTGTATTTACACCGAATAGAACTGACTGTTTTCTGATTTCTTCCTTAACCTGTTCGACTGTTGGCTCGGTAATGGGTCTTTCAATTTCTGGGTATGATACTGTAGCATAGGCTGGTGCAATTATTAATTCGCTTCCAACTTTATCTATAGCACTACCAGTAGCATACATTCCACCAAAGATTGCTATTAAGAGAAATGCTATCTTGGATAGTCCCCACCGACTGTCGATGATTAACTTATTTATTTTATTTAACTTCATGTATTTGTTTTTATTTTTAAGTGTGGCTTTTAACCTTTTATCTTTGTAACCAGTACCAAACTGCACTTCTTGAGCAGTCCATTTTTTTAGCAATCTCTCTTTCGCTAAATCCTCTAGCTGCCAATAAATGTATTCTTTCGATTTGTTTTTTTGTTAATCTTCGCATATTTTTTTAGTTATTAATAATTAGAATGGTATATTTTCAACTTGAATATCGTCTGGTTGCGGAGCAGCTGGAGCACTAGCAGCAGATGAACCCTTAGCTTCAAATGGAAATATCTGAGCTTCTAGTCCTATTGCTGGGATTTCCAGAGCTCGACTAATTTGACCACCTTCTTTAGTGAACTCCTTATAAATTCCTACAGTGTTCCACCTAGTTTTTTCATTTCCGTCTTTGTCTGTGTACTTCGTTGGCTTTGAGATGTTATATAATTTTACTGACATGTTATTTTTCTTTGGTTAGTGCTGTTAAGCGATTAATTATTTCATCGTAATTTTTATCCACTAGCTCTAGGCTAGTTTCTTTCTTAATGAAAGCCTTGTACTGCATGGCTGTAGTCATTTTGTTTTTACTTAGCTCATCAGCCAATTTCTTGACTAAAGATTTTTTGGCAGCCAATGGGTCAACTTTGGCTGGGGCTGGAGTTTTGACTGGAGCTTTAGAATTGTCCTGGGCATCAGCATCTTTAGTATCGTCTATGGCAAACAATCCATTCAAGGCGTATTTGCGAGCATAGGAACTTGCTGAACCAGTAATTTGAGCTTCGTTCATTCCTTTTTGAACTTCTTGCTCCCTGGCACAACCACTTACTGTGACACAATCATCGTCTCCTTCAATATCTTTTAAGCATGTTGTTGCCTTCACATAATATCTGTCCCCAAAATTAACTATTTCATCGGATATAGTTAGTATCACTTTATACTCAACAAGTAGTGGCTTCAGTGCCTCTAAAATATCTTCGCAACTTCGATAATTGAAACTAGCAAATTTATTCCATTGCCCTTTAGGAGCTTTAAGCTCATGCTGGATGCTTTGTAGTTTAGTTCTTAAATTGTTTTTGTTATCTGTCATACTTTTATTTGTTATCTTTTTTAGGTAGCCCCAGTAGAATTAGTTTTTCGACTATGGCTTCTCGGTCTTTTTTATATATCATCGCCCAAATATATTTAATCTCTTCATCAGTTGTATTTTTATGTAGTACCTCCCATAATTTGTCAGTGTCAAACTGCTTAATAAGGTCGGTCTTCATCAAACTATCTGCAAGATTTGATGCTTTGTTCAAGCCTGCCATACTAATTGATTATCCTGGCTAATTCTTTATAAGTATAATCTGAGCCAGTTAGATATTCTTCTCCTTTTTCTAGCATGTAAGCATAGAGAAGGGGCATTACTTTATTGGGCACTAATCCCTCTAGCCCAATGATACCTTTGAAGACATTGTGTTCTTCGAAATGCTCTGCATTATAGTCTGTGTCTATTAGTTGGTCACATCTGTGACAATATTCCATACTCATGTTTTTGTTCCCTTTCTTTTTATTAATATTTAGATTCTTCGATTATTTTGTCCAGCTCATCAGTCATGTTGGCCATCCTGTGCTCTCTTTGCATTACCCTTGAAATCCTTCTGATTATCTTTATTCTTGATTTTGGTGAGATTCTGATTGGTAGCCAGTCTTTGTGAATGTTTGTCTGTTTTTCTTTAATCATATTCATTCTATTTCATTAATTATATATTCTGGAATCCAGTAGTCTTTTCCGTCTATCCTTACGTCTATTACGCCTTCTTGCTTGTCTTCTTCGTTTATCATAGTTTTATTGGTTACATAGGTATCTTAGCATGTCTGGTAAACCCTGTCAACCCTACTTATCCCCAGCCAAAAATAGTAATAGGCGTGAACATTGAGCTTCGTCAAACATCCCAATGTGAGCCTCCTCTTCAGTTAGGTTCATTTTATATCGAATCCATTCATAGGCTCTCCCTCTTTCCCTCCTGCCCCTGCCCTTCCATAGCTTATCAAATTCTTTATGGCACTGCATCCTTAACTGCCTTAATTGCTTGTTGGCCATTGTCCCAAGCGGTTTCTCTGTATTATTATGGCAGCCAACATAAGCCCTACATTTTTTACAAAACCAGCACATATATGATTTGCCATAATTTCTTCCGTAAATCTCTTTATTCTCACACCAAACAGCTGGGTCATGGCAATAAGGGCAAATTATATTATTCATACAAATAAAGCTCTGTATCAGGGCTTGGTATGCCTGTCAGAGCCTCAATTTTCGTTATATAGTCCATGAACTCCAGCTTTGACTGATTAGTAGTAGAAGCTGGCAAAACTATCTCAGTGCCCAAAATAGTCTTTGTGACAGGTGGTAGGAGCTTCCTTTTAAGAAACTCATGTAGGTCATCCGCAAGATTACCAGTGTCTGTGGCAATGATGCCCAGGTACAACCAATAATAAGAGTTCTGTTGAAGTGTCCGATTTTTCCCAATTTTTTTAACCTCAATTTTTACTTTACCATCCAGGGACTCAATGAATTGATTGTAGGCCTGCTGGTCATTAACCTTTAATATTTTATTGTTTACCGTTCCGAAGAATTTCATAACCCTAAATCCTTTTGAGGATGTAATCCTAAAGCACAATCTAATATATGTTTACCAAATTTAGGCTCAACACAATTCCTTATTGTCTTCATTTTATCAATCCCTTTGTACTTAGATAAATCAAAGCCCTTTAGTTTATATAAATCTTTTAAGTTCTCATTCTTCCCCATTCCTCTAAATTCTTTATCATGGGGTCTAATAACAAAATTAGCCCAATAATAATGTTGTGAAACTTCGTAAGGTGGTATTAAGGGCTTATAAAAAGCTACTACATTCTCTACACAATATTGACCTTTAAAATAGTGTTGCAAAAATAATATCTCTTCATATAATATCATACTTGGGAAAATAGGTTTATTTTGCTTTTGGTTGGCAAATCTAACTCTACTATGGCTAGGACATGGCGGCGAACTCCAAATAAAATCAAATTCTTCAAAGTGGTCTTTAAGATATTCATGAGCATCCCCAACAACCATCTTGTCATTTGGAAAAAAGTCTGAATAAATATCTGCTATTTCTTGTTTAAATTCAACAGCAGTAATATTATGGTCATCTCCCCAATTTTTGCGATTCCCCCCGATACCAGCATATAAGTTTAATATTTTCATAGTGTTATCTTAATTTAGTTCATTATTGTTTGGTTAATTTATTTTTTAAACTCTGACGTTTATTAATTGTTTCTGCACATTATGAGCATTATCCAACCCAATGGTCTTATCCCCCAATTTACTCTCATCAATCATTTTATGAATATTATTATGACAAACCTGGCTTATATGACTTACAAGCCTTTCCTACCTCTCTCTCTTCCCCTATAACCATATCTAAAGCATCTTCTTTGCCTTGTTTGTAAGATAGTTCTTTTTCTTTTTTTATGAAGACTTTAACTTCTTCTCCGCAAGTAGTCCATTGTAAATTGGAAAGACCACCATTACTAGTTGGGTATGATTTAATCGTTGTTTGTTTGTATAAATTAAATTCTTTATCAAACCTTTCTTCCCACTCTATTTTATCTTCTTTCATTTAAACTTTTTCCTTTTTTATCAATAATAAATACTTTTAAGGTTCTGTTATCATCTTGTAAATCATATTCAACCTTAATATCATTTTCCCAAATAGTTTTAATTCTTCCACCACCAAAGCGTTGTTTTTCAGTCCAATCAATTAATTCAAATCTACTTATTTTATCTTCCTTAATAGGTTCTTTAGGTAAGGTGTTTTCTTCTTTTTTTTCATCACAAGGCTTATTGCATTTAGTGCAAACATAATACATTGTTCCGTCTCCTACTACTGTCATAGGGGCATTACAGCAATCACTGTTTAATTTAAATTTCTCTTTCATAGTTTTCTTAGTTATTTATTGTAGGGGTATTATTGTTTACTATCTGGAGTTGACCCTTGCTCTAGTAACCGCTTTTCATCATCTAAATCAACATCTTCCCAAATTTTTACAACTTCTTCTTTTGTTTTTTTACTAAATCGCATAGCTTGATTTGTAACCATAGCTTCATCATTTTTATTTATGTATCCAGCGAATAATCTACTCCCAACTCTTTTCTTCTCAAGTGAATTAAAAAAGTTTCTGTCTGGAATGTCAATCTCTTTAATTTTTACATAAAGCCCGTGTTCACGACAAGTTAAAAGCATTGCTCGTAAATCCCATACAGCTTGCCATTGAGCTGCATTTTCTTCTACTAAGTCTTTTAATAACCACTTTTGTAATAGTTTTTTCATATTATAATTCTCCATCTAAAATTAGTTTATTAGCTTTAGCTACATCTTTCCAAACTTCTTCTGAAAATTTAATATCTTTAAGTGCTTTTATATAAAGTTCTACTATTTTTTCTCGTTCCCATTGTTGTTTAGTCATATTTTTAGTTAATAATTATTATTCTGTTAATAAATTTTTGTTGTCTTTGGTAATCTGCTTCTCCTAATTTAATATCTAAATGCTTCATACATACTAATTCATTATAGTATTTTGTATCAGCAATTTCTAAACAATACTTGCACATCTCCCCCTCTTTTATTTTATCTATCATATAAGTAAATCAGTTAAGAATTTTTTAGTTTCATCTGTCTGGTCGTCTAGGTTGTCCTTTTGGAGATTCCACTTTTCTAAAATAAAACTATACGCAAGTCCAATATGTTGCTGGTAATAATTTGCTTGATTCTCTGAATGTTCAGATTCAGCTTGTGTTTTAATTTCTTCTTCAATAGCAATCAAAACATCAGCAAGGGTAATAGGGCGACCTAGGATTTTATATTCCTTTTTCAAACCTCTTGTATAAAAAATACTTCCATCTGATTCTGCGAAATACATTAAACCATTATCGGGATTGTGACCAACAAGCATAGCTTGTTTAGCCCAAGGCTTTGGTTCATTTGCAATCCCAACCTTACAGCCCACCTTCAACTCCATTATTTCAGGGTTGGCTTTTTGAATTGCTTGTTTTAGTTTATCTATCATAATTGGTTAGTTATTCTTTTTCTTTTATTGCCAGTATTATTAAAATAAATGTTATACCTGCACAGAATAATGTTATTGATAAGAATACAATCCCAGCCATATTTTTAGTTCCTTTCTTTAATTTTAGAGTCTATATGTTTAATAAGGTCTTCCATAGCTTCATTATGTGCATTTGTTGATGATACATATTCAACATCACCCGCATTTTGACTTTCAAATGCTTCTTCTAGTGAATACTTGGGAGATTGTACTTTATTTTCTTCCGCATACTTCTTCACTTCTTCATATTGAGCTATAGATTGTTGCCTAAACTCATTTAACAAGGCTGTAATTGTAGCTTCAGGAAATCCTTGAGACCTAAATTTTTCAGCGAATGCTTCTTCTCTCTTTTGTTTATTCATATTCTTTAGGTTATTTCTCTTTCATTATCTCTTATCACTTCTTTTGCATTAACTATCACATCATATCTTTCCAGATTAGGTGTTGATTCAAACTGTCCAATCAATTCTGTACCACAAAATACATCATAAGAAGCATATCCATCATCTCTAGTATTAACATCCATTAATTCATCAACTTCAAACTTCTTACCCTTAAAGGTTAAAGTAGCTCTTTTTTTATTCATCTCCCCCTCTTTTCTTTGTATTGTCATATAGTGTTAGTTATTATAGATTTAAGATGAACATTATCTTGCTGACATTGGTTTAACGTATCAAATACTTCGGTGACTACACACCCAGACAGTAATGGTATTAATAAAAGTATTTTCCACATAATGTTTTTTCTTTAAGGGTTTAGTTTATAAGGGGTTCTTTTTATTTAGTTACAATCCACCCCTTTTACCTTTCTGAAACAGAGGTTTTCGGAGATTTCAAATTAAGCAGATTATGTTCAGTCCTTAAACATCCTCATGTAGAACAAACATGTATTCTCTACTACGGTACTTATCAGATGGGGCGGAGACAAGGGGTCAGTCTTTTACCACCCTTTCGCATAAGAACCTTAATAGGGATTTATAAATTTGGCGGATTTTTTTAACTTTGGATTTCCGAAACAAAGGATTTGCTTAATTGTTTGTATTTATTAACTAATCTCCCCTCTCTATAGTCCTAAGGCTGTAAAGGAGGGAAATCAATCAATAACTATTCGCAGGCTTCGCAGTCTGGGTCTTCTACTCTACAAAGACCTTCTGGGATGTTTTCTTCTTCTAGCATAAAATTACCTTCCCTTTAAATGTGATTTAATCTCTTTGTCTAATTTATCCCTGGCTTCTATTAATCTTTCAGTTTCATCAGCATTTTTAGTTTGGTACTTATAGAGAGGTTTATATGCATTAAAGCAATCTGGGCAAATACCTAAGATATTTACTTGGCTTTTATTATGTTTTTTACATCTAATAAGTAGCATAAATTTGGGAGGGGATAGATGGTTTAGGTCTATCCCCTCGGTGCAGGGGTCGGTCTACTTGGGGAAGGAGATTTGTCCCTGCAAGGTCGTTCCCACAACCAGCGAGTAAACTTTTGTTTACTATCAGCCCAGCCCTAGTAACCTGCAATGGAAATCTAGGGCGGACTAGGGATTTACCCCCAAATTGAAAGTCCATTACTGGACTGATAATAAACAAAAAGCCCCTAACTTTTAGAAGCCACACCATCAAGTGCAATACTCCTAGAAATTAGAGGTTTTTCGGTTATTAAATTGTTGATGGTGTGAATCAATTGCATATATGAAGTTTAAAAAATTATCTCGATGTAGGTACATTAGCATAACCCAGGAATTGTGTCAAATATCCACCCAAAATCTATCCACAGTTTACCCCCAACCACAGGTGTTGACATGTGTAGAAATCCATGGTAATATATAAGAGTAAGGGGAAAGGTCGAGGAGCTAATAAATCAACTAACCAACAAAAACATGAAATTACTAACAAAAGAAATAGAGAAAAGATTTGAAAAAATCGGCTCTCAAGAAGAAGTATCTGACCCAATCGTGGTCGCAAAATTCTTTGACCCAACAGGCAGCTGGACTTGGTTCGCTACTGAGTATGACCCAGCAGATAAAACATTCTTTGGGATGGTGCATGGGTTCGAAAAAGAACTTGGCAGATTTTCACTAGAAGAATTGGAATCAGTTGTAGGAAGATTTGGACTTGGGATTGAAAGAGATATAAATTTCCAAGAAAAAAAACTAAGCGAGATTAAATAACTAACCAATAAAATTATGACTAACACAATGACAAAAGAAAAATTCGAAGTCTACGAAGAAATCAGAGAAAGCGGAGAAACAAATATGTTCGATGTCAAAACAGTAATCCAACTAAGTGGCGAAGAACTAAATAAAGAAGACATCGCAGACATAATGAAAAACTACAACGAGTACACTAAAAAGTTTAAATAACTAACAAAAAATAACATGGCAAAACGATATCACTCAAAATTAAAAATGGATAGCTTCCTAGCTGTTTCAATCGCCGAAGGCTTTTGTGGGGGCGAAGATGCTACTGACGATGAAAAGCATGATGCATGGCAGTATCTAGTTGATACTGGGCAGGCTTACACATTGCAAGGATGGTTTGGTCGAACCGCCGAGAGCTTAATCGAAGCAGGCATAATCCAAAAAAAGCTAACTAACTAAAAGATAACAACATGAAAAAAACAAAAGATAACATTTCAACAGACAACTATTACTATGTTCAAGTGTTTACAGACATAGTAGAAAAAGCAAATTCGCCATTCAGAACACATTTCTACACTGTTGCCTTTGCACCAAGTAAAGAAAAAGCAATAAAAATAATTCATGAATGGCTAACTGAGAAAGGCGTAGCAAAAAATGACAGGCGAGATATACACTTATATCTCAAAAACTACAAAATAGAAAGTCGAAAAATGGTTGAAAGTGGAAACTATATTGTAGCTAACTAAATCACTAAAAGATAACAACATGAAAACATTCAAAATAAATAAAAAATTACTTGTCGTATGTGTCGCAGAAAGTACCAGAAATGGATTTAGGCACTTGGCAACCCTGATAGTAAACGGAGATGAACGTGAAACAGCAAAATGCACCTACATCAATAGAACCTGGGAACGCTACCAATACGAATCAGTTCTAAATGCATTGCTAGTAAAGATTAAAAAAGGTGAATATGGATTCTTAGATGATAAAGAGCAAAAGCTATTCGCCAAAAAGATTAAGCTCCAAGAGTTCTCAGTATGAGAAAGCAAACTAATGCAGAATGGCAACGAGCCAGGGCTGATGCAATAGCAAAAATACCCAGCCCACATAAACGCATGTGTCTCATCTGCTTCCTGTGGTATAGACAAGTAGGCTCACACATTGTCCAACGTCACAAAATGACAGCCAGGCAATATCGAGTCCACTTCAACCTAGAGGTTAAAAAAGGTATACTGCCACCAGACCTAAAAGAATTGTACGGTAAGCAAGCATTGGAAAATGGCACTTACAAGAATCTAAAGAAGGGAAAGAAATTTCGATTTAAGAAGGGGCAATCAGGAGTAGGAATCTATAAAAGGTCACCAATTACCCAACAAAGACTAAGCGGACTTTATAAATTAACCAAAAAATACAATGAAAGAACCAATCACAATCCAAATAATTTTGGAAAAAAAAGACCACAAAAAATTGAAGGTCGCATCAGCTAAAAAGGAAAATTCTAGCGTATCTAAGATGATTAGAGAGCTAGTAGAAAAAAATATAATTCAATTAACCCAATAACATTATGTCAAAATATCAAATACAAGTTTACGAAGGAGAAGATGTTTATTCTACAGTATCAATGCCAGCTAAAGATTTAGATGATGCCAGGGAAGAAATTAAGAAATTATCTCAGCCAAGGAAGCTGCCAATGATTCTAATTTCATCTAAGGCGTGGGAAAAATATGTGAGTGGTAAATTAGTAGAACAGTCAGATACTGAATTGGCAGATGAACCAATCGAATAATATGATGCATTTAAGTGAAAGAACCCAGGAAATAATTTTCGGGATAATAATGTTAGTAGCACTAATCTTTCTTGTCTCCAATTGGAATTATGAACCAACAAGAGAGAGTCAACGATTTGAGTATAGTGGATATTAATTAATACAAAAGCCTATTTATTTTTCTTAGGCTTTTTGTATTTGAATTTCTTTAGCATGTCATCCAGCACATCATTTTTAACTGAATTAATCTCTCTCTTCTTTTCTTCATCACTGAGCTTGTTGTAACTACTTGTTTTAAATAATTTATCTAACGCTTTCTTCCACTCAACCCCAAAGTAAACAAGAGACTCTCGGAATTTTTCTTCACCGATTTGACTGGCTAATAATTTAACCCTACTACTGGAGTATTGAACGTTAGACAGAGCTGGAAGATTTCCTCCATCACTTAGTCTTGAAAGCTCATCAATAACATCATCTGAAATACCTACCTTATACCTAGAACCAAAAGCTAACACAGCAAATGAAGTCTGTGTTTTAATTTGTTCACCAAAGATATTAATTTTAGGTTGGAGGTCTTGATTAAAAAGTGGGATTTTTCTTTGAATTTTTTGCCCAGGAGTTGTAGCCTGTCTTTCAGTATCATCAATTGCCTTAGCAACATCGCTTATAATAGCAGGAATTAACCTAGCAGCCATAAAGTCAATAAAGCCAGCGAGAGTATCTAAGGCTTTTTCTTTTGCATCAACATCCTTAGAAGTTATTTCTTTATAGTAATCGTAAGTTTCAACCAATTCTTTTGCTCCAGGGACTCTAAGTAATTGTTTGCCAACTCCAAGATGATATTTAACCAGGCTGTCAATAAAGCCTTTACCGTATTTTCTCGCATTCAAGTAACCAATCAATGGAGCAGCTACTGCACCAAAGTAATCAGCAGAAATCCATTTGCCACCAATCTTAATTGAATCATAGGTAGCCCCTTCAAGTTCCATCAACTTTCGTTCAGCAGGGTTGTAGTCAGCATACTCACCAACAAAATCATCATCATCAATCAAGGAGGCTAATAGCCAGGCAGCAGTTAGTCCTAAACCAGCAGTCACCAAATTTCTTGTACCTCTCCTAACCCTTGCTTTATTGCCAGTCTTGATGCCTTTAGAAATCTGATAAATATCCCAGACAGCGGTAACACCACTAGCCTGAATAGTTTTTGCAACTACGTTAGCAGGAATTTTAGCAAAGGGTACAAGGTTATCTCCCAATCTTAAATTGCCAGACATCTTATTGAGAATCTCTCTGAACCCCAATGACACGCTTGCAGTGAAGCTATCTTGAGTATAAGTACCATGTTTAGCTTCGGCTATACTTTTTTCTCTTACCATCTCACCTTCAAATGTGGTTGGCTCAACTCTAGTAGCATCTTTAAAGATTTCTAATGCTCTAGCCTTTAACTCTTCGCCTCGCAAGCCTTCTTTCCTACCTATTTTGGTTGAGTTTAAATTAGCAGAGTCTGCAAAGTGAACAGATGAAAAAGCAACATCTGGTGCACCCATTAACTTATTAAAAATTACATCTTCATAAAATCTACCTACTCTTCGTATAACACCTTTACCCTGGGAAGTAGTGATTCTTTCACCTCTAATCTTCTGGTCTTCAGTAACGCTAACCATTCTTGAAATATCAAATCCAGATTTAGAATAAACTTTGTTTACAAATTTAGCATAGTTTATAGCATAGGCTGCGTTAGTGCCTCGATACTGAGTATCTGACATTCTTCGAGCCATGCTTTCAGTAATACCAATAGCTGTATTACCAATTATGTTAGTGATTGGAGATTTCAAAGAAGCCAATAAAGTACCTCTACCAACAATTGAAGTTAAAACCTTTAGCCGAGGGCTAGGGGCAATGCTTTCAAGGTAATCAGTAACCTCTTTTCTTTTAACGAAATAATCTATAGTTGGTGTGCCAAAATCTGATTCATCTCCTGCAAGAGCTTCTAGCTCCTCAGAAAATTCAGTAATTTTTTTCATCTCTTCGGCGGTAACTCGAATACCCATTTTTTCAGCCACTAAATCTTCCATGAAATTATCTTGCTGTTCTGGGTTTAGCAATCCCAAATTTTCTAGCTCATCAATTCTTTCTTTAACATCCTTAATTTTAGATTTGTCTTTACCAACAAAAGTATCTTTAGCCCAGTCATTTAAAGCCTCTTGCCGACTACTTATCATTGCTCGTTCAAATCCTTTATTAGCAAAAGTAGCCAAGTCTTTATCTGTATACTTTTCAAACTTAGCTCTTCGTTCAGCACTTGTCATCTCTAACATCTTAACAATATCAAAGTCACCATTCTTAATGCCTTCTCTTAACTTTTCAGCTTCTAATTTTGGTATGCAAACTGTAGCCATATTAACAAATTAAAGAATCAAGAATCTTTTGTGCAGACTTAACACTGGCAGCCTTTTTATCTACAATTTTTCTTTGAAGTTTAGCTTTTTCTGTAACGTTTTTCTTTAACTTCTCTGTCAGTTTATCTTCTCGTTCACTGTATTCATATTTAACAGCCTGCCTAACTCGCTCACGCAATACAAGCTGGATAAATGTTGAAGGACTATTTTCATCGAACCTTCCACGTTCAGCAACGATTTCTTGACCACGCCTTGTCTGTCTTAAACTTCTTGATGTTGCCAACCTTGAGGCTTCACCAAAATCTTTATTTCTAACTGCTAGTTCCTGGGCAGCAATACTAATAGCAGTCTCTGTAATCCCAGGAGGAGGAGAGGCTAATCCCAATCCAATTTTCAAAGCCTTGTCTGGTTGCTGCTCTACAAATTCAATAGCATTGGCTGTATCTTTAGCCAGGTTAAGTTGGTTGTAGGTTGGAATGTTTTTAGTTTCAGCTTTTAAATTCTCTTCAACACGCTGAAAAGCAGCACTCTGTTTTTTTGTACCAAGAGTCCTGCGGACAGGTTTCTTCTCAGCAGCTTTAACTTTACGAGGAGTAACTTCAATTACTCTTTGTTTTCCTTCAACACTTTCTGCTTCTGCAGGTCTTCCGCCACTCTCTGCTTGAACTGCTCCTTCGTCTCGTTTGGTTTCGGCTTGTACGCCCCCAATAATTTTTTCATAATCTTTTTTAGTTATTTCATTATTTTCTTTTAAATCATAAATGGCATCTTGGTCGGAAGCCTGAGCAGCCTTAACTGCTTCAACCTTATTCTGAAAAACAGTAGAAATATCCATCACTATACTGCCATCATCTTCCCACAAGCCAAGGAAATTTCCTGGCTTTTTAATCTCATCAAAATGCTCATCAATATAGTCAAAAACATGAGAAGTATTTATCTTCTCTTTTGAAATTGACTTCTCTGTAGACTTATCTAAAGCAAGGGAAAACCCTCTTTTCGGCTGTTTACCCTCTATAGAAATAGTAGCACCACCCTCTTGTTTTGTCAAGTTTAAAGCCTTTTCAGCCAGTCCAAACTTTTTAACAGTTACCTTGGCTTCCTTCTTTGAAGCAGTCTCTATTTTTTTAGGAATTTTTTGTCCGAAGGGTCTAGCCTTCTCATAAAATGGATGGATTTTATTTTTAATCTTCCAAGATTCTTCAGTGTGGAATTGTAATTCACTGATAGAGCCATCCTTTAATGTAATATCAAAGTTTCTACCCTGGAAGCCCATGTTGGTTGGTACTTCAAAGAAATCTTGCACCTTAACTTTCCCAGTAGGAAATTGTTTTACAAGGTCTTTGGTAGCTGTCTCTACAGATTCAATGCTGTCATAAATAACACTAGAGCGAACAAAGTCTCCAATGTCTTCGATGCCATAATCTTTTCTTCCACTGTCTCGCTTCCTAATTATTTTATTGATAACGCTTGTTGGTCTTTTAACATCAACAGCTGCCTGGATGTTTCCAGGTAATTTTTCTATAATACTAATTACCTCGTTAACCTTAGCTTCGGCTGTTTCATATAAAGCCTTTAACTTTGCGATGTTTGGCTCAACAAAATTCTCTACAACGTCTGTGAAGTTCTCTGAAGTTATACCTTCAAATCTAAGACTCTCCCTATCTAGTGGGATATTCTCAACAGTAGACTGCTCTACTGATTCCTTAATTGAAGAGACTGCTTTCTTTTTAAGTTCACCCTTCTGTTCCTTAACTGAAAATATCTCAACTGATTCTTCAATAACTTCTTTTGGTTTAGTCACTTGCTTTTCAAAAGTCTTGGAGAAATCTATTTTAGGCTTAACCCCAGCAGGTGCAACAGCAGGTGCTCCTGGTGGAGCTGGCTCAATAGGTTGCGTAGCCTCAACTTGTTTTATAACCTCTTCCAATCCTTTTGTGTCAGCTTCCACTGCATTAACTCCACCTGTCACTCTGCCTGTAGTCCCAGCCCCAGCGAAGAAACCAAGGATAGCCCCAATGATAGCAGAATCTTTTACGCCTTCCATGATGGGCTTACCATTAGCTAGGTTGGAAATAATCTGTTGAGTCCCTTCCTGCAAACCTTCAAGCGGAGAAGAGATTAATGCTTTTAAAATAACGTTCTTGGTTTTGTCTCCGAAGATACCAAGTTTGTTTGTAATAATGTTTAAAGCGATGTTAGCCATGAAGGTTTTGTCAGCCTTGTCGTTTGATACTTCTGGTGAGTCTCCACTAGCTTTAGATTCTTTATAAACACCACCAGCTTCAGCAGCTGATTCGAATAGACCCATAATAGTAGCTCCAGCGAATGTTGCTATCTTTGGAGAAAACGTAGAAAAGAATTGGACACCTTTCATTGCACCAACACCAGGAATATAAAAAGCAGCTAAAGACCCTGTGCCTTGCTGTATTTGTTCGGCGAATGAAGGGTTAACAGGAGCAATTTCTTCAATCCATTCATCAATTTTTGCTGAGACTGGTGCACCTTTTTTAAGCCCTGCCCATTCCGCAGCACCAGCTATGTCAGATATAGCCCCAAGAAGACCAATGCCAACATTCTTTACTGACCTAAAAGCAGCACTCGGTAATTCTTTCACAACCTCAATGGAGTTGAGCTGTTGTATTGTTGACCTGTCTAAAAACTTATCTTCATCTTTAACCTCAGTGCCTGCATGAAGAGCATCAATCAATTTACCAATGCCAATCCCCTTAAACTCAGCATTGATTGCCTGAGGAATTCCTTCTGTAAATAGTTTAGTACCACCCTTAAACAACTTAAACATGTCGCTAGTAATGTTTTTAATCAAGTCTTGAGTCTGGGTAGCTTTAATTTCTTGTTCAAATTCCCAACGCTTTAATTCAGTAATGGCATCAGCTCTATTTATTTTGCCATCCTTGTACCGATTATAAATATCCATTTCTTTCTTGAGCTTACCTTCCTGTCTTCGGCTATGTGGGATTTGCTGAACTGGTGTATCTAAAAATCTTTCAATAAAATTACCAGACTGTCGTAATTTTATATTTTCTATTGTATCAGCTCCAGCCAAAAATAATGAGACGATGTGGTCTCTTTCAAAACCTTCTTCAGTAGATACGCCACCATAATTTCCACGTGGAGTAGTTGGCGGTGTATCAGCCATTGTATCGTAATAAACACCACCACCAAGGTGTTCAGGAAATGTATTTATCTTTCTACCATCAGCATCTTTTTTGGTTGTGATAACTCTTTTACCAGGTTGAAAATCAAATGGAAGGTCAGCAAAAAGACTCTTAGGCTGTCCAATTGGAGGCTGATTAAGGCTTGTAGGGACTTCAGGAGCTACCTCAGGAGCTTTAGCAGCTGGTCTAGGTGGCAAGGTGAAGTCAATAGGCTTTTCCTCAGTCTCTGGTTGAACCCTGCTAACAAGGCTGGGAAAGGCTACGCTGGCAGATGGTGCTTCTCTTTGGAAGATACCAGAAAACCGACTAACATTTTTCTTAGTTGGTTCTGCAACCTTAGTTGCACCTACACTAAATAATCCGTCAAATTTTCCCATTGTTATTCAGCTATTGTTAGGTAATCATCGTTGTCAGGATTCCTATAAGCAGCAAATTCTTTATCGAATGTTGCAGGGCTTAGTCCAGCCTTTACCCAGGCATTCCTAGCAATCTTATAATCCGCAGGAGAAATATATCCATCATCACCAGCAACGGATGCAACTTGATTTCTCATATCTGTAATGGCCACCTTCTCTTCATCTTCACCCTTCTTAGTACTTGGAGCTCTACCCTTACCAATCTGTCCAGCATCAACTTGTCCAATTATCTCACCAGTATTTTTATCAATGGTAGTGTACTTAACATTGCCAGAAGCATCTTCTGATTCAAATGTCTGTGTGTTAGGGTCATCTGTTGCTAGACCAGTAAGAGTATAAACCTCACCAGTGTTAGGGTCTGTGATTTCCTTAGTTTCACCTTCAGGCAGTTCTTTCATAATTGATACAAGGTCACTAGATTTGAAGAATGGGTCTATTTCAGCTATAGCTAAACCTTTATAAGTTTTACCACCAATAGTAACTGTCTCACCTTCAGGGATATTTTGAAGAGTATTGATGATATTAATGTCACTATTTTGTTGGTTACTTAAGTAAGCAGAAATAGCATTAACTTTTTCATTAGCTAATTGAATTGCTTCGTTGTGTGCAGCTCTAGCTTGGTCAGCAGCTCTTAGGGCTAGGTCAAAGTCTTGACGTTTGCCTGTTCTGATAGCTTGTTTAGCAGAGGCTTCAGCAGCTAATTTAGCATTTTCAGCTTGAACCTTTAAGTTAGAAATGTTTTGGTCATAAACACTTTTAATTCTATTTAACTCCCCACCCTCACCTACAAAAGTTCCACCTTCAGTTGTTTGTAATGCAGCTCCACCAGCGATTTGAGTATTCATAAATCCACCACGTTCACCACCAGCTATAATAGCCTTTGGAAGTCCTTGTTTTTTTGCAGCTTCAGCCTCAGCAATTAATGGAGCAAAATTACCTAACGCAGATTGTCCAGCATCAGCTACTTCTTGTTCTTGTTCAGGAGTAAGTAATCCAAGGTCTGCCTGCAACTGGGCAAGGTCTGACGTAGCCTGTTGTCCTACATCAGATTCATCGTAAGTTTGAGAATCTAAGATATTTTCTAATTGTTGATTCATTACTGCATCAAGGTCATTAACTCCAGTAATAAGTTGATTAGCTTCCTGACTTACAGTATCTTGGTCAGCTCTAATACCATCAGTGCTAGTTACAACATCTGAACCATTTGTTATCCCAGGGTCTACTACGCCACTACCCACAGGAGCATTTATCGGCGTTGGTGCTGGTTCAGTATATGGTTCATAATTAGGGTCAGTTAAAATAGGAGAGTCATCTGCAACATTCAGAATGCCCCCTTCATTTGTTGTACCTATTCTTCTTACTTTTGGCATATTTTTATAATTAATTATTAAAAGGCTCGGTAGAGTCCACGTTTCTCAGGTTGAGTTGAACGTCTAACATGAAAACCATAGTTAGTAACTTCCCAACTTTGACCAACTCCATCTGAAGCAAGCTCTAGTTGTAAATTATAAAACGGTACTCTACGTAATGATTTATTAAGATAAATTCTAAACTTGTTATTGTCAGGCACTTCAGAGCTTCCGAATCTTTCAAATCCAAATGCATGGAATCCGAACAGGTTAAATTCAGGAGCATCAAACATGAAAGAAGTTTCTGTGCCTGAAAATTCTGTAGTATAAATTTGAGTGTCTCCGTTTTCATCATAAAGCAATGATATAGAAAGAGTTGTGTTATCTGAGATGTAGCCTTCAATGTAGAAGTTGTCTACCTCTTTAAGTTCTTCAGCAGTACCAAATGTAAATTGTTTAGAACGCCAATTAGATGTAACACCTAACTCATTATCAATAGCACTCGATGTTACTTTATAAACTTGAGCTACACGAGAATCTCCAAAATATAATGCTTCACCATCACCATCATCGTAGATTGTGAACACAGAAGCATTCCAACCAATGATTGGGCTCTCCCAAGCACTTATTATATCATTCCACAGGAAGACAGCATCATTTCTACCAACTTCACTATCGCTTTGAACTGAAATAAATGCTTGATTTTTAAAGAAAATTCCAGTAGACGAAGCCATCCTCACAGCGTTAACAGTTGGTTTAATAACATCTGAAATAGGCACAATCTGAGGATAATCTACAGTCGAAATTCGAGACAAATTCATAATCTGATTGTCGGGAGTAATAAAGAATACTCCATTCCCACCAGTAAAGACTGAACCGCTAGAGACCGCACCAGTTGTTTGTGACTTACCGTCAAAAGGTTTTAGTGGGACAAGGGTATAAATTCCATCTCCATCTAAAGTAGCCTTGTAGATAAGAGACCTTTTAAAAATATAAATTGAACCTTCATCGAGAGCTAAACCAGTAATCCCTCCGCCACCTTCACCAAGGTTAAAGATACCAGCAGCATCAGCAGTTGAGCTAGTAATTAAAGCAGCCCCTACAAAATCAAGAGCATCTCCATACTTAGAAAAGTAAACCGCTTGAGTGGTTGAAGCAATGCCAGCAATAAATAATCGGTTATTGGCTACAGTATAAATGTTACCTTGAATCTTATCGCTGAATTGGTCAGGGAACTCTGCTACGCCCTTATCAGCAGCACAAGCATGAGAAGAACCAACTTGAAATCCTCCAGCCTCAACAGCTGTATAGGCTATACTTTGACCACAATAGATAAGCGTGCCTGTATCTGGGAAGCCTATCCCAGTTGTAGTATCAGTTAGAACAAAAGTAGCAGTAGAGGTTACACCATCTGCATGAAGTCCAACGTGATTACCACTCCAACGAGAGAATGCATCTGTGCCATTACCGAAATAAGTGTAACTCTTCAAGTCTGTATTGATATTATAATCAGCAAACCCATAGAATGGAGAGGTGGAAGTAGGTAATAGAATTTCCCAAGTATCATTATTTTCTTCGTAATACTCCAAGAAAATTCCAACACCTCGCATCATTATATTTTCACCATCTCTACGTCTAAAAGTATGAAGTCCACCAACAAAGGTTTCCGTAGTTGAAGCTGCACCAAAAATAGTATTACCAAAAGTTCTAACTGACACTCTGTCACCATCATTAATGACAGTATTTTGTCCATTAGGATTAGCACCATTATCTAGTTTAGTTGGGTCAGCCTTAGTTTTGAATCCTGTAAACTCATTATAGCTAAACCACGAGGATGGCTGTTCTGCTCCTAGTATCAACTCTTCCTCTGAAAACAGTGGAAACTCCTCCACAGAGCCCAAATCTGAAGGCTCAGGGGCTATTCCAGGGCTCATAAGAGCAGTTAAACTTAACCCCAATACAATAAGAATAGTAACCGCAGCAACAAACTTTTCCTCTGGCTTCATCTTTTTATATATATCTTTAATTGTCTTAAGAAGCGTCAGCATTGTTTTCATCATCATTAAATTCATTATCGAATCTCCATCTTGAAGTAATAACAAGAGGTTTTAGACTTGGGTAAGCTAACATGAGAGCTTCCCATGCTGTATCTCTTTTATCTTGAATAAATTGAAGCGTATCTGTCTCCTTTAAATCTACCAGGGCAATCAACATAGCATCGTACATCGCCACGTCAGCCCATTCACTATCTCCAATCAATTTGCTATCACTAGAATAAACTTCACTAGAATTGTAGAAGTATTCTTGGTTACCTACATCTGAAGCAGTCAAAGCTACATTGAAAATTGAGTAGTACCAGAAATCCATTAACTCCCATTGTCGTAAGTGACTGTCATCAATATAGTAGACTCCAGTTGCAGCACCAATCAAGATAATCTTTTCTGAAGCCCAGATTGAGCTTTCACTAATACTTCCAACTTCAGTTGCATTGTTTAAGTCTTGAGCAACTAAATTCCAAGTGTCAGCCTTAAATGGTTGTCCTGAAAATTGAGTTGTAATCCCAGTAGTTTCTAAATAGACGGAATCACTAACTTGAAAACGCAAACTGATAGAAGTTGGGACTGCACCAAGAAGAATCCATTTGAATTGATACTTACTTTTATACTTAGCATCAGTAAACGGTGTGAATGTATCTTTAATTGTTGCTGTACCAGCACTGTTAGTAACCACAACCTTCATTGAACCATTGCCTACCTTAAAATTCACACTGTCTTTGACTACTGAATCTGCATCACCTGAAACAGAGAAGTCATCTACATCTTCAGCGTTGTTAAGTAATTGTGAAGTTATATTTTTTGATGTGTATCTAACGCCCAGGAAAACATCATTGGCATCTCTGATTTCTGCTAAATCATTTCTATAGCTTAAATTTTCATAAAACTGTTGTAAGCTAGTGAATTTAAACCTAGCAGTCCTTGGATAAATACCATTTGCTTTATTGGTATCAAGGTAAGCCATCTCATCATAATCAGCAGGAACAGGATATTCCAACACATCATCAAATACCTTAAGACTACCTCTCTGCATCAGCCAAGGAAGTTGTATGTCTCGTCTAATTGTTCGAATTGCTTCGTCTAAATCTCTAACCAAGAACTGGTCTTCAGTGCGAGACAAAGCCTGCCAGCGTTGCATCCTGGTTAGGAGAGTACTTAGTAATGTGCTTTGTACTGCCATAGATTTTTAATTAGTATTTAATTATGTAGTTTACCGTTAAGTAAGGGTCAAGAGTCGGAATCGCATCTCCTCCGCCACCAGCATTACCAGTATTTATTGTTGCTTCTGGCACATCATTGCCATCACCTGGTATATTATTTGAACCACCATTATCTTGGTTTTGGTCAACAGGAATAGTATGATTGTGAGAAACTAACTGACCAATGGTCATAACAGTTGAAGTTGCTCCACCAGTTTCCCCAAGCATGTCACCTTCACCATCAGCTGCCGAAGCATCTAAGCCAAGAGGTATTCTTTGTTTCATGTTTGGCACATTGAAAGTAGTTGAGCCATCACCATTACCATAAGTTTCACCAATCACGTCAAATAAATCTGAGAAGACTGTTCTCGAAATTGCAGTACCATCTGCCAATAACCAACCTTGAGGTGAAGAAGTAGTTGTAAACATCACTAAGCTACCAACTGGGACTAGAGAACCTCTAGCAGCGTGTTGTAAAGTTGAAGTAGCATCTAAAGTAGTAGTAGCCTGCCCTGAATTAGCGTTTAAGTTCAAGTCACCAGTAAAAGTAAAATCTTCAGACAGGTCAAAGAAACTTTGGTGTATTTTTCCATTATCCTGAGCTACTGGAATACATAGAGCACCACTAGAAGTTGAATCGCCAGCAGCATCACAAGAAACCCCAGGTGTGGAAGTTGCCACATTAGGTGGGATGAAAAATGCTAATTGTGGGCTACCACCCGAAGCTGTAGTAGAAGCAGTTTCTCTAGCAGTTGCTTGTTCCCCAATTCCTGCCACAGTAGGACTAGAAGTGGCAGCACCTTGATTGGCAAGGTTATCTGCCTGTCCTTTAGTAATGAACTGTTCTGAAGTTGTTGCATCTTCACCAACACCTGACAATGGGTAGACGTTGAAAGTCTTAATCCCAGTGAAAGTTTCTGCTGTAGCTATGTCAGCTAGTTGAGCATAAACAAAATGGACATTAGACATAACAATAACTGACCCAGCATTGTGAGCCTTTCGATTATTGGCTACTTCCGCTTCAGATTTACCTGTAAAACCTAAACCACGAGTACAACTTGTCCAAGATAAGCTAGAGATATCAGTACACTTAATTATTTCTTCACGAGATGTTCCTGGTTCAGCTGTTAAGAAAATAACACCATCAAGAAGAGCCATAGTCAAAGTAACACTATCAAATGAAGTGACTGAAGCCACAGGGACTGTGGTCTGAGTAGAAGTCATCGAAGAAGTTAACCTTGTTCGGTAGCGAGTCACTACAGCAGCTCCAAGATTTAATTCTTCTTCACCACATAATTCAGTGGTGCAAGGGATATTTAATTCTTCCCCTTCTAATTGATTAAAATTATTGGTGGGGGTTTCAAGTAAGAAGCCACCATCAAAAGCGTTGGCATCACCAACATTAACAACTTTTCTTTCTCCAGTGATAGGGTCAAAAACAGTTGCTTGCTGTCCTGCTCCAAGAGTTACAGCTGTTGGGACAGCTATCAATGCGAGCAGCAGTATAGATATGAATTTTTTCATAATGTTTTGGTTAATTAATTTTCTAAGTCCTGCCATCAAGGATAGCCGATAACGAGCCGACCTTTATGGCAGGTTTAAAAAACTAAGGCTTTCGATTTGCAATCTTTCGAACTGCACCGAAAAGTGTTAGTAAACATCCATAGACAACACCAGCAGCAGTAATACCATTTTGCAAAGAACCTGCAATAGTATTTAAGTCAGCTAGGTTGATAGTAACTCCGAAATAACCACCGAATGCAATGATTATTGTTGCAGAAGCAAGGATTGCTCCTTTAACGGTAGCAGCCACCTTCTCAGGATTCACGCTTGAACCTAATTTAGGAACAGCCTTGGTCATTCTTTTTTGAATACCCATGTTGGTTTTTCCTTTCAGACCTTTAAATAGATTAAGAATTATCATTATTAATGACTCTTTATTATAGATAGTGAATCCTATTTCACTTTCTAAAATATCATCTAGGTCTACAATTTCAAAGTTGTTTGAATTGAAGTCTCCGTACAACCCCTGGAATACTGGCTCATTAATAATGTGATGGTAGAGCCCATCACCGAGTCCCTTTTGGTAGATTCTTGGATTTCCCCTTCTTTTATATAATTTTAACATTTCGTCTTCTCCTTTTTCTCCAGGCTTTTGTTCCTGGGGAAGTTCATTAATTAATACTTGGTAGCCTCTGTACCACATCTTGTAGTCAATAGCCAACCTCTTAATAAAGTCACCTACTTTTTCTATGTAGTTATCAAATATATCCCACTTAGTACCACCTGAGAATAGACCAAAATCTGCTCTGGGGACATAAACATAGTTAACTTTCATCCATTCAGTAAACTCTTTTCCTAAATCAACCATCTCTTGAGTAATTTTAGATTTATCGTGATACTGTGCCCAAGTCATACCTTCTTCTTTAGGAAGCATGTGCTTTGGGATAGACCCCATTGTTCGAATTGCCTCAATAGGGGCTTTCATCGAATTACCACTTCGAGTGGTATTTGAATTCATCGCTGGGAATCTATCAGATAATTCAACTCCATTTTCTGGGTGGTAATAACCCTTGCCTACTAACCACTCTGTAAATTCTGTTGAAAAAAGTTTATTAGCAATGCAGTAATTCATCTGCTTTTCTATCTCGTTATTAAAACCTCTAGCTACACAGTCCATAAAATCTTGTACACCTTTTTGAATTTCTCCTTTAGGGAAAACAGTCTGAAACTTTTTTTGCCAAAAAATTACAACGTGATTAATTCTATGTTCTACTCTTGGGTAGACTCCATTCTTAGGGAATGACCAAGCGTAAAGAGCAATTACTACTCCTTTAACTCTGTCAGCTAGTCCAACTACTGTGACAGCACCAAAGTGCCAATCTTTGTCAGACTCATCTAGTTTTTCTTGTTCTGGGTTAAACCCCAGACCATCAAATTCGTGTTCCATATTGTTACCTTAATAATTATTAAATGTTTGGTGAGAGGGGATTCCAAACGAGAAATTGACTGCGATTAAAGCTGTCATGTCGATTGTTGCCCCTCTCACAAGGCTAGGTGCGATTACGCTTTCGTAGTACGCACAAGGCTGCGGATATTGCATTATCTGTTTCTTTCTTACCGTACAGTGATGTACAGTCTTCTGTGAGCTGAGTGATAATACACGCATTCTCGTGGGTGCTTTCATTGTCGAAGTCATAAATCGCCTTCCTCAGTTTCGTCAAATCTCTCTTCTTCTTCATTGTCATCTCCTAAGTCGTAGTCGCTTTCGAAGCCCTCTGGGAATTCGTATGGTTGTTCATCTTCAAAGATGACTTCTAGTATTCTTTTTTCGAAACCATCTCTTTGCATACCTTCCTTCTCCAGGAGCTTCTTGTCTTCAAGCCAAGATATTCTGTTGTTGATGATTTCTGTTGCATCTGCCAATGGGTCTAAGAGCTTTAATAGCCCCTTATACGTTGTAAGCATCACAACTATCAACTCATCATTGAGCCTGTCTGCATGACCTTCAAGGTCTACATCTTCATCGCCATTGAGTTCAATCTTAATTGCATTTCTGAATATATCAATCAGAGTCCTGAACTGAAGGGCGGTGTCTAGGCTTAAACGAAGGGACTCTTTCACTTTGCACCTCCTTTAGCTCTGATACAACTTCCCATGCTCTCTTGCACATAGGACATTCAAATTCGCCATGCTTCCACCATAGCATAAAAGTGTTGCAACCATTCGGGCAGCTAATCATCTGCTGGCTGTCGTATCTTAACCTTTCGCCATGCTTTTTCATTCATTGCCGACCTCCTTTCGAGTGCCATTTCGACCCATGTCCACTGTCCATTCCAGAAAGTTTCCACGAGCCAGGTGATAATCTCAACAGGCATTAAATTGCCAAAGACGAAATGGTAGAGCTGATGAAGTCCGTTAGGGACTAACGTAATGTTTTCTTCATCGTCTCTTCCTTCCCGACTTGTTGGGATTATATGGTGTTTTGTTAAGGTCTTTTCTCCAAGATACCACCTTCGCTTTTTGAGCTGTGGCTTCTTCTTTCCTTTTGGCATTTGCGATACTCCTAGCGGTTAAACCAATGATTGTACCAATTATGGCACATAGCAGCCAACTTCCCACGTCTTTCAGCATTCTCCTCATTGTTATACCTCCTCCAGGCATTTCTCGCTACCACAAATATGACAGCAAATATCCACGCTACCATAAACCACTCAAAGTTAGCCCAAAACCAGGCTATTCGGTCTTCTCCGATTAACTCTCGCATCTCTGTCACCTCCTCTCACAGGTTGTGAAATAGCTTCCATTAACGTACCGCCATCTCAACCCCTTCAGCGTGGGCAAAAGAGACTGAGGTGGCGATAAATTAATTAATTAGATTGTTAAAGTTATCTAGTAGCTGCCATTCAACTTCAATGAAGACATCCAGTACTGCAAAAAACGTCAGCCCCATTAATACCAGCCAAAAAATTAATGGGATAAATTTCATGTTATTTCTGTTTGATAATCAACTGCTTAATCTCCTTCAAGTTGGTCTCAATGTTTCTATATTGAACCTCCTGCACCGCAATGTCTATCTTATTTACTTGAGATACACTTACCGCTTCATTTGCGGTTAAATAAGCACCACCAATTAGGGTGGTCATAATTCCAATGACCCAAGCAAACACTTGCCATCTTACATACTTACTACCGTTTTTTACTTCAGCCATATTTCTCTTATCAATTAATTAAACTTTTTTCTTTTATAAATTCTTATACCATTCCAAAGCATTATACCAGCAGGGAAAGGAGCATCATCTGCAGCTGGTGGTGCTGCATCATTTGCTCCATCATTAATTGCAAATCCATAGCTAGTCAAAGTAGGAGTTACTCCAGTATCAGTAGTTGCTAACTTAATCTTTACCCAAAGATACTTTCCAGTTAAATCATCACCGACTGAAATGCCAGGGATTGTTTCACCATCCACTCCTGTTGAAGTTGCATATTCACTAGCCAAAGGAGCTACAGAGGCACTTGAGTTTACCGCTGTCAAAAGATAAACATTGGTAAGTGCTGGTACTGTAGAAGCTGTAATCATGTATGTGCTATCGACATCTGCGAAACTTCCAACATCCCAGGATGCTGAAATATATTCGCCAGTAGTACTAAAACTTGGCGAGCTAGTCCCTACCCTAATAAAGTCAAGCGAAATATCTGATGAGAAGGTAGATGGTGTCGGTGCATGGAATCTTAAAACTTCGTAACCATCACTAGCCGACCATTCATAGTATGCTGCTGTCCAGCCAGTTCCTTCTGTTGTGCCATCTTTTGTAAAGCCAAGATTTTCCCAAGTCGAACCATTATAACCATCAAGTGTAAAATCGGATAAGCCAGCTCCCTCATACCAATAATCAAAGGCAATCGCACCATCCACACCATCAGCAATATCAGCTTCAATAGTACAAACAGTATTAACACTTGCACATTGTGCACCAGCTGAAGCCTCTGTATAAATAAACACTGTGCCATCTGAGCCATCAGTCGCACCAGTACCACTAGAAACTGTTGTGCCTGTTTCACCTTCCCAATCTCCACCATCAGTAGTCACACTTGCTTGTTTCCAAAGTAATGTCGAAGAAAAATCAGTTGAATTATCAGTTACACTTTCAAAGCTATCTGTTGTGGTTGACTTTGCACCACCACCAGAATCTGTCAAAGTAAGAGTTGCCCCACCGGTTAGATTTGTCAAAGTACCTTGATCAAAAT
>SDBT01000980.1_pt1 | contig 48333 bp, 69 predicted proteins | sample 2277101 | NCBI WGS metagenome assembly SDBT01 (sample SAMN10404973, study PRJNA504765) | marine sediment metagenome | isolation source: marine sediment core GS10_PC15, 103 cmbsf | place: Arctic Ocean: Southern Knipovich Ridge | collected 2010 | reverse complement strand
AATAGCTGATGCCGTTGTTGCTGACACAGCTTCGGTCACATTAACAGCCGCTACATCCGGCAAGATTCATCCCATCGGTGACTTGTCTCAGAATACAACTATTGACCTTCCGGCTGAAGCGGATGGCCTAAACTTTGAGTTCTGGTATGTTGGTGCTGCTACTGAAACGCACGACCATATTATAGACGCTGAGGCTAATGCAAACTTCTATATTGGTGGAGTTCAATTTATCGACTCTGATGATAATACTATTACGGAAGTTTACAGTGATGGCAACTCTAATTCAAAGCTCACTCTCAATAATCTGGAAGCTGGAAGCTATATAAAGATTACTTGTGATGGCACAAATTGGTACATCACGGGTATAATATACTCTGATACCATACCTGTTTTTGCCGATTCAGTTTAGTTAAATTAAACGGGGCTGGTTTCGGCTGGCCCCCTACTTTAGGAGTAACGCTATGAAAAAGATAATCTTATTATTGTTGTTGTGTTCTGTTTGCTCCGCAAAGTCTTTGACTTCTGTAAGTCAAGTAAACGGCAATGCACTTCAAACAATGCAATCAGCATGGTTAATTGCTGATTCTGAAACAAGCGCAGGAACGGAAGCTACCGCTTTGGATGTTAACGAAAGAACAAAATCGTTAGTCGATACAGCTATTACTGCGGCTGCTCTTGGTGATGATGAAATCTCAATCTTTGTAATCCCGCCTAAATGGAACACTATTAGATTAAGAGCAATCGGGATAACTGATGCAGCTACAAGAACAGATCAGATTTACTTCGGAACATTAGGAGGCAGGCTTGATTGCGAACTAACCCATGCTGTACAACTCGCATGGACTATGGGTACACAGACATCTATTTACGACCAAATAACTTTCACTCTCGGCGGGGCTGGCGATGCTAATTATGTCCCACAACCAGGAGATACAGTTACAGGTAATTCCAGTGGAAAGACTGCTATTATTTACTCCATATCCGCCCTAACAAGCGGATCATGGGCCGGAAGTGATGCTGCGGGGACAATAACTTATACATCTGCTTCCGGTGCTTTCACGAACTCAGAAACAGTTTCTATATCGCGTGCAAATAGAGTTCTTACCAGTAACGCTTTTAAACACGCTGCGTCTGATTTGATTGATTTTGAAATGGCCGACACACTGTCAAGGACTGCAAAATCATGGGGTGCAACATGGTCGGAAACTACGCCAGCCGATAACACTAATGCAGAGACGGAAGTCGATAGGAAAAGTGCGGATATTATGGTGATTGTAACAACAACCTCAAGTGTTGATACTAAATTACTTATAAATGGAGATTGATCGATGGCTTTAGTTGATATAGCTAATAATGCAGGTGGCCGCATAGGCGGGTATGGCGATCAGTTGGGCGGCGACGGCAGGGTTACGCAATCCCAGCTTGACGCCAACGCTGACAGGGTTAGTCAGTGGATTACCGAGAAATACCCTGTTGTCAGGAAAAAGGTGATAACTGATTTCGCTGCGGAAAAAGGCCCATTCAGAGAGACCTTGAAATTTGCCAATTTAGGCCCTGATTTGAAACAAAGCGATGTTTGCATAACTTTGATAACATCGGTATCGACAGTCGTAACCGTAACCACAAAAACCGTACACGGTAGATCGACCGGGGACACGGTGTTTTTATTCGGTATTGACGGGGTAGACATCGAGGGTGATTTAATAAAGTCCTTGAATGGAACCACTCCGACTATAACGGTCTTGACGACTACGACCTTTACGCTTGACAGTATCGTAGGTGTTGACGCTACATGGGATTACACGGCCGATACTGGTTCTGTAAGTTACGTTCCAGAGTTGGGGCCGTGGACATACGCATTCACGTTACCGAGTGATTTCTTCGCACCTGTCAGGCAAACCGATCAGACAATTGCTACTCAAGGCGGTGTTAAGACTGAATACCAAGCCAGGACTATTCTTAATCGTGATGGAACGGCGTTTTTGTGGTTGTCTAATGAATTAACCAATGATGATGCTGACAGTGCATATATAGAGTATTGTATCGATCAAACCACTTTTACTTTGTTTAGTCCCGGATTAGAAGAAGCGATAGCAATGCTGTTGGCTGCGGAACTATGCCCTAACCTCGGCAGGGATTTGGACACACGACAGCAGTTGATAGCAGAATACGAACGGTTTACCGTTGTTCAATCTAAAAAGAATAATCTCAGTCAGTATAATAACTTCGCTCATGTGCCGACAAATTATCGCGGTGGTCGGTCTAAAAGAATAGCAGGGCTGTGATGAAAAAATTAGCTCTCATTATCTTAATATGTTCTGCGTGTTACGCGGTCAGCCCGACGATTGAGTCTTTTAATGGCGGACAGGTTACGCCTAAACTGGAAGCAAAGCGGAATTATCCGAAATATACTTCGTCGTGCAGAACCATTGAGAATATGCTCGTAACTGTACACGGGCCGGTACAGAGAAGGCCGGGTACTAAATTTATATCAGATGTATTTTCAGAGGGTCAATATGGGTACGGCGCGTATGGCGAGGGGATTTACGGCGAATGAAAAAAGTATTGTTAATAATTTGCTTTCTGACTTTCACTTCTGCTGTAATTGGGGATTATTCATTCTATGCAGTTGTAGATAGTTGGCTGACTGATGATAAGATTGCTGATTTTAATAAAGATGGAATTGTGAATTTAAAAGACTTTGCGTTGATTCAGGGCTACGGCTCTGATGAATATGGTTTAGATATTTACGGAAGATGATTTTTAAGGGAATTGTTATGAAGAAACTGATCGCATTAGTGGTATTAGTGATTTGCTCGATAGGATATTGCGCAAACGAAATCCCAACTCAAGGGGGAAACAACAACACCTGGGGAACCGATCTTAACAATTACTTGCAAAAAGGACAAGGCTGGATTGATTTACGTGCTTTTCTGCCTGTCGGATTTGTAGTTGACGGCTCGGTTGATTACACCACTGAGATACAAGCAGCTATTGACGCCAGTGAGTGGCGAAGTTTGTTTATACCAACAGGGAAATGGCAAATAACTTCCTCATTAGTGCTTGATGGAGCGAAAGGTTATAATATATTTGGCAACGGGTGGGATCCCACTAACAGCAACGAAAGCAGTATAATAAAGAACTCCGGCGTAGGGAACGCTTTCACTATCAGTTCGGCCGGGCAAACGTTTAACATGATACGAATGTCAAACTTTATGATACTCGGCACATTTTCCCCTACACCCTCTGCCATTGGTATATCAATGACAAATGTTCACAATGTGTTTTTAGATAGAATGTATATAAAAAGCCACGGAGGGTCAGGGGTAGTTGTAAATAATGGATTTGGCGTAAAAATAACCAGAAGTCTCATAACGTTAAATGGCAATCATGGAATTAACTTGAATGGCAAAGCCAATCAAGTATCTATAATCGGTTGCGTTATAAACGACAATTCACGAAATACGGGATTTACTAATTTGCAAATCACAGGTGGGTCCGGTACTGAAAACCTTGCTGTAACTGTGATTGGCAACGATATAAGCAGTGCCGGAGTTACAGGCGCTGTGGTAGAGGCCTTTAATGTAAATGTGGCCCACACGCTCGGTTTGGTATTCATGGGGAATTATCTTGAGTTTAATACTACAACCGGAGACTTGTTTTTCTCCACTTCAACTTGTAAAAACTTGGTCATTAAAGGTAATTACTTCCAAGATGGTAAGTTTCAATTCAACGGAGTATCTGGCTCTAATTCGGAAATATCAAACAATATATTCCGTAAAGTAGTCGAGGACACTCAATTTGAAGTTATTGCCGCTGCTGGCGATGGTAGTATTAAAGTTTTTGGCAATGCTTTGATAAACGGTGCTACTGCAATATTTACCGGTTTAACTCCGTTTCCAACCGGCACACTTGCAGACGGCGGATCTGAGACATGGAACCCGGCAGAGATAGCGGATGGTAACTCACTTGACAATTCAAATGTAACGGTTACAGGGGCGGCTCTGGGAGATATTGCATTTGCCAGCCTTGGCGTGGATTTGACAGGGTTAATCCTGACCGCTGCGGTTACTGAGCCCAACGTAGTCGTATGCACATTAACTAATAGTACGGATGCGGCGGTCAACTTAGCCAGTAGCACATTAAAGGTAAGAGTTTTTCAGGTAGATTAAAATGCGTAAAACTTTCATAATTTTAAGTTTATTGTTTTGTTCGATTTCGATGGGGCAAAGGCTCATTCCTATTGAAATATCGACCGATGATTCTTATATATTGGAATTAGGCGATCTTTACGCCAGATTCTATCGTAATGGTGGGATAATACTTGACGATTTTGGTGGAAAATATACTATCTTGACTATCTTTGCGGCCGAAGAGTTAAACGATATTCAATTTGCTCAGACGGACGATGAAACGTATTTTGTGGATGGTAACGATATTCCTCAAATTCTTACGAGAACGGAACATAACGACTGGACAATCGCCGATGTGAACTTTACAACCGGGCCATTTTTGCCTACGAACGATGATCCCGATGTTAATATCACACCGTCAGGAACCACAGGTTCAATCACGCTCACGGCCACCGTAGGGTCAAAGATATTCTCCGCTGCTTCCGGGCTGAGCCACGTAGGGTCAATATGGGCGATAAACCAAGTTCGTGGTAATTCGACTGTTACAGGTGATTTTTCAGCGAACGGAACTTCAATTGCTACTCCGAGTTTTACTGGTTCATGGGGTTTTACTACGACAGGCACATGGGTTGGCTTAGTTACATTGCAAAGAAGTACGAATAACGGTATTTCATGGCGAGCTGCGCTGGTACCAACTGCTGATACCAATTATGATAATCCAGCCGAGATTGAAGACAATACAGCTATATACCGGGTTGTGATGAGCAATTATGTATCTGGGACGGTTACATATACGTTTACGATAACTGACCAGACCAATAAAGGCGTTGTCAGGATCACTGCGGTAACCGATTCAAATACAGCCACGGCAACGGTTTTGACAGAGTTAGTAGATACCAACTCGACTACCGACTGGCGAGAGGGTTATTGGTCAGATTTTAGAGGTTGGCCTAAAACCGTAGAGTTTCACCAACAAAGGCTTGTTTACGGCGGTTCGACAAGTTATCCACAGACAATATGGTTTGGCAAGGCTGACCCAGACGATTACGCTAACTTCTTAGAGGGTACTTTGGACACTTCATCGTTCACAATCGCCCTGACAGGCCAGAATCCCATACGGTGGCTCCAGAGCGACGACTTTCTTTTGATAGGCACATCAGGGTCATGCGGCAAATATGGCGACAGCGGCAAAGCAGTAACGCCCACGAGTCCCAATTACAGGGAACAGACACAGCACGGCTCGGCTCCGATTCGAGCGGTTCTCGGTGGGGATACCGTACTTTACATCGAAAGGGGCACAAGGAAAGTCAGGGAGTTTACTTTTGACTTTCAGGTTGACAAATACCAGTCCCCGGAATTGACTATCTTAGCACCTGAGATTACCGAAAGCGGAATAAAAGAGATTGCTTTCCAGTTACGACCTGCCTCTATGTTGTGGTGTGTGCTCAATGATGGGAATATGGCTACTTTAACATACCAAAAAGACCAATCAGTAGTGGCTTGGACAAAGCAGACAACAGACGGTTCTTTTGAGAGCATTGCAATCATATCGGGAACGACAGGGACGAACGAGGATCAAGTTTGGGTTTCTGTTAAGAGGACGATTGACGGTAATGATTTAAGGTATGTCGAGCAATTCCAGCCGAGGGATTTCGGATTAGACATAAACGATGCTTGGTTTGTTGACAGTGGGCTTTCTTATGACGGAGTTGCGGATGTTAATTTCGGTGGATTAAGCCATTTGGAGGGCGAGACGCTGTCTATTTACGCTGATACTCTTATTGAATCGCCGGAGGTGGTTGTTGATTCCAATATCACGATTGATAACGCGGCCAGCCGGGTACTCGCAGGACTTGCTTTCACCTCAAAGCTGGAAACTCTGCCTTTGGTGATCGACCCGCAAGACAGGGCAAAAAACAAGAAAATAAAGTTTATTGATTTTGACCTATTTGAAACCGGGTATATGCAATATGGTAACGGTGCTAATGCTACACTTACCAACATGAACTTTAAGAATAGTTTGGACGCTGATCCTAACGCTACAAAACAAGGGCTTTATACATCCGTTGTTGCATTTAAGCATGTAACCTGGCCGTCTTATGGTTCAAGAAAGAAACAAACGATTTATGTTGAGTCATCGCAGCCGATGCCGCTGACCATACGTGCTATCACAACAGAATATAAAATTTACGGTAATTAAATATGGGACTTGAAACATTAGCTTTGATAGGCATTGCCGCAGGAACCGGGGCCAAAATCTCTGGCGCTCTACAGCAAGGCGAAGATGCTCAAAAGATAGCTGAGGCACGAGCACAGATTGATTTAGACAATGCAGAGGCGGCAAGAAAAGCCAGTGTTGAAGAGGCAAGGATTCAAAAGGACAAAGGCCGCAGGCTACGTGCTACGCAGAAAGGTCTGGCTGCTGCCGCCAACATTAGAATAAATGTAGGCGCTCCTTTGGTAATAGAGGCCGAGACAAAAGATATAATAGCCCAAAACACCGGATTTATTTTAGAACGTGGTAGGACTCAAGCGGACGCTTTTAGGTCAAGCGCAGCTCTGGAAATTGCTACGGGCAAACAATTGAAAAAGAAGTCTAAATTCGCTGCGTTGTCAGCAGGATTGTCAGGGCTTACAAGTATTGCGTTTTTGGGACTCGGTGGGGGTAGTGGCAAAACAAATCTTGGTTCTTTGGTAGGCAGAGGCGGTTCTTCTGTGAGTTTAACAACTCCGGGCCTTTTCGCGGGGACAAACGCCGCACCCGGATTCGGCATACCAACAGCGGGAGGGAATATCTTTGCGTAATCTTATTATAATACTATTATTCGCATCAATTGTATTTGGTGGTGGCAACTTTGAGATAGTTGAGGGCAACTTACACTTTCTTGCCCCTGATGGTACTGTACTATTTTTGATTTCAGGAGACGGCGATATAACGTTCGACGCGGATTCAAACATGTTTTGGGACGATGTAAACGACATTCTTAATATACCCAGTCTTGACGTAAATCAGATAGATGCAAATAACGCGAATTTCCTTGGAACCGTTACGGCCGTTATGTTTACAGATTCGACAGCCATATTAACAGGTGGGTCGCTGACTAATGTTAAACTCGGATCACTTACCACAAATGGATTTGTGAGAACCTTTGGAGGTGATGGCTCTTTGGTAATAGATTCCAATACTTATCTTACAGAATTGGACTCGAATAGCTTATTTCTCAGACTCGACGGCGGCAACGCTATGTCAGGCACTTTGGATATGGCGAGTAATACTCTCGATAACGTCGGGCAATTAAATCAAAACCTGGGCTTTACAAATATAGGGGATGGAACCACAAATGACGACCACCTTACAACTTTCACTGGTCTTACAAATTCTTCAACAATTCAATGGGTACAAGCTATTCCTGAATTTGTAGTGAGGGATGCTGATTGGACTATCTTTGGCAGCGAACTAAAGGTTAGACAGGATAACGCTACTATAGCCACTATGGTAGGCCAGCGAGGGTTCCAAGGTTCTATTATTAGTGGTACACCTGTAATTTATGACATTATTGGAAGAACTTACACTAACGCAATGCGAGACGTTGCTCGTATTAGTATGGAAGTGGATGCAATTATAACAGGCAATGTTATTGATACTTCTTTGCACTTTTATACAAGAGATAATTCTGTAGAGAGTGAGATATTATCTTTAGGTGTATCTTCCGCAACTTTTGTAAGTGATATTACAATTGCATCTGGCTCAATTACATCCGTATCTGGAACGATAAATTTTGGCAACGAAACCCTTTCAGGTTCAGGGAATATCAATTTCTCCGGCGACCTCAATATTGACGGGACGACCACGTTAGATGAGACTGAAATAGATGGTATCCTCAAACTTGACGGTATAACTTTTAATCCGGTTCCCGGCCTTAATAGAGGCTCTTCTTTGCAGGTGGCCAAGAGTTTCATAACTGGCACGACAACTATGACTGGTTTTATGTTTGTCAACAATCTTAATCAATTTGTTTTCAACGATGCTTCCCAAGGCAGTTCTGACGATGCTGGTAAGTTTAATATAGACTTTGATACAGGGGCCGTACTTGCTGCTGCTGGTGCGTTTGATATAGATTCATCTGGCAACATTACAGACGTTGGCTCGATAACTGGAGATGGGGATTTTACAACAACTGCTAATATATCAGGAGCAAAACTTACCACTACAAGTGGCAGAATAGTCAATACAGCCAGAATAGATGACGGGGATTCTCCATATACCGTGCTGGTCTCAGATCATGAGATATTCTGCGATACCGATGGAGGTGCGATAACGGTAAATCTGCTTGCGGGCGTAGACGGAACAAAACTTAGAATAATAAACACAGGCAGTTCAGGGCTCGATGTGACCGTAGCCCCCAACGGTGCGGAGTTGCTTGACGGGGTAAATGCGAGTAAGTCATTTTCCGGGCCTGTGTTAATACTAACTTATGAAACTACGGAAGGATGGTGGTAAAATGAAAAAATTACTAATTTTAATTATCGTACTTTTAACTCTGGCTACAACAGACGCAAGTCGGTTTGGCGATGTAAGTATCAAAGCCCAAGACTCAACTTCTGCCGATGCCTTTAGTAGATGGCGAGTGAGTAATCCTGCAACACTGTTTGATAGCAAACAGATATTCGATAATCAGCCATTGTTCTGGGACGAAGAACTGGAATCAGGAGCAAGTATTTCAAGTGCTCACGACGCAAATACAGCTTCCACGGTAATTACTTCTACAATCAACACGGCCGGTGTATTTACACGTCAAACATTTATGCGATTCAACTATCAGCCAGGTAAATCTCAGCAAGCGATGATGACGGGTATATTAGACAGATCAGGCGGCGGAACAGGGGTCCAGCGACGGATAGGAATATTCGACGATGACAATGGATTATTTTTTGAGTTTGACGATGGAGTGGCGGGCGTTACACGCAGGACAAATGTAACTGGTACTCCTGTTGATAATACCGTTACTCAAGCCAATTGGAACCATGATATTATGGATGGCAATGGGGTTTCAAAGATAAAAATGAATTGGGACAAGTTCCAAATCTTTTTCATTGACTTTGAGTGGCTTGGTGCGGGCCGTGTGAGAATGTGCGTAGCGGTTCATGGTCAAGTTTACCTCGTCCATGAATTTCTCAACTCCAATATCTTAGATAAAGTTTATATGTCCACGCCCAATCTGCCACTAAGATACCAAATAATAACCACTGGAAGCTCTCCTGCTTCAACAATAGAGGCGGGATGTAGTACGGTAGCATCTGAAGGTGGTTCTCAACATACCGGGGTTCTTAGATATAAGTCCACAGAAGGAACTCATATTGACGCCGCAACGCAGAACGTAATATACGCCATTGTCGGTATAAGGCTGAAATCAACTCATTTAGGAGCTGCTATAGACTTAGTCGATGTAAGTATAGCAGAGCATACAGGCAGTAAGTTTTATGAATGGATGTTGATTTTCAACCCTACAGTAGCAGACACGTTTGCGTATACAGCAGAAACTAATTCTGCTGTTGAAACAGCAACAGGAGCAACCGCAAATACCGTTACAGGTGGAACGATTATAACAGGCGGCCTTTCTTCATCTGCTTTTAAAGGTGGAACCGCAATAGCGCAAGCTGTGGAAAACGCACTAAGATTAGGGGCTGATATATCTAATGTTGTTGACGAAATAGTTTTGTGTATCCGTCCTGTTGGAGGCTCAACGGATTTGGATATTGAAGGCACAATTACATGGAGAGAATTAAATTGATAATAGGCGATTAAATGACAGATATACCTTTAGCACAACGGACACAGTTACCGCCTGGCACAACTGGTCAGGTTAAGCCATCTTTCTCTCTTGCGGATCGCTCTGGCGAGATAGGACTTGCGCAGACTGTACAGCAAATAGCGGGCAATACGTTGGACAAATTCATTAAGACAAGAGCGGCCAACGAGACAGCGGAGTTTCACGGCCTTGTCAATACTGAGATTGAGAGCTTTAGAACATTCGTTGCAGAGAATCCAAACGCTCCATTTGAGGACTACCAAAAACAGATAGATAAGGTAATCCTAAATATAGGAACTGCTGGACAGAAAGCAACAACAAGGCCGGGCCGATCAGAAAATGCACTATTTTTGAAAACCAATCTTGGTGTTATAAAACAAAGAATGCTTACCACTGTCGGGTCTACTGTAAGCAAGCAGGAATTAGCAAGATACAGAGTATCAAGAGAAAACTTTATAAACAATTTCCAAAAAGATGAATTGGAATCTCTGAACATCTTAATGGTCGAATCGGGATTGCTTGACGCTGAAACCACTGAGCTTCAACAGGAGCAAGATTTCGGTGTTATTGATGCAGCACAGCAAAAAGTCGCTATAAAAGGCGTTAGCAATGTTGCTTTTGAAGTATATCAACAAGGTATACAGGCGGGCATGACTACGGTAGAAGCTACAGAAGCGGGATTGAACGTCATACGTAGTTCTGAATTGATCCCCGGCGATGAGAAACAAGAAACAGAACAGGATTTGATCGCAAGTATCGGATATAGACAAGCTCTTGATAAGCAGGAGTTTGACAGAGTTGCCGAAGAACAAAACGAGGCAATTGACAAAGCTATAGAAGAAAGTGGAGACGTGAAAGCTGCTATCGACAATGCTACAAATTTGAATACTAAGCAGAAGAACAGTTGGGAATCAACTTGGAAAAAACACAATCAAGCTATCCTTGACGACGATATTGATAATAGCCCTGTCAATCAGCATGATCCGCTTGTGTTCAATGAACTGTTATTTATTGCGAATAACGAACCTTTGAGCGACAAGGTTAGTCCTGAAAACTTGTTTGATAAAACAAAGTTGGGCCGGGCCAAAGATGGGGTTCCGGGCGGGATTACTACTGCGCAAAGAACTCAGATTTCCAAAGCAAGAGACGATGCCAAGAAAACACCTGCTGGCGAAAAGGTGCTTAATAGGCCGTCTGTTAAACGAGCGCAATCAAGTATCGGTCGTATACGCGGATTCGGGCAAGCTAATCTTGACCCGGCTGAAAAAGAATTGATTGAAACTGATATAGGGAGAATACAAAACGACCTTGATGCCTATGCCTTAACCCTTGACCCTGACGATCCTACATTTGACCAAAAAATCGAGACAAAGAAAAACATACTTTTGAGGCCAGTTGTCGAAGAGGTTACTTTGAATTTGTTTGAGAGGGCTCTTGTTTTAGGTAGGTTTTCACCGCTTGGAAGAAACTTGTTTACATCGGAAGAAAAGTTGCTTTCAAACAAAAGACTTGATACATTAAAAGAACAAGCACTATTTACCGAGTTGACACAAGATCAACAAGCTGAGGCTATAAGACTTATCGAGGGCGGTTCAACTGTCCAAAATGCTTTCAAAGAAGTAGAATCACCTTTGCCTCAGCCGACAACACAAGCAGAATTTGATGCTATACCAAAAGGCAAAGATTTCATTGACACTGATGGTGTCAGGAAGACAAAACAATAATGGCTTTTCAAACAGGCGGAATAATCGAAGAACCTAAACCGTTTCAAGTTGGCGGTGAGATTGATGAGCCGGTGGCGGTAGATATTGCTGGCGATAAGTTGAACCGTAGGGATTTTCTTACTGAGTTTATATTTTCTGATAAACCTGTAGAAAAGTGGCTTCCTTCTGACCAAGCCGCCCTTGCTACTCAGTTAATAGAAGACCTCGAAGACCCTGACGAATTTCGAGCACGTATATCAAATACTATGATGTTGGCAGAGTTATTTGGAGTTGAACCGGGTAATATTATAGGGATAGAGCCTGAGATATTAAAAAAGATGTTCGGTAAAGAACTGACGTCAAAGGCAGGATCGGTTGAATTAAAAAATGGGTTTGCTAAATTAGACCCCTTTGCTGGTTTCAAAGCAGCGGCACAATCGGCAGCACAAAAACCGGCATTGGCATTAAAAGGATTGACCGCGTTTACTCCCGGTCAGGGATTTGGTGCCGATAAGCTTTTGGAAATAAGTAGTGATTATCTTCTGTCGTTAGGCGACGAAACCAAACGAATCCAAGTCGAGGCATCTTTACAAGGTCTTTTGTGGCCGTCTGAGGGTGATACTCCTTGGTACAAAATTGAACCTAAGCGAATACCAGAGGCAATAAATACGTGGGCTGCGAATATAGGCGATTATATCCCTTTAATGATAATGACGCGAACCGGTCAAGTTCTGGGCAAGTTGATAGGAAAACCAGCAGGGGCAGCGGTAGCGGCCGGGGTAGGAATCATAACAGGAGGGCCAGACCCCACGGATATTGCCACAGTTCCAGCGGTAGCGGCCATAACCGAAAAGATATTAACCCATGTAGGAGGTGCAGCCCCGCTTATAGCGATAGAAGCGGGAGGTTTCCTGTTACGTGCCGAACAAATGGGTATTGATAAAGACATCGCTGAGGAATACGCCCGAATTTATGGGCCATCGTCGGGAGCAATAGAGTACGCACAGACACTTTGGAACCTAAAAGCTTTCAAAAGACTTGGTTCAGATGCAAAAAAAACAGTTTTGAGGACGATAATAAGAGAATTAGGGGGCGCGGCCATAGAGGGCTTCGAAGAAGTTACGCAAGGCGGGCTTGAAAACTTCCTGTTAGGCAAGGCAATTGATGCACAGAAAATACGCAACCCAAATTTTGAGGCAGAAAAACCGCCTATTTTTGAAGATGCTGACCGTAAATTTGCTATTGGAGCAGGGTTGTCTTTCGTTGCCAGCGCAGGAGCAAAATCATTAAGTGCCATTTCGACAAAAGATAACATCGGATTGCCCCCTGTAGATGGAACGGATGCACAAGCAGAGCAAGTAGCCGTTGAGCCTGTAGCAGAAGTCGGAGCCGAGGCTGCGATTACACCCCCTGAAATAGAAGTGACTGAGGAGGCGGCTGAGGAGTTTCCTGAAATACCAGTAGAAAAACGTATTATCTCGCGTGAGGCTTTTGAAGCAGCCAGAAAAAGACTTACCGAAACTAAACTGCGAACCGGTCTTAGTCCGCAGGATTTCACCGATGCTGTTGTGATCGGCGGGTTTTTTGTCGAAACAGGAGTCCGAAAATTCACTGACTGGTCGAAAACGATGATTAAAGAACTTGGGGAGTCTGTTAGGCCGAGTCTACGTAGGATATGGAGCGCTATACAGATCGAAAGGGATATAAAAGTTCCAGAAGTTGGAAAAACAAAAAGGCAAATTAAACAAGATGTAGCTGATGATGTGCGTAATGACCCTATTTTCCAGATTGAAGAGGAAGCTCAGGACGTTAGGTCAAGAGAAGTCGATGTTGGTGTGTTCTTTGTGCCCCCTGAGTTACGGGGCGAAGCCAGAGCGGCATTAGAAGCGGATCCATCTTTGCAGTTCAATCTAACATTCGACCGAAGTAAAGGTGTTTTAATTGATGAAGCAGTACAAGAAGGTCTTGAGTTGAGGACTGGCGGGACAGCAGGCCAACTTGATATAAATGTGTTTTTTGAGAGATTGTCGGAAAGAAAACGCGGAAAAAGAAAAATTGCTGGTATTTCAGAGGTGCTTCTTGATAAAATGATAGCAAGCGGTAATCCATTCAGCGAAATTGCTGCCGTGAAACATAAAATGTTAGCTGAGGGTTTCACTGTTGACGAGATAAATGAGGAAATCGAAACTTTAGCTGAGGATAACAATATTGACCCTGAACCGTTCTTCTTAAAGGAGATTGAAGATGTCAAAGAAAGTAAAGGAATTTCACGAAAAGCACAAAAAACGCAGAGAGATATTGAGAAGGTTGAACGAAAAGCAGAAAAACGCGGCGAAAAAGTAGGTTTCAAAGCTGGCGAAAGTGCTTCGAGAGAAAAGGCAAAAGTTGCGGTTCAGAAATTAAAGCAAGCCCAAAAGTTAAATGAGGCTCGAAGAAACGTAGCCGTAGAATTGGTGAAGGAGTTTATTGATAAGGAAAAACGCGGGGATTTTCTCAAAAGAGTTGCAGATGCTAAAAGCGCCAGAGACCTTGAAAAAATTGCCGAGGCTGTTGAAAAAGGGATTTTGAGGGCAGAGAAAAGAGAGGCCATTGCAAATTTAAATAAAGCCGTCAAAGCAATCAATCCCAAAAAATTATTACCTGAATTTGCGGACACCGCTCAGAGTATAATTGACAGTTTCCAATTAGGCAAACTCAGACCTGACACAGAAATCAAAAACTCTGACCTTATCGAGATGGCCCGGCAGGTTTTGAATACAGCAAGGGAGGATTCTGTTGCTGCGTTTCAGGCCCAACAGTTGCTTGATGAACTGATTGGCAAAACTGCTAAAACATTCGCTGTTAATAACTTATCATTAAATGCGATTGAACAAATCACTGATACATTGATTGCCCTAAAGTTCCAAAGCGAAGCTGATACAATAGCTGCAAAGGACGAAAATGCTACTGAGGCGATAAGACGCAGGGAGGAAATAAGCGGAAGCATTGTCGAGCCCCCTGTTATATCTGAAAGTTTTGGCGGCCAGCAGGTAAAGAAATTCAAACTGTTACATGATAATCTTGAATCTGTTTTAGACGCCACAGCCGGGGCGAGGCCGGGGACTTATGATCTGTGGAGAGACTCTAAGAACCCAACAACCGAATTTATCTATGATGTACTTGATAAAGGTGTCGATAATCAGATAATCCACAATCGAACTGCAAGAGACATTCTAAGAGGTATACTCGATGACAACAGTGTTACCAAAGAGGATATTCTAAACTGGTCAATGCGTCCGTCTGAGGTGTCTATCGTTAAAAGGGCGTTTGGTTTTGGGCCAAAACCTGTAGTTCATAAGTTTACTTTACAGGATGCAAAAAAGCAGTCTACAGAGTTTGACTTTACGTCAAATGAATTGATGTCGATATTTATGCACGCAAGAAACAATCACAATCTGGCGGTACTTCTAAATGATGGCATGGACAGAATCGTAAAAGGAAAAAAGCAAAAGATAAGAGGTTTTACAATAGAAGTTATTGACGATATGATCGACTCACTGACTGACCAGCAAAAGACAGTGGCACGCCAGACAGGTTCGAGTTTGATGGATGGATTCAACAGAGATTCGATTAACAAAACAAGCGTAAAACTGGAGTTTTTTGAACTTGCAAAGGTGGAAAATTACTGGCCTGCGAAACGTTCTATCATCAGAACTATAAAAGGCAAAGTAATATCAGGCGTTATGAAAACTATTGAGAGTATGGGACTTCTAAAAGAACGTGTTGGCATTGGTAACCCGATGTTGCTTTCAGGATTCTTTGAAACGGTACATGGTTCTAATAAAAATGTTTCTACTTATGTTGGATTGGCTGAACCTTTAAGGGAAGTAAAGTCTGTATACACTACCAGTACGATAGAGCAAATGGAGAACAACGGGCGAGGCGCTGAGGCTAAATTGATAACTGATTTGATTGTAAGGTTTGAAGATCAGTCCTCTATTATACAGCCGCTTGATACAGTTCTGAAAAGGATGTTGGCCGGATTTGCAAAGTCTGTATTGTTCTTGAATCCGAAAATAGCGACAAGGCAACAGTTGTCTCAGCTTTTAATAAGCGCTTATGTAGATGTCAAATACATGGCAGAGTTTAGGGGAATTTCAACAAAAGAACTTATAAAAGAAATTGCCGATTTATCACCACAGACATCAGCGAGATTTGACGGATTACAATTCGACAGAGATGTTGGAGATAGTTTCGCACAAAATCAGTTAATGAATTACCTTACAGGCGATATTACTTTAATCGACAAAACTGCTTTAGGTATGAAGTTCTTTGATACGAACGCAATAGTTAACCTTTATCGAGCGGTCAAGGCCGAGGTGATTGACAAGAATCCGGGGATAGATATAACAAGCAATGAGGGTAAGGCCCTGCTTAAAGAACGATTCGAGTGGGTATTGAGACATACTCAGCCAATGTGGCAAATAAAAGACCGGTCTTTGTTGGGTTCTGATACAAGACCTCTTGTTCGCGGGCTTACGATGTTCATGTCTCAAAGAGAACAGTTGGTCAGGATGATCAATAATGGTATAGCTGATTTTGTAAACAGCGAAAAAACTACAGAAGATCAGGTCAGATTAGGCAGAACTCTCGGCGCAGTTGCTATGAATATGGCCTTATTTACGATATATAATCTGGCATGGGCTGTATTGATACAGAGAAAAGAAAAAGATGTAAAAGATTTGGGTAAAGCGTTCTTGAAAGATATAATATCTTTGCCATTTTTCGGTAAATATATAGCGACATCCTTTGAATTAGTGTTTGATATACTTACCGATACACCTGGCTTTAGAAGAACTCTTGATGAGGGGCCATTTTTATCGATACTTTCATTAGTATTGGTTGATGCTATACCAAATTATGCAAGGGCTGGAAAGCACTTTGTTTCAGGAGAGAAGTATAAATCCGGCCCGAATAGAGGACATGAAAAATGGCCAATTGAACTTTTGGTCGCAACTGACGCATTAGCTGAGGCTATTACATCGGTAAAGGGAATACCTTATCGTGGAGCAAAAGACATTGTAAAATCAGTAAAAGCTCAAATTCCCGAAAAGAAAAAGGAAGTTGTTCGCAGAAGCGGCTAAGTAAACTATTTTAAGGACTTAATCATGGCAAAAAACGGCAGCAAGATAGCGACATGGGTCAGGATAATAATAGCACTGATAGTATTGGCGTCCGCTGGTATAGCGTTTCTTGTGAAAGTAGACGCAAAGGCCGAGGGCAATGTAACAGATATTGCCGACTTAAAAGAGGATGGCTGCAAGCCTGCACAGAAAATAGGTGTAATCGAATACAGATTAGACGCCATAGACACAAGACAAGAGGCTATGCAAAAGGAAAACTCAACCGCATTCAAAGAGATTCTGGAACGATTACCAAAGAAATAACTTCTTCCTCCTTTGGCGGGTAGTCGGCTTATGCTGGCTACTCGCTTTTATTGATTCTTGCTTTAATCTCTGTCATTTGCTTTTCTAATCCTAATGCCCTTTTTTCAGGGTTTATGATAAAAACATAGCCATAATCTGTCATAGCCATATATGTATTGGATGGGTCAAAGTATTGTTTGCCTTTGATAAATTTCCTCATTTTTTCTATATGGGCTACAAATTTGGAGTCTGTAGTGTCAACCTCATAAGCATCTTTTTCCCAGAAATCTTGCTGGTCAAAGGGATTAAACCAATCTATAATAAAAAACTCTGAGAGATGTTCTTGCCCTCCGAAACAATACTCGGACGAAAATTCATCTGGAACCTTGAAAACTCTCACAAAATTAGTAGCCTCTGTTACTTTGAATTTCATTCTCAATCCTTTCTAAGTCTCTACTCGCTTTTACTTGAGATGCAAGATCAAAAGTACCAATATATCAAACAGAAATATAACAACTAAATATCTGTATAAGTTTTCGCTCATATTCTTATCCTCTCTACTCGCTTTTAAATAAAGCATATTTGTCATTTTCAGCCTCAATCCGCCGATTTGCTAAATCTACCTGAGACTGCCTTATATCTATTCCGATGAATTGACGGCCGTTTTTTAACGCAGCGGCCGCTAAGGTTCCGGATCCGCTGAATATATCAAGAGCGATACCATTTGGCGGACAAAAAGATTTGACAAAAAACTCAGCTAAAGATTCAGGGAATGGAGCTTCGTTCTCATGGGCCAAGGGGCTGCCCATTGCACCGCCGCCAACAGTACATTTAATCACATTGCCGGGATTTGCAATTGCAGGAGCTAAATTGTACCCATGTTGTCTGCGTTTACCATTTGTTCGTCTCATACCACCCTCACGCAATTCTTGTTTTGTGGTAAATTCATGCGATGGTTTGGGTTTTGAATGTTTTAGTTCCCCATTTTTTCCTCGTTCGCCGCCTGTACTTTTAGAACTTCCTCCCCATTGATTTTTGCGCGTTCCGTCTGACAGTCTATGGCTCATTTCTCCGCCCGGCGCCCATTTCGGCGGATGTCCGCAAGCTGTATTATCTGACCAAGGCAATTTGCCTTTTGAAGCACAGACAGTAAACTCGTAATCGTTTCGCAACCAATCCGGCCCGCCGCTACCGGGTATGCCGACTCTGTGAAACGCTGGCGGTTTTCGTAGTTTGACGCCTGCCCTGTGTAAATCGGCCATAAGCAACGCAGGAGTAGCCGACCACTGAAAGTTTTTTGTTCTACCCTCTACAACCCACGCTACCAGTCCTCTTGATACCCGCACACACTCTATGAATCGAACCACGCTCCAATTGACCCAATCCTGCCCTTTAATCTTAAAATCAATTCCGTAAGTTCTGGCATCTTCGTACGGCGGAGAACAAAACACCAAGTCCACACAATCATCGGGCCACTCCCGCATGACTTCCAAGTTGTCTCCATAAATGATGGTATTTATTGGTAAATCCATTTCTAAGCCTTTCTAACCCCCAACCCGACAACGGGCCGGAATTTCCATAATAATCGACTCACCCGCCGCCTGCTCGTCCTGACAGCAAGCTAACAGCGTTTGTAAGCCCTTATCTGTTTATCTAAATAGCCTGTTAAGTAAGCATAAGCTTCTTCGCTTTGCTCTGTGAGCTGCAATCCTCTGTTATCCAATATCCAAAAAACACAGTGGAATAATTCGTGAGCCAATACTGACCATTCAGTAATCCAAATTATACATATTTCTTGACCGTCCTTATCCGTTGCAACAAAACAGCCATCTGTGTTCTCGCAGGCCTGAGCAAGTTCGCGGTCAAATTCAGTGTAAAACTTGCGCTCGAAATAACTTGCATTGCACACGATAAAATAAACATTTATCTCATACAAATCAATCCATATATGTCGCCATTTGCGCATTATTTAAGTTTCTCCGGTGGGCCGAGTTTCACTTTCAAATATGTGTCTAAATCTTGACCGGGCCAGAAAGTGCTGGGCGGCATTCTGGATGGTATAGCTGTCATCTTGCACAAGTCCATGAATTGCAGGGCTGTTACGTCCAGTTCTGAACAATGCGGCGATCTTGTGGACAACGGTCTGTATGGTTTCCAAAGCATCCTGATATATCTGTCCAGCCTCAATCCCGCAAGCAAAAGCTCGGCGTACCCCGCGATTCCGTGCTCATACTTATCGCCTAAATGATTGTGTATGAAACATCTAAATTGGTTCTCAAACTCCAAAGTTCTGTCAAAGTCGAACTTGCGAACCCACACTTTGCCGTTGTAATGGCGCAACCATCGGCTAAATTCATTCTCCTGAACGCCTGTTTTGCTTGAGAACTCATTGAGCGTAGTTGACTCGAATACTGCACCATTGCATACAATGTCGGCATACATCGCAACGTGGCTCAAGTCAGCGGCCGGGCCTTTGACTCCTGTCACGCGGTTAAACCACCGGATTTTCCGGCTCAGGCTTCCGTTTCCGCTACACAAAATTATATCGCAACTCTTTAATGCTTTCATTTTCAATTCTCCAATAAAAAAAACTCTGGCCGGTGGTTGTTTTGACTCCACCTCTTTAACTATATACATGGGGACATTATTGGCTCACTGAATAGAGGTTCAATGATTAATAATTTATTTTTCCAGAGCCGTTAGTTTAATCAAATACGTTGAATATACCCGAAAGTATATTTCCAATAATATCAGCAACGCCAGTCTTTGCTTTTGGCGTAGCGACTATCTTGACAAGGTCTTCGTGGTTCTCTGCTTTAACGAGTTTGTCGATTGCGTCAGCTGTTTCAAAATCTATTATAATCCTGTTGGCTTTCATTAGATTGCCAATAACATCACCGGCCACAAGAGCGATCATTTTGTCCTTGTCCGTAGTTGCAAAAATCTTTTCCTCGATCTCAGCCGAGTCTTTCTTGCCATTGAGCCACCGCATCAATAACACCATTCCTACCTGTAATCCAATTAGTTCCCACATCGTTTGCTCTCCTTAAATTAAATTAGTTAGTTTCCGCATAAGTTATCGCCACACCTAATGCAGCCCATATATCTTTGCTTACGCCATACAGCGGGCCAGGCTGCTTTTTAATGCCTATCTGTGGTATTTTGCCGCCGCCGGTTGCAGGATAGCGGTCAATTATAGCTTGGCGGATGTTGCCATCTTTTGCTCGCATGGAGTTACACAAGTGTATTTTTACGTCTTTGCGGTAAATCATAGTAATTGGAGACGTCCATGCCTGAACAAACCTCCCTATCCACACACAAGTCTCGAACACCTCTTGTCCTACCGCCATGCCGTAAGATGCAATCATCTCTATTGCAAGATGTTCGCATGTGCACAGTTCTGATTTATCAAACACTATCTTTTGTAATAATTCTTGATTTAGTTTTATACCAAATTCTACTATAACACCTTTTTCATATATAACATAAGCGCTTTTGGTGGTTCCGGGGTCAATTGCCAGTATTCGCATCTATTCTCTCCTTTGCTATTTGTTTTAATTTATCTTTGCTTATCAGGCCAGCCTCGTCCCTCATGTGGCAGAAGCGACAGCCAGCTATCAGATTCTCGTTGTAGTCCTTAGTCTTTGACCCGCCCATGCCTCTCGGTATGATATGGCAAATGTCAACAGCAACACCTTCACAGCCCTCAGACTTAATCTCACACATGATTACGTCTGCTGTGGTATAGCCGTTTTCTTCGAGATATATTTTAACATGTCTTTTCATTGGCTGGCTTTTTTCTTTGGTGTTTTAGGCATTATTTACTTTCCGATTTTAACCAGCTGATTATATGCTGTCTGTTTATTATAAGTGTAGCACCATACCCACGGATTCACGTCCCATCCAAAGCCTCTGGATTTGTTGATTGAATCCCAAAGGATTTGGAAGTTTAACCGATAGGTTGTACACCCCAATTCCGCTACACCCTCTGCCCTTATATCTTCTCCGCTTATATCCTGCACTCTCTCAACTCGAATCCCTGTTATCTCATACCAGTATCTACTTAAAGATTTGTACATGAAGCGGCTGGAGGTGTAAGCATGTGGCAGTTTCCGGGCAAGCCATTTTGTCCATTCTGCATAAGTAATCCGTTTGAAAGCCTGACTTCTATCGTCTGAGTAGGTTATGCAAAGCTCCGCCCCGGCCGGCTGACCAGCCATATTTTCGTCGCCTCTTATCACCCTAAACGGCTCAAGCTGATACCAGAGGTCGCCGACTGCGTGGGGGCATTTGATATAACCGTAATCATAAGGGTCGTCTTTATTATAAAAACACCAACTTATGACGCCTGCGTTTGTGGTAATTGGCTTTACAGCATTCCATTCAGTTTTTGGTTGCGGCTGTATAATCCGCCGCGTCTGCGTCTTAATCCCATCTACAGACTTACGCCGATTCTCTTTTGTGAATAACATACCACGTTCTTTGCTCATTTTTGCCTCCGTAACCAAACATCGCTTAACTTTTTCATACATATTATAATTATATTTGTCGCATATTTTTTGAAAAGGACAGCCAACAGCATCGCCGATTTTGAGCGTATCGCGGTGTTTACAATTTTTGCATGGCTTCATGGTATTATCCTATCCTTTCTAAGCGGCTATCCCTGCCGACAACAAGCCAGCAGGGTAGCTCATGGGTTAGCCGCCGGTTTCATATCTTAGACAAGTCGTAACAGCCAGCCGTAAGGCGACTCCTTGTTAGTGAATTGACTTCATGGGCATCGCCTAATCCAAATCCGCCGAAACACATGCCATTTGCAAACCCACACTCGTTAACAATATTCCACAACTTCGGCCACAAACCTATTTTGTGACTAAAATGCTTGGATCGTTGCTCAGGGTAAGCCGAAACCACTCTAATTGGCGACCTGTCTCCTGTGGGTAGTGGCAAGTCTCCAAACCACGCTCCCGCTCTTATGGTCATGCTCCGTGGAACTCGTTTGTCTCTGCAAAGTATAGCTACAAATTCATACCCTGCTGTTTTACATTTTCCTAAAAATTCTTTAGTTTCTTCGGTTGTTTCCATTGCATCATTCCTTAAATTTCATATTCATGTCTTCTCGGTTTATACGACACCATTTTATTCTCATTCAACCAGTGCGCCTTGCCTATACTCTTATGATAACATGCCCGGCACATAACCACACCTCCGCATATCACCCATTCTGTTTGTCCACAGGCGCAGAGTTTGAGTTTGTATTGCATACATGCTCCAATATCTCTGGTCTTTCCTTTGCGTATATTCCTTTCAGGAAAGTCGAACCTTTCTCATAGGCCGCTACAGCCTGTTCAATTGGCATTGTCTGGAACGTGGTAGGTGCTTCGTATTCGTCAATCACACCCTCATGCCTGCGGGCTTGAGATACCCTCTGCTGGACTATGTTGTCTCTGAGATAATCACTCTCTTCAAACCTGCCTGGCAGCCATTTCCACCACTTGAACATATTCTTATCATCCTTCTCTCGGCGTGTCAAGAACATGTCTATTGTCCACTTGTCGTAGTCGTAGAAGTAATCGCCTCCCAAAACAACAGTAGCATAGTTGCCAATAGCACCTTTTATATCGTCAACGGTGAAGTTCTTTAGGGCAGTCTTAACAGCAAGTTCGAGGTCATATTTAACCTCTCGGCGGATATGCCATTTGGTCTTGCCAAATTCCTCTTCTTTGTATTTCTGGATATTCCAACAATTCAAAATGTCTTGAGCTTGGCTCATGGTTTATTCCTATCCGCAACAGCCTAAACAGCCATTACAATTACTGTCACTATCTCGACAACAAGTAGAATTGTTTTGGATTATATTTGCTCTTGTTTTTTCATACTGCAAGCCGTGTTTACAGGTATCAAGCTCGGCTTGGAGTAAGTCAAGTTTCTCTCGTAGTTTAGCTTCAAGTGTGCCATTCAAATAACAGTCAATGTCGTAGCGCGTAGCATCTACTGTATTACATAAGTGTTCGTTTTCACCCCTTAGCCCCGACACAATATCAATAGCATCTCGTGAGGCCTTATGGTGGCCATGCTCAGTAATATAATGTCCGCCGTCGCGGTGTATTATGGCCAAGACATTGCCGAAGGATTGGTTTTCCTGCTTTACTCTGTCAAGCTTGGCTTGGAGTTGTTCTTGGTACTCGACTGCCGTAGTAACAACCTTACAGTTAGTGCATGTAGTGGTTCGTGATATGCTACATCTGTTATTGACCGCCGATATAAAGGCGTTTCTTTCTTTTTCCATATCTATTCCTTTCCAGCTTCAACATTTCTTTGTTTCCAGTTTGGATCGGCAGGCGGTATCTGACAGTTGTAATAAGTTGCCAACCACAGTATCGCCCAATTCATAAACGCCGCACATTCGGCCATGCTCATATCACCCTTGCCCTTGAACTCGCCATGCCATTTGCCGTATCGCCACTTCAAAAGTGTGTCTGTTGTATTCATATCGAGTGGTAGCTCTAACGACTTACCTTTTACAGCAATAGTAATAGAAAGCTCGCCATTGTCTTTAAGAGCCTCGAAAGCAGCAGGAAGTATCACGCCATAATAGTAGCCCAATTCCTCCGGCGACTTGCTCTTACCAACCTTATGGATAGTGATATATCCCGCTGTGCCATCTGGCCATCGCTCAACGTCCGACTTCATGGCTCCGTAATCCATGCCGCCAAGCGACTCAAACACGCTTGTTCTGTTTCGTTTTGTGAACATGTGCTTGTTCATGGTTTCTCCTCGAATAGGCCCATAAGTGTCTCAAATGCTAACTCTGCTGTTTCTGGCACAACCCCGTTACCCACAAGCCTAAATCTGTCCAATTTGTTTCTAATCCCATCATTTCTTCCAACGGTTGCAAATGCGGTGTTCCAAAACCTCTTGATTGCATCAGCGCAGTTGTATGAGGTTGATGGTCGCTTTTCAGATCCTGTGTGCTTCCAATCGCTTTGTGTTGGAGTAGGCAAGAATATAAAGCCTCTCTCTAATGTGTCCTTGACCAACCTCCGCCGCTGTAAACAGTCCAGCCTCAACTTTGTAACCCAAATCTCGTAGGCTCTTGAAAACCTCATCGAATCCAAGGCTGAGGTGTCCTGAGACGTTCTCAAAGAAGCACCAAACAGGTCTAATTGTACGAATGTGTTCTTCAATATACGGCCAAAGGTGTCGGGGGTCGTCGGTTCCTGCTCGCTTGCCGGCGTTTGACCAGGGCTGGCAGGGATATCCCGCAAGGATTCCGTGTACTTTGTTACGAAACGGCTTGCCATCGAATGTTTTAATATCCGTCCAGATAGGAGCTGCATCCATTTGACCTTGTTCAATCTTTGCAACCAGGTTTGCCACTGCGTAGGCTTCGATCTCCACATAAACGATTGTTCGCACATCAAGGCCAGTTCTTTTGATTCCAAGCTCAAGGCCGCCATAGCCGGTGCAAAAGCTGATAATGTTTTGGGTATTATCCACATTCATTTTCACCCTGTTTCATACAACCACCGTTTCACAAACCCTGTTTCTATTTCTCTGGCTATGCTATTTCATGTTCACCACATGCCGGTTCGTTGATACTGCGAATAACCGACTGAGGATAGCGATAACATGGATGAAGTTTGCCGCCGAATATATTTGGAAACTTGCCTGTTGTGGTTGCGACAGCGATTTCATCACGAAGCCAACCGCAACTTCTACAGGTAAGTTGTCTTATCTGCTCTACGTTCCGTTTACTCATTTTCTGCTCCTAAATTAAAGTATAATTGCTAAGAGCGAATAGGCAGGCAACGATTCCTGCAATTTTCCGTGTTTCAGGCTGAGGATTTTATACTGACTCATTTTTGGTTAGCCCCTGATAAATCAGTTCACGGATAACCTTTATACCTGTGCGTCTCTATATTCCGCCACTATTCGCTCTTATTCGATTGTCAAAAAATGCAAGTTTGGGGTGAAGGCCCGGTATCTCCAGCTTGAGGCGCTAGTAGCCAAACTTGCATCCAATAAAGCCGGTATGGTACGCAGCTTGGAATTGCTTCCGAAGTGCCCGGCTGAATTTTTCTTGTGCTACGTACCATGTTTAAGATCATAACATACTGCTTTCAGTTGTCAACTATATTATATTTAATTTCGCAAATTCTCCAAAATACTTTGTTGCTGCTTCGTTGTATGCTATTGCCGCATGAACCTCTGATTTGTAATGTCCTAAATATATGCGTTTTTTGCCTTTTACTTTAATCCGAGCCATCCAAGTTTCGTTTACATCGTATTTGCGTTGTCTTTTTGACTTGGTAACGCCTTTATACTTTGAGTGTTTAGGCCGTGCCCACTTTTTTCTATTTTGGCTGTTTTGAGAAGAGGTGCAAAATCTTAGATTTGCTTTCCTGTTATCAAGAGTATTGCCGTTTATATGGTCGGCTATTTTCCCGTCTCCACCTTTTGCCCCTAATATAACTCGGTGCATTTTAATCGATATATTGTTAGATCGTACGGCATAAAAACATCTACTCTTGTCTTTTGTTGCGTACCATTTCCATTGAATCAGTCGTTCAAAATCATCATCGTCAACAATCGCAAATTTGCCCTGAGTTAATGGTATCTTTTTCATGGTACGAACCTCAATAAAAAGGCCAAAAAGAGTTGTTACGCAGCATGGGGATAAACCCGAATTGCCTCTTTTTGGCCTTAACTGATTGTCTTGTACTGCGTAACATACCATCATTATATCAGGTTTCTTTTATTTGTCAAGTAATTTCTTTTGATAATTCAGGGTTTTCGTGGATGTTGCCGATTACTTCATAGACATTTTTCTCTTGATTCTGTTGGTCGTTATAAACCCAACATAAGTCGCTAAGACCATTCATTATTCGCCTATTGCCTCTCGATGGAGATATTTGATGATCTAATAAAATATCTCCAAAGTATATCCCCACACCATCCTTGTCTTTTAGGCCGGTATTTCGCCCTACTGTTTCAAGGATTACTTCCTCAGAATTTGGTGTGCCGTCTTTATCATACCAACTAATAAATGAGCCTTTTTCTGAATAGCCAGTGCTTGGCGTGTAACCCTCGCCATACCATCCATAAACCCATTCGTCTTTATCAATTCGTTTACCTCTAAATTCTTTTTCGTACATTATTTAACCTCCAATTCAGTATCTGCTCTCAATTATTGCTCCGTAAACTCATTTGCGCCACAGTTAGGACAGCCGCCGTGTTAGAACGGTATGTCGTCGTCACCCACTGGCTCTTGATGAGTCTGTTTTCCCATCATAACATCCGTCCAGTAATTTATATCCTGCTCGTCCTCGCACTTGATTTGCTTGCTCGCTATAGCAGCACAAATCACTTGGCAAAGACATTTACCTCTCACGTCCTCGCCGGAAGAACTTGCACCGCCTCCTACAAGCGAGCCTTTCCAGTAACCTTTGTTGTCTTTTTTGATGTCAACTTCAACTTCCTTGTCTTTGTAATCCTTCCAATTAAGATTGCCTTGGATGTCCGCCCAAAACTCACCTTTGCCACCATCTAATAAGAGGCCGGTGCTTTTGTACTTTTCCTTATACTTACCAACACCTATACACATTAGTTTTGCTCTCATTTTCGTTCTCCTTTATATTGATATGCCTCTGTTCTGGTTCCACCACGACCTTACGAAGCCGTAGAATGTTTGATAATCTATTTGATGATTCCTGCTATACTTCTCTGTTTCAAGTTTACCATCTATGAACTTGCCGTCAACTTTTGTTCTCGTGGCTTCATATTCTGTGAAGTCCTTATAGTTGACTTTCATTGTGTCTTTGTTGAATTTAAGTATGCCTTGATGTTGGATTTCCTTGGTTTGCATACAACTACAACATTTATCCGTGTCAAAATCAATACAAGATGTTTTTACACATTGGCCTTTGTTCCATGCCTCTCTATATCCTGCAAGCTGATACTTCCAGTTCTCGTAGTATGACCCTTTGCCAGTCTTAAAGTCTACCAGGACGACGACACGTTGTTTCTCGATACCCTCGCGCCATGTATGCAAATATCTCTTACACCACACCTTAGTCATCCAGAATGAATCCATTTCACATACAAGGTCAAGCCTGCCGCCATACCACTCAGATAAGACTTCATGCTCCATTGCTATTACTTTGACGTTGTGCTTAACTTTCCAATCCCAAAAGCCCTGCATAAATTTGTTGGTCATTTCATCAGGTGATTCAATCTGAGTGTCGTGTTTTAGGCTATATTCACACAGCGTGTGTATGTACGTGCCGTAGTCTGCTGCTTCCATAGAGGCTTGGTTGTGGGCGGTGCGGGCTTTAGTACACTCACAGCCAAATATTCCAGCATGGAACCATTCTTCTTGTCTTAATTTGTTAAACCCAGAAAAAGAAGGTTGGCTGGATTCGAGGTAACTCACAGCACATCCAGCCGCCCAGTCCGCAAGGTAGGGACGAGGCAAAACAGTTGTGCCCGAAGGAACTTGCTTGCCATTGCTTAGGTAGAATCTATCCTTTTTCATTTATGGCCTCCATGTTATATATCTGCATTGTTAGCCTTTAGCTTTCTTGCGAATTTGATTATCTTTTCGCATTCCTCGATACTGGCATATCCGATATGAGTGTTTTTGACCCTTACGCTTAAATGTTTGGCAAGCATTTTGTAGGCCTTTTTCCGGGTGAATAGTTCACTTAGCCAGAGTTGGTCAAACGCCTTATGAGCCTTTGAACGTGCGTCCCTTGTTTCCTGATCGGCTGGCATCGAAGTTTTGCCATCCCAACAAACAACAGTGCAATCGGTCTCTGGACAGGCATATCTAATGCCGTACATTGTACCGGAACCTATTAGTTTGCATTTGTGGATTAGGCAGATAGTTTTGTCAATTCGTTTCATGGTATTCCTTTTAATCATTCATTGATTCGCCACACATAGGGCAAAACTCATTGTCAGCATGGGTTTCATATCCGCAATGACCACACTCATAGGGCCGGTTGTTTTTAATCTCTTGTTGGGCTATGTCAGGGTTTTCCATTATTTGGCTGCGTCCCGCTTGGCGGTGGCTATTAATTGACTGAGCTTTTGGATGAACTCGGTTTGACGGCTTGGTAAAACGATGAGCTTATCATCTCCTTGTTCAATATATATGTCGTCCCCCTTAATCCTTACGGTCATGCCGCTAATCCTAAATATCCGCAAATCCTCTTGGTTGCGTTTCATGTCGTCGAATACATTGCCGAGCCACACATCCTGTTCGGGATTTCGCCCTTCTGGGTTTTTGCAACCACACTCATTATACACATCGCCACCAACACGCAGCCGTGAATATGGTTGGGCTTCATCGCCTCCGACTCCGTAGTCTCCATCTCGTTCCAGTTTCGGCTTGTCCAGTTCGGCAAGTTTGGCCTCGACCTCATCTATAACTGTTTGGTGAGCAACAACTACTCTTTTGGACTTTTCAAGTGCCTCGTTCAAAATCTTACGTGTGTCTTTCATTTCGTTTCTCCTAAATTAAGTTATAATTGCTGGGCATCCATGCCCCTGTAGCATCCTAACGTCTCGATTGATACTGTTCGGCTATTTGCTGGTCGTAGCCATCTGACAGCGTTACAGTGTCAGTGCCTACCGCCGTTACCACCTTGCCGGTAGCTTGGACGAACCCGCCCAAAGCTCTTGCTGTTTCGCAGCCTGTCAAAGTCAGCACACTCACGAACACAACTAACATTACTGCAAACTTAAATCTTTTCATAATCAAGTCCTCAGGAGACAGGGCACGTTCCCTTCGCAAGCATTCAGCTTGCCGAGCATGGTCTTGCCTAAGAAGTTTGGTAAAAAACTCAGGATGATAATTACGCGAAATCATTAAACGATAGTGTGTAATTTCTGATGCTAATTTCATCCTTTTCTCAATAAGCTTGCTTTTGTCCATGCTTTGTCTCCTTTCTAATCTATGCTTCGGCACATCGAGCCGGGGGCTTAATTTAAAAATTAGTTTTCTTCTAAGTTTACAACAACATAAGGCATTCCACCTGGAAACATCTTCCACATTTCACGAGGCAGTTGCCATTTTGCTAATTTTAATGCAAGGCCTAATTGGAAAAGTTGTTCCATTCTTTGGTGCAAATCTGTCCATTGTGAGCCGGTTTTGTCGCAACAGGCATTCAAAAAAGACCAACCACCTCCTTTGTTTTGATGAAAATTCTCAGGCAAGCAGTTCAGCATTGCCCGTACGTCTGCTTTGTGTTCCTGAAGTCGCAATGGGTGAAAACCTATTGTGGCAACAATTCCTTCGGCCTTCACATGGTCTTTTGTATCTTCGCCATCTTTAAATAAGCAATCTTCAAAAACCTTTTCTACATTTTCGCTTGTTAATTCCATTTTTCTAATCTCCTTAACTTAATTTTTTGTATTCTCTTTTTCTTTTCGGAAATATATCCTTCAAAGTCGGGCGTTTCATCATCGGCGGCGAACTAAGCACTGGAGAATTATCCCTATCGTGCTTAATCGGGGTGTTCGACCATTGGCCAGTAGTGTTGTCAAAGTAAATCAAAACCTCTAACGAGTACCCGACAATATCACTATCTCGAATTAGTCTCCTATATATGGGCTTGCTCATTTCTCACCTCTCAGCAATAACCCAACACGAAAACCATTCTCAGTATATGCGGTGTTATCTCGGTAAATGTTATTCATACAGCAGAACTGGCTCCACTTGAATCTAAGACAATGGTAGTCAAAGGCACTCATTCGCACCGGGACGGTCTTTTCTCTATCAACAGCAAGAGTAACTGATTTGTTAAGATAGTCGGCTTTGGTCAACCTCATCGCATCTTTTATGGTTTTGTCTTTACTATGTTCAAGTGTTGGTATCTTTGGCCTTGTTGGCACAATATGCCAAGGACAATCGCCATCGGCCGCACAATCTTCTGGCCCCTGGCAAGAGGCTTTGTATCCTGGCTCACAATCCATGCAACAATCAGGCTCACAACAGGGCATTAAGTCGTCAAGCTCGCAACCACAATCAACAGTACACAGTCCGTCATACCCATTTAGCCTAAGCCATTGTTCAACTATGTCTTTTGCTTTCATTTATATACCTTTACTTTCAGATATTGCCGACCCCAATTTAGAGCTTCTTGGTGAGTAGTAAATAACAGGTCGATTTTATTGCCCTTGATTGCACCCCCTCTGTCTTGCACAGTTGCCTTACCATAGCCAGGGACGTCCATAACGGTTCCAAAAGGGTATCGGCAAGGTGCGGCTATAATAAGCCCTACAGCAGGCACACCGGACGCTATGATACCGTCGGCGAATCTGCCGCAGCATTTCTCACACGGACAATAGGCCGAAACGTTCATATCAACAAAATAGCCCTCCGTGGCTAACGGTTCGTCCTTGACTGACTCAGGCGTATTCGCTAAAATACAAAAAATTCCTAATACAACTAAGCCTAACAATACTACCCATACTGGTACTGTATTTTCATTCATATTCATTTCTTACTCCGTTTCAATCTTATCTTGTTTAGGCGTAGGAGTTCTTTGTAGAAATCTACAGCATTGCGTTTCCATGTGATATTGCCATACTCACAATGGAAATCTTTATCTATTTTCCGTGCAGGACATAATTGACAAGCAAAATTGCGATTAGCGTGATGCCCTGTTCTCCTGTCTCGCCGTTGAACATGATATTCACAAAAGAAACAACCATCCCTTACATCAGAGAAATTGTGTGTCGAAAGCCAGTGTCCTTTTGCTTGAAAAGTACTACGACCATCCTCGCATTGTATTGATACGTATTTCCATTACTGCAAGCACAGCTTCCACGTATCATTCAGATTCAACTTTTTCATTTTATGTCCTTTGCTTTTGCCAATAGTGCTTTGGTTTTCTCAATTGCATCGCCCACCATCATACTCCCTACAAACTCCACCGAGACACCTTTGCTGTCGATTGCTCTTTTCCATGCTTTGCCCACCTCTACTGCCTCATCAAACAGCTTGGCTTTGGCCTTGAGGGTATCGTGGGAGTTCCAGCAGAGTTTAATTTTCTCTTCTAAAATTTCTATTTCTTCTTGAGTTTTGGCAGCAGTTGCGCAAACCACAGTGTAATAGGGACGCCCAACCATAGGCACTGTCCTGTTGGTGTATGTATTAAGATATTCCATTACTTACTCTCCTATAACACGTTCTCGGCGTGATTGTATTTGAAGTCCAGCCCGCAAACTTCACAGTGCCCTCGGTAAGTGACATAAAACTCACCATCTTCGTTAATGCCAATTCCAAAGTCCTCTCGTAACGATTCCTCTAATACGATTGATCTTTCTGCTTCTTTGGCGGATTCCCTGTACTGAAAAGAGGATACCTTTCCATATTTAGCCTCTGCGTCTGCAATACGGTTGGTATTAGCTTCGTCATTGTTCTTTTTACATACAGGGCAAATGGCCCAATTGTCAGCACTCATAATTTCCCTTTCATAAAATGGCGGGGCCGATAATCTGGCTGGGGGGGGGGAACCGAAACTACCAGCCCCGCCGTTGATCAAAAAAGTGCGGTAGGCAGGCTCGTAATGCACTTGCACTGTCAAGTGGAGCGGCTCTCGCCTCAGTGTTCAAATAAGAGTCCCTATTCGGCAATCCCGTATTTCTACGCGGCTACCACACCCATATTCACTTGTAAAAAGGGCAGGGACGTTTGACTTACACGGTTAGGTTGCGTACGCTATTACATGCTACCGCTCCATCGCATGTTCCGCCACTGCCCCTATATTCTTATGTTAAATAACTTACAGCCACAGGATGCTTTTGTTCCACGACGTGGTATCTCCGCCTGTCAAAAGCTGCATCTTGTGGTCAATTCGTGTCCACAGCCAACCGTAAGGTTTTGGTTCGACAAAATAAGCCGTGCCTTCTTCAGGATAATCAAGATATTTTTCTCTGCACTCGGCAGGCTTAGTCCACACACTAAACCTTACATCGCCTTTACTGTTTTGGTAGAAAACACAACCTTTTGTTTTTATTATGCCAACTTCGGCGTCCCAAACCCTTACACACTCAAAATTTGTGCTTCTTGTGATAAAAACTGCTTTCTGTTTCATTTCTCTATCCTTTCAATTGCGTTCCATATAAAACCATTATCGGCATTATCGCTTACTTTGCAAGCAAAAAATGTATAAATATGTTGCTGTACTTTAACACTATCTTGCTACGAAAAGTTTTTTGCAACCTTAACTCGTTGTGCCATATAGAGATATATAAATTATTGGTTTCCAAAAAGTTTTTCCTTTACAAAATCCAACCACTCTTGTATAATAGTAGGCAATGGACTCAAAAATCGTAGAAATAACGACCAATATGAATAAAAGTCGCAAAATCCTTGTGGACATAGACAGGGCCGATCCACAGGTAGGCATATCTCATGCAATTCATCAAATACTTTCACTGTTTAATCAGATAGAGTCCGGCCCTTTGCATGAGATACGGCGATTGAGGGAAAACACATGATAAATCCACAGAAAATAGAAGCGATATTATTTGGGCTATTTATGAGTTCACTTATTGCAATAGTGGCCTTGAAAATAGCCCTGGTATATATAAAAAGCCGATAATGGCTGAGGTAGATATGGAATATAGAATCGAAATTAGAATAGATTTTGCTAAAATAAAATGCAGTCCTCATAGGCTGACTATTGATTTTTCTGATTCTGAAGAAGGAGCCATAGCTTTGTATAAGGAGTTTGAGATAAAATTTGGAGAAGATAGAGTGACTTTATATGAAGATAGGTCGCAGGACAGTTACAGAATAATAGCATAACAGCGTCGCAATGAAACCCGCTGTGTTAGATAAGTAGGAAGTTAATATGAGGTAGCGGCGTGTGTGAAACGCTGAGACGAGGCAGACTTGCAACGCACAGGGTACAATGGCCTTGGTGGTGGTCTCCAGAGCTGGCATAGGATAAAAGGTGTCATAGCCTATTGTATCGAACCAGCCTAAGCCCTGAATCGACAGGGACGCTTGAAATTGCAAGTTAGCAGGTTAGAATCCTGCCTATCTCTTTGAAAGGTTGACCACATCCCCTAATTGTGGTAACAACGGGATATAGCCTAAGAGAAAGGTGCTGGCGATAGCCAGAAATGCAGCCGTTTACTCGGCACAGATGATTGAAGACGCGGATAGGTCGTCTGGCGGTGCGATACCTGCTATCCCGATTATCCTGAGAGTAGGCTAGTTTGGAAAGAGTCACTTGCCTTGGAAGCGAGTTCACGCTGGTTCGAATCCAGCCTCTCAGATTTGGCCTCGTAGCCCAACTGGCAGAGGCGGCAGTCTTAGAAACTGCTCAGTGTAGGTTCGACTTCTACCGAGGTTATTGTGGCTGTAGCTTAACCGGCGAAAGCAATAGGTTGTGAACCTATGGATTGTGGATTCGAGTTCCACCAGTCACCTTAGAAAGCAAGCCCGATTTAACTCTGTTGGGTTAAAATAGAATAAAGGGTAGCCGAACCCGGATAAGCCTTAAATCCTTCACGGAGCGATTCAGTGGCAACGGCGGCAATACTGCTGGCATTATAGGGTGGTAGGGCTTTTATAGAGGTGGTGTAAGCCTGCACCATCCGAGTACGAAAGTACTGGCTTCATTCGTAGCTACGGGAAGCGGAGTGTTGGCCCACATGAAAATGGTTGAGACAGCTACGGGCTTCGTAACAAGCGTTCAGCGACAGAGTCAAGCAGAAAACCTTGATTATTAGCCTAAAAACGTACGAAGGACCTAAAAACACTATAGGTTCTTCTACGCGCGCATTAGCTCTTGAGTAAGCAGTCAAATTCAAGTATAATGGTTATTATGATATTAACAAAACAAGACATAAAAATAGATAGATACAAACGTATTGCACAAAGCACTAAACGCAAACAAGGCAGAAAAGCTCTGCTTAGTTATCTTGTTGAGCAGCAAACAAAAGACATGCAAAGTAACGATAGAACATTACGCAGGCTTAGGCATGAATAATGTCTTGATAATAAAGGCTGGCAGCACCAACACAGACCTGCTGGCCTGCCAACAAAAGCAGCTTAACTGCTTAGAAATAGAGGTAAACAATGGGAAACGCAGTAAAATGTCCGATATGTATGGGAGATGGCGAAGTATTGCCACCTAATAGCCAACAAATCGCTCCCTGTCATGGCTGCGACGGCAAAGGCTGGGTTCAAATGAACGACAATGAATTTTATCCGCCTAATCAGGTTTTACAAAGAGGGCATTGCCCCGGATACCCATAGAACTAAACAAGAGTATTTTTGGCGAATAATATGAAAACTAAACAAAAGGAGCGAAAATGAGAGTATTAAAAATTGGAACACAGAAGCATACAGAAGTGAACGTAACCGACGATAAAGGTCCGGGTAACGCTAATCATGAGTACAATATTTCGTCTGTGCAACCTTTGCCTGGTGAAAATGTAGGGGGTTGTATTTTAACAAATATTAGTTTCCAGAATGGTCCAATTAAAGAGGTTGGCGTTAATGGAATTCACAATGAAGATCTCATTGCCATTGTAATCGACCGAATGCGTGGTTTTCAGTCAGGCGATTATGCCTGCCGAGATAACGCTTTGGCCCTGACAAAGCTGGAAGAGGCGTTAATGTGGCTACGAAACCGAACAAATGAGCGTGAAGCTCGCGGGGTTGAGGGAACAAACGTAAAATAGAGTAATAACTTAAAAAAGGACGAGAAAATGGAAGCAGAATTAAAAGCAGTTTGTGATGGATTAAGGGAAGAAATCAAGAAAATCGGCGTTAAAGTGCATGATTTGAAACTATGCCCGGATATGGCAAAAATAGAAGAATATGCAGGGCAACGCAGCGAAATGAGAGCAAATATAATACTGGCTTATCGACACCTTGAGGATGCCCGAATGAGAATCGGCAAGATATTGCAAGCGGCTGACGATGGAATTTCAATGTCGCCAAAAACAGCTTAAAGGCTTAGAAATAGAGTAAAGGATGATAAAAAAACTAAAATGTCTAATATTCGGCCATAAATGGTATATCTGGCTATTTGACGGGCCAGGATACTCAGAAACATTCAACCATTGCTTAAGGTGTGGCAAAAGAACAGAATTAGACCGTAACATATTATGACAACTAACCAAAAATCAGGGCAGACAAAGAAAAACATAAGCAATAAATGTAAAGTCGCTGTCTGCCCTATTTTGAACAAAAAGGACGACATCTCATAAATGCCGCCCAGATTCACCGACCAATGCACGGGTAAGTCGGCTACAAGTTAATAGGCTCGATAGCAGGCTGGGTTAGCAACCGGCCATTAGCTCGGCGGTGCTGTACAAAGACCAAAGCGCTGTCCTTGAAAATTCACCTCTACGGACTTTCCGCCACCATAGCAGTAATATCGGGGCGAACTGCCGCAATCATAATCACAAGAACAGCTACAGACCGGCCAAACCATACGGCCATCATCACATTCCCATAAGTGGCCGCTGTTGTTATATTTCCACTTACCACCCAACTGGTCTTCTAATTGCTTATATTTTGGCTTAATTCTCGTAATGTCCATATTTATCTTTCCTTTCTTAATATCGCTCGAACTCAGTCAGGGTTAGTGGCCTGGCAGTAAATATAGGCAAAGCAATACAAAGACGCAGCCAACCATCCTAAAGCGGCTACCCAATTATTCGTCCATGCAGTCAATACAACATTTGCCAGAAATAAGATTAGATTTATCTTGTCCATAATACTATCCTTTCACTGAAATATGGCCCTCTGCGAGCCGTTCACGTTTTAAGACCTCTGCCTGCCTGCTGTGTAGGCGTTCAACAAACCTCGTGTTGTAGTTCACATTAACGCCATGTTTAAGTATACGGCGAAGCACGACTATATCAGAGGCTATCCGCATACGACATTCAGCGTAGCTATTCATCTTTTGCCTCGCTTTCAATGTCGTCACAAAATTTCAATATCTTGTTTGCGAATTTACGAGCCTGTTTAACCGTGAGATAAGGGCCGAACAACATAATAGACTTGCGGATTGAAACGAACTTTTCTTTTCTTCTGGCCTTAAGCCAGTGCAAGCCTCGTACGGTGTCTCTGGAAAAACCAAGTTCGGTTTTGGTGTTCTTGTAAACTCGATTAAAGTTCATCTTGCACCTCCGGTTTACCATATATTGATTCCATAGCATCTATGATAATATCTTTGAGTGGTTGCTTGTCGCCTGCGATTGCAGTTTGTTGCTGAATTTCGAGCAAGCGAGCATGTAATTTGGGTGATATTCCTACGTTTTTATTCATTTTGACTCCTTACAATTATATTCTTTACATACATCTGGTTTAGCATCTCGTCCGAGATACTTTTCAATCATACATTCATTGTCTGTGTTCAGCATTACACACCTACCTTCTTCTGATTGCGGTTTTGACTCCATCCATAATCTCTTAATTAAAGGGTGTTCGCTCATATACCAAAAATCGCCTCTATTGCAGCATTTCCCGCATCGGTCGCAGCTCATTTTGACCTCCAAAACATAAATTTAACATACCATTTAGGGATAAAGCAAGCACATAATGAATCGCCGTCTTGTAGTCGGTGTAAAACACAGGCCATGTATCTATATCTTTTATGGCCACATTTTTTGCATTGTTTATTCATCATATCTCCTTTGCTGCTTTAAGGGCTGCTTCAAAACCACAAGTGCAGCCATACGAATCATGTCCGTCAATGGCTACGGCGGACTGTACAGCACAATCTGGTTTGTGATCGCCGTATTTTTCTAACGCCTCAACAAGCTCATCATGCGAATCCCAACGAGACACCAATTTATCAACAACAAAGGCTCAAGGTAAGAGCCCTGCCGTGATTGTTGTTAGGTTATATGCTGTTTAGCTTGTGGCCTTTATTGAGGTAATCGGCAATATACTGTTTAGCCCGCGAGAGAGTTTGACAGTGATATGCGAAAAACTTAAAAACTCCATCTTCTCGGTCAATACCAAGCGTGTATTTGTCGCCAATTTTGAACCAATAACAGTTTTTTGTTCGATGTGAAACTTTGACATCTTTGGGTTTTACCATGTTTCAGTCTCCTAATAAGTAATATAGTTTACATAATGTCAAGATAAATGCGATAGGCGTCATCTTGTCCACATTTGCCGATTAAATAATACATACCAGCGATGTCAACAAAAGCATTCGACCAATACCATAGCTTCCAGTTAGTTATCATAATTAAGCTCCATAAATAAGGTTAGTGTTTACAATTAAACTATAACATCTATCGGCCATAATGCAAGATAAATATAGAATAAATGTGAAAATAATGTAAGTCAGCAAGATAATTGCATAGATATTGATTTAGAGCGAAATAAGGCTTGACAAGATAGCAGGATAGTTTATAATATAGAAATGAATGAAAAAACAATGATTAAAAAAGAAAACATAGCAGCCATCGGGGAAGCACACAGGGCTAATACAGAAAAACCTATTGATTATACTCGGCCCTTATCAAACGCAAAATATGAGCGGTTCTGCCAAGAATACATGAAAGATAGCAATGGCGCCCAGGCATGTATAAGGGCTGGTTATAGCGGAAAAGGGGCAAATTCTAAAGGAACGCAATTATTAGCAATAATAAGCATAAAGAATCGCTTGATTGTCTTGCGTGATAAAATGGCACAGGAAACAGGAATCAGCATTAAAATGGTTGCTGAGGGATTCAGGAAAATAGCAACTGGAATGTTGAGTAAAGCACTTACAAACAAACATAAACTGCAAGCATACGAGAATTTAGGAAAACATACGGGCTTTTACAAAGAGGACAATAAGCAAAAGGCGGAAGTTCTGCGGGATATGTTTGACAGGCTGGATGGCCAAACAAGAGGGCTTCCGCAATGACCGAAGCTGAATTGGAAGAAAAGCTGTCTGATCGGTATTGGAGATTAAATAATTTGTATTTCATAACCAACGAGCAGGGCCAAAAGGTTTTATTCAGATGCCGCAGGGTACAGGTGATGTTTTACCGGGCGTTGCATTGGCTCAATATCATCCTCAAGAGTCGCCAGCACGGTATAACTACGTTCTGTTGTATTATGATGCTGGACATGTGCTTATTCAATAGCAACACAAAGGCGGGAATCATAGCCCATAATATGCAAGCCGCCGGGGAGATATTCAGGGATAAGATTAAATACCCCTATAACCACTTACCGGAGGCTATAAAGTTAGCCCAGCCGACTCTCAAATGCGATGCCGGCCAGTTGATACTTGCAAATAATTCGAGTGTAATTGTTGCAACCTCTTTAAGGTCAGGTACTTACCAGTGGGTACACGTTTCAGAATACGGTAAGATATGCGCAAAGACACCAGAACGAGCAATCGAGATAAGGTCTGGAACGCTTGAAACAGTGCATAAAGAAGGCTTTGTTACTATTGAATCTACAGCCGAGGGCAGTGCTGGTGACTTCTATGATCGGTGCAAACTGGCTGAGAAACTGAAACTTGAAGGTAAAGAGCTTGGCCCGATGGATTACCGGTTCCACTTCTTTTCATGGTTCCAAGACCCAAAGAATACCACAGACCCGCAATTTGTGTCGGTTCCGATGGAAACAACCCAATATCTCGACAAACTATCAAAGGGATTATCCCTTGAGTTAACTGATGGACAACGTGCGTGGTATGCACAAAAGAAGCAAAGTCTTAAACTTTTAATATATAGAGAGCATCCATCAACACCGGATGAAGCATTTAAAGCCAGTATTGAAGGCTCTTACTTTGGTCAAGATATGGCTATTGCAAGGGAGAACGGACGCATTTGTGTTGTTCCACACGAGAGAGCCGCCGAAGTGCATACTATTTGGGATTTAGGTCATATGCACACAGCTGTCTGGTTTGTACAGTTTATAGGTCAAGAGATACGGTTGATAGATTTCTACATTGACAATGATGGCCTTGGGATGCCTGAATACGCTTTAATGTTACAAGACAAGCGATATAGATATGGAAAGCATTGGGGGCCGTGGGATATTGCCAAAGCAAGCCCGACGGCGTCAGCGGGCCCGAATAGCAGAAGTGTGCAAACTGGTCGAGATCTTGTTGATGTTGCAAGAGATGCCGGTATAGATTTCACCATAATTCCGAAATGTTCGGTAGACGCCAGTATTAAAGAAGCTATTGAGATAATAAACAGATGCTGGTTTGAGATCAATAAGTGTGAGTATGGTATTAAATGCCTTGAAATGTATAGGGCAAAATGGGACGAAAGCTCTGCGACGTATGACAGAAAACCTCTAACGAATTGGGCTTGCCACGGAGCGGATGCGTTTAGGTATCTTGCGGTAGTCTACAGAATAGCGAGTATTAAAGGCGAGCGGGTTGGCGAAACAAAGCAGACTATACCTGCTAAGACTGGACATACAGCTTATCGCAAAAGAATCAAGAGGTTGGCATAATGAATGAACTCCGAGAATTTAAACACAGTGACATCGCAGAGATAAAGGATAATATCGTCGAAAACCGAGAGTCGGCACTGGTCGCAGGTTTGCTTGAAAAGGTTAATACGACACAACCATCTGTACAGCGAGCCTTTACGTTTCTTAAGGCCGGCAAGATAGTAGCATGTTGCGGAGCTTTCAAGATTAACAACGTATGGAATATATGGGCGATATATTCGAGTTTGTTTGATAAGTTGAGCTTTGCCCGCATCGATGCCGCACTTGCGTTTAGAGATAAATTCTTCGACTTATGGTCGCAGGTTAAGGGCGAAACAGGTATCAAAGCACAGTTTAACATACCGTCTGACTTGCATAATGGCGACAAATATGCTAAACTTTTCAGTGGTAAGTTCATAAGGAAAGAACCAAGTAAGGTGTTTCCGGGTATCAATAACTTTGTTTACGAGGTGGCCTAATGGGTTTAGGAACTTTGGCTTTACTTGCGATTGGTGGTGGTGCAGCTGTTGCCGCTCAAAGTCTTTTCGGCGGCGATGGTGTTGATATCCCCGACCGGGATGCTCAGAACGTAACAAAGACAGCTAAAAGAGAAGATGATTTATCAGACACAGCCAGGCGTAAACGTAGGCGTCAGGCGTCGTTTCTGACCAGAGATCCCGCAGAACCGCAATTGGGAACTCCATCGTTAAAAGGACTTGGATTAGGCCAAAGGGATATATAATGCCATTATGGGATAATACACCATTATTTGACAGGGGCCTTCAATTGCTGAAACAGCGAAAGAAGGGATATGTTAAGTTCAATATGGCAAGGGAAAGCATAATTAACTTAATGCGTTCTGACCTTGGCAGCGACACAGACCCCGATGGAGATGGTTCGTTTTTCGGCGAGGACATTTATGATGGTGTGGGTGAATGGGCTATAGGAGTAATGGCCAGAGGATTCCAGGGTGGGCTTGCAAGTCCTGATACGGACTGGGTTGACCATGGCATGAGCGATGATAATCTATTAGAGGTAGATGATCTCACCGAATGGTTACAGGATGTTAAAAACCACGAAACTAATGTATTAAAGAAGTCAAACTTTTACCAAGTGCTGCCGGGTATGACAAAAGACGGCATATCTATTGGATCACCTTTGATGTTTATTGAGGAAACAGATATTATCAAGGGTGAAATTACCTTCCTGCCCCAGTTCTTTAAGAATGTTTATATATTTTACGATGGCAACAATCGCCAGGAAGGCGTTATCATCGAGGATGATAAGTGGACGGTAAAGAAAATTACCGATAAGTTTGCTCCTACCAAAGCAGAACAAGCCAAGTTGCCTAAGAAAATCAGGGATGACATTGACGGCGGGAGGATATATAAAGAGTACACGATGTTCCGATTTGTGTTCAAGGAAGATAACCCTGTTTGGGATGGTATTGACGAGTTTAACAAACCTAACGCCCCGTGGATAGATGTTTACTTTTTAGCCAAGACGGATGAAGAACAGAAAAACACACCGCTTGAAACCGGAAAGCATTTTTCTAAGCCGTTTGCTGTTCTGGATATTGATAAAAAGGAATGGGAATCCGTATCGAGAACTCCTGCCTTTTCTGCTATTCACGATGTAATGTCGCAGCAGGAAATGGGATTAGATCAAGCTACCAATAGGAAGCTAAAGAACAATCCACCCCGCGCAGTCCTTGACGACCATCGTAATATCATTGACTTTAATCCAGAAGGTATAACGCCCATTGCTAAAGAGGATTGGGCTAATTTACCAAAAGCAATCGATGTTGTTGGGGATATAAGACTCAGCCGTGAGGAAATGGAGTTTAACGCTGAAAAAGTTAAGAGGTGGTTTAGAACTGACCAGTTCTTAAAGTTCACAGACTTGACCAATACTTTACGTCAACAGCCTACAGCTACGCAGATTATCAAGATTGCCGCCGAGCTTGCTACCCAGGTTAGTCCTGAGATCGCAGGCTATACAGCTTTCCTGGCAGATGTTGACGCAAGGGTTATCGATATAGAGAGGCGAGCAGGCCGAGGCCCGTTCAACCCTGAGAGGATGGCACAGATAAGAGAGTTGGTTCTCGCAAATACTACTGACGACAATGTAACCCTGATACCGGTGTTCACCGGCAGTCTGGCAAAGGCCCAACAGATCAAACAAAGACTCGACCCGATACTTGAGGGATTGGGGATCACTGGTGAGATGACAGCACTTTGGCCGACACTATCCAACGCAATCGACGAACACGGCACGCTTGAGGACGCTCTAAGAGTTATCGGTTTCCCGATGAAAAGGTTTAAGTCCAAAGATGAATACGATGAGATCATTACAGCAATACGCGAGGCTGAGGCCGCGGCAGCGCAAGCGCAGCTTCAAATTGAGACAATGAAAGCGTCTAAGAGCATACAAGGCCCGGTTGATGATAAGAGTGTACTGGCTAATGTGGCAGAGGCGACAGGATGATAAAGTTCATAAAGTTTATTATGCCTGGCGTGGTTGTAGCTGCTCTAATGTATTTCCTGTGGGCAGCGGGCACTGTTTTTTTGGATTATTGGCCTACTAAATAAAAAGAAAGATGAGGTTGCGTAATGACGTTACACGGGCATACACCAAAGCAACGTAAAAGAATCAAAGTGGCAGCTAAAAAGGTAGTTAAAGAAGCCAAGAAGAGGAAACGCCAGTAATGGTATTACCTGTAGACAAAACACAATTGAAGATGATGGAACTGACGGGCAAGAAGAGCGTCCAGCATGTATTCAACAGTATCCTTTGGGATATGGTGTCGCGTCAAGGCGGGTCTATAACAATATTCGGTGCGGACTTGAAAAAGATACCTTACAAATGCTTGCTAAAAGGCAACTGGGATCCGGCCACACAAAGTATGATTATTAGGTCAATGATCGAAAAAAATACGATAATAATGCCATCAGATAGATTATTTACAGGATAATAATGGCACACAAACACATAACACAAGTAGGACTCAACAGGATACTATGGAAGATGCTGGCCGCTTTAGGCGGTAAGTTCACTGTCACTGACAGAGAAATACAGGAGCTTGCTAACTCGAAAGTTGCTATCAAAATCGACTATACGCAGAGTGATGATCTGTATACGTTGCAGCTTGCGAAAGTATCGGACGATAAACCCGCGTCAAGTTTGATATTGCCGCAGAATATGAATTAGAGTATTGTAATGGAAAAAGACAAGTTAATATCTGATGGTTATAGTAGAGCTGGTGTTGATTTCCTTGCCGCTGATCTGGAGCCTATGTTTCGGATATTAAGGACACCGGAAGATGTAGCATTACATAACGTCATAACTAAGAAAGTATTTGATATGATCGGACAGGATAAAATAGAGGTCAATAGATTTTATCGAACTTTTGCAGGTAAACTGTTACAAGAAAGAGTTAAGAAGAGTTTTTTAAGACAATTATGTGAAGTGTTAATAGGAGAACAAGAATGAGAAAATCAGTTTGTTTAACGGCGTTAGTATTGTTGGTAATTGGGTTGGCGATCATACTGCCGGAGGTTAAGGCGGATTATGATACTATTAGCCGGCCGGATTCGGCTCCGGACTGCATTGATGTGCTGGCGATGACACCTACGGCTACGTGGAAGAAATATGGAAATACCGATAAGACTCGTATATGTTACAACATATCAGAAATACTGAAAATATGTCGAGTTTATGAGATTCGGATCGCCTCACTTGAAAAGCAGGTTGCGGAGTTGACGAAACCAGCAGAGGGCTCGGTTCGATGGGATTTTGACAACTCTGAAAAACTGGAAATGTTTAATGGTAAAAAATGGGTATTCATAGACAAAAAGTCTGCGGCTGACCCTAACAAGGTGAACTAATGCCAAAAGCCAAAAACAAAAATATATTCATTAAAGAAAAAAGAGGTGAATCATGTCAAGAATGAAAAAAGCAGCAGTAATTATAGCACTCAAGGAAGCTGGCGTTGAGTTTGACGAGAACACAAAGTATAATGATTTGTGTAGATTGCTGAAAAGTCAACAAACAGACGACATCCTTGAGCCATCAGCAATACCTAATCAAATCAAGATAGCCAACAAGATCAAGAAACGCAACACGTTCCAGCCTGATGCTGTGCGCAATGAGCGGGACGCCGATTTCCTCAATGCAGAGATTGGCAAGCGTGAGCACAAGGGTAAGATTAAGCGTATTACGACCGTCAAGGAAATAGATGTCGATTCTGACGGATACTGGATAACTACATTTACTATTGATTTGAAGGAGTAGAAGATTATGGATGGACATTGGAGCGAAACTTTCGAGAGAGATTCAATAACACCCGAAAACAGAGAAGCGTTTGTAGCTCAAAACCGCAAGTATGCAACGCAGCAGGACGCAGTTGTAGGCGGGTACAATGCCAGCAAGATAACAGGTAAGCCGTTTAAAATGCCGGAGTCTCTGGACAAACTGCCGGACGATGCAAGCAGATCCGAATTTAAAGCACAGGCAAGAGGCGTCTTGGGTATCAACATACCTAAAGATGTCGAGTCGATGAAAGACTTGAACTTCAAATCCGGGCTTGCTGAGGGTGCAGTTGTCAATGATGACTTCGTAGGATTGGTTAAGAATTGGGCTGTTGAATCTGGTATCGACACCGCTACGATTGAGAAGTTGTCAGCGTTTTATAATGGCCCGCTGGCAAAGTTTGCGCAAGAAGCGTCCGCTAAAGCACAAGAGGACAAAAAGGTAGCTGATGCTGAGAAATGCGATCAATCTCTAATTGAACATTTCAAGAGTGAGGAAAAGGTTAAAGAATTATCAGTCTTGATGAATCGTGCGATTATTGGTAATATGGGATTGTCGGCTGAGGAATCGGCTGAATTTGTGGATGCTATGGCTGACAGTATCCTTACGAAAAACCCTGTAATGGCCAGAGGCATGTTGAATCTGTTATCCTCTGTCTCAGTTGAGGGTACAACCCATACAGGCGACGGTTCAGGCGGAACCGGTGCGGTCAAGCAAGCATCGCCGTATGAGATGAAAAAGGCAAGGTGGCCTAAATCTGAGTCTAACTGGGGCGCAGAAAACGACACATGGGACAGCCAAACTGTTGAAACTAAAAGAATATTTGGATATAAAGAGGTAAATTGATGGACTGGAAAACCGAAAAATGCGAAAACTGCGATTTCTGTGTAGATAGGAGATGCCGCAGATTGCCGCCAAAAGAGTTACGGTTTCCCATGGTAGTAAGTATTGGGACAGGGGCGAGAAGTTCTTTAGCCTGTTCATATTTTAATATAAAGACGCCCGTTAAATCGGATACCGTTGAAAGGTAATAGATGAAAAAATGTAGACACTCCAACTAAGGTTGGACCTAATGCTTGGCTGAAAGTAAGCTGACCGGCACAGTCTGTTGTGCAAGGCAGAGCCTCGAAAGAGACACCTCTCCGAAAGTAAAATATGTTAATTTAATTTTAGGAGCTTACTAATGCCTGAGTTATCTTTAGACACAAGATATAACCTCATCGACAATCTAAAGACCGTTTTTGACGGTAAATTCGTACCGTGGGCTGAAACGCTGACCGAAAACAATCCTTTTCTTTTCGATTTAGCTATTCTTCCCGCTAACGGTATTTTGTCGAATGAAGGTTCAAGGGAAACATCACTGCCTACCCCGCAGATTATCAAGGTGGGCGAGGGTCATGTTTCAAGCACGGTACGATGGGACAAGTTCAAAGAAAATATCAGCATCTTTGTTGATAGAGCTGACATCCCAAAACACGTCGCTGATTTACAACCTGACTTTACTGCTTTCCGTGGTAAAGTCGAAGATAGACACATGGAGGGAATGGGCCAGGGTGTTACTAATCATTTTATTTACGGAACGTCCGTAGCTACGCCTGAGAAGTTTGACGGTCTTGATGTCAGATATAGCGTACCTGACGCAACAGACCCGACAAACCCTTCAAGTGCAAGCGCAGATCCTTTCGTATTCGACGCTGGTGGCACGGGTAGTGATACAATGTCAGTGTGGCTCATACAGCATGGAATAGACAAAATTCATGGCATCACACCTGCTAACGACCCGATGATGGGTATTCAGAAAACCGACTCAGGTTTGGTTTATCAGCCTACCCTTACGACATACAGAGAAGCCGACAACAACACTCAAAGAGCTGAACGTCAAACATGGCGGACTGAGTTCGAGTGGAAGATCGGTTTGAATATCGTTGATATGAGGTCAACTGCCCGTATCAGGAATATCGAATCTGGTATAGCCAACTTGGATGCAGGTTTCCTGCAATTGATTTTCCAGGCAGAAAACGAAGTATTCAAGGGACAGGGCCAGATTTTCGCTTATGTTCCCAAGCGTATGCTGACATTCCTGCATATTATGGCCGAAGCAAAACAGAATGTTATTTATGATACGAATAACATTTACGGGATTCCGCTATTTAGAATCGGCAAGATTTTGATTCGTCCTATGGATGCCTTGAATCTAACCGAAGCTGCTGTAGCGGCTGTTTAATATTGTTTAATTAAAAGAAAGGGTACTCTTATGGGTGCATTTGAAATTTTAGGCGAATTTTGCGATGGACAACAGATTTCCGCGGACGATACTGCCTCAACGAATACTATTGATTTAGCACAAGCCAGTCCAAAAATCGGAGTAGGTCAGCATGCGCCGTATCTGGTTATCAAGACCAATACCGCTCCTACGGACACCGCCGACACTCTTAGTATTGAGTTGCAGACGGACGCCGATGATGGCGCAGGCGCTCCTGTTGGAACATGGACTAATGTTGCGATGATGCCTCTTGTAGGCGTTAATGGCGCAGAGGTAACAGGAACGGACGCAAGGTTATTGACCGCAGGCTCGAATATATTTATCGGCCAGTTGCCATACACAATCACCAATCGTCATATTCGATTGATGTTCCGCAACACAACCTCTAACGGTGTGTTCACTATTGATGCGTTCCTTGAGGATGGGCCAGCTTCTGTTTTCCGTGGTTCGCAGCAACTATTTAGTAACGTCGGTAATCCGTAACCAAATTTTAACGCCGGGGCGGCTTTAGTCCGCCTTGGCATTCTTTTTTAAGGAGTATTACGAATGAAAAAGATATTTATTTTAATGCTGCTCCTGCTTTTTGCATTGCAGGTACAGGCGACGGTGACCCCTGCCGGATACCTAAGGGGTAATCCGTATCTTGGGTCACGTAACCCGACACTGGATAAATTCTATCTCCACTTAGTTGATTCATCAGGATTCCTGGATGGCACTGGAACAAGCACAATAACAAACCTGTTATTCGACTCTACGATAACGTCCGATCCGACATCGACCGAGGGTAGATTTTACTACAACTCATCAATCAAAAAATTCAAGTTTTATAACGGAAGCTCTTGGGTTACCGTAGAGGCTGGTTCCTCTGGTAACAGTTTGGATGGTGCTTATGATGTCGGCAGGTCTATTACTGTTGATGCAGGAACGGTTACATTGACGGGCACTAATGCGGGTGACAATGTAGTATTGACTCTTATACAGAGCGATACTGGAACTACGAAAGGTTTGACGATTACCAATGCTGGAACTGGTAACACCATTGACATTCAGGGTCAAGCAGATTCTAACGATATTAAAGGAACGGATGACAGTTGGGGCATAAGCAGCATAGGTACTTTTACAGGTGTAATCGGTATATGGACGGGTGACCAGACGTGGACTGGCTCAACGGCTAATTGGGTATTTGATGCAACTGATGATGAGTTGCTTGGCGAAGATGATGCTGTCCTGTCTTTTGGTGATGCTGCTGATGTTACTATGACTTGGAACGCCACAAATTTGTTAATTGAAGCTGCCACCGATAATGTTGGTCAGATACAAATAGGCGCAACTAATGCAATAGATGTGAAAATTCTTGGAAGTACAACCACTGACATTGCTTTGTTTGATGCAAGTGCCGGCGCTTTACTGCTCGACTCATATCCGATAGCTCTCGGCGACGGTGATTCTATTCTCTTTGGCGATACGCTTGGTACAGGCGACTTCTCTATGACTGACACGTCAGACGTGCTTGTAATCAACAACGTAGTAGATGGTACTGGTACAGTAGGCTTTGGGGCGGCGGGCGCTGGTATTGATGTTGCGTTTCACGGTGATGCTGGTTCGGGTTTAATGACGTGGGACGAAAACCAGAACACTAATGGCGCGCTTGTTCTTAACAATGCAGACATTGAGTTGGGCGATGCTGACCAGGTTATCTTTGGCGACTCTGAGGATTTCAAAATGACGGCCACTAATCAGGCATTCACTTTTGGAACTCTCACGTCTGATGAGACAAGTGCATGGAATTTCGGTGCTGATACTGACGGCGACGATGTGAAGATGTTTGGAGCCACCACTGGCGAGTATTGGTTGTTTGATGCAAGTGCTGACTCCTTGCTTCCTGTCCTTGGCAATTACCTTTACACGGCTACAGATGCCGAAGCCGACCAGTTTAAGGTTAATGCTACTGGTACTGTTGTTGGTGATGCTATTAACTTCGAGACTACCGATGGTGGTATTATGTTAAATGCCGACGGTGGCTCTAACGGTGACATTGAGTTAAATTCTGCCGATGACATAATCCTGACAACTGCTGGAAAACTTACTATCACAAATAACAGCGAACCTATGACTGTATCTGGTGCTTTGGGATTGACTTCGTCTACAATAGCTGATGCCGTTGTTGCTGACACAGCTTCGGTCACATTAACAGCCGCTACATCCGGCAAGATTCATCCCATCGGTGACTTGTCTCAGAATACAACTATTGACCTTCCGGCTGAAGCGGA
>SDBT01000979.1_pt1 | contig 48367 bp, 58 predicted proteins | sample 2277101 | NCBI WGS metagenome assembly SDBT01 (sample SAMN10404973, study PRJNA504765) | marine sediment metagenome | isolation source: marine sediment core GS10_PC15, 103 cmbsf | place: Arctic Ocean: Southern Knipovich Ridge | collected 2010 | reverse complement strand
GGAGGTTTGAAAGTTGAGGGCACCCCAGTTAACTTAGCTAATCTACCTACCTCTTCAGGTTCCCTAGCAGCAGGCGATCTCTGGGTCGACCTAGGTGCAGACCACACTCTGAAGATTACCCCCGCGTAATATATGAAGCTAGTCGGAGATATAGTTAATGACCTTTAACCGGTTTCTTTACAATTCTGCGTTGTGGAATGCGGGCCGTGAAGAAGCCGGCGCGGTGGCTAGATCTATAATACAGGCGCATACGGGACCTCACATCCAAGCTGTAGTCGGCTCGGAGAGTGGGGTTTCTCTTATTTCGGACTTTATTATTACAGAGGGGGTAGTTAATAATCTCCCACACAGTTTTAAGTTTCCAGACCTCACCGCCCGAGTCAATGCTGTATTTCCTGGCCGGGTGCCCTATTTAGATAGAAATCCTTTTCTGTCTGCTAGTATTCGGGGCATTCGATTCCGGGATCTTTCCGCAAGTGTTTTTTTGGTAGACCATACTCCAGATTTGGGTGGTAGGGTATTTGGTTTGTTTGAGGCAACGCTCGCTGCCTTTATTGAGGGGCGACTTGGTGAAAAAGATCTCGGGGGTACTATTTTTGGGACTGCTCTCGATCTATCTGCGGTAATAAATGCACTTTTGGATGGTTCTTTTTCCCCGTTTGCGCCCAGTCTACCGGGTAGAATGTTGGGTATCTCGGCGCCGACGTTGGGTGCCATGATTCATGCCCCTTTGGATTTGGCAGCCTCTCTCAGTTCCGTGCAGCGCTATGACCTTCTGTCCCAGATACGTGGATTTCAAGTAGCTTTACTGGGTGGTAGTATGCTTGGTATTCCTACCCCTCAGCTTTTTGGTTTTATTAGGGGGTACGATAGCGGTACGGGGGATTTAGTTGCCGGCTCTCGCGCATCGCCGATAGGTGCAGGCCTCCTTGAGGCGGATGTTAACCCGGTATTTACGGGTGATACCGGGTTTGGCGTGGGACTCCGCGCTGTGATAGAAGATACGATTACTTTTGGACACTCTCCGCTTTCGGGTTATATACGCGGAGCCGTGGCTGAGATTAGTTCTTTGACTGCTGTTATTAAAACCGGCGGTTCGAGAAATCTCTCAGCATTAATATCGTTGTTAGGAGCAGATAACTTACCCGCCCTTGTTTCAGCCGTCGCATTCGCAGACAGTGCGAAAAATCTTTCTGCTCTTGCTGGGTCAGTTCACCCTGCTGATTTATTAGCTGTGATGACTATTAACGAGAATGTGTCTTTTTTGGCAGCCTCGATCTTCTCTTTACGTGGAACCCATGACTTGCCGGCTTTTATACGTGTAGCCGAGACATTTGTTACTGCGGTCATGAACGTTAGTACGATGTCCGCGCAGAATCTCCGAGCAGTCGTAGGCAGACCCGACTGTTTAGGGGGGTCAGCTAGCTATAACCTGACAGCCGTTGCTCTTGCGCAGTTTGTAGGGAATTTATCAGCGTATATCGAGTCCTGGGCAACTGTAAATCTCGGCGCTTCTGTTAATACGTCTGATATATTTCATTCCCTGGATTCAATCCCGATTACTTTCACTACGAGGAAAGTTAGAAATCCTTCTTCGTTCAAGGCATGTGATCAGATATCGGTGTTATTTTCCCCGTTTCGTGGAAATAATCTAGGGGCATCAATACTAGGTGTTCTTAGGGGTCAAGATCTTTCCGCGATTGTTACGGCCACCTTCCCGCTATTAAGCGTTGTCCCGGCCATTAACAGACTCACTGTGGCAGACATAAAAGATTTAGATGATTTTGATCTTCAAGAGATACGACTTCAAATGGAAGGCGACCTGACAGAATTTTTCTATGTTTCTGGTACTGGTAAGACCTTCGCCAGGGATGCTAACGAGAATTGGAAAATTAATATCCGTTCTTTTCGACCAATAGCGGACAATTTGTTTGGGGAATTCGCCGCCGCCCGTGTATGCCGTCTAGGTTCTTTGGAAAGTTTTCACACTATAGATGCGGCTGTACGTTTTTGTATTCAAGCAGTTATAGGGTTTACTTCACGATCTGATATGGGAGCGTCTGTCACGGCGCTGGGTCAAATAGCCGGGCTTAATGCTCAGCTATCTTCTGTTACGAACTTTCACGATCTGGCGTCTCAGCTTTACCCGACCACCAATCCCTCTTCCGTAACTGCCTACATAAACGGTATGAATGCTGCCCTCGCGGCGTACATCCGACCCATTAACATCCCGGCCACGTCATCTGTCGCTGCTTCCATCGCTCAGGTTTCGGTTAACAACCTGGTTGGAGACATTACGGGTTCTTTTGCAGCCGGATCGACAGGTGCCGGTACTTTAGGATTGGGGGCCACCGTCCCGCACGCATTACAGACGTCCATTCTTTCTTCGTTGGTAGGTCCGTTTTTGAAAACCAAGAGTCTGGTGTTGTCGGGTGTTGCTGGGGAGTATGCGGAGGCACCTTCACTCCAGGACATTGGTTGGGTACCTGGTTCCAAGTTGACAGTTGCTGTGTGGGTTAACCATGACAGTTCACCTGTCGCAAACGCGGGAGTGGTGGGTAATACTACAGACAGTGATAGACCTACGTCAGGTTTTGGAATCAGGTGGGTAAGTACGACGGATTTAGAATTTTATGTAAACGGGACTGCGAACACCGCCCAGACGACGCTGGAGTATCCGGAGGCTTGGCAATTTATTGTGGGAGTGTACGATCCTACCTTGGGTAGTGATAATCTTAAGATTTATACAGAGTATGGGCGTTTAGGATCGGTTACTGGGGATCATACTTTACCGGTGGGTAATATCACCAGTCCTATTTTCTTGGGTAAAACTTCTAAGTTGAAATCTGGTGCGGGGAATGAAATACACGCCACTGGTAATTTTCACGAGCTCATGGTTTGGGACGAGGCTCTTTCTCAGGATGCTATTCAGGAATTGGCGGCCGATCCTCCAGGTAAAATTGCCAAGATGTCTCCAAGTGTTGACGCGGGAGACTACACCTCTTCAGACAAGCTCCTTCTGCATTGGGACATGGAAGAGTTAGACGTGACTGCCCCGGTGATACAGCCTGCTCCAGGTGTAACAACTGTCCCGGGGGTACTTGTAAATCTGAGTGGGTCGGATGTTATCAGCAACGTGTCTCCTTCTTTTCCCCGCGGCGCTGTTAATGGGGAGGGAAGTACCTACTGGTTTCCAAGTACCTCTTCACAACTTCCTTACCCGTCGGGTTACACTGGGAGTTTGTCTATTTGGTCTGTTTGTACTTTTGCTAATGGTAACCCCCTGTCTGTCTGGGGATTGGGTAATTCGGCGCAGAATACAGGTGTTCCTTTTAGACTAATAAAGTCTGCTGCCGGGGGTGGGGAATTGACTATGGAGGTCAATGACTCTGCTCTTACGCAGTACACGGTTGTAGGACCCGCCGTCGCGGAGGATGACACAGTTTGGTACAGCTCGCTGGTCACCTACGATGCTACTACGCGCACAGCTACCCTGTTTGTGAACAGTATAGACTATGGATCTGTAACGTTGTCTACTACGCGACAGTCTACGGACGAATCGGCAATCGCGGCCAGCTTCTTCGGTAGCAATGATAACACGTCTCGCGCCAATGGTAGAATGGAGGCTTTTGGTTATTGGGACCGCGTGTTGTCGTCGGGGGAAATGGATATACTATTTGATTTGTCTGCCGAGCCAATTCTTGTGAACTACCCGACCCTAGTTACCGGTCTAACTGCGTGGTATCGTCCTGGAGAGGCCAATGACGCCGGCATGTCTGACATGTCTGTTAACGGGAAACACCTTACTCGCGCCGGTTCGGCACCGACGTGGGTATCTCAAACATATGTGGAATAAATCTTGACTTCTACGCGATCTCCCCTTATTATTGAATCGTAACCACAGGATCTACCCGACGCGGGGTTTGCCTGTTTTCATTATGGAGACGTGGACACATGAAGTTTATTATATCTGCCAGTGAGCTAAAGCGCGCGCTGAGTACCTGTAACGAAGTTGCACCCGCCAGTTCTTCTATAGCAGAAGAGAAGACCGGGGTTTTAATTTCCGCCAAAGAAAATGTAGTTACTTTTGTGGCATCCGATGCAACTTCCTCTGCTCGAGTTACGCTCCCGGCCGAGGTGGTTAAGCCCGGCGAGGCGCTGGTGAAGTGTCAGGATGTTGCGAGTTCGGTAGCCGCCACTTTCGAGTACGACGACGCAGACCTGAAAGTCGAGCTGTCTAAGAACTCTACGCTGAAGATATCAGGAGCCAATCGTTCTTCTACGGGTAAGTTTCTAAATCATATGCGGAATTACCCGTTGCTGAATGTGGGGTTTTTCGTTGAGCCGCCTCTTTTTGATGCCTCACAGTCGACCGAGTTCAAGGCGTTGGACTTTCAGGATGGCCTTCTGGCAGTGTCGCACGCGGCTTCTAAAGATACTTCGAAAACAAACTTTAATAGTATTTCTGTAACCTTCAATGACGACGAGGTTATCTTCGCGGCCACTGATGGTATCCAAATCGCTGAATTCAAAAAAGCTGCGCATGTCCAAGGACTGCGTGGCTCTTTTATTTTGGGACTAAAATTTTCCAACGTGGTGAGCAAGCACGTTGCTGACGTCTTGCGTGCTGGAGGAGGCGAGGACGCGGTTCGAATTTACGTGGCCGGTGATAATTTTTTCATGGAGAGCGGGGAGACTACCCTGGTGGGTACGCTTCTTAACACATCATTCCCAGATTATACGCCCTATCTAAAGACAGACGGGAAGCTCGCGGCCGTATTCTCGCGAGACGACTTCTTGTCCGTGTTGCAGGGGATGCAGCCTACAGTAGATGCCAAGAGCCACAGGATGGTCATTGACGGAAGTGCTTCTACCGCCACCGCCATGCTGTCTACCTCCAGCATTACGGGAGAGGCGGAGAGTTCGGACCTGGATGTAGAAACCCCTGAAGATTTTATTCTTCACTTCGATTCCGTGCTACTTCAGAACTCTGTTCGACAATTGAAGGGCGACGTTTTTGAGCTCTTTTTTACGCAGGATGCGAAGCAGGTAGTGTTGAAAGCACCAAAAGATGACGACTTTACGGCGCTGGTGTGTACTCTTAAGAAGACAGATTGATGTCCCGAGCTTCCTTATACTTTGATGAGGAGGAAATGATTGAAGCGTTACGTGATCGGGGATATCGGGTCGTCCTCGAAGATTATGGCAGGGTGGGGAACATATCTAATGCGCGACAGGTCGTCGAGTGGTTTTATGCCCGTAGATTATACTACAATCCCGATCGTAAATACCCATTGAGTGGGATAAATTATTCCGCGGACAGCAAGTTACTCAGTGTGTTTGTGCGCCAACGTCAGAAACTGGGGTTGAGTAGGAAGATGGCCCTGCAAGAAGCCGCTTTACTGATAGACACCCTATTCAAGTACGAAAAGTATCTTGGTCTCAAAGAGCCGGTGACGAGTATTCGAATCCTAACTCAGAGTAGTATTATGGATCGAGTGTGTGCTTACGCCAGCGGAGAGGCGCCCCTCGTGGAGGAGGAGAAAGATCGTACTTTTATAGACGAGAGAAATAAGATTTATAATCGAGAAAATGCCGAGGAAGATAGACAATTGGCCGCGACTCGTTTAAAAAAGATGTTGGAGAATATATATGAAAAAAAGTGAAGGCGCGTCAGGGCTGGGAGTAACCACCCGGTCCATTATTAAAGAGCACGGTGATGTTATAAAATGGCTAAGTGAAGCCGCTGAAATTAAGAGGGAGACTGTTTCTACAGGGTGTATGGGTCTTGATGTTGCAATTGGAAATGGTGGCCTGGAGCGTGGATTAATCGCAGAGTTTTTTGGAAGATCAGGCGCTGGTAAAAGTTTTCTTAGTTACAGTGTTATTAAGAATGCCTGTGAATCGGGATATAAGTGTGTCATTATTGACGCGGAGAATTCTCTCGATCCAAAGCTTTTAATAAACGTGGGTATTCCTGGAGATCAGGTTCAGGTCGTAGACGGCGCCGCCACAGGTGAGGCCAACTTGGAGATCGCCGACGCGCTGATGCGTACAGGCGAGTTTGCAGTTGTTGTTATAGACAGTGTAGCGGCTTTAATCCCCCGCTCACGTACGGAAGATGACTACGACCAGCAAACTATGGGTCTGCATGCTCGTCTTATGAGTGCAGGCATTCAGAAAATTATGCCAGTCGCTAAGAGAACCAATACTCTTCTTATTTTTATCAATCAGATCCGGAACAAGATTGGTTCCTACGGTAATCCGGAGACCACGACCGGTGGGGAGGCCCTTCCATTCTATGCTTCTTACCGCATCGAGGTAATTGGAAGTCCCCAGCAGAAGAGTAGGCGACTGTGTGACGAAGGCACCGGCGAAGTTTACGGGCACCGTACTACGTTTCGTGTAGTTAAGAATCGACGCGCCGCCCCTTACCGTGAAGCCGAGGTGGATCTAATTTACGGACTTGGTTATGATACGGTGGGGGAACTGGTAGACACTGCTCTGGATGTGGGTATTCTCGATAGGGCAGGTGCGTGGTACTCGTACGGGGATTTAAAGTGGCAGGGTAAGGATAGTGTAAAACTGGCCCTCCAAGCGGATTTGAAACTTCAGGAAGCCTGGGAGAGGCAGGTACGGGCAGTGACTACCGGGGAGACTTTACCGGAGCCGGCCACTGATTCAGCGGAGTCTTCGAAAAATAAGCCGGCTGCGGAGAATGGAGACAGTGTAAATGACAAGCCAGCTCGCAAAAAGCGTACTCGCAAGCCTGTCCAAGGCGCTGCCTAACACGCCTATTCGGGACGAGAAGTACGTAAATTACAAAGGTACCAAGTTGTTTTTTGACTTTTATTTACCCAGTCTTGATGTGTACATAGAAGTCCAGGGCATCCAGCACACCCGGTTTAATAAACATTTTCACAGTTCCGCAGCGGCGTTCCGGGGACAAAAGAAGCGCGACCGTCTGAAGAAAGAGTGGGCGGAGGAGCACGATCATACGTTGGTATGTTTAAATTACGATGAAATACCTATAGATCCCGTAGACCTACTGTCGCGGATCACGGAGGCCCAAGATGGAGGAGAGAGTTAGGAAGAAGTTATTAGATACTTCTAATGAGCTTTCTTTGTACGCGGCAGGTTCTCCCTCCGGTATGGAGGAGGTATTTAGTTTCCAACCCGCTACTGAGATGGAAACCATTACTTCCGAACGACTTTCGTTATTTACTATCATGTGGGCCCAGTACCTCATCACCGTTCAGGTACGTTTTAACACTGCTAGGGTTATTGCCAGTCAGAAGAAAAAGGTATTGGATCGTAAGATCTTTGTACTTTTACAGAAGGGGGAGGTGGACGGTAAGACTTTGAAAGAACGGGAAGCCAATGCCGTTGCGTCATCACCTGAACTGCAGTTACTGGAGCAGGATTACGACGAGGCGACCGCCGAACGGGATCTTCTCGATGGTTTGGATAGACCCATCATTGAACTGATTAACGCGTTTAAGTCCGAGCTTAGACGTCGCAGTGAAGAACGACACTATATTGAACAGGAAAGGCGCTAACGATGTCGGAGGAAGTGCAGAGTCGCTTCGCCCACGCGGGAAATGAAGCCGCTGTTATTGCCTGTGTGCTTAGGGATTCTTCTAACTATTTTCAGGTAGAGTCTAAGCTTACAGATACTGATTTCTTAACTCCGCACCATCGAGCCCTCTGGCGGATAATTCAAACGTTGACTCGCCAAGACGTGGTTTCTTTAGACGCCGCGACTATTTTAATACAGGCGGAGGTTCTAAAGCTTTCTGAGTTAATTGGCGGATACGACTACATTAATGCTCTTTTCGACAAGGGCATCGATCCTAACAACATAGATTTTTATATTGATAGGATTTTAGATGCTAGCACCAAGCTTCAAGTGATGTCGGCTATTAGAGATATTGAAGAGGTCACTGATAAGAACAGGGTATTTACAGGTGACAACCTTAATGCCGACACCATTGTAGAGTTTGCCCAAGACAAGTTTCTTCAGATAGCCGTCTCCGGACAACGCGGCGAAGACGCGGTGGATCTGGTGGAGGGCGTCGAGGAGCTGCTTGAGGATATTACTAATGCTCCGCAGGGGGTACAGGGTTTTCCTACCAGTTTCCCGATCCTCGACGATGCGCTTAATGGTTTGGAACCGGGAACTCTTACTGTGTTAGGTGCCCGACCTAAGACCGGTAAATCCGCTCTTCTTCTCAATTGGGCTATTCACATAGCGTATTACTGTAAGCAGCCTGTTCTTTATTTAGATACCGAGATGAGCACGCGCGAGCAGCAATTCCGAGCTCTCTCTATTCTTTCTGGTATTCCCGAACGAGAGATTAAGAATGGTACTTACCAGCAGGAGTCGCAGAATGAGGACCGAATCCGAGGCGCCATGGAGGTCATGCGGTCCGGTTTGATTCTGCACAAGTACTATCCGGATTTTACTCCCGAGGGAGTTTGTGCGCAGATGCGTAAGTACCACCACCAGGGTAAGGCCCAGACTTTGTTTTTCGATTACATCAAACTGGCCAGTTCGGATCTGCAGCAGATAGGTTCGGTGAAAGAGCACCAGGCGTTGGGTTATCTGTGTGTGGCACTGAAAAATTTGGCCGGGGAATTAAGTATACCAGTAGTTACTGCTGCACAGATAGGTAGAGCCGGGGCCAATAAAGGCCACGCTACCTCCGCAGACTTCGCAGACACCGATCGCATACTTCGATACGCGAACACACTCCTGGCTTTGACCGCCAAGACTCAGGATGATTTTAAGAAAGCAGAAGAAGAGTATGGCCGCGACACCGCTCTTAAAATGGGGACACACCGGTTGCAGATCTTAGATACTCGTGGCGGTGGTACTAATTTTGATGGGATAGACTTGTATTTTCGCAAAGAAATTCTGACAATACGGGAAGCGTCTGTACAGCGGTCTTCTTTTATTGCGGATTCGGAGGGGGACAATGGATTTTAGTAAACTTTTAGACCTGGCCGGTGGGTTAGGGATAGTAATTTCGTTATCGTTATTTTTCTTTTTTTATTTTCGTAACGCCTCCTTTAGAGAAAGGGTAGGTTCCGTTATTGTATTTCTCCCAGCGCTTGCGGGTTTCGTAGCAAACAAGGTGGAGGACACACCTGGTGTGTTTGACACGCACGATGCTTTGATAGTTTTGTGTAGGATCTCGCAGCGCATCCACGCAACCATTGATGACCCCACGAACAAAGTTTTTGAGGATGTTCAGGAGGAGGTTTTTGATATTGTTCGGGATGAGTTGGCGGAGTATAAGGGTCTCCCGGGTGTGCCGGATTTAGATGACCCGATGATCCAGGTACAGGTTCGGGTTGTTTTTGAGGGAATTCAGAGGGCGGCTAGTGAAGATTCGGCCTGAAACTATCGCGAGTATAAAACAGATAATCGATCCGGAGGTCGTTGTAGACTACTTGGGATTTCAGATTGTCCGTAAAACTCCGGGAGAGTTGCGGGGACCGTGTAAAGTTCACGGGGGTGACAACACTACTGCTTTTAGGATGAATTTGGAGACCAAGACGTGGTGTTGTTACACCAAACACTGCGAGGGGGAGAAGCATCGGGATCTTATCGGACTTATTCAACTAACATCCGGGCGGTCTTTCGTGGAAAGTGTGTCTCTCTTAGCTAGTTTTTGCGGAGTAAATCTTGAAAACGAGATCGAAGTAGACCAGGAGGTTCGTAAGTTTAAACAGCAGCAGGAGATTAAGAAAGAGATCAAGAATAGTGTCCCCCAAGCACCGGTTGTTAACTTCTTTGATGAAGCTGCAGAAAAAAAACTTCTTGATAGGTTACGCCCCCACAGGTCTGCATACTTTGAGGATCGTGGTTTTCCAGCGGAGCTTCTTGATTTTTATGAGGTGGGGGGAATGACTGATAGTTACGGGGTTCACCGGGAGACTATTCCTATTCGAGATGAGGACGGGAACTTATTAACAATCAGTGCCAGAAGGACAGATTCTGACGACGATCCGAAGTATACTCTTTTGGAGGACATCCCTAAGGCAGCCACGCTGTACAATCTTCATGTGGCCAGACACCACGCGGGCGAAGATCGGACTTTGATTCTGGTTGAAGGTTTTGTAGATGTGTGGTCGTTGTCTATGTTGGGGGTATTCAATGTCGTTGCTATCATGGGAACCATGGTGACACCGAACCAGGCACGTTTGTTGTGGAGGAATGCAGAAAACATAGTGGTTATGTTGGACGCAGATGACGCCGGGAGGAAGGGTACTGTAAAGGTTGTTAAGTTGTTAGAAAGAGGCGCGAGAATTCGTTCCATAGATCTTCCTGACGGTAAGGATCCGAAGGATTTTAAATACACAGACCTACGAGAGTATGGTATAGGAGAACTAAATGAGTACGTTTGAAGGTATCAATAGTGTAGAGTTGCAGGGTGAGCTGGCATGGCCGGAGATGAAGTATACCGGGAGTGGGAAGGCTCTTTTGCGAGCCAAAATTAAGATCCCTACCAGCGACCAGCGCACAGGGGATGACCGCGAGTCTTATATCCGTATAGTAGCATGGGAAGAGATCGCGGAGTACATCAATAGTCTCGATGCCCGCACGAAGCTTCGTGTTACTGGTAGAATTCAAGAACGTAGCTTTACGAATCGCGAAGGTCAACGTCAGAACATTACTGAGATCGTGCTCGATGGCGTTGAGATCACAGAGTCTGATGAGGGGATTAATCGTTTCTTCCTTCGGGGTTCTACTCGATGGCCGGAACTGAAGGAGGTAGGTGAGCGTAACACTCCACTCTACCATGCTAAGATCGTTGTCCCGTTTGAACGCGACGGTCAGGAGAAGCACTCCTATGTCCGTATCACGGCTTGGAACGAGCTCGCGGCGGGTCTTAATTCCGCAGGTGAGGGAGCTGTAGTCGACGTTTCTGGACATATCCAGGAGCGTACGTGGGTTAATCCCGAGGGGCAGAAGCGTATCTTTACTGACGCCGTAGTAACTAACTACGTTGTTAACGAAGGGGTAGCTGCCAGTGTCTAACATGGTACGGGGAGTGGCCCCTGGTTTTATGCTTACCTCCGCGCAGAACTATAATTGGGAGCTTAAGAATAGAATTGAAATCCGGATCCCATTACGCGGGAGTATTGCCGACCTACTCGGACCCGCTGCCGCCGAAGCCGACGGCCACCCGGATGGGGATGATGCTTTCTCTATTTTCGAGGACGATGTTTTTCAGATGTGGGAGGTGGTACGTGTTCTTTTTGCGTGTGGCAAGTATCCCCAACTTCAAACTGATGAGCTGTTGAATGTGGTAGCTATGGAGATCGCGGGGTCGGAGCTGGTACTCTACGGTCAGATCATTAGGAGTTTAGATTGTTAGCCGAATTAGACTTACCGTACTGTGTCTGGTGTGGGAGAATGGTGAGCAGTCTGTTTCGAAGTGAAGATGATATTTTGCAGTATTATTGTGACTGTGGAGAGGCGATCGAGGTAAAGTATGTCGGTGAAGGATTATTATCAGGTTCTGGGGGTAGATAGGTCAGCTTCCGCAGCGGATCTTAAATCTACTTACCGTAAATTGGCATTGGAATACCATCCGGATCGTAATCCAGACAACCCGGAGGCGGAGGAGCGGTTTAAGTCTATTTCTGAGGCTTACTCCGTTCTCTCCGATCCGGAAAAAAAGAGGATGTATGACGCTACGGGTTCTGTAGAGGCCCGCACCCCCTTTGGTTTTAGGACGCGGGGTGATCCGTTCGATCTATTCAGTCAGTTCGGCCAACGCGCCAACCCCGGCCCTCAGATCCCGCGCCCTCTTCGAGGCCAGAACGTTCAGAAAACAATAGAGGTACCTTTGGCCGAGTCTCTCTTCGGTGGGGAGTACCGTTTCGAATATAGGGTATCCTCCGGATGCGATCGGTGCGAGGGCGAGGGTGGTACTGAGTTCTCGGTTTGCGATCAATGTGCGGGTGGTGGGGTAGTTGTTCAGCGTACGGAGCACATGATTTCCCAGACGCCCTGTCCCCTTTGCCGCGGTCGTGGTAGGAAGGTTACGAAGGTGTGTGATAAGTGTACAGGCCGCGGGTTGTGCCATGAGTCTAAGAACCTGTCTGTGGTTGTACCTGTGGGCATACATAACGGTGCCATTCTGCGGTTGCAAGGTCAGGGCGGCCGCGGTGTGCACGGCGGGTTGACTGGGGATTTGCTTTTGCAGGTGGATGTAGTTTATCCGAATATAGATAACTTTACTGAGGAGGAGAGGACGCAGCTCCAGCAACTGCTGGGGAAGAAGGAGGTTTTGTAGCTTTGTGGCCTATAAGGGAGTAATCGTGCCAAATCCACTAATAGATCTTTCAGGTAAAAGGTTTGGAAAACTAGTTGTCCACGAACGAGGACCTAACTGCGGTGAAAATACCAGGTGGCATTGTGTTTGTGACTGTGGTAAAGAATCACTGGTACGTTCTACCCACCTTAGAAGAGGCGAAACAAGATCATGTGGGTGTTATCAGGTAGAAGTGTCTACAAAACACGGGTTGTGCAAACACCCTCTTTATTCAGTATGGTACAGCATGCGCCGGCGTTGTTTTGACCCTAAACATAAGGATTTTAAGAGTTACGGTGGTCGTGGTATTACAGTTTGTCATGAGTGGTCAGGGGGTTTTGAGTTGTTTTACCGGTGGTCTATATCTAATGGTTGGGATAGTTGTCTAGAATTAGATAGGATAGATAATAATTCGGGGTATATGCCCTCCAATTGTAGATGGGTTACGCACGCTATTAATATGAAAAATACTAGGAAGCAGGAAAATAGATCCTTACCCCCTGGAATATATGTGTATGGCGATCGGTTTATTGCAAGATCCTTTGTAGAGGGGGAGTGGAAGTATTTAGGGATATTCGGTACCCAACAGGCTGCCCAAAACGCGCGGGACGTTTGTTGTAAGGAGTTAGTAGATGGTTAAGGTGCTCGGGTTAGATGTCAGTACGCGCAGTACGGGATGGTTTATTACTAAGCGCTCTTGCGGAACAATAAATCCTCCAAAAGAGTTAAGTTTTGAGGAGAAGCTGGTCTTTTTTAGACGAGAGCTGCTACTTCTACTTGAGAAATACAATCCTGAAGTAGTGTGCATCGAAGATGTGTACTACAGAGCGGGGTTTGGTAACGTTCACACACTGAAAGCGCTTAGTAAGTTTGCAGGCGTGGCTTCCGAAGTGAGTTGTTCTCACGGTGCCAAGGTAGAAATCATCACAGCATCCGCAGCCCGTAAACATTGCTGTGGTGACCAGGAAAAACCCTTTAAAAAACCAGAAGTTTTCAAGTACTTTAAGGAAAAATATGATTTGGATTGGACATTTGCTAAGGGTAACGATATTACGGACGCTATGGCCCTGGCGTGGGGGTATCGTGAAATACAGAGGATTAAAGCGAAGGACGACAAGAAGTAAATCTGATGATATTCAGGTTATGCAGTTATTGGAGGAGTAATGGAACTTAAGGGATTGTCTGCTACGGGTATAAAGGATTTTCTTCAGTGTCAGCTGAAGGTACTCCTTAGGTATGATCGTACTATCCAGTCGATGAAGAATGACAACATGAAGATTGGGACAGCTGTTCACGAAGCCTTGGAGCAGTTCACGCTGCGAATGCAGGCGAAGAAGAGTTTCCCAGATGCTTCTGATTACGATTTTGCGATCACCACCTTTATGAATATAGCTACCGAGCAGGGTTTGGAAGCTATGAGTTTTTACGAGGACGGACGAGTTATGGTCACAGAGTTTATCGATAGGCACGACCCTGCGGAGGAAGTTGTATCAGTTGAAGGATTTTTTAAGCTGACCACTCCTGACGGCGTGCCGATAGTGGGCGCAATGGACAAAATCATCAAGCTTAACGACGACACCATTGCAGTTATCGATTACAAGACCGCTCGCAATGCCCTCACCCCCTACGAATTGAAGGACGATATCCAGCTGTCTATGTACGACTTGGCTGCAAGTATTATGTATCCTGAGTACAAAAACAGAGTTTTGATTTTGGATTACGTTCGGATCAATAAGCGAGTTTCTACGTATCGAACCGAGTCTGACCGTGTGACCTTTGTAGATTTTCTTAATAGCATGTGGCTTCAGATGGGAAAGCTTGGGGAAGAGGATGCCAAGCCTCGTTTTAACAAGTTTTGTGGGTGGTGCGATTACGCTTCCCACTGTCCTGCGTACGCCGGGCTTATTAAAAACCCGCTGGAACTTCCCCCACTATCGGAGATGGATGACGGGGATTTCCTAGTGCAGTGGGAGGAGATTTCTGCCAAGAAATCAATTATCGAAGCACGCCAACGCGAGCTTAAGATGATAGCGAGCCAGCGATTTATGACAGGTGACACTGTTAGGGGGGGTGGGAAAGAGCTGTTTAGTACTCAGGCCTCTCGTACCAACTACGATGTTACCAAGGTGGCGGAGATTATCCCGCACGCGGACCTCTTTCCCCTTCTAACAGTTAATAAGGGACGTATAGATCGGTACGCTAAAGATTTTCCGGATCTGAAAGTGTCGTTAGATAAGATCGCGGAGGTTAACTATAACGCGCCCGTTTATCGAACCCGGGATGTTCGGGAGGACGATCTTGATGAGTCAGTTGAGCCGAACGCAAACGCAGCTTAAATCCCTTGACTACCCCGTTATCGGGATTGAGTTAATGGATCGAAGTAAGCATTTTGGCAAGGTGAGTAAGTTTACACGCGATACTATTTATTTTATAGACGGGACCGGCGTCGAGTTAGATGTACCTCGGCGATTAATACAGAGAGCGTTTCTTCTTTTGAAGGGAGGATTATACAGTGACGGACCAGCCTCAATTTCTAAACAGAATAAATCCAAAGGGTGACGGCCCTAACAAGCCAAGGAAGATTATTTTTTATGGTGATTCTCCCACGTGTGCTACCGGTTTTGGTCAGGTCTCACGGAACATCTTACCGTATTTACAGGCCTCTGGTAAGTACCAGGTGGATATTTTAGGGATAAACTACTGGGGGGATCCCCACACGTATCCGTTTCCCATTTGGCCCATGGCGGTGAATGGTCAGCGTGACCCTTATGGTCGTCAACGGTTGCAGCAGCACTTGATTGACCCGAACTTGGACTTTGATTTTTTGTTCTTTTTACAGGATACCTTTATTTTGGAGTTTCTTCCTAATCTTCTTGGGAATCTAAAGAAGGCGGGTAAGGACTTTAAGAGTATCTTTTATTTCCCCATCGACGGGGTGCCGAAAGAGAGTTGGATCCAGGCAGCAGCTTCCGTTGACTACCCGGTTACCTATTCCCAATTCGGTTTTGAAGAGTCTACCAAGTTGTTACCTGACTTAAAGGATAGACTGGGAATTATTCCACACGGTTTTAATCCTAGTGTTTTTTTTCCCGTTCCTGCTGAGAACGTTAGAGATTTTCGTCGACAGTATTTTGGAAATCTGGCTGATAAATTTATCATTACTAACGTTAACCGCAACCAACACCGCAAAGATATACCTGCCACAATCCGGGCATTTATGGCCTTTAGGGAAGCTCGCCCCGACTCCGTGCTTTATCTACACATGATGGCTAAGGACCAGGGTTGGAATTTGCCTGAGGTTTTGAAAGCCTTCGGATTGGACATCGCTAAGGACGTTATCTTGCCTCAGAACTTTACTGCTTCGGCGGGATTTTCGTTGGAGATTTTGAATCTTATTTATAATGCGAGCGACGCTATCGTCAGTACCACCGTGGGTGAGGGTTGGGGACTATCCTGGACGGAGGCTATGGCCACCAAAACTCCGGTGGTGTTTCCTCAAAACACGTGTTTACCTCAGTATATCACGTCTGAGACGGGTTGGCCTTACCCGAGCGGTGGTGATATGGATCACATTACTGTGCTTCCAAACGATAATGAGGTACCTCGACCAACGGCTCACATAGGTAAGATGGTAGAGCAGCTTATCGCTCTCCATGACAACCCTGAGGAGGGTAAGCGTCGCGCCGCCGCCGCATATAAGATGCTTCACACCAGTCTGGTGTGGGATACTCATATCAATCCAAAGTGGCTCGCGCTCTTTGATTCTATTCCGACCGGCCCTGGCGCGTCAGACCCCTCACCGACGTCCTCAACGCTCCAAGGAGACCTACTCTAATGCCCGGCATCAAGTACATAGGGCCTGTTTTTGATCCCAGTGGGTACGCAGAGGCGGCTCGTAATTACGTGTTGTCTTTGCATCAAAAAGGGTATCCGATCACCCTTGCGCCGATTTCGTTTGAAAAAACACGCCCTAACTTGGGAGAAAATGGTAGGATTTTAAATTCTTTGGTCGGTAACAGGATTGATTACGATAAGCTGATCGTCCATTGTACACCAGATCTTTGGCCTCAACTTGTTCAAAAGGAGACTGGTAAGTACATTATAGGGTACACGGTGTGGGAAACTAGTAAGATTCCGAAGCTGTGGGTGGATGCTTGTAATACTTCCGCTCACGAAATATGGCTCCCATGTGACTGGAACATGCGTGTTTTTAAGGAGTCGGGCGTGACGGTCCCGCTATACAAAGTACCACACGCCATAGATATACCGGACGTCGAAGCATTGCCCAACTTTAGTTTGAATCAGGTCCCTGAAGATGCCTTTATGTTTTATTCTATATTCCAATGGCAGGAGAGAAAGAATCCCTACGGTCTACTTTCTGCGTACTCCGCCGCATTTTCAGGGGTCGAAGATGTGGTCTTGGTTCTTAAGACTTACCGTAACGATGCTGTTGCTGATAAGCAAAACATAACGGATTTGATCAGGGATTTTAAACGGTACATCAACTTACCCCACTATCCTAAGATCTATCTGGTGGTGGAGAATATGAGCCGGGACGGGATCATGACACTTCATAAACGGGGCGATTGTTTTGTTCTTCTCCAGCGGTCTGAGGGGTGGGGCTTGCCCCATTTCGAAGCTGCATCGATGGGCAAACCTGTGATTACTCCCGGGTATGGGGGCCAAACTGATTTTCTTAAGGAGGACAACAGCTACCTACTTAACCATACTCTGGCGCCAGTAGCCGGGATGACGTGGTCTCCTTACTACACGGGCGATCAGCTCTGGTGTGAGCCCGATATAAAACACGCTATGGATACTATGCGTCACGTGTATGCCCATCGGGACGAGGCTGAGACTAGGGGTGTTCGGGCTAGGGAGTATATTAGACAGAATTTCTCATGGGACATAGTGAGTGACTTGATCATCGCGCGCCTTCATGCTATAGACCAGGGGATACAGCATGTCTAAGCAGACCTTAGGAATGGCCATGATTGTGCAGGACGAAGCGGTACACCTCGCCGTTTCCATATCCCAGTTCTACCACGTGGTGGACGAATTAGTGGTTGTAGACGGGGGATCTGTGGACAGCAGCGTAGCTTGGGCGGAAAAGATGGGAGCTATTGTTACTCATCGACCCTTTGATAACGATTTCGCGGCGCAAAAGAATTTTGCAATTTCTCAACTCTCTACAGACTGGGTTTATCTGCATGACCCCGATGAGAGGTTGGAGCCTACGTTGCTGGAGTTTTTGCCCCAACTAATTGATCCTGAACGTCAACGCTTATTAATGTCTTCCGACGTACTCCCTGAGAATACGGAACTTTTTGATTGTTTTGGGATAGCACGTTGTAATTTTATTGACGGGGAGCAGACGGATATTTACCCCGACTACCAGTATCGTTTATTTAAGAATTACTGTCGGTTTGAGGGACGCGTTCACGAGGAGATCGTAGGATTTAAGAACAGAACTGAGGTAGATTTTAAGCGTAATGGCGAGAGTGGACGATCTCGGTTTAATATTCTACATCACAAGAGTGTGGAAAAGCAATCGGAGCAGTGGGCTCTGTACGCCAAGATAGAGGAGGGGTTGGAAAATGAACATGCGTAATGTTCTAGTTACAGGCGCGAATGGTTTTGTTGGCTCTGCAATATGTCGGCGTCTTATAGACATGGATAAGACGGTAGTTGGGCTTATACGTGATCGTAACTACAAGTCTAGACGTGATATTCTTGACAATATCTCGGTTATTTACGGGGATCTGCGAGACGCTGATGTTGTGCGTTACGCAGTGTCCAAATATGAAATCGATACTATTTTTCACATAGGCGCTATCACCATTTTGAAGATGGCAACCTCCGACCCCCGTAGTTGTTGGCAGACTAATGTTATGGGGACAGTTAATGTCTTGGAAGCTGCCCGAGAATGCGGACACGTTACTAAGGTAGTAGTCGCCTCTTCCGATAAGGCGTATGGGGTACACGAAGATTTGCCGTACATGGAAGATTTTGCTCTCCTCGCAAGTGATCCTTACAGTACTTCTAAAGCTTGCACGGATTTGATTGCCCAATCGTATGCGTATACTTACGGTTTAGATGTTTCTATTATTAGGTCTGGGAATATATTTGGTCCGGGGGATTTGAACAAGTCTCGTATTATCCCAGGTAGTATTTTAAGAATGCTAGAAGGTGAACGCCCGGTGATTTACAAAGGGGTGGGAAATTACAAACGAGAGTTCATGTACATAGACGATGTGGTAGATGCCTATATGTCTGTTCAGGACAGAGGTTTGTCCGGCGAGGCGTATAACGTGGGTGGGTCTGGTTTTTTCAATATTTTTGATACTACCCGGATGATTATTGAGGAGATGGGTTTAGATATTGAGCCTCAAATTTTAGAGAAGGATTTTATTGAAATTAAGGAGCAATATTTAGACTCCACTAAGCTTGAAACGTTGGGTTGGAGCTGTGGTTTTGATTTAAGACAGGGTATCCGCGCATCCATTCCCTGGTACACCGAATATAATAACAACCCCACGCAATTTTACTGGGCACACTAGGAGGTATGTGTATGCAGATTGCCACCTATAAGCCTTGTTTACCCCCTTACGAGCTGGTTGAGCCTGATATTCGGGAGATGTACCGGTCCGGGATGCTTTACCCGGGACAGTTCACCGAACGACTCGTGGGCCAAGTTAAGTCGTACTGTGGGGTTCGATACGTTTTACCCGTAAATAGTTGCTCTACGGGTCTTCTGGTAGCTTTGAGTATGGTTCCTGCGGGTCAGAAGGTCGTTATGCCCGCGTTCACGTTCAACTCTACGCTTCAGTCCCTGGAGTGGAACGGGCTTGTACCGCTAGTTGTGGACGTGGATGACCACGGTCAATTGGATTTGGATAAACTTGCTGACTGTCTTGCTGAAAATCCTCACGGTGTAGGTGCCGTGCTACCCGTCCACATGTGGGGCAACCTTGTCGATGTGTCGAAGGTTGTCGACGTAATCGCTGATCGAGTTCCTTACGTATTTTTTGATGGGGCACACGTGTTTGGTAGTACTCGCGACGCCCAAGTGTACCCAGGAGACGCCACGATATTCAGTATCGCGGCCACTAAGCCGGTTTCAGCGGGGGAGGGCGGACTCCTCGTCACTAACGACGATAAGATATACACCGATGCTCGGGATGTTGCTTTCCATGGGTTATTTAATAGTTTGAATACTCGAATCAGGGGTATTAATGGCAAGATCCAGGAGTTTAATTCTATTTTGGCCTACCACGCGATCGCGAACTTCGATCAGACGAAGGCCCGCCGACGCGAGCTTATGGAGTATTACCGAAGTGAATTGGGGAGGCTCCCAGTACGCGTTTGGAGCACCCAGTCAGGTGTAGACCCCTCGTACAAAGATTGTGTGCTGTTCGCGGAGGACGCCGATACTCGGAATCGTCTGGATACGTTTGTACAAAGCAAGCATATCGGGACGAAGCGTTATTTTGAGCCCGCAATTCCGGACATGGGGTCGTTTAGAGGGATTGTACACAGCGCAGACAACGCAAGACGTCTCGCGGCGACATGCCTCGCGCTCCCTCTGTACCCTGACTTGACGGATAACGAGATAGAGTACGTTGTCCAGGCTGTTCGGGCTTTCTATGGGGGATAGAATCGTTTATATTGTCGGCGCCGGCGGGCATGGTCGTGTTATACGCGACACCCTTGCTGAAGCTGCCCGTTTATCAGGCTTTTCGTTTTTAGGTTGTTTTGCTGACGACAACGGTTCTCATATTTCTCCTGAAGAAATTCCCAATGGGCCGTGCACACAGGTGGTCGTGGGGATTGGTGACAATGTTATACGGGAACAGATGTATCAGCGCTTGATAAACTCTGGAAAATCTCTTATATTTAAAAATGTTTCCCACCCCACTGCTTTTGTGTCGCGCGACGCGTCCGTGGGGAAGGGCGTTGTGGTATTTGCCAACTCAGTAGTTCAGTCGGGTGTAGAGTTGGGAGACTTCTGTATTGTTAATACGTCTGCAACTGTGGATCACGACTGTCGGGTAGGTAGGTTCTCCCACATAGCACCCGGTGTCAACCTGTGCGGAGGGGTTACTGTCGGCGCCCGGACACTGGTGGGGGTGGGTAGCTGCGCCAGCCCTGGAGTATCCGTAGGAGCAGGTACAGTTATCGGCGCAGGGTCCGTAATTGTTAGTGACATCCCCGCCAACGTGGTTGCTTACGGTAACCCGTGCCGGGTAGTTAGGAATTTAAGTATGGGGAGTACGAAATGAAAATAGCATATTGTTTATTGTGTCGCGGGAGACACCAGGAGTTTGTCTATTCTGTCCGCACCCATGCTCCTTTTGTAGATAAAAGTATTATTATCCTACACGGGGATGCGTCCGAGAACAGCCAGAATATGGAATATCTTTCGTCAGATGAGGCCCGTCAGTGGGATATAGACGTTATTAGAACAAATATCCCATACGAGCCCAAGGCTCTTCGCGACCTATACATGGAAAAGCTTGACGTGTACATGGAAGAGGTCGGGGAGCAGGTGTGGTTCGTGATAATGGATTCTGACGAGTATCTGGAGCTCCCAGCTCTGTACTCATTGCGGAAGTTGGCGGTAGAGGCTGAGAAGCGTGGTGTTAATATCCTAGGTTTTAATTCCCACGACATACAGACAGCCCCGGATGGTCAAGTGCACGAGAATAAGTCTGGTTATTGGAATCCTAACTTCAACAAGCACTACCCCGGTATGCGATATACCCCCGGTACACACATTGGTATAGCTCGTCCAGTGCCGGCACAGATGGCCAACGTACCGCTGCGGTACTTCCATGTTAAGACTCAGGGGAGCCAGTGGCTGCGGGGGTGCCGTAATTATTGGACCACTGCTGAGGTAGCTCAAAATACCACAAGTAGTCCTGTTTGGAAAGAATTTAAGGAGCTCTGCTCCCGGCTTGGTTACGTTGAGTTTGACTCCATTTGGGCAGATCTGCAGACGGGGACTATCCATGAGGATCTCACGCGGTGGTTTATTTTGAACCGAAATAGTGATAATTCTGAGGCTAGGTCGTGGTTTGTGGTGTATTTTGTGTACTTACACCCCGAACTTAACATTGGGTGTGCTGGTAATCGGGATTATGTGTATGACAAGTCCCGCACGCCTGCCACTGACATGAGTTTTTAGGAGATATGATGCACAATTTTCAAGGTTTTGTGACTAGTACTGCCGCGCAAGGTCCCCCGACCTGTCAGACTCCTTCCCCGTCTCCCGACGAGTGGTCTGATAGCACCCTCACATACGTGACGGTGACTCAGGATAGATTGGACAACAACAAGCGTAACATGCCGATAGTATTACCCCACGTGGACAGGTGCGTTGTTGTTGATGGGTTTAGTAAGGACGGTACTTACGAATATTTGACTTCGTTAGGTCCTAAAGTTGAGGTTTTTCAGCGGGCATGGGATGACAGTTTTGCAAATCAGTATAATGAGTATTTAAGTCACGTTAGGGGTGGGTGGGTCCTCCTCTGCGATGACGACGAAGTACCCTCTGAGCAGTTGCTCGCCTCGTTGCGTGATATTATAGCGCAGTCGGAGGGTGGGACTAAGTTTGGGGTGTGTGAATTCCGAGCCAATGATATCTCCCATGTGGAAGGGGACTGGGAAAATCGTGTGGATAACGGTCCGTGCGAGTACTATCGTCAAATTTTATTTAAGTGGAACCCACACATGCGCTACGATGTAGACCTGCATCAGGCGCTGCAAGGCATGACTGGTCCAGTTACGAGGAGTAAAGCGCATTACTATCACATAAAGAGTACACGGGACGAGCTTAGAAATGCGTGTAGGAATTACTTTATTGCCGGCGAATGGCCGGGAGGCGGTCGTTCGGAGGGCATCAAGTCCCTCGAATGGCACGTGATGAAGACACTGCTCACTCGACTTCATCCCGAGGTATCGTTGTTTAGTCACCTCAACAGTTTACTTGTATCCGGACAAGTGAGCGACGAGTTTGTGAGTTGGGTAGAGGCACATCGTCATCACAATGAGGGTGTAGACGGCGAGTCCGCCGGTGAGCTTAGGGCGTATGCTCGATACTTGGACATTCTAAAGACCTAATGGATATTTTAGTTATTGGGGGTGGGGGTTTTCTCGGCAGCGCTTTTGTAGAGGCGGTTGCTAAGATTAGGGAGGTGCGAGTCCACACCTTCGACATGTTCAAACATGGTTTTCCGAATAAACTCTCCCGTAAAAAGAACATAATGCGCCCGGTCGTGGGTAATATACGTGACTACTACTCGGTGGCCCGCGTTATTGACTCCTGTAAGCCTGAGGTTGTGGTACACTTAGCAGCCCATATTACGCGCCCGGAGAATTTCGGAGAATCCAGGGTATGCGCAGAGATCAACTACCTTGGTACCGCCAATATCATTGAAGCGTGTATAAATACTAGCTCCCGCCCCCGCAAGATTGTGTTTGCTTCCTGCGAAGCTGTTAGGAATCCTCAAGCTAACTTCGGGGTGTCTAAATTCGCCGCCGAAGAGTTACTCCGCACTCTTGCTACTGCCGCCGGTATGCAGGTAGCGGTGCTTAGGTTCGCAGAAATTTATGGGTACGGTAAAAAATCACATACCTCCCAGAGTATGATTAATTTTCTTGTCGATCAAATGGTGGTAGGTGTTGACGTTGGGATGTTTAGTGTAAACAAGGTTAAAGACCACGTGCACTTGTCCGATGCGGTTAGGGCTTTAATTTTAGCCAGTATGGACTCGGCCACCTCTTTTTGTAGAGTGGATATCGGACCCGGTATTCCAGTATCTATCGAAGAGGTGATTAATAAGGTTCGGCATTCTACTGAGTACGTGGGCAGGTTGGAGTTTTTAGACCACCCCTCGTCCCGTGTGGTGGATTCAGTATCGGACCCGGTCCCTGCGCAGGAATTGTGGGGCTTCGCGTGCGAAGCACAGTTAGATCAGGAACTCTTGGTGCTTGTTAAAAAACGACGGAAGGAACTTAAGTGATTTTTTCTACCGACCCCCACAACTATAAGTATGTAACGCAGGAGTATGAGGTACACGAGGCACTAGACTTCCTCATGGAGCAACCTCGTTTAGGATACGATGTGGAGACTACGGGTCTTCACATTATTGATGGCCGCTCGAAACTCCTCTTGATGCAGTTGGGGACAGAGGAGATGGCCTACCTGTTCGACCCCCGAAAAATAGATGCTCAACTCCTTAAGCCTGTCCTGGAGTCTCCTGATATTTTGAAGGTTGGTCATAACCTAAAGTTTGATTACCAAGCTACCCGCGTAGAAACTGGTATAATTTTAACTAATATTTTTGATACAATGCTCGCGTACCGTCTACTCACTAGCGGTCTTATAGAAGATGGTCAGGGTGGGTATTTACCTAACGGTTTTCGAGACAAGAACAAGCGCAGGTTTCCGTATAAGGCTTTAAATTTTCTTACTCAGAAGTATCTAGGAGTTACTTTAGATAAGAGTGTCCGGACATCGTTTATCGATCACCAGTACCACAAGGAGTTCACTCCCCGCCAGCTCCAGTATGCTGCTGACGATATTCTTTACATTCACCCCCTCTGTGATATTCTTAGCCAGCAGCTCCAGGAGCAGGATCTGATCGATACGGCTCTCCTAGAATTTGAGTTTGTAACACCCACGGCGGAGATGGAGATCAGCGGCGTTTCGATCGATGAGGATACCTGGCGGCTTATAATCGAAGACGCCCGCCGTCAGGCAGAGGGTTACAAGTTGCAAGCTGCTGCAGTAATGGAGCCGTTAAGCGACCAGAACACGTTGTTTGGTCGTACTACTATCAATATTAAGAGTCAGGATCAGCTGCTTGACATTTTCCATAAGTTGGGATACACTATGGAGAGCACTGACAAGGGTCAACTTAAGAAATGTGATCACGAACTGGCTGATCTTATTCTTAACTACCGTGCTTATGAAAAGTTGATCTCTACGTACGGGGAAGCAGTTCTTCGTAAGATAAATCGTACCACTAAGAGATTACACTTTACTATCCACCAGCTGGGCGCCGACACGGGTCGCGTGAGTTCTGAGAAACCCAATATTCAGAATATTCCCAACGATAGAGCTGACCCGAACTCAGAAGTGAAGCTTTCGTTCCGCGATTGTTTCGTCGCCGCGCCCGGAAACAGGATTTTAACGGCGGATTACAGTCAATGCATTGCTGAGGATGAGTTGATATCCTCCCAGTGGGGTCTGGTTCCGATACGGGATTTTCAAGCATCTCCTATTTCATTGATTGATTTAAAATCAGGCGAAGAAACAAAGGACATGCTGGCTCACAGAGTTCCTGCGTACCAGTCGGGGGGTTTAGTTGAGACGAACTTTGTTTTATCCAAAGGTGTAAAGCACACCGTTAGAGTTAAAACCGCTGATGGGTTTGAGTTGAACTGTACTCCGGATCATTTAATTAAAGTAGTGGACAATCTCGGTAGGGAGCAGTGGAAACAGGCCGGCACCCTCTCCGCCTCCGATATTCTGGTTTTATCTCGAGATTGGGTTCAGGACAGTAGTCATCCTTCCGTGGGGGTTAGTCCGGAGGAGGCATTGTTTTTTGGTTACTTTATTGGGGATGGTAGTTTTTCCTCGGGAGGCATTCAGATTGCCAAGGGTGAGGAGAAGTACAAGGATGTGTACGGGGTTTTAAATGATATTTGTATAAATAACTTTCGTAAAGAACTTAAAGATTATCCCAATACTTCGAGTTGGGATCTTATAGGGAAACAGTTCCACAGGTTGTGGGAACACGTGGGTATTAAAAAAGGTTGCACTGCCCACTCTAAGGAAGTTCCTGACACTATCCTTAGGGGAGGCCGCCTTCTGATAAGTTCTTTTCTTCGAGGATTGTTTGAAGCAGACGGTTGGGTTGTAAACAACAAAAGTAACCACATGGTGGCTTTTTCGACACGTTCGGAGAAGCTTTCTCGTCAAGTCCAGCTCCTTCTCCTTTCCCTGGGTATCTTTTCTAAACGCGCTTCTTACTTGGAAAATACTACGATTGGAGGCAGGACGTACTCGGGAATTCAACATCGGGTTAGTGTATGCGATACATTCAACACAAGAAAATTCTATGACGAGGTAGGTTTTGTATCTCTGGAAAAGAAGAGACTGTTGGGGTCGCTTGTAGTGAATACCCACACGTCTTCTTCGGATTACATAGTTTTAAGCAGCGAAGAAAAGACACACTTTAAAACTTTGGCCCGGCACCGCGACGATTATCCACAGACGCGCCGTACTTTTTTTGCTAACTATTTTAATTCGAGTCAAGAATTCATACGCCACTACAGCCGTACCAAACTGGAAGAAGTTTGTAGAAGTTTGGGCACCCCGCTGGTTAAAGAACACCTGGCTTTTTCCAGGGTGTCAGAAATTATTACGGATAAGCCGCGGGAAGTTTATGATATAAGTGTACCTTCGCAGAACATGTTTGTCGCTGGGGGGATGTTTGTTCACAATTGTGAGCTTCGTATACTGGCAGAGGTGTCGCAGGATCGTAAGTTTATTGAGATCTTTGAGCAAGGAGGCGATCTGCACATCATTACCTCCCAAGAAGTTTTCGGGTATGACGATGCTCACTTGGACGCCTATAATAGGCTCAAGAAGAAGGACACACCCGACGCGGATTTGGTTGCTTTATTTTCTGCCAAAGAGGTGGAGATGTATAAGATTGTATCGGACTATCGAACCAAGACAAAGGCTATCAATTTCGGTATAGCGTATGGACTAAGTGCTTGGTCGTTATCCGACAGTTTTAAGATTCCCATGGAGGAAGCTGAGGGTATTTTGGCTGATTATTTTGCTACTTACTCGGGAATCAAGCGGTGGTTGGGACACAACGCCCGCGAATCTATTGCCAATCGGTACAGTAAGACGATTCTTGGTAGAAAACGGTTCTATAGGCTCCCCTCCCCCGATGATGCGGAGGCGTTCCGCCGTTCAAAGGGTGCAATCCGCCGCGCTGGTAATAATGCGGTCATTCAAGGTACCAATGCGGACATTACTAAGGAAGCTTTGATCCAATTGCAGAAGGCGTATAGGAACATAGGCACTGCTAAAATTCTTTTTACGGTTCATGACGAAATTGTTTCAGAATGCTCTATTGAGAAGGCACAAGAGGTTGCTGAGGTTAAAGCGACCGTTATGCGCGACGCATTTCGCAGGTTTGTTAAAACTGTACCAGTGGGTACGGACGATAAGGTAGGAGTTTCTATTGCTGACCACTGGACTAAGTAACTAGGAGGTGCAGAGTGATCAGACGTGACCGACCAGAAGAGGTCTTTGCTGAGTTAGTAAACCACTCCGTAGCAGAAGTTGAATTAGACATCAGCCCACTTGCTGAGTCTTACGTGGTAGAGGTGTTGTGTAGTTTTGTTAGACGACCGCTGCAGTTAAATTCGGTGGAACTCATTGATCTTTTACGGGATGGATTAAACGCAACGGGTAATATTCGGGTGGAGTACTTGAGGATTACCGGGGATTTAGCCATGCTTGTGTCCGGAGTTTTCCCTGATAGTTTGGAACGCGCGCAGCGTCGGTATGCTATTGATATGGGTGATATAATGGATATAGGACAACAAGCCTACACGCATATCGACAGGGAACCCTACGATGAGCTGGCGTATAGTTTTCCAGAGATAGTAGATGTTCTTCACGGGGTAAGTGGGAAGATAGCTATAATTTCCCAAGATTTAGAGAAATATGTTAAGAGAAGGAGGTGTATAGATGTCCGAATTGCCAGAAGGTAGGTTATATGCATCACAGGGTAAGGAATTTAATTTTTCGTTGGCACTCTCTGCCCGTGAATTGACCAGCGGGTTAAAAGGAGTGACCAGTTTAGCGCCGTACGACGGGATGATTTTTGATTTTGGGTGTAATTTCAGTCCCATCATGACACCCAAAGGTCTGAAGTTCCCCGTCGATTTGGCGTTTATTACGTCGCAGGGTGAGATTGTGGAAATCACCCGCCTCGATCCCTCTCTGGGGTTTAACCAGGGTACCGCACGTAAGGACATTTTTTACGTGCTGGAAGTACCCGTAGGTTTTTTTGATACGCAGGGTATAGCAGTGGGTGATACTATTTCCCCGGTCTAGTACCGTTTAAGATATATAGCGTTGAGGAGCACTGCTGGTGGCTGACTATACCCCCGAAACATATTTTATAAACCCTGCCCACGAGGATATTGCCCGGTCTCGGTATTTTTTAAAAGACGACGATGGCAACGTTGCAGAAAATGATATTTTTGAGGTTTTTAAGCGCGTAAACTCTCATGTATTTCAGAACGATCCGGGTAGTCTGGAAGCTATGCAGTCTTTATGTGAACAAAAACGTTTCATGTACGGCGGTCGCCCTCTCGCCCAGGCTGGTACGGGTATTGACAATATGTTCAATTGCTTCGTGCTGGGTATTGGGGATACTAGGGAGGAAATATCCGAGTGCAGACGTATCCATTTTCATATTCAAGCCCACGGTGGTGGGACGGGGATTAACTTTTCAAAATTGAGACCCAGCGGGGCCTGGTGTAAGGGGGCTAACGCGCGATCAAGCGGCCCGGAGGGTTTTATTACCTCCATGAGTTATGACTCGTCTAATATTCAACAGGGTGGTAATAGGTGCCTCCCCGGGGATGCTAGGGTATCTATGTCTGACGGTTCTTTTAAGAACTTGGATCAGGTTCGCCCAGGAGACAGGGTTCTAGCTTTCGATACGGATCTTAGAAGGGTGGTCTCTTCCACCGTTGTTGGTTTTTTTGAGAATGGGGTCCAGGATATCTACGAGTATGTTTTAACGAGTGGTAGAACTGTGAGAAGTACAGACACACACCGGTGGCTGGGTATTCAAACAGATGGTTCGTTGCTGACTCGAACAGTTAAGGACATGCCTCAAAGTAGCACCAAGGTTGGTTTTGTACAGGAGTCGCCTTTCTTTGGTGATAAATCTTCTGAATGGTCTCCTATTTTAGGATATCTCTTGGGGGATGGGTGTTTTACTGGGGATCAGATTAAGTTGTCTGTTGAAAATGATGCGATACGGAAGAAATTTATTGATGCGATCCCCAAACAATTTTCCTATTGGGAAAATGAAGGAAATGTGTTTATAACATCAGGCTCTGCTTTAGAAGACTACCTTCGAAAGACAGGACTTTATAGATGTGTAGCCCATGAAAAGTTTATACCAGAAGAAGTTTTTAGCTATACAAAGGACGATCTTCGCCACATCGTTGAGGGGCTTGTTGCAACAGACGGTTGGGTTAATGGCACTGAAGTGGGGTATTGTTCTACATCCGAACAACTCGTCCGCGATGTCTGTTTACTACTTTCAAAGTTTGGTATTTCTGGGTATGTACAGGTGGATAATCGTCCTCGCAAGGGTAAAGTTAGGCGTGCTTTGTGGTCTTTAAGGATCAAGCATCCTCGTTTTTACAATTTATTTGTAGAAGAGTTCGATGTACCTAGTAAAGTAGGTGTCTTAAAAGATGTTGGGGGTATCCGTACGCGCCTGGCCAACGGAATTAACTTCTATTCCGTGAAGGAAGTCAAATCTTTGGGACCCGATCTGACGTACTGCATTGAGATAGATCATCCGGACCATCTATTCATTGTAGATGGGGCTATTTCCCACAATAGCGGCGCAAATATGGGTATTCTGGAAGATTGGCACCCGGGTCTTTTGAATTTCATCACAAAGAAATCTCGAGGTAACTGGGAGAACATTCGTAAGTTTGCGGTCGTGACCAACGAGAATATGTTTAAGCAGTGGCAGTGGAGAACTCCCCATGCCTGGCAGACGTTCAATGTTTCCGTCGGCTTGTCTGATGATTTTATGCGACAGGTTAAGCGCCAGAGCACCAAACCCTGGCACCTGAAATGGGGTGACCAAGTCTGGAAATTATGGGACTACGAAGCGACCCTCCATGATTATTCTCCTAATGGGGACCAGATAGACGAGCAGATACATATTACTGTCGTGGCCCCCGATGAGGACATCGCACGTCACGAGGCGACTAATCAGCTTCCTTTTCGCAACGCGGCGAGCGTGGGGTTGTCCCTTAAAAAAGGACCCTACGAACTCTCTGCGGATGATTGGTTTGACAAGATTTGTACTAATTCATGGGAAGACGGGTGTCCTGGTATATTCTTTATAGATCGAGCTCGTGAATATCATAACGGCGAGTATTTTAATAAGCTCGACGCCACAAATCCTTGTGCTGAGCAAATACTTCCACCCTGGTCTGTTTGCTGTCTTTCGAGTCTTGTACTTCCCGAGTTTGTAAACGAGGATGGGTCCGTAGCCTGGGATGACTTGGGCGCTGCTGTATGTTTAGGCGTCCGAGCTCTTAATCACATCACGCTTTTGAATAAGACGGGTATTGATAAAATAGATGATAATACCCAGCGCGAGCGGAGGATAGGGCTGGGCACTATAGGCATGCATGAGATGCTGATACAGGTTGCGTTAGCGACCGGTGACGATCTCCGGTACAGCAACGAGCTGGGCCGCAAGTTTGCCAAAAAGGTTCTAAAGTTCATCAAGCACGCCGCTTACGAAGCTTCTATAGAAATGGCCAAAGAAATAGGACCTTTTCCAGAGTTTGACTTCAAGGAGTTTGTCAAGAGCAAGTTTGTCCAGCGTCTCCTCAAGGAGCGCCCTGACTTCGAAGACTCCCTCCGCACTCACGGTATCGCGAACGTAACTATCCTCACACAGGCTCCTACAGGGACGACGGGGACCATTACAGGGTACTCCTCGGGGTGTGAGCCCTACTTCGCCATGGCGTACCAACGAAATTCTAATATTGGAACTATTGTGGACGGGTGCCCCACTTTCGCGACCTGGCTTGCGGCGAAAGATATTGATTTCGCCGCCTACGACTATAGTTTGAAGGAGTTACGCCGTCATAAGCGTGTCCCCCGGGTGTTTGAGGAGGCCCAGGACATCTCTTGGCATGACCATCTCAAGATGCAGGCTGTTTTTGCGGAGCAGGTGGACTCATCCGTATCTAAGACCATTAATCTGGCTAGTACCGCCAAAATAAAGGATATTAGAGAGGCCTACATCGAGGCGTACGATCTTGGCATTAAATCCACCACAGTGTACCGGGACGGTTCTAAGATTCAGGTTCTGGAGAATATGCAGGGAGCCATTCGTCAGGAGGAGTCCCTCCGTCCCAAGACCATCATTACGATGCCCGCCCCCCGCCGCCCAGACAACCTGGATTGCGATATCCATACGGTGAGTGTTAAAGGCGACCGCTGGAAAGTATTGGCCGGCCTTCTTCACGGGAGGCCTTACGAGGTTTTTTGTTTCCCGGAAGACCAAATCGAGCTCCCGCCTAGTAAAACCGAGGGTATTTTGGTGCGAAGTGGGGGTGGAAGGTACCGTTTGGAGCTCCCCTACGGGGATGACTGTTTGGTTATTAAGAATGTGGCTTCCTTGCTCTTAACTGATGAGCATCGTATGGTCACGCGTCTGCTGTCTACGAGTCTCCGACATGGGGCACCGCTGGCTACTATTGTTTCGCAGCTGGCCAAGTGTGACGGGGAGGTAACGACTTTTAGTAAGGCGCTGTTGCGGGTATTGAGGAAGTATGTTTCCGACGCGGAATATTTAGCTACCTCAGCCTGTCAAGAGTGTGGCAGCAAGGACCTAGTCCTACAGGAGGGTTGTTTAAAGTGCAGTTCGTGTGGGTATTCCGGTTGTGGTTGATACTACACAACAGGAGCGTCCTTGGGACGATATTATAGATGACATTCTGCTTAAAGCTGAGCGTTACGGTTGGGATGTCGCAAAATTGAATGACAGGTTACTTCGGGCCAACGTGCCTCAGGAACTTGTCAATTCTGTTATAAAGTATGAAAAGGGGAAAAAATAAATTAAAGCGGGGAGGTAGTGAGGTGGCCATATGGCCAGGAGACTTACTCCCACCGTAAAGTGTGAGGTTTGTTATAATAAATACAAATCATTAGCAGGTCATTTAAAGGTACATGGTTTAAAAGCAAAATCGTATAGGTTGCAGTACCCCGGTTCACCTATTATTTCACAGTTGACCAGACGACGTCTGCAGTTGGCTCGCTTGAGGTACGTTCTTAAGAAGAAGGGCAAGGTCGCTCCTCAAACAGCTCGCGGACTCAAGATTTCTTTGGCTAACCGGGGTCGGAAGCACTCGGCTGCGACGAAGGAGAAGATTAGGCAATCTCGTCTCGGTACCACGCTGACTGATGAGCATAAGCTGGCTATTAGTGCGGGGTTGTTAGGTCACAAGGTTAGCGACTCAACCCGCATGAAGCTTAGTAACGTGGAATTTACTGAAGAGCGCCGACGAAATATTTCCGAAGCGCAGTCCGCGGAGAAAAGTAATTCGTGGAAGGGTGGCAAATCAAGGCACCTGTACTTTGGTAAAGATAAGTTCCGTCTTAAGAAGATTTTTGGAGACCCACTAACTTGTTTTTTTCCGGAGTGTGATAAGACGGAGGGTGAGAATGTAAAGAGCCTTGACTGCCATCACCTTGATGGGGATCATGAGAATAATCCCTTGGACGGTTCTAATTGGGTACCACTCTGCCGTAAGCATCACATGCTCGCCGACGGCCGCTTGAAGGGTGTTTCAGAGAAAGAAACTGCAGCCGCCCGGAAGAAAGCTTTGGCATCACATAGGCGTTACATGCGAAAGAATTACATCGGCGAAATAAAATCTTATCATTCTTGACTTTTAGGGGATTATCTCTTATTATTTAATCGAACCCAGGGAGAATATATGACAGCACTCAGTACCCCCGAAGTTACGGTATGTCCCGATCCCGATTGTATTGATGGTAAGATTGTAGTTCATAATGCTTATAGTCCTGATCCCCTTAAGGGAGAGGAGCAGGTTTGTGATAGATGTGCGGGGCAAGCGTACCTCGTTGCGGAACGTTTCTTAGGTTAATTGAGAGGGCATTTAGATGAACCATCCTTTACCTGTAGTTATTGAGAAGGACGGGGCCAACGAGCGTGCTTACGATCTTTATTCCCGACTACTGAAAGACCGCATTGTGTTTGTAGGTACTGGGATAGAACCCCATATGGCGAATGCGATTATTGCGCAGTTGCTGTTTTTGGAAGCATCCGATCCCACTGAAGATATTCATATGTACATAAATACCCCAGGCGGGCACGTGACCGCAGGTATGGCGATATACGATGTGATGAGGTATGTGAAACCTGACATCGTTACGCTGTGCGTCGGTCAGGCTGCTTCCATGGGGTGTTTTCTTTTGGCGGGAGGGACGCCTGGTAAGCGCTGTTCTCTTCCACACTCTAGGATTATGATGCACACTATTTCCGGAGGCGCCCGAGGCAATATGTTGGATGTGGAAGTACAGTTGGAGGAGATGAAGCATGTTAATGACGAGCTTCTGGGGCTTTGGGCTGGATTTACAGACCATAGTTTAGAAGAAGTCCGCGAACATCTTCAACGTGACAAGTTCATGGGCGCTGCCGAAGCTAAGGCATTCGGGGTTATTGACGAAATACGTGAGTTTAGTGTGCGAGGTGATTGATGAGTGAGTTTACCGAGGTTGTGCAGCGCAAGATTGAGGCGTTGGAAGACGAGCTGAGTGAGTGCGAGGACACCGCCTCCCGCCTCAAGGCTAAGATTACGACCCTCCAGGAACTTCTTGATGGTGAAACTGGAGCGTCCCCATCAAAGAAACGCGGTCGTCCTAAGGGCGCGAAGAACAAGAAACAAAAGGATTCTACGACCTCTGCGCCGCGTGATAACCGTGTTGATCCCGCAGAGCTTGCCGAGGCCGCCTACGACTATAGTTTGAAGGAGTCGTACGGACCCGGCGTTCATCCGGGGGAAGGGTGGAAACGACGCGGCGACCAGACGGTGCAATCGGACGCAACTATATCTATCGAGGATGAAGAACATGTCCCAGTTTGAGGGTGGTAATAAGGTTAGGTGTGTAGACTGTACTCGTTTGGCAGGTACTAGGTGTGGAGTAAAGGATGCTACGGTTTCCGTTAGAAAGCGCCGTACTTGTACGAAGTATAGTTTTATTGGCGAGTATGATAATCGAACACCGGCCAACTCGATATATATTCCGCCGGTAAGTAAGGAGACTAAGCGTCTTCTCAAGCGGCTTTCTAAGCTGGGTGTTATGCCGGTAGGTGATGACGGTAATGTTCGGATTAAGGGTGATTTTTATCGAAAGGGTACTGTCCCGGTTCCAGTTTCCACAGCGACTGCTCGGGTACCCGATCCAATTAATGAGGATCAGAAGCAGCGGTGGGTACAAGCTACCTCCGCAGTGGATCCTCCGGACTATGCTCCCGAAGAGGTTGAAGATTCTAATGAGTAGGTGTGTAGTAGGTGTGGACGAGGTAGGTCGGGGCTGTGAACGCCCAGATGCTGAAGTACTTACCCCGCACGGTTGGAAATTTTATACGGAGCTCTGTTCCGAAGACCAGGTGATGTCTTTGACCGATTCTAACGAGATCTATTGGCAAAATATAGATGAGATATTAGAATTTGATTTTGAAGGCAACTTAATAGAGTTGCGGAATAAGGCACTGCACGCTGTAGTTACCCCTGAACATAGTTTCGATGTCCTAGTTAGGAAATCTAAAAGATTTCCTAACGAAGGTAACAAAGAAAAAGTTGTAGGGCATCGTCTCGTTAGAAAAAATGTGGAGGACTTGGTAGTTAACGATTACATCCCACGTTCAGGCGCCTGGGTGGGTAAGAGGGTAGATTGGTTTGTTTTACCCCCTGCGGAAAGAAGTATCAAGGACAATTGTAGTATTAATGTTCCTAGGTATGTCCCCATGACGAACTGGTTGAGATTTTTAGGATTGTATCTGTCGGAAGGGTGTTGTATAGCACCCTACAAAGGTAATTATAGGGTTCACATCTCCCAAATCAAGTTAAAGCACATGCCTAAAATAGTTGAAATTTTATCTTTGGTCCCTTTCAACTTTAAGAAAATAACTGGGGGTTTTGTGGTGTGTGATAAAGGACTGCATGATTATCTCTCCACATTGGGGAATGTGTACAGTAAGCATATTCCGTTTATTTTTAAAAATTTACCCTCTGATTTGTTAGGTTGCCTGTGGGAGGGAATGCTTATAGGCGATGGGTGTGAGTATTTTCCACAGGGAAACAGAAAAAAACAGATCACATACTATACTTCTTCCCCAAGACTTAAGAACGATGTCGAAGAACTTTTGATTAAAATGGGTTACAGCTTTAGAACAACTTCCCGTTACCGAATTGGGGTTAATAGTACAATAAAACAAACTTGTCCTAACTACGCGATTCGACTAAAATACAGTGGAAAAACTGCTGTTAAGCAACTGTCAAAAAAGTATATCCCGTACCAAGGTAAAGTTTTTTGTTTGTCTCTTCCCAATCACCATAATTTTCTAGTTAAAAGAAGCGGCTCTGCTTATTTTACAGGTAATAGTTTGGCCGGCCCGGTTGTAGCAGCTGCTGTGATTATGCCCGACGAGTACCTACCCTGGATGGATGAAATCCGGGACAGTAAGAAACTGTCTCCGAAAAAACGCGAGTACCTTTCCGCTTTGATTCAGAAACATTGTATGTGGTCTATACGGGAATCTTCTGTCGAAGAGGTTGATACGCAGAATATTTTACGTGCTTCTTTGGAAGCTATGCGCCGCGCAGTAGCTTCAGTTTGTAACCAGTCCCGAGCTGTCGAGCTTGTATTAGTAGACGGTACTCATAGGATCCCCCGTTGCACGCTTCCCCAAGAGACGGTTAAAGGTGGGGATGATATTCATAAATGCATAGGGGCAGCATCGATCATCGCGAAAGTACACAGAGATAACTACATGGTTGTTATGGATACAGTGTACCCCGAGTATGGTTTTAGTCAACACAAAGGCTATGGAACCGAGCAGCATAGACAGGCAATAATGGTCCATGGTATTACGCCCCTACACCGTAAGACATTTCGAGGAGTGGCCGCGTATGTCTAGTAGAGTTAGAGAATTAGCTAACCATATTATGAATAATCCACAGTTCGTCACTGTACTGCCCGAAAGGGCGCGTATCGTTGCGAAACAAATGCGAGACTTTGAGTTTGTGTTACCTACCTGGGATTTTCCTCCCTTCTATCCCCAAAATAAAAGTTTTGAGGACATGTGTCTGTACTACTTGTTATTTAGTTCCATTAACTATTGTTATTTCGATGAGTATGACAACAGATTTCAGGACGGTGTCCATCGTAGTTCAACATTGGCTGGCCTTAGGATAACAGAAAACTTTGAGGAGCTAAAGGATTACGAGTTCTTATGTAATGTGGATTCTAACTATCTCCTCGGTGATCTTTTTAGAGCGGACTCACCGATATCTTTAGCGAAGCAGCGCGCCGCTGCTTTTAGCGAGATTGGTAATTTTTTACGGGTGAGTCCAGACTTTACTTTTGAGAAGATGTTTAGATCGTTACACAACAATGCCTACTTCGTTGCTCAGACTATTCCTACTATGCTTCCCAGTTGGTCCGATCCTTTTTTCAAGCGAGCTCAGTTGTTTGTAGGAATGGTACAAGGTAAGTTTGATTGTTTTAGTAGGGGTTTGGAAGATCTTACAGTTTTTGCGGACTATCGTATCCCTCAAACTCTGCACTCTATGGGCGTTATTAGGTATTCTCCCGAGTTACTTCGGATCATTTCTTCTAGCGAGTTAATACCTTCCGGAAGCAAACCGGAATTAGAGATAAGAGCAGCCACGGTAGTAGCTACTGATCTGCTGACGTCCGAGTTTAACACGTATCACCGTGGTTCTTTGAATGTTTTACACGTGGACTATTTACTGTGGACCGCAATGCGGAAGAGAAATTCTCTACCCTCAGGTGTGATGAGTCTAACAGACATACCGCACCATAGAACAATGACAACGGACTATTGAGGAGCAGGTATGTTTGAAGAGTGCCGGATCGAAGGGGAGTTTAATCTAACCTCTGGCAGAGTGTCCAATGTTTTTTACGACTTCGATCTTCTTCTGCCGTCAGAAGCTGTCAAGTATGCACAGGATTTGATCAACCAGATACCCGACGACACAGTTGCTGAGGTGGATTTTATAGCTACGCCGGCGGTGGGTGGCATCATTCCGGCGTTCCTATCAGCCTTGGCTATGGGAAAGCCCTTGGTTATTCTTGACAAGGAAGGTGTTCTTAGGGGTCCTGAGTTCCAAGTTGGAAAATACCTAATAGTGGATGATGTCGTTACCTCGTTTGGCTCGGCGAATAAGGTGGTCAGTGCTCTCGAGGGAATGGAAGTGTTGGGGGTAGCTGCGTATGTGTTTAGAGGGTCTCTTGCGGACATAAAGAAGCAGAGTTACCCTATTTTTTACCTGTCGCGTAAAGAACAAGAACTTTAAGCGCCCAGCGCTACTAATGAGAAGGAGAGAGTCATCCCCGAATTGCCGGAAGTGGAAACGATAGTACGTGATTTACGTCACCAAGTAATGGGTATGGTGATTACGGGGCTTATAGTTAAAGCCTCAGCTCAGAAGAGTATTCTTAAAACTACTCCGCGGGAGCTGTATGAGGGGATTATAAATGAGTCCGTTTTAACAGTTCTTCGCCGCGGAAAATACATTATTATCCCACTTTCGAACAACAACGTTTTGGTTATGCACTTAGGAATGACGGGGAAGATACTGTTAGAAGAGCCTCCGGACTTAGACTTTGAGGAACGCCTCGAGGGGGATGCGTATGTGGATAATAACACGCACCTTGTAATAGAGTTAATACATCCCGAAGACGAAGAGGCCCCAGAAGTAGATTTACATTTTAATGATCCGCGAATGTTTGGTAAGATTTGGCTCGTTCAAGATGTTCAAGATATTAACCAGTTGAATGTTCCGGGATTAAAGGATTTAGGACCCGACGCTCTCGGTATTTCGTTAGGAGAGTTCGAAGGGATAATGCATCGACGCCGCACAGTTAAAGCTGTTTTGTTAGACCAGTCTAAAATTGCAGGGGTGGGTAACATTTATGCCGACGAGGCATGTTTTGCGGCCGGAGTACACCCCTCTCGTAAAGCTATTTCTTTGAGTGATGTAGAATTAACTAAGCTTTGGTTCGCTGTTAAGACGGTTCTAAAGTTAGGTATTAAGTATCGAGGGTCCTCTACTTCCGATTATGTATCTATAGACGGTAGTAAAGGCTCTTTTCAAGATCATCATAGAGTGTATGGTAAGGCTGGGGAGAAGTGTACATTGTGTACGTCGGCAATAGAAAAAATTAAGGTTGCCGGTAGGTCCACCCATTTTTGCCCAGGTTGCCAGGCAGAAGGAGGGTAGTTTTGGTAGACTATGCCAGCGCGTTTAAGACAGAGGTGAAGCTGTTTGAGCTGCTGAAAGACCATCCTAAGTGTAAGAAATATAAATTTGTTTTACATGCGGATGATATTTACGGTATAGATATTGTTGCTTCAGCGAAACGTTACAGTGGATTTGCAATAGAGTTAGAAAGTACTCAGGGGACTAAGTGGCCTAATGATGCCCCGTACCCTGCGAACTGGAAGAAGGGTTACAGTGTTCCGGCTAGGAAACAAAAGTTTTTTGTGTCACACCCTATGTCCCTATTCATTAAAGTGAACCAAGATATAAGCAGAGCTTTCATAATGCCCATGTCCTATGTGTGCTCATCAAGTGCTGCAGAATACGATAATGAAAATGCACACCACATGAAAAGGAATGACTTTTTCGTCATACAGGACCCCAACCACCCGGCAGCTTGCACCTGTCCAATAGCGGACGTAGGAGATGTTATTGACGCCCAGTTTAAATCAATGTTTGAAATGAAGAAGATAAATGAGAAGTACACTGACAAAAGACCCGAGTTTGATAATGCGTTTACTAAAAAAAATAAGGAGAGTTAGAAATGCCTATATTTAATACCCGTACCTCACGTGCCCCGACCGTAGCTCGGGGAGTATTCACGATCCGAAAGGGAATTGGTTATCTGCACGTGGGTGCATTTGATCTGGCTTTACGGGAGTTTCGTAAGGTAGTCGGATCTCGCAACCCGAGAACCACCCACCTGGTTAAGAGCGTAGCTGCGTTCTATGCCTACAACGCTGAGCGGTGCCGTAAGGAGCACCGGAAGGTGCGGTTTGGTAATGCACACCTAATGCACCTTGTTCCTGGGAATAGTGGTGACGCCTGGTCGGATGTGGACATCGCCGCAGTACTGGTGGCGCCCAATGATCGATTTACTAATGAGTTTTTGTCGTCCTTTTTGGGCCGGAGCGTCGAGGCCGTGCGCTTTCAGCGCCGTTACGCTTCCGAAAGTCTGCTCAGCAGCTGGACCAACGAGCGGGGGAGTAAGTACACCCGCTACACACAGAATCAGCGTGTAGCTACTAGGCTGGGCGTGTAATAGACTGGGCCCGGGTACCGGGCCAGTCACTAGTTACCCCTGCGGGGGTTTATTGGAGGATTGTAAGATGGATGAGGAAGTAGATGTTCAACCCAACGGGGAGCATATCGAAGCTACTTTGGATGTAGTGCCCCTAATTATTCACGATGCAAAATTTGCCGAAGAGGTACGTGTGCAGAACGGGTTTCCAGAAGGTCTTGACCAGAACCAGATCGCTCTTTTGTTCCTTACTGGTAGGTTCCACTGGGCAATCACTATTCTTACTAAGCGTACCGACACTCTGGATCGTCTGGTAGATGGCTTGTTACGTCGAGAAGAGGAAGAAGTCCCCGACCATGAGTAGGATTGTTTTAGGAGATTCCAGGGATATAGTAAACTACCCAGAAAATGTGGCGCTTACTATAACCTCGCCTCCCTACTATTGCGAAAAAGACTACGAATCTGATTACTCTTTCGATGAGTACCTGGATATGCTGAAGTCCGTTCTTTCTAATACGGCCGACAGCACAATCGATGGTGGAAAGATTTGTATTAACATCGCGGACATCGCTGCTTTTTCGAAGGTGTCTGGTAGAGTAGAGGAGTATATAGGAGTTTCCCGCGACATGCAGGAGTGGTTACGGGAAAAGGATTGCTATCTGCTCGCCCGCACCATCTGGTCTAAAGATGATCCTTGGATGAACTCGCAGCACGTGGGGTACCACGATAAGATACCCGCCACGTACGTTCGCCAGCTGCCCTCTTACGAGTATATATGGACATACTACAAAAAAACGCCTGGACGCGAGGGTATAGGCGCTGTGACTGACCATCTTTCGAAAGAGGATTGGAAGAGGTGGGTCTCATCCGTGTGGCATATTAGATCAGTCCGGGCGAATGATGATCACGCTGCTAAATTCCCAGAGGAATTGGTTAGGAGGTTGGTTCTCCTATATTCTGTCCCGGGGGACTTGGTATTAGATCCTTTCTGTGGTTCAGGGACCACGGCCGTGGTGGCCTATAAGAATAGACGTGATTACGCGGGCATAGAGCGCAATCCAGAGTATCATGCTCTTATTCAGAAAAATTTAGCGGCCGTCGAGAATTGTTTGGAGCGACAGTTTGCTCCCCCTCCACGGTACAAACTAAACAGGTTATTCTAAGATGTCTAAAACTAATGAAGAATCAGTTTTTTTTAAAGACGGTTATCGGAAGGACGCAATCGCCAAGGCTATAGAGTTAGTCAGGGCGAAGGGCCGACGGGCTGAGCTTATAATATGTCGGGACATTCCTGGGTACCACGACGGTGGGAAAGATTGTTTTTGCGGACCCAAAGTTATAGTTATAGACCCCGAAGATATGGAGGATTAGGAGACACATGGATACTACTAAGGTATTAAGATTGGCTAGGAAGAGGCGAGGCTTAACAATTCGGGATGTTAATTTCTGGATATTAGAGGACCTAGTCCATGAGGATCTATTAAATAAATCTTATCCTAAGAATAAGCGCGGTGCCGGCTGGCCTTTCTATAAGATATCCCGACGTGGGCTGGTGTGGTTAAAGAAGTCCAACGAGTTCCAACGCGCCAAACAAAGAGCAGTTTGACTTTTAGGGGAATATATCTTATTATTTTGTAGGAAAGGAAGACATTATGTTTAGATTTCCGTACCTCTCTATTGATATTGAGACCACTGGGTTGGATCGCCAGAAGTCTCATGTGCTCCAGCTGGCCGCGGTCTACGACACTGGTAAAGCTCTGGAAGATTTACCTACTTTTAACCGGGTAATAAAATGGCCCGTTATTTCCCATGCTGAAGAGTACGCCATGAATCTCAATAAGAAACTCCTCGAGAGGGCCTTTAAGAAACAGAACATTGGTTCTATCACTCAGGTTCGGAAGGAGTTCTACGACTGGCTGGACAAGATCGCACCCGTAGATGCCCGTTTTACACCGTGCGGAAAAAATCTAGCAGGCTTTGACATACCTATTCTTGAAAACCCAGTCAATCAGTTCTTCTTCCGAAAGTTTCTTCGAAGAACTCTGGACCCCGGTACCCTGTACGCGGATGAGTTCGACCACATCCCCACCCTTGACGAAATTAACAAGCTTACAGGACGAACTGCAGTCTCTCACGACGCTTTAGACGACGCTTGGGATGTAGTTTACGCGGTAAGACGGAAGTGGGACATGTAATGGTATTTTTACAAAAGGATCCTGACGACAAGCCTGGTTCTCCCTGGCCGTACATAGTCGTGCTAGCGCTTATCTTGATGGCGCTCACTCTTAATTCTCCCGGAGTATTTTAGCAGTGTCGGATCCCGAGGCGGAATTAGAAGATTGTGACCGGTGTGGCAATGAGGGCTGGATGTGGGATGATTTGTCCAGCGCAATGGGCGGAACCCCTTACAAGTACTGTGATTGTCCACACGGGGATCGCGCAAGCAAAGAAGACTTTGCAGAGAAAGATAAGCAGAGACGTCTACAGGAAGAACGATCCCCTTACAAGGTGTGCGACAGTTGTAACGGGTCGGGGAAGGTTAAAAAGGAGAATTAAAATGTCAACCGCGCCCCAAAACCCTATCCAGAAACTTCTTGACAGAGAAGAAGTGTACAAAGTTATCGACGGGGAAATAAATTACCAGCCCCCTCGAGAAGCTTCTGTAGCAGAATGGGTTTTATACATACAAGACAAGTCCCAGGAGGCAGGCAGTTACGTGTCCAGACACCGTGACCCTGAGGGTTCCCAGATGTCCCTTAATGCGATACGGGTACTAGGCGCCATGTGTGTAGCGTGCCTGGAACAGCATGGCTCCCCGCCTCGCAAAACTGCGAAACAAGTAATCGGGGATATATAAAGATGGAAGATAACCAAGACTGCCCTCTTAAGGATATGTGGAGTAAACTATCTAAAGGCTCCCGAGACACCCTTGCAGAAGAGGCCAGGAAAGTTACTGAGTATGTAGAGACCGGTACGGGCGTATACTTCAGTGTGGAATTATTAGATGCCGGTATTATCTTAATGGGCACGCCCGGCCACGAGCTCACCCGCTTTGGCAAATCCATGGTCCGCGCTTACATAAACGGCGAGTTTGAATGACAGCCGGCAAACAAGCTATGTATCAGAGGTTTGTAGCCCAAGCGCATTGCCGATTTCCAGAAGGAATGTCTGACGAAGACAAGGTAACTTTTCGTAAAGGCTGGTTAGCAGGTCTGGATATTACATGGTTACATTTCACCCGCGCCGATGACGTGGGACTTGATGCGGTTATGCGAAAATACATGCAGATGGATAAGGAGTATTAAATGAGAATTGATAACGAGTACATGTCCGAGCTGGTTACCAAGATGCTGGAGGCCCCGGCTCCTACCTTCACACTGTGGGAGCTCGAGGACATTCGCGCTTTTATAACGCTCGAGTCCGAAGAAGCAGGCGTCAACCGGGATAAATTTATCTTTCACATGGAAATACTTTTTGATGATGGATTTATTGACACCGCATACCTCGACGACAAGTATGTGGGCATGGGTATCGCCAGACTGAAGGACGGTTCGTACTCCTATTCGAAGACCGCACTGAGACTGACTGCTGCAGGGCATAGATATGCGACGATGTTTAGCGGACGCGATCGTGAGCGTGGATAAGGATAATTAAACCTTATTTGCTTTTTAGGGGAATATCCCTTATGATTGAATTGAACCCAAAAGGAATGAAAATATGTAAAACCTGTAAGAGGAAGTACCAACCCTCTAGCGGGCACTTGGACTGCCCTAAATGCAGGGGTAGGAAACAAAAGACGCCGTGCATAGATTGCGGTAAGCTAAGTCATGGTGCGTATAAGCGTTGTATCAATTGCCACAACAGATCAGGAGAAGATAGTCCTGGTTGGAAGGGAGGGATTACGTACCACAAAAAAGGCTACTTGATGCGACTTGTTCCTGGTAGAAAGTATGTGTTTGAGCACATCCTGGTAATGGAAGAATCTTTAGGTCGACGATTACTCAAAGGAGAGAACGTGCATCATCGCAATGGAATAAAAGACGACAATAGACTAGAGAATTTAGAGCTATGGACTCGCCCACAGCCTGCAGGTATTAGAGTAACAGACGCGGTGAAGTGGGCACAAGATGTTCTGGAGCTTTATGCTCCAGAACTCTTAAATGGTCGTAAAACGATCTTTTCTGAAGACGGTATCAGCACGAGGGGGCAGTACCCTCCGGTTCCACCAGAACGTACATAGGTATTATGGGGCCGAACTAGGGTCGACTGGACGGGCGAAGTTGAGAACGCGACCTATCGTTGACGAGGCGATACAAAACAACGTCAAACTACATAGTTAACACTTCTATGAGTAATTACGCAGATGTACTTGGTAAGAGTGAAGGGTTCTACAATGTTGGACGTAGCACCGAGACTCTTGTAGAGGCAACTGCAATCGCAGCGTAAGGTACTAACCCTACCATAACGTATGCCGGGTGGGCCCCGCCTGGGAACAGAAAGGGGCATTTTGTTCGCTCAAAACAGAGCGACCTTGCAACTTACGTCCCGCCTAAAGGCTTGAGACGGAAGGAGATTACTATGATTGAATTGAGAAATGAAACAGATCTTAAATTTACTGACATATCTTCGGAAGAGCACAGGACCTATCATTTCGTAAGAGAAGATAAGAGCATCGCTGTTTGTATTACTGCCCCTCAGTTTCTGCACGTGAGTAGAAATGGTGGACATAGGATCCTTGCAGCAGATGGTACGTCTCACTATATTCCCAGGGGTTGGCATCAACTTTCTTGGAAAGCCAGAGACGATGCGCCGCATTTCGTCAAGTAGTATTATGATTTTGGGGAATTATTTTCCACATTTTCACCAGATATGTCTTATAATTGTTGTGACTAAGGAGATTTTAAATGATTAACATTCCGGATGTTATTAATAGCTCGTTTGAATTGCTGGGTACCTTTGCGATCTTGGGGCACGTTCACCGACTGTGGAAAGATAAGAATGTAGCAGGCGTGTCGTTATGGGCCACCGTTTTCTTTGCTTCCTGGGGATTTTGGAACCTCTATTACTACCCTCACCTGGGACAGTGGTGGTCTTTCTGGGGAGGCATAGGCATTGTACTCGCTAATATTATCTGGATTAGTGGGATGGTTTATTACTCCAGACATCCTGGAGGCAAGTAAGAGGATTTATGGCTATTAGGATTCGTACAGTTAAAGGAGTAGTGATAGCCCTTTGCGCCGCTGAAACTGACCCCTTGTCGGGGGACTTGTATTTAGATGATAACGTTCACTATGCTTTGGCTGCTAAGTTTGCTCGAGATTGGCGGGGTAGCCTTGTGGATTGGGAGTACGCTGACCATGATCGTTTGGCGAGTACTCAAAAATTGCGCAGCGCACAAGAAGAATTACAAAAGTGGCTTGATAGTCAGGCGAGTGTTGATCGTGTCGGCGGATCTAAAACGCCGACTGGTCGGGGTGCTACTCCCTGAGTAGCCCCGGGTTTTTGAGAACCTAAAACTCAATGGTGGAGTGCAGCGGGTTAAGCCGCCCGCCCCCGCTACTCAGGTCTATATGATCTGGGTAGCACAGGAGGAGATGAATGTTTATTACACTGGAATGCAGCAATTGCGGTGCGGTGGATCAGGTTCCGTATCGCCAGCTGGTCGATATTTGGAGGCAGGGGTACGCGAAGGCGCCGCCCCGCGACCGTCCCCACACCAGAGCCGTGACTGAAATTAAGTGTCATTGCGGACACCATGATCGCTATGATGCGCCTATGGTAAACTGGGTATTTCAGACACTGTTCGACGAGTTCGTTAAAGAGACAGTCGTTGTATAAACAGCACAGGGAGGTTGGTACCCGTATGTCTAATGGTAAACGAAGCCGGCCCAATCAAAGGGCTCTTCCGTTAGGAGAGAGGACTTATAAAAGGCTTAAGCCAGTTCAGCCCCGTAACGATCATCAGGCTGAGTACTTAAGCTCTATTGACCGTAACATAATTACTATAGGATTAGGTCCCGCCGGAAGCGGAAAGGCGCAGCCTTTGGATGCTAAGGTAAAAGTGCCCGGTGGTTGGAAGGAGATGGGTCAAATCAGCGTGGGAGACATTGTGTCTACCCCCGACGGTGGTACAGCGCGAGTTTTAAATGTTTTTCCTCAAGGGATAAAAGAAATATTTAAAATTAGTTTTGCAGACGGGAGTACTGTCGAAGCCTGTGCGGATCACCTATGGAAAGTTTATAATATAGATTGGCGAGACCGAGAACGTATTGTAACTACTGAGGAAATACTAAGGCTCCTATCTTTAAAGTCGAAAAAAAATCGATTATATGTCCCGTTACCCGAGCCTGTGTATGGGGAGGATGCAAGACTGGCTATTGATCCGTATCTTCTGGGGGTGTTACTGGGGGATGGCCAACTATCTACCGCAACTCCAGTGCTGACCACCGCCGATCCGGAAATAATATTACGGTTGAACGGGATATTGAGTTCTTCGGGGTATTTTTTTAGTAAGATCCCCAGTCAGAAGCTAGGCTATTCTTTAAAAAGGCTCCGGAGAAAAAATACCCCTAACGGTTTTACAGAGAAATTAAAAGAGTTGGGTATTTTTGGTCGGAAAAGTTTTGATAAGTTTGTACCTGCTATTTATTTGGAGTCTTCCCAGAAACAGCGGTTGGAATTACTTCAGGGATTGTTAGATACTGATGGGTACGTGGGTAAAGATAAAACCGTTTCTTTTTGCTCAACCAGCCTGGTCCTCGCTGAACAGGTTCAGTATTTGGTACGTTCTTTGGGGGGACTTGCATTACTATCTTCCAAAAACACTACGTATAGTTACGCCGGTGTTAAGAAACAAGGCCGAGAGAGTTACACTGTCTTCATAAGAATACGAAATCCAAGTAGTCTTGTTTCATTGACGCGTAAAAGAGATAGGTTACGCGAGCCGGGACAGCACGATAATTGCAGACGTAAAAAAATAATCAGTGTGTCGCCTGTTCGACATGCCGCTGCTCAGTGTATTTTAATAGATCACCCCCATCATCTTTATATTACTAATGATTTTACGGTAACACACAACACTTTTCTAGCTACCTATATGTCGCTCCTTTACCACTTTGGCAAGGACATAAAGCGTATTATCATTACACGTCCGGCTGTTGAGGCTGGCGGTGAGAAGTTGGGTTTTCTTCCCGGCCAAATTGATGACAAAATGAGTCCGTACATGCGCCCTATCTACGATTCGCTGGTTGATCTTACCGACCTGGAGTTTTTGAAAGATAAGATGGAGCGCGGATACATAGAAATCGCCCCCCTGGCATTCATGCGGGGTCGGACGATGAACGACTGTGTTGTCATCTTGGATGAGGCTCAGAACGCCTCCATGTCTCAGCTCAAAATGATTCTTACTCGGATAGGAGAGAATTGTAAGCTCATTATCGCTGGAGATCCTGGTCAATCTGACCTGTCCTCGCGCAAGTCCGGCCTCCAAAAGCTAACGACTGTACTCTCCGGGGTACCGGATGTAGGCATCATTAAGTTTGAGTCTTGTGACATTGTTAGAAGTAAGGTGGTCGCCGACATCGTCGATGCTTTTGAGAAGTACGAGGAGGATCAGGATTCTTTTTAATGGCAGCGGCGAAATAAAATTTATTCTTGCTTGACTTTTTAGGGGAGTATCTTTATAATTGGATGTAAGGAGATATTGAAATGAATGAAGAACTTAAAATTGTTTCACCCGCGCCCGTACAGGCGCCGCCTCCCGTCATTGTCGATCTCGAAGGCATTGGGGAGGTAGTGGGTGGTCAACATGGTAATGCGACCTTGACGCTTGTAGTTGCCATGTGTGCTCTGAATAATCCACAAGTTAATAAGTATTTTTTGGCTAGTAATCTAAAGGTAAGTGATCGTCTTACGGGTACCAAGGTTTTTCCGCGGGAAGGAATGTCTCTCCCTGTTGGCGAGACATATGTTGAAGAAACGGAGGGTGAGTAATGGGTATTTCGGCTGAAGCACAGCAAGTTATTCAACGACCGCTCGATAGAAAACGCGTGAAGCATCGCCCAGGTCGCGGGGGCACTACATTTGATTACATTCCCGCCGACTATGCAATCGAGCTCTTGAACGAGGCTTTTGGTTTTGAGTGGGATACTCGTATCATTAACCATATTCAGGTTGACAGTACGGTTATTGTACAGCTTGAGCTCTCTGTTCCGGCACTGCCGGCACTCCCGGTTGTTAAGCAGCAGTTTGGTTCCTGTGACGTCAATAAGGGCGTAACCGTCGGTGATGCTTTTAAGGGTGCTGCTAGCGATGCATTAAAAAAGTGTGCAACCCTGTTGGGGATTGCGCTCGAACTCTATAATGATGACTCGACGGCGGTTGGTGGTTTTACTGCCCCTTCGAAGCCTAACCGTCCGGCCCAGTCGCCGGCGCCTAGCGCTCCGAAGTCCGCGGAGAAGCCGGCTTCGCCACGACCCCCGGCAGCACCTCTTCCTGTCCCACCCGCCCCTCGGCCCATGCCGGCTTCTTCGGTAGCTCCCCCGAGTTCTATTCCCAAGGGGACACCTTCAACGGCGGCAGTACCAGCACCAGCGCCGCCTGTGGTCCCCACGCCGCCTGCACCTCCGGCTCGTACACCTGCGCCCTTGTCAGCAGCTGCTGGCCGGCCCAATCCGTTCGAGGGCCCATCTGGTACGGCTGCGGGTCCTAACGTTACTCAGCTGAGTGCGCTTAATAATCTCGCGGCGAAAAAAGAAATGAATCAACCCGACATGATTGCCAGGGCGGCCATCGTGGATGAGATGGGTAGTCCTAAGAAGACTTTCGATGAGTTGACGCACTCCGAAGCTATTCAAGTTATTAAAGCAGCTCAGCAGTAGGAGAATTTAACTTTGGCTAACAGCTATACTACCCACAAGATACATTTACATTCGGCGGATTTTAAAGTACTCGTCATGGAGTTTCCCGATTCCGATGAGGTCAATGATCGGCTAGCCCTGTTGGCACCGGAAAAGGGACTTATTTACAGGAGAGTATACGAAGATTTTGTGATCAGTGGTTGTTTAGCGAACTCCGGACCTTTCTTTTATCACATTAAGCGTCGAAAGGAATTGCTTCCTAAGTACGCAGAGATTAGAGACGAGGTGTTGTCTGTAATCTTTGAAAAGAATCCGGGTTTTCTTCCCGACAACATTGTTATCAACGACAATAACCTTTGTAAGACTCAGGACTCGGTACCTGCGGGGGAGGAAACCAGACCGCTGGTCGATAATGACCTGTGGGATCAAGATCCACCACTATCTAATTTTGGACCGTCCACTTTAGGAAGTGCTCCTAAGCGCTCAGACGGCCAGCCTGTTAACCTTGATAAGGGGCTAGACGCGGACGAAGAGCCTTCTGAGCCCCCTGCCGATAATCCTTTCGCGGATGCTTTTGACGGGAGTGAAGAGGTTCCTTACGAGTTAATAGGTCATAAGTGGGATACCCCCGGTGTCCATCTCAACATACGTCAGTATGAGGATTCTGAGGAGGCCCGTGTACTGTTGTTAGGTGGAGCTCCGTTCGAGAGTAAGCGTGGCTTTCACCTACTTCTGGTACAGCTGTGTATTGAGGA
>SDBT01000978.1_pt1 | contig 48383 bp, 46 predicted proteins | sample 2277101 | NCBI WGS metagenome assembly SDBT01 (sample SAMN10404973, study PRJNA504765) | marine sediment metagenome | isolation source: marine sediment core GS10_PC15, 103 cmbsf | place: Arctic Ocean: Southern Knipovich Ridge | collected 2010 | reverse complement strand
TAGGCTGTTGAACAACGCGCGGAGTTATGAATACAACCAACTCAACGTTTCTCGTGTCTTCGCTCTCGAACCTGAACAATACGCCAATCAGCGGCAAATCGCCAAGCAGAGGAATCTTATTTACACGCGTATTGACTTCTTTCTTGCGAAGTCCACCAAGAACTACAGTTGCTCCGTCCTTGACCATCGCAATTGTACTTAGTTTGCGCGTATCGATCGTTGGCGCATTGGTTGCGTCATCAGAACTTCCGGCAATACCGAATTCCGGGGTTATGTCCAACCTCAACAGCCCGTCTCTTGTCAAGTGCGGTGTAACCTCGAGGCTGACGCCTACCTCTCTCCACTTAATTGTCTCGGTACTGCCGCCAGCACTTACGACCGATTCCTTGTAGGGAATCTCTTGAACGATACTAAATAAAGCCGTCTCATTGTCAAGGACCAGGATTCTCGGATTGGCAAGAAGCTTTGCCGTAAAATTCTCCTTCTGGGCGTGCAGTATCATGTCGATATCAACATGATTATTCAGCCAGCCAAACCGAAAAGCACCGAGAGCGTCTTCTGTTTCTCTGGAATCGCTTTGCCAAATACCGGTCGAAAAGGGATTACGTGATCCGGTCGGATTTGTACCATCAGCGACTATACCTCCGGTATAAGTTGTGTTTCTTCCGGCCTGCCACTCGATACCAAGATCAAGCCTGTCGGTGTCTGTTATGTCGTAGATCCTGCACTCAATCATTATCTGAGGTGTGATCTGATCGATCTCCTTGATGAAGGTATCGATCGCTTTTATGTTGCTCTCTGTATCGGTAACAATCAGATGACTTGTGCCCGGATTGCTCGATACCATACCCTTGGGGGACTTAAACCTCATCAGGGCCTTTTCAATCTCAATAACACTGGCATAAGTGATATGATAGATCTTGTGGACCATTGCCTCGGCCTGCATGGTCAAATCCGCTATCGGAGCAATCCTGATCATGTTCTTGTCGGTTACGAAACCGTAACCATGGGCGGCCAGAATGTTACTAAGTGCCTCCTTGAGAGGAACTTCCGTCAGCGTAGCGGTGACATTGCCAACAACTGTCGGACTCTTGATAATATCAACGTCAGCCTGCTCAGCTATGATCCGGATCACTTCGTCAATCGGATTCTCTACAAAACTAACACTTATCAGTTTCTGCATCCGTTGCTCCAGCGAGGTCAGCACTTCAGGCTGTTCCTCAACATCCTCTGCCAACGTCACGCTACAGGTGAGCATGAAAATACTCACCAACACCAGTCCTTCAAACCATCTTGTTTTTGTTGTCGGGGCTCTCATAATTCTTCCTTTCTCTTATTCAATCATACCTGATATTGTTTTGTAAACTTACCTATTATCTTTCTGTTCATACTTTTTGCCGTCTTTTTCAAACTCAATACTGTGCTGGTTAATCTTGAGGATTTTTATTCCGTTAAATTCTTCGCCCTCATGTAAAATCTCTTTGCCGATCATAACTGAAGGATTGTCCGACCACATTATGACCCTCAGATCCAACTGCGGTTCATTTTCTATTGTTTCAGAACCTTCGCCATTAGTAGAGTTTGTTGTATTTGATGAATTTCTCACCAAGGCCACCCGCATGGGATCGCGGAGTGAATCTGGATACAAATCAGGTTCTTGCCAGTTGATTTCTGCACTTACCAGACCTGGAGTGCTTGTAGATGTCGTCGGAACAACTGGAATTGTACCTGTAGGACCACTAAAAAGCCGCGTATAGACTATAACCAATACCACAATCACCGCAGGAATCAAAAGGATCATCTTCTTTTTCTGACTCGAATCGGATCCTGGTCCTGATGCAAAAAGTCCGACCGCAAATTCTCTGATTTTATCCAGAAGACCCGGTCCACCCGAAGCTTCAATCACGACCGCTTCTACGGGAGCTTTTTCAACCGGTTTCGCCTGGGGCATTTGAGGAACATGCTGGCTCTGTGACTTTCTCGAAAGTTTAGGTGCCACAGCAGCCTGAGTCGGGGCTGGAGGGGGGAGCTTCGGAACCACAGGAGCATTATAACGCTCCTTTGCAGAATCCGCACCACCAGACTGTCTATCATTCTCTTTCGGATCCGGACCACGATTAGGCTGGTTAGCACCATCGCCTTTCGGCATCGGAACACCGTCAAAAATAGAGGTAATCTCTTTATGCAATCCTCTTCTATGCTTAGCCATGACTCACCTCCTCACTGCTTTTATCCTCTAAAGCAACACCTGAATATGCCATGGGCGATCCGTTTCTTTTATTCATTATCTCTTCGCCCAAAGCTATATATTCGGCCGCTGCCTTGCTCGATGGGGCATAAGTCGTAATTGGCTCACCGGCACTGGGTGCCTCGGCTAATCTGACTGTCCGGTGAATAACAGCATTAAAAACCAGATCGCCAAAGAAGTCTCTCATTTGACGCTGAACCTGTCGACTCAATGTCGTTCTACTCTCAACAAATGTCAGCAAAACTCCAAGGATTCGCAATTCTCTATTGAAACGCTCTTTTACGATCTCGATTGTTTCGAGCAACTGCCTGAGACCTTCGAGTGCGTAATAGTGAGTCTGAACCGGGATTATTACATCCGTGCTCGCAACAAGGGCATTGAGAGTAAGAAGACTCAGGCTCGGAGAGCAGTCTATAACACAATAATCGTAGCTGTTACTAAGACGGACCAACTGCTGGCCAAGAACATATTCTCTACCCTGAAGAGAAGCCAGTTCGAACTCAATTCCTGAAAGCAGAATATTATTAGGAATCAGGTTCAGACGCGGCATCGCTGTGCTCAGAACTACCCGGGAAATTGGTATCTGCGAGTTGGTAAGGGCATCGTAAATGGTCTTATCCAGGATATCCGGATCGTGCCCAACACCTAACGTCGCATGCGCCTGAGGATCAAGATCAACCAGCAGAACCCGACTACCGAGCTTTGCAAGGGCCGCCGCCAGATTGACAGCAGTCGTCGTCTTGCCACAGCCGCCTTTTTGATTTGCAATCGCTATTGTTCTCATTTAACAGTCTCAAGTATATATCAAATCAATTCAATTACCGGTCACGGGTTAAACTAACTTTGTCACAGGGACGCAGTAACCTTTTCTCCGGTCCGTTTCTTTACAAAAATCGTCATTTCCATTTCGATCTTGTGGGCCACTCCTTCTCTCCTTGAGCGGACGATACTAAACTCATTTACAAAAATCGCCGGACGATGTCGCTCCAGGCTATTGAGCAGCTTCGCAAACTGATCGAACTCACCAGTGAAACTAACACTAATATGGCTCTCATCTATGAATTCACAATCAAGCTTGTCGGCAACACTACCCTTGCTCTTATCAAGGTGCTTGACACTGAAATTAGCTATCTTTTTCTGCTTGGCAATCTGGCTGATATCAAATGTTATGTTATCGGAACCTTCTCTTCCAACAACAAAATCACGCAGTTTGCTTTCAAGGCGATCTATTTCCTCTCTTTGTTTAAGTTGGTACCCCTCCTGGGCCGCTTGATTTGCCGATTCGTATGCTTGTTTCTCAACTGCAAGTTGCTGACGGATCTGTGTAAGGCTCTTTTTCTGAGGAACTAAAACAAACATATAAGCTAATGCCAGAAGCCCAAAGCATACCGCCAATATCGTAGTTGCGGTCTTAATATATTTTCGATAAACTGGTTTCATAAAATATCCCTTATATATCTGGTTTGAATACGCAATCTATCTCGTAAGACAGTTCGCCCTGGCCTCTGTTCTTCTTCGTCTTCTGATTTACCGATATCTTGTCAATCATGGGACCCAGTACTTCTGAAGAACGCATACGCTCGCAAAAAAGCTTCGTCGATTCATCATTATTGCGATTCTGTCTCGGATCACCGGTAATACTTATTAGCATCCTCTTGAATAAAACACTGCCTTCGATCATCTTTGTTGGATCATCCTTTTTAGGAATCTGTCGTCGTTCAGACTCGCGATTTACTTCTAACGAATTAATTATCATCGAGTCTGGCATGCTCTCGACCACCGTCACCAATATCGGAGTCCATTGCAGGTGTCTGCCAATGTTCGCCGAAACCTCGTACAAACAACCCAGTTGTACACTTTTTTCTTCTTCGAATGACTTCTGCATGGCGACTGCATCGGTCAGTTTCGAGGTCTGATTCGAGTAACTGACTATCTGTTGTTTCCCGACCGCCAGGGCTACACTACCGGTTAGATAACTATTGACCAGAATAATTAACGCAACGACTGGAATAGCGATTGCACCGGCCATTACCGCAATGCCTCCGGGCTTGCTCTTTATCGGTATCGCCTGACCTTTTAATAAGTCTATCGTGAACATATCAAATCGACCTCATTGCCAAACCGGCAGCTACCGCAAGTGCCGGACCATTATTTGCCAGAAACTCCTCACTGACGGAGTTTGCTCCATAACGGATATTGTCAAACGGATTCCATAGAGATACCTTAACAGAAAGCTTAGAATCCAGTAGTTCGACAAAACCCTTAGTTAACGAAAAACCACCACAAACAAATATTTCTTCTACAAGAACATTCTTCTCCTGGGCAGTGTAATAACGGAGAGTCTCACTAACATCTGTTATCAGCTTCCCACAAGCCCGGTCAAAACTCTCGGACAGATTCGGAGACGGATTCGAACTATTATCACCGCTTGAAAGTGCATTTCGGACTGCCTGGACTGAAATATTCTTCTCCGATGCAATCTGACCGACAATTCTTTCACCTGCGTAAGCAACATCACGGACAAAAGGAAATCCGTTCTCGGATACAATCGCCAGAGTTGTATAGCGATTGCCAACGTTCAAAATAGCCGTCGAATTACGAGCCACCTTCTTTTTGCTGTGATTGTTATCCAGTTCCTTAAAGCAGTTCAACAACGCCAAACCATCGACATCCATCAACACGCAGTTCAATGAAACGTCCGTGGCAAGCTGCCTCTTGGTCTTGATCGACTCATTCGTGGCCGCAACCATCACGCCACAGGCGCTATCGCCTTTACCACCGACCAACTGATAATCAACACTGCTTTGATCAACATTGAATGGACATACCTGACCGGCTTCAAGATGAACTGCACTTGACATCTCCTCAGGTGGAAGTGATGGAAATTTAAACGAACGAACTGCAACTTCAGGACCCGATACTGAGCAAACCGCCATTTTAGTGTTACTGCTCGCCGAATCAACACATTCACGAACGGCAGCTAATGTACCCGACTCGCTTCCGGATTCACTATCTTCACCGCAAGAAACAGCAGCAACACCAACCGAAGTCACCGTATAGCCGTTTATGCCCTTGTCCAACTCAACCAGCTTGATATGTGACGAGCCGATATCAAGACCAAGAACTTCATTAGCTAATCCTAATGATTGTTTCCAGCTCAAGTCCGTATTCCTTAAAATATTGTTAGTTATTTGAACTTCTTTTTTCGGTCATCGAGCATTCAGTACAATCTATCGGCTCAAAAACTCACGCCTTTAACTTAGAATTGATGTTTATGAAAAACTTAATGACCGAGCAACTTAAAAAAACGAGTCCCATAATCTCAAACCGAAACGTTGCCTATCTAATGTTTAACGACGATATGAGCATTGGAAGTGTTTGAACAATTAACACAAAAAATACTCGTTTGTGAGGTACAACAAGTTTTTTCTTTAGTGAGTATTTATGGGACGTAATCGACGAAATGTGGACAAAAACCGTATTCGGTTGTTCTGGTTTGGATTAATAGATATGCCGATTTCCCTGACCGCACTAAGACTTTGCCTTACTCTTCGCTCCAGCTTTCAACTACAAACTTCACACCAAAATCATCCGGGTTAACTTCACTAAGCGCTTCGTCGTAGTAGAAAGTGCCGTTGCTCTTCATCTCGAAACTCTTGGCCACTACCGCTCCATAGACGTCACCACCAGCCATTATCGTGACATCAGCATTAGGTGCATAGATGGCTCCGAAGACATCGCTCTTGGCCCTTATAACGAAACTCTGTTCTTCGCTGCCGGTTCCGTAGAGCCTGAAGTTGCTCGGTATTTGTGTCTGGTTGTTGAAACCGGAATTGTTGTTAGCAGAAAGATCGCCGTCAAGATATATTGTAAGCGAAGAACCGGGCGTTATCACTATCTCGCAGCCCTGACCCATATCAATCTCCTCGGTTACGTGAAGAATGACATCTCCGTCGCTTATCTCCAAAACACCTGGCTGATTGGTGCGTTTCAATTCTATTTCTCCATAACGTCCGTTGTCTGCCGGTACTAATGTTATAGTAGCTCCCTTTGCTTCAATATCGATGTCAGGACCGCTAAATTCCGGCGCCGTTATTACGGGAAACAAAATCTCCTCGGTCAGAGATCCCTGGTATCCCGTATCAGCTCCAAGGTCTTTGATCACGATCTCAACACTACCATCGACACCGACAAACACCTTGCCGACTACAACAACTCCGTTATTTAGAATCATCTGATCACTGCCGATGCTCGTAGTGGCAATCTTCAAATCAAAATCCGTGTCACTAAGATCCCCGGAATTGTAAGCATCTACTAACATACCGGCTTTGAGGATCAGTTTCTCCTGTGTCAGAATCGCGTTCTCGAACAATCCCCGGGCTCGAAGCGTCGCTGTAACACTCTTGAACATAACTCCCGAATTGCCTGTTGATTGTACAGTGTGTCCGTCCGTTATATCACCGGAAACCGTATAGCTATAAGTTGCATTGCAGTTCGTCAGGTTCTGGACGGTTTCCTCTGGAAGATAGTCGTCGCTCCACGGTGGAGTCTTTAGACGATCGTTCATTTCAAACAAAGCCTTGGACAAACCTGCATCGGCCGCTACACGAGCCTCGATCATCTGGCTATCACGTATAGCCGTTCTCCTACCTTGAACGCCAAGACTAAGAAGGCCAACACCAACAACACTCATTATCAAAACGGCCATCATAGCAAGAACCAATGCCGAACCGTTTTCTCGATTTTGTCGTTGTTTAGTCATTATACTATCGCTTTCAAAACGTCTTCACCGCACAGAAACATATCTATTCGTCCCAGCGCTTCACTGTGAAACGAACACCATAGTCATAGACAGTGACATCTCTCAGAGCTTCATCGTAATAGAAATTACCCCCGGCCTTGAACTCAAAGTTGTCCGCGACAAAGGCACCGTAGATATCCCCTTTGGCGTAAAGATCAATATCCGCGTTAGGGGCATATACAACACCAGACCAGTCGCTCTTTGCCTTAATATCGAAGCTCTGGCTGTCTTCACCAGTTGCGTATATCCACAAGTGGTCCGGTTCCTTCGGCGAGCCCAAATACCCCATACTACTGCTGTTTCCACAGACAATGTCGCCGTCAACATATAGGCGTAACGTCGAATCAGCCATTACAACGATCTCACACGCATGTTCTAACAGGATATCACCCGTAATATGGAGTGACACCTCCCCACCCTCTATCACCAGAAAACCTGGTTTAGGAATGGCGCCTTTGTTCAATTCTTTTTTGGGCAGATTCTCCTCCAACAATTCAATACCGGAATACATACCGCTATCCGCTGGACCAAGCGTTAAAGTTGCAGCATTAACCAAAATCCCTACGCCCTTATCCACCAGTGTCGGAGGTGTTATCTCAGGCAATGGCGGCTCTTCCGTCATAGAACGTTTAATCCCGTTTGTCACACCGCCAAGATCCTTTATCGTGACTGACGGATCACCATTTACGCCAACTATCACGTCCCCATTGACCGTTACGTTCATATTGAGAATAATCTGGTCTGAATCAGTACTGAGCGTGGCAATCTCTACATCATTGTCCGTATCGCTCAAGTCCGACGAATTGTATCCGTCAATTACCGTGTCACTCTTGAGTATAAGACTGTTTTGAGAAAGGATTGCATATTCGTATAATCCCTTTAGGCCTAAAGTAGCGCTGACGCTTTTCATTGCCCGACCGGAACTCCCTACAGAAGCTACAACATATTCACTCTTACCACTTACACTAGCAACTTTATAGCTAAATATACCATCGCAGTTGGGCAGCGCCTGACTGGTGGCATACGGCATACTGCTGTCGCCAAACTTTTTACTCATCAACTGCTGGTTCATTTCATATATGGCCTTTGAAAGCCCAGCATCGGCGGCACTGCGGGCTTCAATCTCCTCACCCGTACGGATCGCTCGAATCCGACCCTGAACACCAAGGCTCATTAGACCAACACCGGTTATCGATAATACCAGGATCGCAACCATCACCAGGACAATAGCAGAACCTCTCAGTGATCGTTTCTGATTGTGCATCTTCATCCTCTCGCTCCCTAACTCAAAATTAAGAACTAAAAATTCAAAATTCTAAATCCGTACACTTCGACAGAAATGGGCGGTTTGAGTTACTGATTGTGCATGACTGCAGAACACGTAACCGTTGTGCTCTGCATACCATCGTCCAAATTAAGTATCATCTGGATCGCCGTGCCACCTCCGCTAAAACTGACACTGCTGACATTCGAGCAAACAGTCTGGACGCTTGATGTAACCCTCGGATCCAGTTCACCATACTCGACGTTCAAATCGCCGCTGGAAACCGAAAAACGAGCGTATCTGTCAACCTTCGATGCCGCAGAACTCGAATAGTAATAGACCTCTACCCACTGACCCGCATCATCGAGAAGATACATCTCACGACTGGACTTGCGAACAGCCGTATCGAACATCTTCCTTGCTACGTAACCGTCGGTAACAACATCGGCATAAGTCCGACTGTACATACGGTTCCAGCCACGCTGACCATCGACTATCGCGATTCCAACGCCGACCATAACTATAACACTCGCCATCGCGGCAATCACTACTTCAATTATCGTAATACCACTGCGGAATTTGGATTTGTTCTTAGTCATCGTCATCCTCCGCAACTTCGACATAGGTTGTCAGCGAAAACTGTTTGTCCGCATCCTCAACGCTGCTTTCTGACTGCTGACGCTGAGCCCAGGTAACAACAATATTCATCGCTCGCAGACCATCGCTAACGTCATCGTAAGAAAGAACCGCATAGTAATTGACGTTACCGGTCTGGATTTCATAGGCACCAAGCTCTTCGAAATCATCAGGTACCAGAGAATCCGGAACACTGATTTCTGTCATCGCCAGTTGGGTCTCGGAATAAACCGTCGGATCGAAGTCCTCGTCGCCTTTAACACCGCGCCAACTCTCACAAAGAAGCATCCCGATCCGAGATGCCGTCGCTCGCATATCGGCACGCTTGACATCCAGACTCGAGTAATACCGATAACCCGAAGCGCCAAGTACCGCAATTGTCAAAACAAAAATCGCAAGCATCGCCTCAATCAGAGAAACACCTCTAATGCGTTTTAAGTTGTCATGCTTCATAATCATACCTCCGCAGCCTGGTTAGCCATAAAAACGTCCGACTGCCGAATAAAGTGACTACTCTTCCCACCAGCGAGCAACTAAATAGGCCATATCGTCTTCGATATCTAAATCCAGAAGTCGTACATCAAAGTAAAATGCACCGGAATTCTTTATGGTAAGACTATCACCTGTCAATGCACCATAAAGAGCGCCACTGTTCTTTATCTCCAAATCCGCATAAGGAGCATAAATCGCCGCGCTCAAATCGCCGCTATTCATCAAAACAATAGATTCACATTCATTAGTCCCGAATATCTTCAGCCTCGTACCGGTATCAAGGTGATTCTCTGTGATTATCGTTGATCCGTAATCCGCTTGCATCTTTCCACCCAAATAAAGCTTCAAAGAAGGATTAGACAAGTTATTCTTAACAAGAAGCTGAGACGAATTGTGCATCCGGAACCCATCTTTCACGTAAATGACAACTTCATCTTTATCAATGTGAAGCTTCTGGCCGGCGCTAAGGATTATTTCATCATAAATACCGCTGTCGGCGCTGGTCAGTTCTATTATGTTCGGATCGCTCGCGAGCGGTGGAGGAAGTACACCCTTATAAGGTAGGGCCGGAACCACAACATCCGGAAATTGTATCTCTTCTGCCGCAGCATATATATCGCCATACACAATACTACTCGATTTCGTGCTCACCGCATAATCAACATCGCCACCCGGACCTATAATGACATCTCCCGGTACCTCTGTATTCGGGAAAAGTGTGATCGAATCTTTGGCTATGCTGTTGGTGCGAATGGTAAAATCACTACCCGCCGGAATCGTTGCAAATAGCGTACTACTCAATATGTCAACGTCCTGTTTCACGCCGATACCGAACCAAAACGACTCGATCGATAATCTGTTATGAACCCGCCTCTCGGAAAAACCAGATTTGCCGATCGAAGTAACTGCAAATCCACTGTTCTTATCACCCGTAATTGTATACGAGTAAGTCGCATCGGCACCAGGTAAACTAATATCTGCTGCCTCCGGTAAAGTGCTGTTGTCCCACACAACTTCTTGAGCAAGTTTATGGTTCATCATTTGTATGGCTTCGGTCAGACCCGCATCGGCCGCCGCACGGGCTGCAAGATCAGTCGATGCCCTGGCCGCACGTACACGAGCGCTGGAACCTATATTAATCATTACAAGACCAAGGATTGATAAAATCACTACCATGATCACCACAAGAGCAAGGATCGAACCCTTGCTTCTAATCGTTCGTTTTGGTTTTATATCTCCCATTGTTAAATCCCTTCATAAATTTTGCCCAGGTCAAAACCATACAAAATCAGACCTGTCTGAAATTTTATTCGTTATGTCTAACAGCAGATGACATCACTGTTGCGGAATACTTACCATCATCAAGTCTAAGGACCATCTTCACAGAAGCACCCGAGACGGAAAAATCCACCGCCTCAACATTTCGGGCTACCACCATCGAGTTTGTTGGATCCGACAGTACTCCTGAAGAATCCACCGTACCGAAGTTACCAAGTAGATTGCGACCGCTTAATTGGAAACTTGTATAGCGGTCAAGAAATGTCGATCCCAGATCATTGTAATAAAAGACAACCAGGTTGCCGGGAGAAACTGCATACCGCTTCTTGCTCGACTTGCGAACTACCTTGTCGAAAAACTTCTTGGCCACATAACTGTCGGTAGATACGGCGCCGTGAACGCGGTCATACATATTGTTCCACCCACGCTGAGTATCAACCAGTACAATACCTACACTCAGTACAACGATACTGACCATAGCTATGGTTATCATCAACTCGATCAGCGTAACACCTTTTCGTCTGGACGCTTTCATTTTACACCTCTTTTCTTTTTGCACAAAAAGAACACACTGGCCTAACTATCCTCTGGTATGAGAACCTTCGAGCTAAACCTTACAGATTGAGTATATGTCCACATATCCTCACTTGAAAATGTCCCGGACGGATATTTTTGAGGCCATGCCAGGGCAACATTCAACGTGCGAAGATTTGTCCCCACATCGTCACTATAGGAAAGCACGGCATAATAATTACTACCATCGGTTGAAACGGCATAGCCTCCAAAAGATATAAAACCTCCCGGGATACCGATAGCCTTACCAGTCGAACCAGAAACTATCAGCTTTGAACCGAAGTCAAAAGATTGAGGATCGAACGCATCCTCAGGTTCCGAACGACCACCGGTTCCCTTCCAACTCTCCAGAAACATCGATCCCACCCTGGCAGCGGTTATTTTGACCCTGGCCTTACGAGCATCGAGAATTGAGTAGTAGCGGTAGCCCATCGAACCGATAATCGCCACGATTATAATTACCATCGCCACCACTATTTCAATCATAGTCAAACCGCGCCGGTGTTTTTTTTGATTCGTTTTTATTGACATATCCAATTCCTCCCGTAATTTTTTTCTTTTCAAAAAAAATTTCGGAGCCTTCGCTCCACATATCCCTGAATCTACGGAGTCCAGTTACCGGACTGATTCAATTGGTGCGACACGGGATTCAGAGTTGTTATCGTTGGTGTGCAGGTTATTGTATACAACAGGGGATCCATACTTGTAACATTGAAACTAAAATCAGCTTCCACGAAAATTCTTCCCGTCAGATCACCCGAAGCAAAACCCAGACCTGTTGCACCGATACCTAATGTTGTAGGCACTGCTCCGGAGGGTCCGACATATCCATGATAAGAACGAATTGCTGTTGCTACGCTGCCCATCATCGCCTTGCCCTCTGACCACTTTGCCGAATCAATTCGACCACGAAGAACCGGAACTGCAACCGAGGCAAGAATACCTGCGATTGCAATAACTACCATCAACTCAATAAGAGTAAAACCTGATCTTATTGTTCGATCTATACCGTTCACCAGTCCTCTCCTTTATCCACAAACACCATAAAAAGTGCCGCGGATATTGATAAAAAAATGAGGGGGCGTAAGCTTGACGCCCCCTCCGGTGTTTGTTTAACACAATTACGGCGTCCAGGTGCCTGCCTGATCAAGCGTGTACGATGCGGGTTGCAATCCCACAGCATTGTTACACGTGATGAGGTATGTAAGGGTCACCATATCCGAGACGGTAAAGGTAAAGTCAGCATTCGTAAAATACGTTCCGGTCAGGTCAGCGTTGGTAAAGCCAAGCCCAAGCGGAGCGATAGCAAGAGTCGTCGGAGCTGCTCCGGACGGACCCTTCTCGGCATGATAGGCACGGATAGATGTTGCTATACTGCCCATCATTGCCTTTCCTTCCGACCACTTCGCGGCGTCAATACGACCACGAAGAATCGGAATCGCCACTGCGGCCAAAATTCCAACAATCAGAATTACAACCATCAGCTCGATCAATGTGAATCCTTTTCTCCTTTTCATCTGCACTTCTCCTAAATAAATAAAAGTTGATATTTCCTTAGTGCTAACATAAGCACTCATTTACTCACAAATTTCAATCGTCAAAACAAACATACAACAATATCAGTTTCCGCATATTTTGGACCTGTCGATTAACCTTTTACGTCTGACATCGAGAAAATCGGAAGATAAAGTGCAAGTACTACAACCAGCACAATCGCACCGACTGTTACTATCATTATCGGTTCCAGAAGACTCATCAGCATCGTTATGCTCGAATCAACCTTACGCTCGTAATAAGCTGCACTACGTTCGAGAACGCGAGAAAGAGAACCACTCTCCTCGCCGACCTGTATCATCTTGATTACAAGATTTGGAAAAAATCCCGCCCGATCCATACTCATATATATGTTCGAGCCTTCGACAATCTGGCTCCGAGTATGAACTATGGCATCACGGATAACATCATTGCTGGCCATACCCTTGAGAATGTCGAATACCTCAAGTACCGAAACTCCCGCCGATAACAGCGTTCCCATAGTTGTGCAGAAAGTCGTAATAAAAGCCTCTTTATATATCCTGCCCAACAGAGGAACTTTCAACACTATACGAGAAAACGTATAATGACCCTGTTTCGTCTTGGTCACAAGAACTATTGACGTCATCGTCACTACGAAGAATGTCGCTATTATAAACAGAAGGTTTATACGCACAAAATCGTAGAAAGCCATAAATCCCTTCGTAAACGCCGGCAATTCACCACCGAACTGATCGAAGATAACTGTAAATCGAGGGATAATAAAGGCCATAATAAAGATGACTATCAGTACGATAAAGCCAAATACGAATGTCGGATATGCAGTCGCGGCTTTGACCTTTTTGGCTAATTTGTCTCGATTGTCGTAATACTCCGCCAACCGGTGAAGCGATTCCGAAAGATTACCACCTGTCTCACCAGCAAGGATTATCGCACAAGCCAACTGATTGAAAACATGAGGAAATGCTGAAATCGCCTCGGAAAACGGTTCGCCTCGCTGCATCTTTTCAAGTACTTGTGTCAGAATGCGCTGAAGCTGTGTGTTCTCTATATCTTCGGCGATTGTCTCCAGCGCCGTGGTAATAGGTATGCCGCCTTCGACCATTGTCGTCAACTGCCAACTCAATGCCGATAAATCCGATGACTTAATCCGTTTACGACGGCTTACACTGCCCCCTTTTTTCTTGGCGACAGAAGTAATTTCCTTCACGGAAACGGGAGTAAAGCCTTGTTCGCGAAGCCAGTTAAGAACATCCGTTGGGGACACTGCCTTGCTGTAACCGACCTTACGGCTTCCCGACAAATCACGAGCTACATATTGAAAACTCTTCATCTCACTCTGCCTTCCAACTTCACTTCTAAAGACTTCTATTTGTTTCTGCTTATTTTAACAGCAACTATTTATCAATCTCCCCACTTCCTATCGGTCAACCCCCTCACGCTTTGATATTCTCTGTAAATGCAACACGCAAAACCTCTTCAGCGGTCGTCAAACCCTGCTTTATCTTGCTGACTCCGCTCTCGAGCAATCCGCCATAACCTTTTGCACGGGCCTTTGCCCGCAATTCAGCTTCTGGTACCCTATTAGTTACCATTTCACGTATCTCGTTATCAAGGGCAAGAAACTCAAATATGGGAAGCCTGCCAAGATACCCCGTCTTTTCACATGCATTGCAGCCCCGACCATGACAAATTTCAAAATCCCTGGCTTTTGCCGGATCGATCTTGAGGTATTGGAGAACATCATCCGTTAACTCGACAGGCTCCTTGCAGCGATCACATATCCTGCGAACAAGACGCTGGGCAACAATTAAATTCAGCGTCGATGCAAGAAGATAAGGCTCAAGACCCATATAAATAAATCTGCTTATCGCACTGGGAGCATCGTTCGTATGAAATGTGCTTAAAACCAAATGACCGGTCAAAGATGCCTTGATCGCTATTTCAACAGTCTCTTTATCTCGGATTTCGCCGATTAGAATAATGTCCGGATCCTGCCTGAGAATCGCGCGAAGACACTTTGCAAAATCAAGCTGTATTTGAGGCTTGACTTGAATCTGATTGATACCGGCAAGACGATACTCAACCGGATTTTCTACCGTCGTGATATTCTTCGTCGGGTCTTTCAGAAAATTCAACGCAGAATACAAAGTCGTACTCTTACCGCTTCCCGTTGGACCCGTCACTACCACGATACCATGAGGCTGTGAGAGAGTACGCTTGAATTCATCCAGACGCTCTGGCTCAAAACCGAGTTGATCCAAATTGTGATTGACCGCGGCTGCATCAAGAATTCGCATTACGATCTTCTCGCCGTATATCGTCGGTATCGACGAAACACGAACGTCTATACTCCTGCCCGACGCCTTCATCTTGAAACGACCGTCCTGCGGCATTCGACGTTCGGCAATATCCATGTCCGAAAGAATCTTGATTCGAGTGCCGACAGCAGCCTGCATCTTCCGCGAAGGAGGAACCATCTCGCGAAGAACACCGTCAATTCGCATACGAATTGCCATCGATTTTTCCTGCGGTTCGATATGAATGTCACTCGCTCGGCTCTTGACCGCCTGGCTAAGAAGTAAATCGACAAAACGAATTACAGGTGCCTTGGCCGCAGCTTCTTCACTGATATCGGCTTCCTCTAAATTGCTTTCAATCTCCTCGATCTCATCGCCGACTTCCAACTCAACAAGATCGCGAAGACGCTGCTCCTCGAGATCAGATCCGTGATAGACAACCTCGATCGCCTTGCGAATCTCCTGAGTCGAACTAAGGACTACTTTTATCTGACGATTAAGTTTCAGTGTAATCGTATCTATCGCAATAACATTAAGAGGATCCGCCATCGCAACGATGACTTTATCGTCTATCTCTCCGGTTGCAACCAGGCAGAATCGCTTTGCGATACTCTCCGGAAGCATACGCGCAACATTCATATCGATTCGAGCAATATCATCGAATCGAATATATTCCATCGAAAGGTGTCCGGCCAATGCGTCAGTAACTGCCTCGTGATTCAGAAGCTTCAGACGCAAAAGAACCTCGCCAAGACGCCCGCCACTCTCGCGCTGCTCGTTCAACGCCTCTATTAGTTCCCTGTGCTTGAGCAAACCCTTGGAAATTAGAAACTCGCCGAATAAAAGATCAGCTTTCGTTTTTGGAGGTTTAGAGATTTCTTGAGCGGTATTCATCCGTTTACTCCTTGATCTCTATGGCCCAATAATAGTTCTTTCCGAACGTTTGTTTTCTTCTCTATCAAACTGTCTCTCCATAATCGTTCGACATTAACAGCAATAATAAATTTGGAACCATTAGTTAGTTCCCCAACTCCCCTTCATAATTAAAGTTTAAACCATAAAATCAAATCAGCCAAAAGATCATCGGCAAATTCTTTACGGTGCTTTTCCTTAAAAATATATTGAGACCAATTTCTTGAAATAGTTTCAAATACAATAAACACCTTACCTCTTACCAGGACAACTCTTTATGGGACCCCAAAAAATCACGGGCAACTTATATAACGTAAAATATTTTTAAAATTAATGAGAATATTTACCGGCGAAGGACTATTTGAAAGAGAAACCAAAGTCCGATACTACTCTCGAAAAACAACGAACATAATCCGAACCTCCAGAATGGAATCACACTTAAGAAAGCTTCTTATAACGTCGATACAAATTAACAAGAGCACCAACTGACGGGATACCCTAAAAAAACGTTATATAACAGCTTTGAAAAAAAGTGTCTTAAATGGGCAAAAATGTACTCAAAATAAATGTTCGGTATATTCGGACTAAATGAGGGTGTAAAAGAATGTCGGTCCCTTCAAGAGAAGCTAAAGTCTTTGCGGCATTGCTAATGTCAATGTCAATCTGTGCCGCCTTACTACTGGCACTCGGAAAGAATCCACCTTCTGCCGGTGCATTCTGCCTCGACGATTATTACAGGCTCGATCCAGTAGAAAAAAATGTTTCTTCGCAGATAGAACAATTTTCCGGCCGTTGGAATGCCATCGAAATCTTCTATAATTGCCACAAATCCGGTTATCTTACAAATACGAACCAGGAAAACGAACTACAGGACCATATAAAAGACGATTATCATTTCGCACTGTGCAACGGATTAAAAGGAGGCGATGGAATAATCATTACTACCGAAAAATGGCAGATTCAACAGTCTGCAATAGATTACAACAACCCGATGAGTAATGAAAAAACGATTCGTATCTGTATCATTAAAAACAGCAATTTGGCTGAACCAACAGAATACCAGGAAATGAGACTCGAAGAATTAATCGAAGAGCTTTCCAGAAGATTCAATGTTTCGCCAAAAGAAATTTACTATCCCGAAAGATGGAGATAGATCTAAAGCAAGGATAGAAACGACAATCCCCGCCCAAAATAATATAGGACTTGCCAATCCCACGGTCCCATAATAACTCCAGGCCAACAACAAAGACAAAAAAGAAAACCAAAAAACATATCCATCTCAAGTGCCCCTTTAACAAAACCGATACTGCCCTCAAGGTTAGGCGCAATCGTTATAAGCGCTCAAACCGATAACTCTTGAAAGGATTCTTATAATGTTGACAAAGAAAATAAAAAACTTTTTCGAGACAGCTTCCGACTGGTGTAAAGGATGGATCGGGATGGATATGGGGATAGACCTTGGAACGTGCACTACTGTTGTCTGTGTACGAGACAAGGGAATTGTCATTGAAGAACCTTCTGTCGTTGCCGTCCGAAAAGGAACAAACCAGGTACTAAACAACGGACAAGCTGTCGGAGAAATCGCTCGACAAATGTTAGGCAAAACACCAGGATCCATCGAGGCCATAAGACCTATGAGAGAAGGGGTTATCAGCGATTTCGAAATAACCGAAGCTATGCTCAGATACTTCATTAAAAAGGCACATGCTTCGACAAAAAGATGCCTCGGTCGCCCAAGAGTTGTAATCGCAGTACCAAGCGGAATCACCGAAGTCGAGCGACGCGCCGTAATTGACAGCGCACAAAGAGCAGGAGCCAGAAAAGTCTATCTCGTCGATGAGCCTCTAGCCGCAGGAATCGGAGCGGGACTGCCAATTACAAATCCAACCGCTTCAATGATCGTCGATATCGGAGGAGGAACCACCGAAGTAGCTATCATGACACTCGCAGATATCGCCTCATGTGAATCGATTCGAGTCGGAGGCGACGACATGGACGATGCAATCATCAGTCACCTAAAAAGAACTTACAACCTCCTTATAGGACAAAGAAGAGCAGAACAGGTAAAAATCGAAATCGGTTCCGCTGCGCCGCTCGAGGAGGAACTCACAATGGAAGTCGCTGGAAGAGACACAATATCAGGACTACCAAGAAAAATTGTCATTACAAGTGAAGAGATAAGAAATGCCTTGAGGGATCCCGTCTCATCCATACTCGATGCAATCACAAGAACGCTTGAAACAACACAACCCGAACTCGCAGCAGACCTCATAGAAAATGGAATCTGTATCTGCGGGGGAGGTTCACTTCTCAGAGGAATAGACAACGTTCTAAAAAACGCAACAGGATTAAATATTATAAAAATCGAAAATCCAAAATGGTCCGTTGCAAAGGGAACTAGCGTCTATATGCAAAACCTCGAACTCTGGAAAGACGCTATAGATCAGGGTGAACATGCGTACGCTTAGAACAAAACAGACAAGATTTTCTTCCACGCTTAACAAAGTATCGAGATTGCAGAATACCTGAATGATTAAAGCTAAATGGAGCCTGAGTTGAAAAAATGTCGTCCGCAAGATCAAAAATACCGACCCCGGTTTTATTGTTCTGGTTCACAATGGCCGGACTCATGCTACTATTTGCACCACAACGATGGACCGATAAATTTCAACTGACTTTTGCCGGCGTCTTTCGAGTACCACTACACTGCATAAGAGGATTCTCGATTGTCTCAAAAACCAAGGCCGCATACCAAAATAACGTTACAACAAAAAAATATCAACAACTACAAAATCACCTCGCAAATACCATGCAGTGGCTAAAACAGGAAAGAGAAAAGGTCGAACAGCTATCCGGACTGAGAAACAGAACCGCTTGGCAGGGAGCTAAATTCGTCCAGGCCGATATCATCACAACATCCGCAAACAACATCATAATTAATAGAGGAACGAATGACGGAATAACTCAGGGACAGTTTGTTATCGGTGATTTCACTGTAATTGGAATCATCTCTGCGGCCAACAACAGGACAGCACAGGTAAAACTCGTTACCGATCCAACATGTAAAATCCCCGTTAAAATAAACCACGGAGCACTCTCCCAGGAACCACAGACAAATGTAATCATGCAGGGCAACGGAAAAAACGCAAAAATAAGACTTCTTCCGTCAAAGTACAAAGTAAGCACACAAAGCATAGTCTTTGCAAAAAAAAGACCCGGATTCCTGGATGTTCCTATAGTTGTCGGAACCGTCACAGCATGTGACAGGGACAAGGAAAACCCGCTACTCTGGGACATAACTGTAAAACCAAACTGCAACGTCGAAGAACTTCAACGAGTTGAAATAATCGTGATGAACCCACGCCAGTAGAACACATATCCGGCTGAAAAAATCCAAAAAATACCTCAAAAAACTTCCGCCTTAGTCCTATAAACAACCTCTATTTTTGCCTAAACCACAATAATAGCCCCCTCAAAGCCCCACAGACTTGATTCACAAAGGCATTTAAGCTAAAATAATATCAACGCTACAGGAAAGAGCGAATCAGTCATACATATCAAGGGGGTGACCATTGAAAAATGCAAAGACTAAAAGCTTTTATCGCCAAAAATATGTTCCCGCAACATTAGTGGCAATTTTCATCCTGACCCTGACTATTTCACAGGCCAAAAGCAATCCCGCACAAGCCGGGCTCAAACAGAGTTCTATCCTAAAAATGAGGGTCACCGCATATTGTCCATGCGAAAAATGCTGCGGAAATTATGCCGACGGAATAACAGCATCAGGGCACAAAATTGAAAACGGCGACACCTTCGTCGCCGCTGGCAGCAGATATAAATTTGGAACCGAAATGTTTATACCCGGATACAATCATTCCAGCAAAGTCAAAGTCCTCGACAGAGGAGGGGCCATCAAAAACAATCGACTCGACGTATTTTTCAATACACATCAACAGGCACTCGAATGGGGAGTAAGATACCTTGACGTAGAAGTGCTCTCAACGATCGATAGCTAAAAACAACGCGACTTTAAAATTCCTATTTTAGTTCCACAGACCAGTAAGCATGGTCGAGAAACTGCTTCCAACTCTTATAACGCTGATGACCGAGGTGAACATGAACAAGAGGATTGTGACTCGGTCTTGCGGGCTTCACTATTAATTTCATCCCCGCCTGATATGGGGTACGCCCACCTTTTCGGCTGTTACACTTCGTGCACGCACAGACAATATTCTCCCAAATAGCACGCCCACCCAGGCTACGTGGAACTACATGGTCTAAAGACAATTCACTCGTCGCATAACGCTTACCACAATATTGACAGCTATTCTTATCACGGGCAAAAATGTTCCTGCGATTGAATTTAACCTGATTGCGCGGAAGACGATCATAAAACAAAAGCCTGATTATACGGGGTACCGCGATATGGAAGTTTACTGTGGAAATCCAGTCGTGCACATCTGGCTCAAAGTTACGACGAAGCTGGCTTAACTCACACCAGTTCTCAAAATCATAGTTCGAGTAACGATCCTGCTCAAAAGAAACTACCTCTGCCAACTCGCGAAACAAAAGAGAAAATGCCCGCCTGACACCAACTATACGGATAGCCATATAGTGCTTATTCAATACCAGAACATTACAATCCAAACCATTTTTGTAATCGGCACTGATCATGATACCTCTGAACACTCAAAACAGGAAATAATACAAATATCAAAATAACACAAAGCCCGATAAATCACAAGGAAAACTTTACGTAATCTCAACGCAAAAATGAATTCTAAGATTTAGACCGGATACATACCCTCCTGCCATACCCTATAGGCTGATTTACAATAACACGCAATACAATACTAAACCTGTCACTCAGACTACGGGAGCTGACTTGGAAATCACGTTTTGAGCACGTGGGCCCTTCTCGCCCTCAACTATATCGAAGCTGACCGGATCACCTTCGGACAGAGTCTTAAAACCTTCACCAGATATATTGGAATAATGGACGAATATCTCTCGGCCGTCAGCAGTACAAAGAAATCCATAGCCCTTGCGCTGATTGAACCACTTGACTGTGCCATCCGACATACAAAAAACTCCTAAACAACAACCGAATATTTGTTTGCTGCCAGGTTCATTAGAGACATCGATAAAAACCGTCTCGTCTTAAACTTTAAAAAAAACGACACTAATTTACTTCAGCGGATTCTTTGGCATCAGAGCTTAGGTTCTCACGCATCAAACGGCCCATCTTAAATTTAACGGTACGCTTGGCCGGAACTTCAACACGGTCTAATGTCTTCGGATTCTGTGCTATTCGGGCAGCTCGGGTCCGCGTCTCGAAAACGCCGAAATCACGAAACTCAAGACGATTATCATTACATAATTCGTCTGTGATCTCGTCAAGGAAAGACTGAACTATAAGCTTAACAAGAACACGCTTGGCTTGGGTACGTTCGGCTATCCGACTGATAAGTTCTTTCTTTGTAACTGTTGCCATAGGCTACCTCTTTGGATGTAAACAATAATTGCGCTTAAAAAAAATAACCAGGGATACTTACAGACCTGTAAGCAAGATATCGCGACCCATTCTCAATAAAAAAACTCATCGCAAACCTCAAATGCAAGCGGAAAAAAACGAAAACCGCTTCTGATATTTAATTTACGAGCCTCGCTGACACCGTGAGAATAATCACTCAAATCGGCCACATACCAGCAAGCCCAGGTAACGCAACTCACTATACTACAAAGACTTCTATTCAGCAAGCATTTTTTTTAATAAATTTTCCAGGACCAAAAATGCCTCCTCAAAACACGATATTTATGCCAAATCAAGAAAAAAAACGAAAGATATAAGTGGCTTTCTCCATATCGATTAAAACGCCAAAAGAAACGATTCTATTCGGAAAATTCTTGACATTGATGCTCAATCGCATTAAATGCTCTTAGCCAGACCTGCAACGGCTATATTTGTCTCAGACTGTACGTCGCAGGTTCAGCGATTGCTTTATACTGGCGAAAAAAAAACATCCAGGAACTAAAAAAACGAACCTTGGGGCATCTTAAACACACTTAATAGATAGTATGAAGCAAAACTCTCAACAGGATTTGGTAGAAAGAGCCAGGAAGTCAGAGCCAGACGCTATGGCCGAACTATTTCGTTGTTATTGGCGGGCTGCTCGGGCCGCGGCCTATGGCGTGACGGGCAACATAGAACTCGCTGAGGATGCCGCTTGTGAAGCCTTTTATACTGCAATTGACAACCTGGGCAATTTGAAAGAGAAACAGAAGTTCGGACCATGGCTGCGAATAATTGTTATTCGAACTGCAAATCGTCTAAAGGCAGCAAGTATAAAGAACAGCACAGTCGAACCTCAGACACTACCCGACGACCACTGCCCAACACCGAGTGACAATCTGGAACAAAGGGAGCTGGTAGCCCTGATTCACGAAGCGATGAGTAATCTTTCAGAGCCATTGCGAGAAGCCATGTCACTGTTCTATTTTGAAGGTTACAATATTAAAGATGCGGCAGGCTTTTTGGATGTTCCGGCCGGGACTCTAAAGCGTCGTCTTCATGAGGGACGCCAGCGACTAAAAGATGCTGCCCAGCAGATCATAAGCGGCACAAAACCCATAAGAACTCAGCGGGAAAAAATTCTCAGCAACCTCTCAGAAGCCATGGACGAAGGCATAAACTCCGAGGCCTTCTTCCAGGCTATCCGCCAGGCCCTTCGTCTTGGTCCGGTACCCAATGAATTAGTCAAAAAATTTATGAGTAAACACTGGGCCTCAAAAGATACCAAAACAAGCATGACACCAGAGAAAGAGAATCAATTGCGTGAGATGCTGGTTCGTATTTATGGACCGTCCCAAAGAGCAAAAGATGCGAATCATCCAATAGGCTCGGCTGCAAACGCAATTCGAGCGGCGCTTCCCGAGTTTCAACCGTTCCAGCCGGACTTCTCCGGACTCAACGTTTCCCAGATGCGACAAGATATACTTCAAGGTGACAGAAACGCCCTGTCATTTCTCTACCCAACGGATTTTACCCAAAACACCGACCGATCGTATATATCACAAATGCGGGCCTGGCTGATACAAGATGACGATGGCTCGGCGTGTAAACCGTATGAGCTTATGCAAAAAAAGGGCTCTATGGAAGCTCTGAAAGCACAATTACAAAAGGGCCGACGTCTAAGCGATACGATGCAGCTTTTGTGGAAACGACAAGGAAGTCTGGAACTAAGAGAGACCGAAGAACTGCTGCGGCATTTATCTAAAACGATTATCCCCGATTCACCGGTACATTTGTGTCCCTATGAAGAACCATGTTATCGCGCGGCCTTGCGTATGCAACTGGGCGACAATCCCATTCCGGCGGCGATAGGAGGAGTGCTTAACGATCCCCCGGGCTCGGATGATAATGCCGGTGTTGCCTCTGTCATCATTTACCTTGAGCCCTGGGCTAGCGCCAAGAGCGGACAGGTTGTTAAACTTACGGATTTAACACCGTCCCTTTTTCAGGATAAGAAGAACCAGTAGAATTTGCCGATTAGTGGAAGCTTGTTTCCTATTGGCACCGCCAGAGGTTCCGTGGGATTAAGAACACATCCTTCGCCCCGTGTTACCGGGACGAAGGATAAAAAAACTAAACTTAAATCTAACAAAAGACCAATTCAGATAAGGATTAAGCCCTGCCGAGTTTCTTCAGATAGCTCTTGGCCTTCTTGAGTCCCATCCGAGATGCTTTCTTCTTTACAGCATCGGTCTTACGCTTGAGCTTTTTGGCAACCTTGGACGTCGGATTACTCGGAAACTCCTTCCTTAGAAGGCTAACTTCAGCTTTTGTCCAACCGGGGGCCGCTTTTTTCTTTGTGGCCTTTTTCTTCTTCGTAGCCTTCTTCTTTACTACTTTCTTCTTGGCCTTCTTCTTCGCGACTTTTTTCTTAGCCATTGTCTGCTTCCTTTCAATAATGGTTACCGCCGGTATTTGTCACTACCTTGGGTACGGCATTGTCACCCATAATTTACAATTTACGCCTACTTTTTGTCACCGTCAAGGATTTTTGGGGACATCTGCAAAAAAAATACCAAAACGCATAAATGCCTCCAAATTGACCCAAGGCTTTACTGGACCGTACTTTATGATATACTGGTTTTACCTATGACAAAATCCAGGGAAAATTCAGTTGGGATCGTAAAGACCCAGGCAACGAGGGTCGTAGAAGCCGATGCGCCCATGAAGTTGGATTGCGGTAAAACTCTCGGACCAATTGACGTCGCATACGAAACCTACGGCACACTAAACAAACAACAGGATAACGTCATACTAATCTGCCACGCACTAAGCGGAAATGCACACGTCGCCGGATACAACACTCCAGAAGAAGAAAAACCAGGATGGTGGGAGATCATGGTCGGACCCGGAAAGGGCATAGACACAGAAAAATACTTCGTCATCTGCTCAAATTTCCTCGGCGGATGCAGCGGAACAGCAGGACCATCCTCGATAAATCCCAAAACATCAAAACCATACGGACTGGATTTTCCCGTTATTACCATTGCCGACATGGTCAGGCTCCAAAAAATGCTGTTGGATAAACTCGGTATAAAGCAGCTTTTAGCCGTATTAGGAGGTTCTGTTGGGGGAATGCAGGTTCTACAATGGACTATTGACTTTCCCGATTTTGTCAAAGCCGCAATACCCATTGCAACAACAAGCCATCTAAACGCCCAATCAATTGCCTTCGACGCCGTCGGAAGAAACGCAATCCTCGCTGACCCAAACTTCGCAGGAGGACAGTACTACGACAAAAAAGGACCGGACATGGGACTGGCTATCGCAAGAATGATCGGACATATAACATATCTCTCTGAGCAGGGAATGAGGGAAAAATTCGGCAGAAAGCTAAGAAGCGCAAAGGAATACAGCTATGAGTTCGACCCCGAATTCGCCGTCGAAACATACCTCGATTACCAGGGACAACTGTTCGTCGAACGATTCGACGCCGACAGCTACCTGTACATTACAAAGGCCGCAGATTATTTCGATCTTACAAGGTCATACGGATCCTTAGCCGGAGCATTCCAAAGTACCAAATCCAGATTCCTCGTCATTAGTTTCGCCAGTGACTGGCTCTTTACTCCAGAACAATCCGAAGCCATAATCAATGCTCTGGTTACTAACAGAAAAGATGTTAGTTTCTGCAACATTGATTCACCATACGGCCACGACGCTTTTCTGCTCGAACCCGATATTCTGGGAGATTTCATCTCAAGCTTCCTCCAAGCGACCCATAGACCGGACAACAAGGAAAACCAGATCGCCATAAAAGTAAAGAAACACCACGAGATACACACTGCCGAACACGTCAGGCGAACACGTGTCGATTACGAACTGATTGAAGAACTAATTGAACCCGACAGTACTATCCTCGATATCGGATGCGGCGAAGGTGAATTACTCTCAAACCTCACCAGAGATAAGAATATTAAGGGAGAAGGAATCGAACTACAGGAGGATATGGTACTCGAGTGTGTTAGAAGGGGTATGCCTGTAATACAGCACAACATCGAAAAGGGACTGAGCAACTATGCCGACAAGAGTTTCGATTACATAATACTCTCGCAAACCGTACAAACCATCAGAAATCCAAAAGAGGTATTCGAGGAACTGCTGAGGGTTGGAAAAAAGGTAATCGTCAGCTTCCCGAATTTTGCACATTGGAAAAGCAGGGCACAATTGTTTTTCCGCGGCACAGCACCTGTGACATCGAAGTTGCCCTTTACATGGTACAACTCGCCAAACATCCACTTCCTGTCAATTAAAGACTTCGATGCATTCTGCGAAGAACTCGGTGTAAGAGTTGAAAAACGAATTCCACTGGTAAGAACAAGGCTAAGCCCCGTCAGGTTCGCACCTAACTTTTTCGCCGAACAGGCAATCTACGTAACAAGCAAAGATTAGAGCATCACTTCTGTGTAGGAAGAAGGATTATAATTCAATACCCGCCAGAGGTCAAAACCTGCGGGAACTTTAGTGCTTCCGGAACGGTCAAAAACCATCGTCGTATTGCCATAGACAGTCAGCGGCGTTTCAGAATAGTTGATAATAGTACCTTTAATTTCGGCATTTACATTTCCGGAAAAAGTCACGCCACTAACTGCTACAACGCCATCGAGCGTTGAAAAATTACCCTCGAAAGACGTGGAAAAACCAGGAGCCAGAATTGAAGTTCCGGCCTCGCTGCGTATCTGGTCAAACTGAATCCCTTCGGGAAAGGAGCCCGTAGCAAAATTACCTCTAAAAGTTACGCTGTTTTGCCCCACGGCACCTACATCACCATCGCCAATAACCATGCCGTTAAGCTGAACATTGCGATCGAACGTAACGATGTTAGGCTGTTCGATAAACAGAATTCCTTCGATTATTACGTTGCCGCTAAAGGTCGGATTAGTCCCTGCCTCTATTACCACGTTTGTCAGGGTCATTGAACTGCTCACATCCGTACCTGAATCAATAACGTCTCCGGTTGCATATGGGCGAAAAGGTGCAGTCTCGGGCACCGGGAACTCGACAGGGTCCGCTCCTATGAAAACGTGATTGTCTAAAGCCGGCTGACCGTGTTCACCCGCAATTTGAATAGCACTCTGAAAATCGACATTCGCCAGAGGATTACCTATACTGATATCGCCATCGAAGTTCACATTACCGCTTGAGTAAGCCGCGATAAGATCGCCAGAACTTTCGATGTAAATGTCGGCTTCCCAACTCGAAGTAGCACCTCGAACAGTCGGATTGCCGGGAAAATGCAACGCTCCCTTGGTGGCTAATCCGAAATCAAAAATCGGAAACTCGTAAGACTCGATGCCATACGAAACTCCAATCTTACGCGCAACCTCCCCGCTACTGCCGGTGACGTAAAGCTGTAAAACCGTCGGTTTGTTCGGATCAATGCTAAGTTTTATGCTAAGTTTTCCTGAAAAGCTCCTTCCGGCTGCCGAATCCAGCGTAACGGCCTGGATTGTTCCGTCAGAATCTATGCTAATGTTCGAAATGCCCTTGGCCGTAAACTGTCTCTGCAGATCGGCAACAACCGTAGCCAAATAGACCGAGGGTACTGTTGAACTCGGCATCATAACTTTAGACAACCAGTAACGAGTGATCTCAAGACCGCTCTCGGCACTGGCCCTGGCACTGTCGCCTTTTCGCTGATTTTCCGCGATCTGAAGATTGGTACCAGAAACAGAACAGATAAACACCGCCCATGACGATAAGACAGCCAAAATTATGATGGAAAGCAACAGTGCGCTGCCCTTACGAATTCTTTGAATAATCATTTTTTCCCCCCCGGAAAATGCTTTTACGCGATTAAAAAACGCGTTTTGGGCTTTCGCCTCCATGATCATTACTACATTAAGTATAAAAAACAACCAGCAATAAGCCCAAAAAAATCCCACTCCAAAGACCCATAATAAACACAAAACCAACATTCATACTTCCATTAACGGCTTCAGATGCAATATATACTGATCTAAATTGAATTTTCCCGTTTATCCGCGGATAACTAACTTAAAAACAACCAGTTACGTTTTATTCGCGGACTTTTACTACCCTTAAGGGTATATTTGTCAACTATGTATTTGACCAGCCGCTCAAAATCTGCTAACTTGATTAGCTGACGAACATTCAATTTTACTGGGGCTGCTAAAGCATGACCGGGGAACTTACTCTTTTAATAATCACTGCCGCTACCATAGGCTTTGTCCATACAATACTGGGACCGGACCACTACCTACCCTTCATAATGATGGCATGGTCCAGAAAATGGTCAAACACAAAAACAGCGACCATAACCCTACTCTGCGGACTGGGCCACATCGCAGGCTCAATCCTGCTCGGCTCCGTCGGAATCGCACTGGGCCTAACCCTAAACAAGCTAAAAATCATCGAATCAACAAGGGGCGACTTCGCCGCATGGCTGCTAATCGCAATAGGACTGGCATACCTCGCATGGGGCCTGCGAAGAGCATACCGCAACAGACCCCACGCCCACAAACACGCCCACGACCATAACGACGAGCACACCCACACGCACAGCCACCACACAGACCACGCCCACGTCCACGACGAAAAATCCAAAAGCCTCGCCCCCTGGGCCCTATTCATAATCTTCGTCTTCGGCCCCTGCGAACCACTAATCCCCGTCCTAATGTACCCAGCCGCCAAAAACAGCATCTTAGCCCTAATAGCAGTAACCGCCGTCTTCGGAATTGTTACGATTGCCACCATGCTCGCAACAGTAATGCTCTCAGTAGCAGGCGTAAGCTTCGTACCAGTAAAAAAACTAGAACGTTTCTCCCATGCAATAGCCGGTGCAACAATCCTACTATGCGGCCTGGCAATAGTTTTTCTGGGACTATAAAAAAAACCGCCCAGCCTCGCCGGATTCTACAAATAATAAATAGTAAGTAATAAATAATAAATTGAAAGCCGTTTCTCCCACGCCATAGCCGGAGCAACAATCCTACTATGCGGCCTCGCAATAGTAGTCCTCGGACTATAAAAAACCATAACCCTGAACCCAACGTGGTTCAGCGGCCTTTTTGCTTTTTCAAGGATTCAATTATCTCTCAGTTTAATAGTACGTCTTCAGCAAAAGTGAGACAAATTCAGCTCCAGTTTCAATGATTTTACAATTAATTCTTTTCCTTTCAAGAATTGTTTTTGCTTTAAAAATGAGTTTAGGAAGGATTTTCAAATCGATTTCTTCCGAATATTCCCATAAAATCAATTCTCAGTAACAATTTGGAGATATTACATAATTTGTTGAGAGTAAACAAGTTCGAATTTTTGAGTAAGACAGCCATTTGCCCGGTCAGTGTAATGTGAAATCATTAAAATTTTAAGGAGAAAACGATGAATCGATTTTTCAAAGCTTTATTACTTATGCTGTTTTGTTGGGGCTTGGCTTCAAATGTGTTTGCTGAAACGCTATACGTTAATAGTAAGAATGGCAATGATGCTAATCCTGGTACGCAGGAAAAACCATTCCGCACAATAGGCAAAGCAGCGGGTATCGTTAATAGCAAAAAAGAGCAAGGGCCGACCACAATCAAGATTGGATCAGGCGTGTACAATCTCACTGAGGCCGTGGTCTTTGAGAATGAACGGGCTTATACGGAAAAGAATAGATTAACAATTGAAGCTACTGTTTTGCCGGATGACGCAAATTGGAAGCCAACATCGATGCCGATTATATTATCGACCGAGAGTAATCCGACGCGGAAGGACTCACGATATGGGCATGTTTCGATATCGCAAGCTTTTGTTGTAGATGTAAGCCATGTGACTATACGCGGGCTGAAGTTTCTGGGTAATCCGGTGCCACACAATATGCACATTCCAATTTATCACAGTGGTCGGGATAAGGAGGATTTACTTGTCACTCAGTGTCTTTTTACAGGTGATGTTGATACGCTGCCGATCCATGTCCCTATCGCAGCCTATGCGGTCGGAGTAGTGGTAGATCATTGTATCTTCTATAAATGCAAAAACAGTGTGGAGTTCAGGGGTGTGCCGAGTAAGACGAATGACAGCAGCGCGATGCGATACTGTATTGTGGATGGTGGTACGACATCTGGCGTGTGGCTGAGTAAGGCAGAAGATTTCGATTTTCATAATAACATAATCACACGTAGTAATTTTGCTTTGATGCGAAACTATGGGAATAAGAGGCGACACAAAATCCGCGATAGTATTATTACTGAAAATATGAACTATTCGGGGCAGGGTATTCCGCCCGGTAAACATACGCAAAAAGGAAGGCGCTGGATATACGCTTCAACCGGGGATGACGTTACTTATGATGAAAAAAATGTCATCAAAGAAGGCAAGGTTGTTCTTGTAAAGAACCAATTGGGAATTGATGAAGCACTTGAGATACCTATAGATTATTTGCATCCGGTAAGAGGTACGCTTGGCAGTGATCTTGGAGCGGGGCTATTCAAAAAATTGAGACACGCACCTTTTTATCACTATTTAGAGAAAATACGAATCAAAGCTCAGGATAGCTCCTTGGTCCGACAGAAGATTCCTGATGCTGAACTCAGCCAGATTACCAAGATAGCCGCAGGCGGTGGGTACATCCTTGCCTTGAAGCACGATGGTAACATTGTAGGCTGGGGCTACAATTATTATGGTCAGGCTACGCCGCCAGAAGGTAAAGACTTTGTGGCCGTAGCTGCAGGCGGTAATCATAGCCTCGCCCTGCAGTCCGATGGCAGCATCTTGGGCTGGGGCAACAATTATTATGGTCAGGCCACGCCGCCAGAGGGCAATGATTTTACAGCCATAGTTGCTGGCGGTAATCACAACCTTGCTGTTAAGTCCGATGGGGCCATCGTGGGTTGGGGTAACAATGATTATGGTCAGGCTACGCCACCAGCGGGCAATGATTTTACAGCCATAGCTGCTGGCGGGTGGCACAGCCTCGCTTTGAAGTCCGATGGTAACATTGTGAGGTGGGGCTACGACGGTTCTAGTCTGACCAAGCTGCCAGAGGGCAATGATTTCGTGGCTATAGCCGCAGGCTATCTTCACAGCCTTGCCCTTAAGTCCGATGGGAGCATCGTGGGTTGGGGCGACAATGGGGATGGTCAGACCGTGCCGCCAGAGGGCAATGATTTCGTGGCTATAGCCGCAGCTGGTGACCACGGTCTTGCCTTGAAGTCTGATGGGAGCATCGTGGGCTGGGGCAATAATGATTATGGTCAGGCCTCGCCAACAAAGAGCAATGATTTTGTGGCTATAGCCGCTGGCGGCCTTCACAGCCTTGCTCTGAAGTCTGATGGGAGCATCGTGAGCTGGGGCAATAATGATTATGGTCAGGCCTCGCCACAAAAGAGCAATGATTTTGTGGCCATAGCCACTGGCGATAATCACAACCTTGAAATCAAATTCTTGGGCCACGCGGCTTTTCGTATCACTGATGGCGAGACAACATTGCTTGTAGATTTCCCTTATCGGTCCGGGAGTAACGGATACAAATACAAGATAGAAGATATCAAACCTATTAAACATGGCCTGTGCCTCATTACGCATGGGCATTCTGATCATTGGGACCGAAAAGTGTTTGAGCAGATGGATGAAGAGATGAATCTTGCGATCATTGCACCATCAAATGTCCTGGTAAAACTCGATTGCGGCAGAAAAATCCCCCTCAGAGACGTTCCCATGGGACATCATGTAGACATAATGACTTACAAAGATATAACCATTGAGCCAATACGAACGCCACACTGGGCTTGGCGAACAGCTCCAAGATTTGCAAATGTACAACACTACTCATACCTAGTCACATGGCACGGCCTGCGTCTTTATTTCCCAGGTGATGATGAAGGTACCCCGACCGATGACGGAACTCCCTCCCACATATTCACTACGAAGGATATCGACCTTATGCTAATTAAAGCACTGGTGATTCAAGAAAATGAGGGGAAAATGCTACCCATCAACGCCAGGACGCTGATTCTCTTCCAGCATAAAACAAACGAGGAAGTACCCCCGTTTCAGAATTACCTACGCCTTACACAAGGCGAAACGATTAAAGTTAAGTTCAAGGAAAAACGTGTACCCTAGTGAACTTGTGGTCACATTGTCGGCCACGGTTCTCTTTAGTTAATCTTTTGTGGATATACTACTGCTGTAACAAGTGCGATTCCGTATTCCTCCCACAAACGTTTTGAATTGAATTCTCCAAATTCTCTACTAGGTTGTTCGAAGGTTATAATCGGGATGCCAAGACTTTCGCCTGCATAGTATCCTAGAGAACCTGGCCGAGTACCAAGTTTATGCATGGGCAATTTGCAGCAATTAGCCATCCGATTAGCCAAATCTTCCCCAGGTCCATCCCAGTCTATATAGCCTCCCGGTGCCTGAATGTCAGTAGCCACGTCCTGGTGAAGACTGACAATACGATTAGGTCTATATTCTTGAATCAGTTGGTGGATGATTGAAGATTCAGGCTCAGAAAGGGCTTTCTGCCCGAATTGTGCATTATTACGACGATTATCACCTGGAAAGTTACGGTTCAAATCCACACCACGGGCGTTGAAACGACTGTTGTAAAACACTCCGTCTGGATTCGCCAAAGGTAGGAGTACTGCCTTTCGACCTCGCAGTAAGCCCTTGTGCTGGTGCAAATACTCGGCTAGCGATATGACAAGCGGTGTGCCCCCATTTTCGTTGCCATGGATAGACGCTATGATAAGAACCACATCTTCTCCCTTACCGAGCACAACACATTCAATTTGCCGATTCTCAACCGAAGTTCCGACAACATGGTATCGGCCCACCCACTGACTTGAGGCATGGTATGGTGAGCTAATTGTCAATGAACTACTTTGCGATCTCTGGTGACCACCACAACCGGCAAACAAAAGACATGTAATAAGTATTAACTGACATTTCCCATTTAAACGATTACAAAACATTCTTCAGTCCTTTCGATGTTAATAATCTTATCAAAATCACATCGAACGTTCAAGGCTTTTCGTTTTTCACCGTTTCTGCTCCAATGTAGCATACTTATAGTCTTCTTCAGGCCAACGTTGTATACATCACGCTGCATATCAACAGCTATCCGTTGACTTATATGGTTCCTGGTTCGCACCCGGTATATGCTTTTCTGCATCTTGCGTGTTTCCCGTCAGCAGAAGTGGCACAGGTTAATGCCTTTGGTTAGGGGAGACCTTCAAGTGTTTTCCTGCATGCAGGAAAACACTTGAATGGCCCAAAACCCGTCGCCCCGACGACGGGCGTATATAGCCCCGGTCTTCGGCCGGTGTCATCCCTAACGACTATAAACTATTGACTAGCGACTAATTTAAGCCTTGACAACAAACACAAAATAGTGTTAAATGAACATCAAACTAAATATAGAAGCTATAATGTCAAAATCATATTGCGGAAAAATGACGGAAATAATAAATTGCAAATAATAAATAATAAATTGAAAGGCGAACCCAATTTCACTCCGCCGGGAATAATTTCCTGTGTTACTAATCTACTAACTTACTGTGTTACTAACTTACTAAGTTACTCATTTATGCAAAACAAACCCAATTTCACTCCCACTTTTAAAAATACCTACCCGCCTAAGGCGGAAAACGAACCCAATTTTACGACCAACGCACAGACCAAACACGCAAACGATGCAAATTTTACCCCAATTTTCCATTCTCTCTTGCACTTATTTACGCGCCTAAGCCAAACTTTTCCTCAAAAAACACAAAAAATGCACGCCTTTTGTAATTTTCTGACATTAACACACTTAACTCCATACACAACAAAGACTTACATGAAATTTCACCTGCCTAAGGCAGTTTCACACCAAAATACGGACCACGAAAAAATGCAAAACGAACCCAATTTCAACCAGCGACATACGAAAAACGATATACGAAAAATGCAAAACGAACCCAATTCCACGAATCACGGACCACGAGACGAGCCACGAAAAAATGAAAAACAAACCCAATTTCAAACCATCCTTCTGTTCCCTAAAATCCTCTTGACTCCTGTCTTCTGACTCCTGAATCCTGGCTCTAAACGACACCTTCTCAACCTTCTTGCAATAGTACTCAATTTGGGATAGAGTATGCTGATGTACCCTTATAGGGTAGTAAAGTTACGCAGCTAAGCTGCTGATTGTCGTAAAGCTCTTTGTAATAAGAACTTGGAGAGGTGTCCGAGTGGCTTAAGGAGCCGGTTTCGAAAACCGGTGTGCCCCTAACGGGGTACCGGGGGTTCGAATCCCCCCCTCTCCGTTACAAGTAGCAAGTTGTAAGTGGTAAGTTAAGTCAGGGTGATTCGGCCCCATTCGGTTTCGTTCAGGGCCGTTTTAATGCTCGCCGATTGTACAGAATTGCATCAACTCGTTGACTTTGGCGTGGCCAACGCAGATTGAAGTATCCGAAGCGCCGTAGTAAATCTTCAACTGCTCGCCATCATCTTCGAGAATGGCGCCGCAGGAAAAGACCACATTATTGACATCACCGACACGTTCATAATATTCACGCGGCGAAAGAATAGGGATCGCACTGCGGCAATGGACTCGCGAGGGATCGTTCTCGTCGAGCACGGCTGCGCCGAGTCGGTAGATCGGTCCGCCCGAGGCGTTCTTAACACCGTGATAGATAATCAACCAGCCGTCATCAATCTTGATCGGCTGACACGAGGCACCTATACGCCAGGAGTCCCAGTGATCGTCGCGAATGGTCATTACACATCGCGAATTGCCCCACGTTATAAGGTCGTCTGAGTATGATACCCAAATATTGGCGAGCCCTCCGGCCACCGGTCTGTCGAGCCGGGTGTATTTGCCGTTGATCTTTTCAGGGAACAAAACGCCGTCCTTGTTCTCCGGTTCGGAAATAAGAGCGATCCTCTCGAAGGTCTTGAAATCGATAGTTTTAGCCAGAGCCAAAAGCGGCCCATAAGATGAAACCGCAGTGTACATTATATAATAGACTCCGTCGATCTGGGTTATACGTGGATCCTCAATTCCCTTACGCTCATATTCCTTGAAAGGCTCCTCTTTTCGGCTTGGCTCCATAACGGGATTATCCTCAACCACGAAATCGTACCCGTCACTGCTGCGGGCAAGGGCGAAAACGGACCGGCCCGTCAAATCCTCAACTCGCAGCAGCAGGATATACTCCCCTTCGTATTTCGCACACGCCGCGTTAAATACCGTATTGCACGGAAAAGGAATATCCTCGATAGTTATCATCGGATTACCTTCCCAGCGACGCACAACGTCATAACTGAATTTCTTTGCCATAGAAAACCTCTTTTAATCTGTTTTATACTGATCTCAATTGAATTTCCCCGTTTATCCGCCTGCTGCGACGAGCGAAGCACGGCGAGCGGGTAAGTAACTTAAAAACAACCAGTTACGGTTTTATTCGCGGACTTTTACTACCCTTAAGGGTACTCTTGTCCACTTCGGCTTTGATGGCTTTTCGTGCAATGCGGGTAACAATAACGGTAACAGCTATCGTAGCTGCCATTCCGAACCAGAAGAATACCTGCCCGGCCGTACCGGTTTCGACTTTACCGGCTGCGATATCAGCAAGCGAACGCAAACCCGCTCCGAAATAAACATACATGATTGTCCCCGGTATCATCCCTATCCATGAGGCAAGAGCATATTTCCAGAACGTCACTTTCGTTAGTCCGAAGGCATAATTGAGCAGATTGAACGGGAAAATAGGGCTAAGTCGAGTCAGCAAAACAATCTTGAAACCCTGTCGACCAACCGCTTCGTCAATTGCCGCAAACTTTTCGTTCGATTCGACCTTATGCGATATCCACTTCCGCGCAAAAGTCCGCCCTACCCAAAAAGCCGCGCACGCACCCAACGTACTGCCGATAGAAACTGTTATTGTCCCTATGACAACCTTAAAAATAAAACCGGCTCCCAACGTCAACACAGAACCGGGAAGAAAAAGTATGCATGCTATAATGTAGAACGCAACGACAAAAATCGGTCCCCAAACGCCAAGATCCTGTGTCCACTCAAGCGCTTTTATGAGCCAGTCTTTGATAGGAAAGAATACAACCCCAAAAACTACTCCTGCAATTAAAAGCCCGGCAACAGTCAGCTTGATCCCTATAATAATCATCGCAGCCCGCCTGCTACGATCAACTGCCGATGAGTCTTTAGATATAGGAACCTGCTGGGAATTCATTGGCTCTGTCTCCTGTTATTTGCCCTTCTTCGGGGCGAGTTTTTTCAAAGTCTTTAGAAAGACATTGTCCTGCAGAATATCTATATAGCACCGCTTGGCGGGCTGACGAACACCGTCCGAATACGATGGGTACGCATGAATCACAGAGGCAATCTTGCTAAACGGTATCCCTAACGACTTGGCCAACTGCGCCTCGTGCATCAATTCACCTGCGCCGTGGCCTAAAATATGTATGCCTAACAGCAGCCCCTTCTTGTTACAGATAAACTTGCTGATACCTTCGGTGACAAGGTCGGTCTTGGCCCGGTCAACGTTCTTATGCTCCCATCTGTAAATCCGAATTTCATCACCATATTTTTCGCGGGCCTGTGCTTCGGTCAGTCCGGCGCGAGCCAGTTCCGGATCAGTATAAGTACACCACAGCACATTCTCATAATTTGTGCTCTTTATCGGTAAGCCGAAACAAGCGTTCGTCGTTGCGATCACCGCTTCGTACTCGGCAATATGCGTAAACAAATACGGCGGTACGACATCGCCGCACGCATAGATATTCTTAGCCGTCGTCCGCAGGTGACCGTCAACCTTGATCCCCTCCGGCTCATAGTCAACACCGGCTTTGTCCAGATCCAGCCCGACAAGGTTAGGTCTTCTGCCTACCGCAACCAGCACGGACTCGGCTTGGAGGGTACTCTTTTGGCCATTTGTTTCAATCTCAGCGGCAATCTTGCCTTCTTGACCGGAAAAACTCAGCGTCTTTGTACCTTTCAGTATCTCTACACCCTCTTCCAACAAAATATTTGTCAACCGATTCGCTAACTCAGGGTCTTCTTTCTTAAGTATCCTCTCGGAACGCAAAAGAACTGTCACCTTAACACCTAAACGATTCAACGCCGCCGCAAGCTCAATACCTATCGGCCCGGCACCGAGAAAAAACATCGATTTCGGCAGCTTATCGATACTAAAAATAGTTTCATTGGTCAGGTAAGGTATCGAATCAAGCCCTTCAATCGAAGGAACAAAAGGATGCGAACCCGTACAAACAACAAAGCTCTTGGCACTTATCACCCTTTCGCCCACTTCGATTCGATGCTCATCCAGAAACCGAGCCCCGCCAAAGAAAACATTTATACCCTCTTGCTCATAACTCTCGGCAGGATGTCCAGCGGCATCGGTCTCGACAACCTCTCGAACATGCGCCATGACGTTATCGGTGTTGAGTTTGACCTCTCGGGCAGGTTTTAGTCCGAACTTTTCGAGACGAGTCACCTGATGCGCCATGTAGGCCGACTTAATAAGTGTTTTGCTCGGAACACATCCATACCAGGTGCAGTCCCCGCCGATTTTGTTCTTTTCTATCAGGGCGACTTTTTTACCCAATCCTTTGGCTAACTTGCAAGCCACCAGCCCGCCGGAACCGGCCCCGATAACGACTATGTCATAATCGAATGTCGTACTCATTTTATATCCAGACTCTTCAAATAAGATATGGTTTGCGAATTCTCGAAATCAGTATCCTTGCTCCTTAATATGAGCGACTTCAAATCTTCTAAAGTATCAACATCATGCCACTGTTTTAATACGTATAATTTGCGTTTGTGTTTTTGAAGTTTATCGATTGTCACCCGGCAAACATCTTCACTGCTCCAGAGAATATCTTCGAAGGCCTCCTTTAAGAAACCTTCAGTGGAAAAACCTATCAGGTAATACCCCCCGTCACTGCTTGGCCCAACTACGGCATCGTTGTCATTGAGGCTTTCAAGGCCGCGCTCGATAAAGACCGGCGGCAGATCGGGACTATCCGAACCTATAATCACGATCCTCTTATAATCCTTCGAAAGAGCATGTAAAAAAGCATTTCGCATTCGCTCGCCCAAATCTTCCCCTGCTTGAGCAAAAAACTTTCGTTCGCTTCCAAGCCAGTTCCCAAACTTCTGACGGGCATCCGGCGGATCGAAAAGAACCTCAACATCAACACCCAAACCATCGAGCATATCAACCATATCCTCAACGAAACACTTATAAATCTCTCTAACAATCCTGCCGTCCAAACCCTGAGCAAGCCGGGTCTTGACTTTACCATCAGCCGGATACTTCACAAAGATCAAAACACAGTTGTCATTATCCTGGTTCATTGAGCCTTCCTGGAAGCCGACTTATTTTTAGGCTGCTGTTCGTTAAGAGTCCAGTCATATCCCTGATACTCAATTTCCTGGGCTTGCTTGGATTTAAGCCAGGCCTTCTGGTCCTCTTTTAGATACTTGGCAATAAACTTCAGCACCGCGCCTTCTTTTCCTTCATGACCGGCAAAAGATGTCTCAGAACCATATTTTTTTATAAAATCCTCACCAAACCACTTAAGAATCGGAGATAGATAAAGAGCATTTTTTTCGTGCCTGAATTTCAACGGATCGGATAGAAACTTCCGGCTCTGATCATCGAGCTGCTCATCGAGTTTCTTACCTTCATACGGTTCATTCCGCAGCGGAGGACACCCCATCGCCGCGCAGACCATCGCAACATGGATCCGCGGATCATCAAATTCCTTGCGCAATATCTCATGCTCGATATGTTTGAGATTACGCTTGCTGCCCATCACATCGAACTTTAGCCTGGTCCAAACTCCCTTTATCTGCCGGATGCTGTTCTTTGGATATACCCGGGATTTCCAGAAGGAGGACTTGATCGGGTAGTTGTCTATGATGGCCTTTAGCGTAAAGGCATTATAGGCATTGAGCCAGAACGCGATCTTGTCCTGGTCCTTCCATTGATCATAGCTTTGACGCTTCAGGTTCGCCATGGAACCAACAAACGCATCCAATCTGCCACGGTCTTTTTTAAGCTCTTTATAATTGACCATTCCATTCGGATCGACGTACTTCTTGAGTAGCGTGGCATAATCAACATATTTAAATCCCGACTCATCCGCTTGCTTCGTTTGCTCAGGATACACTGTTGCGGCGATAGCAAGAACCACCGCAAGTATGAGCATTACGCGAACGCTCTGCATTTTAGTGCCCCCTTTTATACTGATCTCAATTGAATTTTCCCGTTTATCCGCGGGTAAGTAACTTAAGAACAACCAGTTACGGTTTTATTCGCGGACATTTACTACCCTTAAGGGTATACCGTTCTTCGATTTACGGTTTTATTATGCAAACTCTACTTAACCAGTGAGCCCGTACAGCTTGATCCGGCGCCAGCCGTACAGCAAAAACAATGCTCTCCGGCAATAATCTCAAGTTCTGAATCGAGGATGTCGGCCAACTTTTCTATCGTTACACCTTGTTTGGCCTTATCAATTATGGGTAAATCCAGGGCCTGATTGAAATCACAGTTGTACAGCAACCCCCTGTAATCAACACTGACAAGATTACGGCACATAATATTTTCCGCCGCGCTCGAATTAAAATTCTCTACCAGAAGACGAAGATAATCCCTCAACTTTCCGTTGGCTTCGAGGTACTGCCGGAACCTGCCGATCGGAGCATTGGTTATCGTAAAGAGTTTGTTGAAGCTGACACCGTATTTGTCATTTAACTCTCTTTTATAATCGGTCTCGAGTTCCTCCTGCGGACCAGGCAAAAATTCGCCTCCGGGATTATACACAAGATCAAGCTCCAGGTTTTCTTTGCTTCCATACCCCAGGTCGTTTAGATGTCTTATTGCATTGATACTGCGAGAAAAGGCTTCCGGGCCTCGCTGACGATCCACATTCTCCTGTGTATAACAGGGAAGCGATCCGATCACAACTACATCATGGTCTCGGTACCAGGGGCCTACCCAGTCAAGTCCCGGCTCGAAAAAAACCGTAAGATTAGTCCGAATCATAAGAGTAGAAGCCGATTCACAGATACCCTCCAGGAAAAACTTAAAGTCCGGATTCAACTCTGGACAACCACCGGTAATATCAAGACAGAGCCCCGGATGTGAAGCCGCAAAATCGATAATCTTCTGCATGACCTCACGAGGCATAATCTTGCGACCATTGGGACCGGCCTGGACGTGACAATGAGTACAACTCTGGTTACAACGATTACCCAGATTTACCTGTAGCGTCCGCAGCCGATCAAGCCAAAGCAAGCTCGGATTCATGCCCGTAACTATTTCCCTGAAGTATGAAATCGCCATCTTTTTTTCCTGTTCAATACCACCAATGATGTTTTAGCACCATGTAAATCTCACATTTGATAACATCATTATCGTTTTCTTTCATACCCTCTTTTGCTGCTTTATACAAGATATATCATGCCCGTCAAGCCATAATCGTAACTATTGCCATAACTCAATGCTCAGTTCTGCTTGATATAGTTCTTCAAGTTGACACCTGGATTGATTAGAATCCCCCTAAGCCGCCATGCAAACTGTCGGGAGCCCCCCCTGTCCCGACAGCATTCTGCAAATATCAAAAGTTGTGCGTTCATAACAGTATGTGAGCCAATAGTTGTCATCCTGTGTTTCCAGAATCCTTAAAGCCTGTTTTCATAATAATATCAAAAATTAGTGAACTCAATCGGGGCAAAGCCTGAATATGCCATAGGTGAAATCCCTGATACGCATATTTTAACTCTACGAATTAAGGCGTTTCGAATAAAAAACCGTTTTTCAACTGGTATGTTTATTGCGACGGTGGTTCCTGTAGTATCGCACAAGCCTTTCGGGACTGACACCCAAATAATACATACTCGCCAGGAACTGATTCCTAACAGTCGTATAAAGAACACCCTCGGCCTCCCATCGGCGAGCTGATGTACTTACCCTGTCCTTAAGAATGAATATTTTAGCCCCGTCCCGCTTAATCCGCTGCATTAAGTCGATGTCCTCCATCAGCGGGAACTCCTTGAAACCACCAATCTGTTCAAAATAACTCTTTCGAATAAATATTGCCTGGTCGCCATAAGGAATCCGGGTCATTCGAGAGCGAATCCGGGCACGGGCAGCGATAAACTTTAGAAACAGTCTTTTCGAGTCAATACCAAGATCAAACGCCCCGCCGACATATTGATCGTCCTCGAGTACATCGCTAATTTTGAGAAGACCACCGGTCGGTAGTTGTGTATCGGCATGTAGAAAAAGAAGTATCCGGCCCCGGGCAACAACCACACCGGCATTCAACTGCCTGCCCCGGCCTTTATCCGACGTAATCTTAACTGTATCACTATCTTCAATCACCTCAAGCGTTCGGCCATCGGGACCACCATCTACTACTATGATCTCAAGGCTACCTTGAAAATCCTGCTCGCGAATATGACCAATATGAGAATTGATGTATTCCTGCTCATCCAGAACAGGAACAATCACAGAAATATCACATCCCTCGGACGATTTACCCGGCTTTTCTTCATGAAAATCCATACTCTCAAAAGACCCAATCTGACTATCAAACATCTACCAAAGGCCTCATTCTATACCCTTAAGGGTAGTAAATGTATGCGAATAAAACCCGCCGACAAAATCATCCAGGACATACACCCCGAGCTGATAAAGTGGGCCGATCAGATGAAAGAACATAGCCGGCAGCAGAAGAGTCCCAGCTTATCTTAGATGCATATTTCAGGGCGTTCTCAAGGTACTGGCGCCTTTTCTCATCGGTCAGCGGCAAAACTTCGAAAATATCCCCTGCACTCCTGACCAGAATCTGTTCTTCCATTTCACTGCGATGGGCAATTGTCATATCCTTTAGCGAATTGTAACTCAACCTCTTTCCCGCGGCGGTATAATCCACAATATAGTATGGCTTAATTGTCGAGCCTTTGAAACTCTCAACAAGAAAACCCGCCGATCCGCAGCACGATGAAAGTATCGCCACTCCACCAAATGGAACCGTCTCGATCTGTGCGATACCAAAAGGCTCATATATCGAAAGTCCTAATTCCGCATCCGAACTCATCCGCAAATCCATAAACTCCGAATCGGCAGGCATCCTCAGACCGCAGCGCGCCCTGTCGAATCCGAACTGGTTCAAAAACACGCCCTTAATCGCCCTGGACCGGGCATTGAATAACTGCAGATACGAATAAACGTCCTTTTCGTCACCGATCAAATCAGGCCAACCTTCGCGGTGCAATACAGGCCAACCGTAATCGCGCTCCATCTTGAAAACTTCAGAACCGGCCCTTCCCGTAGCAACTTGGGTCGAAAGAAGAATATAAATACCTTTGAGCCCTTCAGAAGAAAATATTTCATCAAGATACCCAAGCAAAGCGATATCTCGCCATATACCCTTGCTTATCACAAGACGCGAAATGTGCGTGAATATTACATCAGGTGTGAAGTTGTACAACCGGTTAATATAAGTCTCGATACGTTTTCGACTCTCCTGCTTCTGCTCAAAAGTAACTGCCTTGGCCGAAACTCCGTTATAAACGATCTTGATCTTGTCGGGATCCGCATCGGGAACCAGAAAAAGATACTCATCCTTGACCTGATCACCGACTGCAAAAACATAATCGAAATGTTTCGCGCATTTAACAAGAGCCGTACGTGAATGATTTTCATGGCTGCCGAAAACCTGTTCGAGACTCTTCTGGCCCCTGGCCTTGCTCAGTATATTATAGAAACTGATATCATGACCGTTATGACCTTCGACTATCGAACGGGCCGTCGTAACCTCATGAGCTATAAAGACCGTTCTTTCTTCTCTCTTGGCCAACAGAACAGAAAGAACCGAAGGAACACCCATATACTCGTGAGAAAAATGAACGTACTCGGCATCGGAACCATACAAAGCATCGAGTATCTCAAGATACGGTGCACCTATCCGCAAATACTGATTGTAGTCCCAGTCATCGTCGTAGAGATGGCTTTTTATATCGAATTCTTTCCAAAGCAGATACTTGAATTGCTCGGACTGTTCCTGATTCATCCGCGTTATACCGACATTGATAACATCAACTACGCAATATCGGGTTGCATCGAACTCGCTGACAAGTTTACGCTGGCCATAAATAATATCGACATTATATTTTCGGATTATCTCTTCGAACTTCTCTCTATAATCACCCGCGTTGAAGCCATCGTGACTTGAATACAGAACCTCACCGCCTTTTTCAAGATCGACAAGAACCTCAGTTACCTCACCGAAAACGGGCCCGTAAAAAACCGTCTTTTCATACCCGCCTTCGTATTTACTCGAATTACAAACACCGCTTAGAACTGCACCGATGCCACCTATTTTCTTTACCGACTCATGTGTAACATGTACCGCGATACTCATACGACGACTACCTCATTAACTTTTACAAACAAATATAGATCCTTAAGTTACTTTGAGTCTTGTCTCTTACTTACAACTTAACTCTTACCACTTACTACTTTTATGTTTCTTCGACTATAAGTCCTTATGACTTTTGACTTTGTACGGCCGAATATCTAACTGGTTCGAATATTGCCCCGCATTTTCGGACCTTTTGATCTAATTTGACTCGACAACTTGCTTGACACACTCAAGACCTGAACCTATTATCAGCCTTTTTCACAAAAACTATGGGCATAATGAGCCAAGGAACGCAATAAATGACGACAAAACCCAATCTTCCAATGAAAGAATCCCTCCAGTGCCCAGCAACCAAGCGAAGTTACAACATCCAATTGTTCACCCAGCTCGCACCCAGATATAACTTCATCACCAAAGTCCTTTCATTATGGGCCGATATCGCATGGAAAGACGGTCTCGTCCGGGCCCTGCCCGACTGCGAAAAACCAAACTGCCTCGACATAGCTTGCGGGACAGGCGACCTGACCTTTAGACTCGCCAAAAAATACCCAAAAGGAAAAATCCTCGCCATCGACCTGGCAGAACTAATGCTTGAAATGGCTCAATCATTAAACAAATACGAAAATATCAAATTCGAGCTAAAGGATATGTGCAACACGGAACTTCCGGACAACGCCTTCGATATCGTCACCGGCGGATATGCCCTTCGAAACGCACCTGACTTGGAAAGCACCCTCGTTGAAATACATCGAATAATGAAACCCGGCGCCACCGCAGCCTTTCTCGATTTCTCAAAATCTCCCAACCGCTTACTCCAGACGATCGAACACATTTTCCTAAAAACCTGGGGCGGTTTCTGGAGCCTGGTCTTTCACCGAAAAGCCGAACTATACACATACATCGCCGAAAGCCTGAAACTCTTCCCAGACCGAAAACAGTTTAGGCTGCTATTGGAAAAAAACGGCTTCACCGAAATCCAAACAAAAAAACACTACCTCGGAATCCTCGAAACAACAATCTGCAAAAAAGCCTGACCGCTATTTATCCCCGTCCGCTCACAAGACTCAACAACTAATACTGGTCTGCCTTTTCGTTTACTCATTTGACCAATCTCCTTACTAGCTACTATCCGCCACTAAGATTGTCTAAGATTGTTCTCGCTCCTAATCTACAACAAAACAAGACCAACTATTTCGATCAAAGTCAAGCTCACTGACATGAGCACACTACACGAAAGCACCGCTTAACGCTCTCAATGCAACAAGACAAGTCAAAAAAGATGCTGATAAAGTAAACACCAGAAGCGTTAGAACTATCTTGATGTATATACTCTTCAGAGGCCACACTTTCATGACTACGATCCATCCAATGTTAACACCGATTACTATCAAAAAGACCAGCCAAGTTGGAATTTTTTCAAAAACGAAAACTTCTACTGGATCTAGCAACAACTTAAAAGCAATCCAATAAACTACGGGTATCAACACCGCTAACCCGACAGCTTTCAGGGAAACCAACAGGATTTTTCGTCTCTTTTGCTGCATTGGTAATTAACACTAATTAATTTCTTATCATAATTCGGCATATAAGCTATCTCGGTGCCTAGGCTCACCACATGTCACTAAGTGAAATCAGTAATATCCAACAAGTTATGACAGAAGCCGACAAAGTAAGCACCAGGACTGTTAAGACTATTTTGACTTTCGTACATTTGAGAGGACATAATTTCATTAGTATCACCCACATAATATCGAAGCCTACAATAACAAGTAAACCCAGTTGGGGGGAAAACCAGAGAGGCGTATAAAGGTTCATTGGTTGGAACAATAGCAACGTCGTACGCCAATAAACTATAGGGATCAATATAACCAAACAGACAATGCCCAACCGGCTCAATGGATTTTTTCGTTTCTTGTCCTGCATTATTTGGTTTCCTTAATTAGAATTCCTTTACGTCTCTGTGATCAAAAATTAAATGTTCTCCAAGCGTAAAAGTCCATAATTTTCCAATCACCAAGCTCATCTCTGACAAAGATTACCGGATAGCCATACATTTGTCCATCTTCTTCGAGTCGAAGAACGTCATAGACCATCTCGTCCGAGCCCGAGGATACCAAGTATACCCCGCCATGTCTGTAACCATTTTAAGCTTTGTTGACTTGTTGCTAATTAGCCCAGACTGCTCGCAAGGTTCAGCACTAACTGCTCAATCGCAACACGGGCGGTTGTTCTGCCGGTCTTTATCGCGTAATCGATATCGGCCAAACGCCCTAAAATCTCTCCGATCCTCTCCAGTGACAGCCGTCGAACCTGGGCAAAAAAACCATCGACATTGCCCCATATCCGCAACTGCTTTGCGATCTGGCTGGTATGTACCCGCTTGTCCATGAGAACCCTGGCGTTAAACATCCGTCGCAGATGAAACGCGAACGCACCGACAACTGTATATTCAGCCGACTTGTCCTCAGAAAACATCTTACGAAGCCTTTCAACAGCACCGACGCAATTACCGGCGATAACAGCATCGATAACCGCAAAGGCATTAAAAAATCGATTATGCCCGACAAGAGCCTCAACGTGCTCAGCGGTTATCGACTTTTCCGAATCGGCATAAAGTGCCAACTTGTCAATCTCAGAGTACAACCGCCCCAACTCATCGCCACCCAATTCGACCAAAAGCTCCGCCGCGTCCCTGTTCAATCTCTTCGAGTGAGCATCGCCTGCATATTGAACCAGACGCTGTGACAGTTGCCCGCCCCTCGGTACAACTACATTGATTAGCTTGCCGGTAGAGGACAGCTTTTTTGCCAGTTTCGTTCGCGCGTCCCAGGTACCCACCGTCATAACCAGTGTCCCCGTCGATGATGGATTATCGAAATACTTCTCAAGCAGTTCCCGGTTAGCGGAGATAAACTTCTCGGCGCGACGTATCAGCACCACACGCATCTCGGCAAGAAATGGAAGCGTCCTCAATTCATCAAGCACATCGGAAACAGAAACCTCATTCGGATCCGCGTTAAAAAAACCCGTCGTCCGCTCTTCGGCGCCAAGCAATCCATCCAGCAGCTTATCGCACTCGAAGTTTACCAGCGACTCATCTTTACCGGCAACAACATAAATCAATTCGCGTTTCTGCTTCTTATCTGCCGCCATCTTAATCCACCGGCTCGCTCACTTGTTGCCCCTCGTTCTGTTCGCCGGCCAAATCGGCATCGAGCTTCTCAACGGCAACCAATTTATCATCACCACCGATCCGAATAAGCCGAACACCCTGTGTATTTCGCCCGATTGCCCGAACCTGTTCGAGACCGGTACGAATAATTATCCCCTTGGCCGTTATCATTATCAATTCATCGTCATCCTGGACCGCCTTAATCGCGACAACTTTACCGTTGCGCTCGGTAGTCTTGATATTTATCAGACCGATCCCCGCCCTGCTTTGAGTTCGGTAATCCGAAAGGCTCGTACGCTTGCCGTAACCATTCTCGCAAACCGTCAAAAGCGATGCGTCCTCCTGGGCTACGACCATATCGACAACCTCGTCACGCGCACGCAGCTTAATACCCTTAACACCCCGTGACACACGACCTATCGAACGAACCTTCTGCTCGTCGAATCGTATCGCCATCCCTTCCCGGGTACCCAGGATTATATGGTTACTGCCATTGGTTAGCGCAACACCGATCACGTCATCATTCGGCTCTAATTTGATCGCCGTAACACCGACCTTTCTCGGATTACTGTATGCGCTTAGTTTCGTCTTCTTAACAAGCCCGTTCTTGGTCGCCATCACAAGCTGGCGCTCCGGACCGTCATCCCCGTTGAAACTGCGAACATTAATTATCGACGTAATCTTTTGATGACCAAGGTTCAAAAGGTTCGCTATATTCCTGCCCTTGCTCTGGCGTGACATACTCGGAACATCATAAACCTTAAGCCAGTAACAACGACCGCGATTCGTAAATATCAAAAGATAATCATGCGTCGATGCGGTAAACAAATGCTCGATAAAATCACCCTCTTTGGTATCCTGACCGATCACACCTCTGCCGCCGCGACCCTGCTTGCGATAAGTATCGATCGGCATACGCTTGACATAACCGCTATGGCTTACCGTGACAATCACTTCCTCCTCGGCGATCAAGTCTTCGATATCAAGTTGCTCGATCGCATCGGCAATGACCGTACGTCGCTTGTCGCCGTATTTTTCCTTAATCTCGTAGATGTCCTCGCGAATAATATCCAGCAATACACGCTCGTTACCCAATATCGCCTCGTAACCTTCGATCTGCTCGACCAGCGAAGAATATTCCTTCGCAAGTTTCTTCATCTCCAGTCCGGTTAAACGCTGAAGCTGCATCGTTAATATCGCGTCGGCCTGTGGACCGGTTAGAAACTGGTCCGTTCCGCTCTTTTCGTCCACAAACGATTCAGGCAAAAGCTCACGAAGCGTCGCGGATTCGGCCAATCGAAGCGGCTTCTTCATCAATGCCAGCTTCGCCGTCGGGGCATCCGGAGATTGCTTTATCAAATCGATAATCTCATCGATATCACTAATTGCCAGGATCAAACCTTCGAGTATATGCGCCCGGTTCCGGCACCGCTTCATAAGAAAACGACTACGACGGCGAATCACTTCCTTGCGATGCTCGATAAAGTACTCCAGCATCTGCTTAATGCTAAGTGTCTCGGGCCGGCTATTCACCAATGCAATATTCGCTATCGCAAAAGTAGTCTGAAGAGACGTATAACGAAACAGCTTATTAAGCACAACGTCCTCGTCCGCGTCCTTTTTAATATCAACCGCGATCCGCAAACCATTACGGTCCGACTCATCCCGAACGTCCGAAATTTCAGGAATAATACCATTACGAACGCAATCGGCTATCTTAGAGACGATCGTCGTCTTGACAACCATGTAAGGAATCTCGGTCACAACTATCCGCACGCGACCGCGTTTGGTCGTTTCGATCTCGGTCTTACCGCGAACCTTAAGGTGCCCACGTCCCGTACTGTAAGCTTCCACGATACCCTTCCTACCGCAGATAATTCCTCCGGTCGGAAAATCCGGACCCGGAAGGACATCCAAAATATCCATGAAACCACAGTTAGGATCATTAACCACCAACAAAAGGGCATCGCAAATCTCACCTACATTATGCGGCGCCAAATTCGTCGCCATACCAACCGCGATACCGGTCGAGCCGTTGACCAAAAGATTCGGGAACTTCGACGGAAGCACTGTAGGCTCTGTCCGAGTCTCATCGTAATTAGCTATAAGATCAACAGTGTCATAGTTGATGTCTTCCATAATCTCCATCGCAGGAGGACCGAAACGAGCCTCCGTATATCGCATCGCAGCCGGCGGATCACCGTCGATA
>SDBT01000977.1_pt1 | contig 48385 bp, 38 predicted proteins | sample 2277101 | NCBI WGS metagenome assembly SDBT01 (sample SAMN10404973, study PRJNA504765) | marine sediment metagenome | isolation source: marine sediment core GS10_PC15, 103 cmbsf | place: Arctic Ocean: Southern Knipovich Ridge | collected 2010 | reverse complement strand
ATCACAGTTATGCCGAGCCTTATTAAGGTTTCTACCATAGGGATACCTGCTCCAAACATACTCAAGGCAAGGGCATGGACTACGGTTTCCCCGGGCATTATACCGCACATCCAAAATCCCCTGCTCATCCCCTTAGCCATTATCCGCAAATCGTCTTCGGTAAAGAAATAAGGGGTGGGAACCCCGGTAGTCCCGGAGGTGGCGCACATGAGGGTATAATCTTTCTTGGAGATCCCGGCAAGATAAGCTAAGGTATCAGGCAGGGAGCCCTTCCAGATTTTGCCCAGCATCTCGGCCATAGCGCTCCTGGGCTCGCTCACGCATGGGAATGCCTTCCGAAAGTCTTCTACGGTCTTAATCAAGGAGATGTCTTTTATACCATTGTCCTGGCAATACCCCCGGAAGAACTCGTTGCCATTGAAAGAAGAGTTCAGTCGGGACATAAGGTTTTTGTGTTGAATCTCCTTCATTTCCTCGGTGCCCTGGAGCTTGAACATCTTTTCATCAAAATAATCATCGAAAGCCATTTTTTACTCCTTTCCTTGAAAGGAAAAATCTTCCTAACCCTTAGGGGAGAATTTACAGGCCCTCTCCCTCTGCCAGTTAAAAATACTATGAGAAAATACCCCTGTCAACTGAAAAAATAGGCATTTATAAGTACATTTCTGAGGCATGCTTGCTCTGTTAGAAACCCGCCTTGTAGGGGTGGACACAGAGGTCGGCCCCTACATTGCTCACAAAATTAAAAAAGATGCATGATAGTAAGTATGTAGGGGTTCGATTTATCGAACCCGCAGGAAAATTACCTAAAATGAAAGAGATTTTCAAGATTTTTATGAAAACGGGTCGGATAAATCCGACCCCTACGAAGATATACCTATAAATAATATGCATTGTAGTGGTTAGATTCCTTCGACCCCGATGTCCATCGGGGCTCAGGACAGGCCTCAGCCGAGCAAAAGCCCCGGCTATCCAATATAGGGAACTTGAAGTTGTTTAAGGAAGATCCAAAGTCCTTGACAGTTTTTGGCCAGCGGATTATATTTGATCTGAGGGTTATCCCTATTCTTTTCTATCATTCAGCCTCAGGGGTGAGGCTAAATTAAACCCAAATAATGCGTTAATGTGGGGGTTCAAAGGCGGGTCGGATAAATCCGACCCCTACGAAGATTTATCCATCAATAATAAGTGATTGTAGGGGTTCGATTTATCGAACCCGCAGGAAAATTACCTAAAGTGAAAGAGATTTTCAAGATTTTTATGAAAGCGGGTCGGATAAATCCGACCCCTACGAAAATTCATCTACCAATAATGCGTGATTGTAGGGGTTCGATTTATCGAACCCGCAGGAAAATTACCTAAAGTGAAAGAGATTTTCAAGATTTTTATGAAAGCGGGTCGGATAAATCCGACCCCTACGAAGATTCGTCGACCAATAATAAATGATTGTAGGGGTTCGATTTTCAGCCTTCGCAGTCCGCCTCAGGCGGGCGAAGTAGGCCATCGAACCCGATCCGCCTGTTTTAATGGAGAAGGGGAGGCATTTTGAGGCTAAAACCATACATTTATACCGTAGTGGTTCTTTTACTGGCCGTTTTTTTACTAAAAGGGGCCCGGGGAGAATTGCCTGCTCTCACAAATGACGAGGTCTACCTGTTGGAACTGGTTAACGCTGCCCGCCTCGACCCTGATAGTGTTGAGGATCCAGCGTGTACTCCAGCTCAAGCTCCCCCCTTGATCTGGGATGATGTCCTGGTTGAAGCTGCCCAATTTCACTCACAGGAGATGGTGGATAATGATTATTTTTCCCACGATTCGACATACGCAAATGGAGTTACTTATGAAAACGCCCAGGAAAGAATCGAGAGATTTGGTTATACGGGTTACTTCAGCCTTGGAGAAAATATCGGATGGACTACCGGGGATGTCCTCTCGATGTTCGAGATTTTTTTGTCAACTACTGTCCACTGTAATAACATCTTTGAGCTGGATTGCAATGAGGCCGGGTTCGGTATCAGAGGCCCCTCTACTTATGTAAGATACACCCAGGACTTTGGCGCAATTGATTACAGCGATACCGGCGAAGGGGTAATTGCCGGGGTAATCTACAATGATCTGAATAGTAATGGCTCTTATGATGCCGGGGAAGGATTGGAGGGCGTGTTAGTTACTACTGATAGCGGTGAATATTCGACTCTTACCCAACCCGGAGGGAGCTACCTCCTTAAATTTGTGGATGGCGCAACTTATACCGTGACCGCGGCAGCTCCGGGCTATGAAACGAACCAGGCTACCGGAGTAGGGGTTACGGAGAATGAAGCTGCAGTTGTGGTTCTTGCCCTGGTGCCTGAAGTTCAGGGCAGGTGCTATAATGGCCCGGTAGAGCTGTCAGTAGATACGACCGATAGCAGCGGGATTGCTTCGGTGTTGATAACTGTTGAAGGTTATACTTCCAAGGTAGCAGAGAATACTTCTGGCGACACCTGGACGGCGACTTTTACAGATGTGCCGGAGGGGCCAGGAACCTGGTGGGCAACTGCTACTGACGGATGCGGGAGCGGTAACAGCGGACCCAGTGAATATATAAGCTTTACGGTGGACCGGACTCCCCCGCAAGTTAGCATTACCTCCCCCACGGATGGCTCTACCGTGAGTAGTTCAACCGTAGTTGTGACAGGAACGGTCAGCGATCCCGGCTCAGGAATATTCTGGGTCTGCGTAAGCCTTGATCAGGAGGAATGTCTCTTAGCGGATCTTCAGGGAGGGATCTGGGATTACACCTTCCTGGGTGTGTCGGTGGGGCCTCACACCTTGGTGGCCACTACTAAGGATGAATGCAAAAATATTATGGATTCTGCTCCCGTTGGTATTACCGTATCGTGGTAGTGCCAGAGTGGAAGATATTGGTTATATTAGCTACTAGTGCTCTGTGACATTAATTCTTGCTCGTTCAAGACTTCCCCCTCACCTCATTCCTCTCCCCCCAGGGGAGAGGAAGTAGTAAACAGTAAAAAGTTCCCTCTCCCCAACGGGGAGAGGGTTAGGGTGAGGGGGAATTGGGCAAAAACTAATGTTACTGAGCACTAGGGTATAGCTTTTCTCGCTCGTCGAAAGGAGCATGCTTACCTCTGTGAATGAATTAGAGCCTGCCTTTCATCCCCGCTCCGTCGCGGTGGTAGGAGCCTCGGAGCTCCCTTTCTCGGCGGGACACTTTTATCTGCGTCATCTCTTAGATTATGGCTACCGCGGGCAAATCTACCCCATAAACCCCAACCAACGAGAGGTCTTAGGCCTTAAGACCTATCCCAGTCTTAAAGATGTTCCTGACTCGGTTGACTATATAATCTGCTGCATTCCTGCTTCCAAGGTGCTCGATCTTCTAACGCAGTGCCCGGAGAAAGGGGTTAAAGTTGTCCACCTCTTCACCGGTCGCCTGAGTGAAACAGGATGCGTGGATGCCGCTGAGCTGGAGAAGGATATACTACAAGAAGCGAAAAAACTTGGTATTCACCTCATTGGCCCTAACTGTATGGGTATCTACTATCCCAAAGAAGGGCTCTCTTTTGGCTACGACTTCCCCACCGAACCGGGCTCCGTGGGTGCCTTTTTTCAAAGTGGGGGAGCTGCTACCGAGTTTGTTCGTTATGCCTCCCTGCGAGGTATCCGCTTCAGTAGGGTTATCAGCTACGGGAATGCCCTTGACCTCGACGAAACTGACTTTCTCCAATACCTGTTTAAAGACTCGGAGACTAAGGTGATCGCCAGTTACATTGAAGGGGTAAAAGACGGAAGGAGGTTTCTTTCCGCCCTGCGGGAAGCAGTTTCCTCGAAGCCGGTCATCGTTCTTAAGGCCGGGAGGGGTAGCGCGGGAACCAAAGCAGTAGCTTCCCATACGGCTTCCCTGGGTGGTTCCAGGAAAACCTGGGAGACTGCTATAAGACAGGCGGGTGCTATCCAGGTGCGAACCCTGGAAGAAATGGTGGATTTGATTGTTTCTTTTTGCTTCCTGCCACCGATCATGGGGACAAGGGTTGGCATTGTGGGGGGAGGAGGTGGTAAAAGTGTGCTTTCTGCCGATGAATGGGAGGAAGCAGGCTTTGATGTAGCTCCCTTATCGCCAGAGATCCGGGAAGAGATAAGAAGAAGGGTGCCGGAGATGTGGTGGGACTGGATAGGGAATCCGGTAGATGTATCAATCATGCCCGACAGCGCCTGGATCACCGGTCTTACTGGAGATATATTGAGAATGATGGCCAGCGGCTCTTACTTCGACCTTCTTGTTGTCAATCTAACGGTAGATGCTCCCTTTGGGCAGGCGGAATTGACTGCCTTGATCAGCAAAGAGGTGGAAGATGTCATCGAGCTAAAAAAGACGGGGGAGAAGCCCCTGGCCGTAGTTTTGAATACCGGCAGTCTGGGTATTAAGGATTTTGAGGACTGGCGCTGGAAATTTCTTGCCGAACAGAACTTCCGTCTTATCTCTGCTCAAATTCCGGTCTATCCTACCACCAGTCAGGCAGCCAGGGCTATCCATCACCTGGTAGAATTATCGAAAGAGAAAGACTGAACAGAAAGCTGGATCTCGTTAGATTTTCAAGGAAACTTCCGGTGGGGTTTTTGGTTTTGCAGAGATAAAAGGAAAAGGCTCCTCTTCAGAGTCCTAACTTCCCGGCAATAATCTCTCGATTAAAATCACCATCCCCCAGACTCACTTCGTCTGCCTTGGCCCTTCGGTAATAAAGCTGGGGATCTCCCTCCATCATAAAGCCAAATCCACCATGGATCTGTATTCCTTCCGCAGTAATTTTCCGGTAGATCTCACTGATGAAGGCCTTAGCCATGGCTGCTTCTTTGCCGGCGGGAATGCCCTGGCTAATCATCCAGGCGGCTTCGTATGTCAGAAACCTGGCACCATCCAGCTCCGTAGCCATATCTGCTAACCTGAAGGCTATCTCCTGAAATGCCCCGATTACTTTACCAAATTGTACCCTCTCCTTTGAATACTGGAGGGTCATATCAAAGACTGCCTGGGCCCCACCCACCATCCTGGCGGCCAAAGCCACCTTTGCCTGTTCTAAGACTTTGGCTACCGCAGGCCATCCTTTGTTTAATTTACCCAGGATATTTTTCTTGGGCACTTTTACATTTTTCAGGATAACCTCGCAGGTTTTCTCACCACTGATAGTCTTCAGGGGAGTGATGGTAACCCCGGCGCTCTTGGCATCAACCAAAAACAGGGTGATACCCGCTTCCTTATTCTTACCCTTCTTGGTTACTGCTGCACAGATGAAGTAGTCAGCCGCATTAGCATACTCTACAAAGAGCTTGGTGCCGTTTAATATATAATCACTGCCCTTTAGTTGAGCAGTAGTATTAATCGAAGCCGCCGTATAATTACCATCAGGTTCAATCAAAGCCAGAGAGAGGATTATCTCCCCGGTGGCTGTCCGGGAGAGCAGTTTCTTCTTCTGCTCCTCACTGCCATTTTCCAGGATCAACTGACCGCAAAGGATTGCCGTGGTAAAGTAAGGGGATGGCAGTAAGCCCCTGCCCATCTCCTCACATAAGATGCATAGTGCCAGGAAATCTCCTCCGGTACCGCCATATTCCTCAGGAAAGCCTAAGCCCATCCACCCAAGCTCTGCCATCTTCCGCCACATCTCGGGAGAATATCCTAACTCACTTTCCTCAAGCTCCCTCACTAAAGTCGTAGGGCATTCCTTCGTCACAAAGTCATGAAACGACTTCTTAAATAATTTCTGTTCTTCAGTAAATTGAAACTCCATCTCGATTACTCCTTTCTAATAGCCTTAGAAAAGCTTGTCTTTCAGGCTATTATCTACATCATGTAGGCGGGCATCAGCCCCAATCCCCGGAAGGAAATAATTAGTCTCATGATCTCCGAAGTGCCGGCAGCAATGGTAACAAAACGTGATGATCTATATGCTGACTCCATCTTTCCCTCCAGCGGTGCCCATTTGGAATTCCCCTTAAGAAGCCCGGAGAGACCCGTGATCTCCATCCCGGTGTTGGCTACCCGTTGGATCAATTCCGTGCCATACAGCTTTGACATAGATGCCTCACTGTCAGGGACAAGTCCCTTAGACTGCAGAGAAACTACCCTCCAGGCAAGAAGATGGGCTACCTCGATCTCAGTTGCTAATCGAGCCAGCTTCTGCCGGATGACTGGATCCTTACCCAGACCCTTTTCCCTGACATAATTAAGGATATCTTCAAAGCCCCGCTGAGCCCCGGCGACGAAGCCAAGGCCGGATCTCTCAACTGCCAGGGCCTTGTTCAGCAAGCGCCAGCCCTTATTCTTTTCACCCACCATGTTGTTCTGAGGAACTCTCACATCCTCAAAGGCGATCTCATTAACCCTTCCCTCTCCCATAGTCAACATGGGATTAATACTGATACCCGGAGCGTCCATGGGCACAATAAACAGGGATATCCCCTTATGCTTGGGAACATCGGGGTCCGTCCGGGCAGCTATGAACCCATAATGGGATATATGACCCAGGCTGGTGAAGATCTTGGTTCCGTTGATAACATAGTCCCCTTCATCCTCAACCGCTCGGGTCTGCATTGAGGCCAGGTCGGAGCCGGCATTTGCCTCACTGTAGAGCAGACAAAAAAGGATCTCCCCCGCTGCCATTCTGGGCACATATTCCTTTTTTTGCTCCTCGCTGCCAAAATGGATAAGGGCGTTCCCCAGGATACTGGTAAGGGCATATCCCATCATGGGGATTCGATAGTAGGCGGTTGCTTCGCTAAAGATGGCGGTTTCGTCAAATGAAAGACCGTGACCACCGTATTCCTTGGGCCATTGCATACCCAGCCAGCCCTTCTCTACCATCTTTTTATATAGTTCCCAGGAATGGGCATTGTATAAATCCCCTTTTTCCTCGAGTTCTTTGAGGATCTCTTGAGTTCTCGGTTCCTCACAAAACTCCCTTAGCTCTTTTCTGAGCTTTTCCTGCGCTTCGGTAAATTTGAACTCCATCTTGAGCCCCCTCCTTTTTATAAGAACACCAAAATAACAAAAAATTGATTTTTGGTAAATTACGGACGATAGTTTCCCACATAGTTTTTCTGCTGTCAACCGGTTTTTTGAACAGGACTGGAACAGGACTTTGAACAGGACTGGAGCAGGATTTCCCCGTTTTTTTAGGTAAAGAGCGGATAGGGCGGCTTTCCAGCAGGAATGTAGGGGCCGACGTCCTGAGGAATCCTGAGAATAGAAGCGTCACGAAGGATGTCTCGAAGGATCGGCCCGACCTGCCCTGCCTGTCCTGAGTTTATCGAAGGGAGCCTGTCAAAGGAATAAGGGTGGACACAGAGGTCCACCCCTACAAGGCGGACTAAATACCGGGGCTTGAAAGCCGCGGCTATCCAATGTAGGGGCAATTCATGAAATGCCCCTACTTGAAGGATTTTTGAGGAAATTCCGGAAAAAACAGGCGAAAGTGTCCCCAAAAAAATTTCCATGGTTTTTTGAAAACATGGTTTTTCGAAAACACACTTGCGATTTAAATAGGAAATTGATAGAATGAAAAAGAGTAAAATAATATTGACATATCCGATTATTTTATCGAAAATGAATGATAGGAGGCGGTGTAGCTCAGTTGGTTAGAGCATACGGCTCATATCCGTAGTGTCCGGGGTTCGAGTCCCCGCTCCGCCACCAATGCTTATTAAGAAAGGCCCGGTATTTTAACCGGGTTTTTCTTTAGATAGCGATTGAAGATAGCGATTGACAATTTTGCCTGAAGAGAGTATGTTTTAATTAAGCTCATTATCCAATTGCGGGATTTCTCCCCCTTTCGACTCTGACCAGCAGAATCTCCCAATTCTTACAAATTCCTGATCACAGAAAGAAAAAGCCGGTGCTGATTAAAGAGGTTAAGAAAACTATTGAAAAGTATGGGATGCTTATCCAAGGCGATAAGGTCCTGGTTGCTGTCTCCGGAGGGCCAGATTCGGTCGCCTTACTCTACCTTCTCAGTGATCTAAGCTCTGAGCTCGCGCTCTCTCTGGTGGTAGCACATCTAAACCACGGCCTGCGCGGAGAGGAATCCCTGAAGGAAGCGAATTTTGTTAAAGAGCTATCCGGTAAGCTTGATCTGCCGATTGAGCTCAGCTCAATTGATCTCCCTGCCCTGAAGAGGAGTTGGAGGCTCAATGTTCAGGAAGCGGCCAGGAGGGCTCGCTATCAGTTTTTTGAAGAGGCGGCCAGAAAATGGGATACTCAGCGGATTGCCATCGGCCACAATGCCGATGATCAGGCAGAAACGGTCCTGATGAGAATGCTCCGGGGAGCAGGAACAAAAGGCCTGGGAGGTATCCCCCCGGTTCGAGGAAAATATATCCGTCCTTTGATTGAAATTCCCCGGGATCGGATCTTAAAATTTCTTGAAGAAAAGAAAGTTCCCTTTATTTTGGACAGCTCTAACCTAAAGACCAGCTATCTGCGCAATAAGATTCGCCTAAAGCTTCTGCCCGAGTTGGAGAGGGAATATAACCCCGAGATCCGGAAGAATCTCCTGCGGATTGCCAGGATCCTCCAGGAAGAAGAAGTTACCCTGGAATCAGCTGTTAATGAAGCCTGGAAGACTGTCTGCAAGTCCCAGTTGGGGGATCAGGTAACTTTTGACCTTCCCTCCTTCATTAATCAACCGCTCTCCTTACAATATCGGCTACTGAGAAGGGCTATCGAGGTTGTCTCCGGGACTCTGTGGGGGATTGACTTCGACCATATCGAGTCGCTGATCAAATTAGCCGGGGGTAAATCTCCTAATAAGGCTATTAATCTGCCTCGCGGGCTTCTGGCGGAGAGAAGCTATCGGGAACTCATTATTAGAAAAGGCACCCTTCAGAAGGCAATGGATTTTCAGTATACTTTAAAGGTGCCGGGGACAACCAGGTTGAAAGAGATCAGCCAGGAGCTTCAAACCCGGATCATCACGGACCGCAAGGAGGTAAGTTTCTCTAAGGACGAAAACCGAGCTTATTTCGATTACCAGCGATTGGAGCTACCTTTGCTGGTTAGGAATTTTAGAGAGGGAGACTGCTTTCAACCCCTGGGTATGGAGGGAATGAAGAAGATTAAAGATTACTTTATTGATAAAAAGCTTCCCCGCCGGATGCGAAATCGGATTCCCCTTCTGGTTTCAAATAATAAAATCATTTGGGTTGTCGGCTTCCGGATAGACCACCGAGTTCGAATAGGTGAGGGAACCGTGAAGGTGCTTGAAGTAGAGGTTTCTCCTGCCCACTAATTATGAGGAATTTCCTGAGTTTTTTCTCTCCAATTCATCCTTCCTTGTCCTGAGCTTGCCGAAGGAGTAGTACTACGGAGAATGGAGGAGAGAAGATAACCTTTCAGATACTTCTCAACTGCCTGTTGGATATTGAAGCCTGTACCATCAAGGTCCCCTCCATTGAGAAGATATCGAGCCCGATTTAGTTCCTTGTTACCTACTCTGAACCAATCCTGGGGATAACTGGATTCCTCATGCCGCATAGAGTATCTCTCCCTTTTGGAGAATTTCCTTTATAAATTGATCTCCTACCTTAAGCCTTTCATTGATCTCATTCGGGGTCAGAACAATAGGTTCAAATGGAATAATCCGCTTGGGGTCAGAAACTATGCGGGAAACAGCAAATCTTCTATCGATAGGTCGTTCTTGAGTGTCCTTGATGATTAAAAGGTCAATGTCGCTATCTCTATCATGTGTGCCGTAAGCGTAAGAACCAAAGAGGATGATTTTGTCCGGATGGTATTCCCTCTCAATTTTGTCTGCTATCTTAAGGATTACTTTTCTGACTTCCTTGTCAGTAGTCATGCTCTTATCTCCAAAAGCCTGCTGGTGTCACTGCCAAAAATATCCACCTCATGTGTGCACTGTGGATAGATTTTAAACTTGACTATTCCCGATAGCTTGCTACAGGGTTTCCTCTTCTTCCCCTCTCCCACTCCTTCGAGACGCTTCGCTCCTCAGGACAGGCAGGGGAGAGGGGAAGAGCCTGTCCTGAGCCTGTCGAAAGATAAGGGCTTATCTTTCCATAAAGAATTAACCAGAGTTACTCAGGTAGTTCGCGAATTGAAAGGAGATGCCCTATAAATAATATAGCACAGGAAAGACAGTTTGAAAGAGAAACATTGACACAGGATGGACACAGGAGCTAAATCCTTGCAATTTAAATAGGAAATTGATAGAATTTGCATAAAGCTAATCAAAAGTCATTCAAATCTTCCGTGGTTTAGGCATAGAAAGGAGGTTAAAGATTATGAGTAAGTTTATGACCATGTTAATGCTAATAGGCATCTTGTTAGGCATAAGCTCAGGTGCCTTTGCGGAGGAGGTGCCTTTTACTCTTGAGGACAGAGATAGGCTCATAAGGATGGAGACTACTATCAAAGAATTCAAGGAGGCGGTAGACAGGCGGTTTGAGTCTATGGACAAGCGGTTTGAGTCTATAGACAAGCGGTTTGAGTCTATAGACAAGCGGTTTGGCCAGTTGATAAATATTTTTATAGGGATTATTGCCGCCTTTGCCGGGATTGTTGCGGTAACTATTGGGTTTGCTATCTGGGACCGGAGGACAGCCCTTCGTCCAGCTATTGAAAGAACTGATGAGCTTCGGGTGCGAGAGGAGAAGTTGGAGAGGGCGGTAAAAGAATATGCCCGAGGAGAGCCCAAACTGCAGGAGATTCTTAAATCCCTGGGGCTATGGTAACCAATTAATCAAGGGGAAGAATTGGGGGAGGCAATTACTTTCCATTTCAGTGTATGATATTTCTTGACTGAGCCGTGTTCTGAGGAGGCTGGTCGATCCCTTCGAGACGCTTCGATTCTCAGGGAATCGGCCAACGGTTCAGTCTGCACAGCTGCTACGGCGAATTAGACTCTCGAAGGGCCTGTCGAAGGAAAAGCATTTCAGGAAAAGGAGAAGAGAAAATGATTATTGGAGAAACACTAAAAAAGGCGACACAGATGTGGGGAGAGAAGGCAGCAGTGATCTGCGGGGAGAGAAGATTGAGTTTCTCTGAGCTATATGAAAGGATGAACAGGCTTTCCAATGGAATGAAAGATCTGGGAATAAAACAGGGCGACAGAGTAGCATTGATTTTTCCCAACTCAATCCAATTTGTCGAGAGTTACCTGGCAACCCTAAATCTGGGGGGGATTGCAATGCCCATTGATATTCGCACCAAGGCTCAGGAACTGCGGGATATTCTCTCCGATGCCGGAACGGCGGCTTTAATAACCACTGCCCAATTTACTCAACTGGCGGAAGAGGTTGGTAAGGAGCTCAATTTCCTTAAAAATATCATCGTCTCCGGCTATGAGGGGAATAAGTTTCTATCCTATGAGGGCCTTATCGCTCGGGGTGCCTCTGAGGAGATAAATGTAGATATTAAAGGAGATGATGAGGCTGTTTACCTTTATACCTCGGGGACTACCGGAAAACCAAAGGGTGTGGTGCTGACCTTCGACCACCTTGATCTCTTCCCGGAGTCGATAGAGAATGCGTTGAATACTACGGAGAAGGATGTGATGGGAGTTCTTCTTCCCATGTCCCATATTTCCGGTCCGATATACTGCAATATCAGCATCGTGCAGGGAATGACTATGGTGATCTTCGAGCAGCTGAGCCCTGATTCTATTCTGGGGGCCATTGAAAAACACGGAGTTACCTGGACCCACGCCGTCCCTCCTATTTTCCAGATGATCCTGAAATCGCCCAATATCCAGAAATTTGATACCAAGAGTCTCAGAATCGTAGCGATGATGGGTATGTCAGTTCCACCGGAGATGATGAGAGCATTTGGTGAAAAGTTTCCCCATACCAAGGTCATTCAGGGATATGGATTAACCGAGACCTCTCCTCTGCTTACTCTTACCTATCTGGAAGATGCTGATAGGAAAATGAGCAGTATCGGCAAGGCAGTCCCCCGCGCCGAGGTAGCGATCATGGATGAAAAAGGCGCTGAGCTTCCAGCTGGCGAAGTGGGGGAGATTGTGGCAAAGGGACCTCAGATAATGAAGGGCTACCACAAACAGCCTGAGCTCACTGCCGAGGTAATTCGGGATGGCTGGTTCCATACCGGAGATATTGGCAAGTATGACGAGGATGGTTATTTCTATCATCTGGGCAGAAAGGACGATATGATTATTACCGGAGGCCTGAATGTTTATCCGGCCGAAGTAGAGAATATCCTGGCCCAACATCCTGTGGTCGGAGAGGTGGCAGTAGTGGGAGTTCCCGATGAGAAAAGGGGGGCAGTCATCAAGGCAGCGGTTGTTCTGAAGAAGGGTATGGAGGTGGAGGAGAGGGATCTGATTAAATACTGCCGGGAGAGACTGGCTAATTATAAGGTTCCTCAGATAGTGGAGTTCCGGGATTCCCTTCCCAGGACCGGAACCGGCAAGGTGCAGAAGAGTGAGCTGATTATGGCAGGGAATAGCAGGGAGTAGCATCCGACTTCGCCAAGGCTACGTCGGACAGGGGGAATAGCCCTGATGAAGTAGTGAAAGACACACTTCACAGGGCAGGCAGGGAGTAGCCCTGTCCGCCATAGTCCCGATGTCCATCGGGACGACGGCGGAAGGGAATAGCAGGGGTTTGAATCCTATCTGTTGACATTTGAATTTTGGTATTTGGATTTTCTTATCTATTCTAACCTTTACAGAAAACCACAATGCCTTCATCTTCCGGGAAAAAGCTAATGGAGATCTATGATAAGCTATACGCCTCCTTTGGTCCTCAGCACTGGTGGCCGGGGGATGGTAGCTTTGAGGTGATAGTAGGAGCCATTCTGACCCAGAATACTTCCTGGAAGAATGTGGAAAAGGCAATCAGGAACCTGAAGGAAAAGGGTATCCTATCCCCTCAAGGGCTTAAGGGGATAGCAGAGACAGAGTTGGCCGTGCTCATTAGGCCGTCCGGGTACTTTAATCAGAAGGCAAAGAAGCTAAAAGTCTTCATGAAGTTCTTTTTCGATGATTTTGACGGCGATTTGAAAGCGATGTTTGCTGAGGAACTCTACCCACTTCGGGAAAGGCTGCTGCGCCTTAAGGGAATTGGCCCGGAAACCGCTGATAGTATCCTTCTCTATGCCCTGGAAAAGCCGATCTTTGTTGTGGATACTTATACCTATCGTTTATGTTCGCGCCATAATTTGATCGCTGAAGATTTCTCCTACGAGCAGATCCAGGAGCTATTTATGGATAATCTGCCTACCGATGTTCAGTTATTTAATGAATTCCACGCATTAATAGTTAGCCTGGGGCATAACTACTGCCGCAGAACCCCTGTGTGCGACGGCTGTCCTCTCCAGGGCTTTTGAAAAATCCTTCAGAATTTCAATATATTGGCAAAGTATCAATTATTACTTCACAACTATTCCCGCGTACCCTACTACCTGGTCATAATCTCCACTAACATCACCCGAGGTGGCATATTTCACCAGCCGGGCCTCTTTCGCTCCTAACTCCTTGCAGGCAATGAGCATTACCGTTGTGGGGATAACCCCGCACATAGAGATGTTTTCTCTCCGAACAGTCTCCAGCAAGCCCGGGGGATCGAGGGAGAGGATCTTTTCAATTGCCATCTCATCCTTCTTTTTGGCTGACTCCTGAGATTCATAATGGGTCATATCCGAGCTGGCAACGATTAATACCGGCTGGTTAAATTCTTTCCGGGCCCGGGCTAAGGCCAGGCCGATATCCTGGCAGAATTTGAGATCACGTCCTGCCAGGCAGATAGGAACCATCTGAAAATTGGGATTGAAATACTGAAGAAAAGGAAGTTGCACCTCCAGGGAATGCTCTCGGAGATGGGCCTGCTCGTCCTCCTCAAGGTATTTGGATTGGTCTTTGATGAGTTGGGACAGCCGGGTGTTTATCCCAACATCCCCGGTGGGCATCTGCCATGCTCCTTCAGACATAATGGCGGCGCGGGAGCCTAGACCGCTGTGATTGGGGCAGATGATGACTACATTATCAGGGATATTGACCACCGAGTAAACGCTTCCGGCAACCATCCCCGAATACATATAGCCGGCATGGGGAGCTACCAGGCCCAGAATATCCTCTTTCTTTTCCTCTTTGGTGGTGTAATTTTCAATTTCTTTGGTTAGTTTTTTCTTATCACCGGGATAAAATTGATTTGCTACCGCTGGTTTTCTAATCATTATTTGCCTCCTTTGTATATAAGTTTAAAATAATGGGGAGGTTAATTTCAACCCAAATAGTGCGTAAACATTCAAATTATTGGTATATTAACAACTTATCCTTCGACAGGCTCAGGAAATGCTTGCAATTGTTTGGTGTAGGGGCTTGATTGATCAATCCGCCTGAGGCGGATCGGGTTCGATGAATCGAACCCCTACAATTATGCATTATTGATGGATAAATCTTCGTAGGGGTCGGATTTATCCGACCCGCCTTTGAACCCTTTCATTAACGCATTATTATGGTTAAATAATAAGCTTAATCCCTACCAATATCAATATGACTGAGAAGTATCTTTTAAGCTTATCCGTGGCCGTTCTCTGCGAGGCTTTAACACCGAGTTGGGCAAATATTATGCTTGAAAATGAGATAAAGCCGCAGGCCAAATAGTTGACATAACCGAGGCAATATTCAGGAAGATCAGGCCGGTCCCATCCCGAAAGAATATAACCCAGGGTGCCAAAGAGAGAGATGAAAACAATCATGGAACAGGAATTTCCAATGGCCCGATGGGTAGGCAAACCCAAGAGGATCAGCATCAGGGGCACAGCAATTATTCCTCCTCCAACTCCAAAAAAGGAGGAAAATAAACCCGCGAGTCCGCCTACCAGGAAGAAAGAAGCGGTAGAAGCTTTTAAGGTTTTTCCCGGGGAGAGAAGGGGCTTAAAGTAAAATAGACGAACACCGATGATTACCTCGAGAGCTCCAAAGAGTCTTTCCAATACCTTTCCCTCGATATTGGCTGCCAGGAAGGAACCCAACAGAGCAAATACTAATCCACTGAGGGCCATCGGAAGGACCTGAGTCCAATTGACATTTCCCTTTCGGTTGTGTCCCAGAGCGGCGGAGAGTGAGGTAAATATGATGACTGCCAGGCTTGTTCCCAGACTTAGATGAACTGCGGTTTCCTTGGGAAAGCCACTGGCCGGGAAAACCCACATTAAGATAGGGACTATGACTATTCCCCCTCCGATTCCCAGAAGACCTGCCAGAAAACCAGCAATACCCCCGGTTGCAAGGAGTAGGGCGATAAAGATTGGATTGAGATAAGCCACCACTTTTGAAAATATATTACCCGGATCCGGATGTCAAGTTAACTGACAAGAAAGAAATTGCAAAATGCAAATGCCTGTCCTGCCTGCCCTGAGCGGAGCCGAAGGGAGCGAAGTCGAAGGGATTGATTCTTGCCCCGATGGACATCGGGGTGAAGGATTTGAACCACGAACCCTTCGACAAGCTCAGGACATGTTTCACGAATTACACTAAGGGTAACCCACGAATTTCACGAATTACACGAATTACACTAAGGTAACCACGAATTACACGAAGGTAACCACGAATTTCACGAATTACACGAAGAAATTTTCCTTTATGGGATTGGGATTTGGACCACGAACCCTTCGACAAGCTCAGGACATGTTTCACGAATTAGTTCTCTTTTGGTCACTTGTCCGCCGTAGTCTACTGGAGACGGTCGGAGACGGATTGGGATTTGTTAACTTTGTTAGTCTTGACTTAACGAAGGAATGGAAATACAATTAAGACAGGTATTTAGGAGAAGATATTGGATAATATGGAGAAAAGATCCTGTTCGATATGTGCCTGGCGGGAGAACTGCCAAAAGAGATTTGCTTCCTCTTCGGATATAGCACTGCGCTGTCCGGAATATGCCAGGGATGTTACCCTGAAAGAGCCACCCGGCAAATATCGCGCTCCCCCGCAGGAAAGCGAAAATCAGTAGTGTTCGGTCCAATCCTTCGATAGACTCAGGACAAGTATATGAAAGAGATCCTGAACAAGATCTTAAGAAAAGCCATTGAGTCCTGCCCGCCTGATGTGGGTCTATCTTCCTTGCCGGAGATTCCTCCGGTATTTGTTGAGGTTCCCAGGGACAGAAGGCACGGAGATTATGTAACCAGTGTGGCTATGTCCCTGGCTTCCCAGATAAGGAAGCGCCCCAGGGAGATTGCAGAGCGGATCATCGAATTTATAGAAGATCCCACGCACTACCTCGAAAAGGTCGAGGTAGCCGGCCCCGGCTTCATCAATTTTTTCCTCAGCAAGAGGTACTGGTATCATTGCCTGGGGGAGATTCATCGTACAGGTAGCTTCTACGGAAGGAGTGAGCTCGGCAAGGGAGTCAGGGTGTTGCTGGAGTTTGTCAGTGCCAACCCTACCGGCCCTCTCCACATAGGACACGGGCGGGGAGCAGCGGTAGGAGATAGCCTGGCCAATATTTTATCCGCTGCTGGTTATGGGGTCTTCCGGGAGTATTATATTAACGATACCGGAAGCCAGATAGATAAACTGGGTCTATCCGCTTACCTTCGTTACCAGGAGCTCGGGGGCAGGAAAGTGGAATTTCCCGAAGATGGGTATCCCGGTGAATATATCAAGGATATTGCCCGGGAAATCAAATCCCGGGAAGGCAGTAAATTTATAAAAACCGAGCCAAATAACAATACAATTGATTATTTTAGTTCCTTTGCCTGCCAGTATATCCTGGAGCTAATCAGGAAGGATCTAAGAGAGTTCGGGATTGAGTTTGAAAGCTGGTTCAGTGAAAAGAAGCTGTGGGAGGAGGGAAAGGCAGAGACGGTGATTAAAGAACTCAAGTCCAGAGGGCTCATCTATGAGAAGGATGGAGCTCTCTGGTTTAAATCTACGCAGTACGGGGACGAGAAGGATCGGGTTGTGGTCCGAGCAAAAAATCAGGAGGGAGAATCCCCCATTTTCGGGGGAGGAGGGGAGCCTACCTATTTTGCTTCGGATATAGCTTATCATAAGGATAAGTTTGTGCGGGGGTTTGATACCCTGATTAATATCTGGGGAGCGGATCACCATGGCTACGTGCCCCGAATAAAGGCTTCCTTGGAAGCCCAGGGTAAGGAGCCGGATAAGCTGAAGGTTCTCCTGGTTCAGATGGTGAGTCTGCTCCGGGATGGCAAGCCAATCTCCATGGCTAAAAGAACCGGTGAATTTACTGCCTTACGAGAGGTTATCGAGGAGGTGGGGAAGGACGCTGCCCGATACTTTTTTCTTATGCGTCGCTCTGATAGCCACCTGGACTTTGATCTGGAGCTGGCAAAAAAACAGGAGCGGGAGAATCCGGTTTACTATGTTCAGTACGCCCATGCTCGGATCTGCAGTATCTTGAGCAAGGCCAGGGATAGGAATATCGATGTTCCTGAGTATGATGGGCAGATAGTGGAGCGGCTAAACTTCCCGGAAGAGCTAAATTTAATTAAGGAGCTTGCTTACTTCCCGGATCTCTTAGAAGGCTGTTGTCTCTCCCTGGAGCCTCACCGGATAACCTTTTACCTCCAGGAACTGGCCGGGCAGTTTCACCGGTATTATAATTTCGGTGATGAGAAGAAGGAGTACCGGGTGCTTTCGGACGATAAGGAGTTGACCCAGGCCCGAATTTTGTTGGTAATCGCAATAAGAACAGTTTTAAGAAATGCCTTGACTCTATTGGGTGTTTCCGCTCCGGAGAGAATGTGAAGGAGTGTGATTCGGACATAAGGAAAAGGTTTAGGAGTACCCTTTTAGTGACTGTCCTAAGCCTATTGGAAGAATATTGAATGTCAAATGCCAAAGCTCAAAGTTCAAATGAAATCCAAAGTCCAAAATGCCCCAATGATTGGATAATAACCAATTACCAAATTACAATGACCAAATAATAATCAATAACCAAATCTCAATAACCAAATAATGACCAATGATTGGATAATAACCAATTACCAAATTACAATAACCAAATAATAATCAATAACCAAATCTCAATAACCAAATTACAATGACCAAATAATAACCAATGATTGGATAATAACCAATTACCAAATTACAATAATCAGATAATGACTAATAACTAAATCTCAATAGCTAAACATAGTTTTGACCTTGAAGGGGTTAGTTTGGCTATTGGTTATTTGTATTTGGAATTTATTTGATGTTTGTAATTTGGTGATTGGTGTTTAACCTTAAACAGATAATAACTCTGCACTTTGTACTGTGTGCTATGTATGACATTTGGATTTTGACATTCATTTGATATTTGGATTTAATGGATTTGGTATCTTACTTAGCTTAGCCTTCACCTGGGAAATAATTATTGTTACGTCCTAATTGCAGGACGAAGGAGGTTTTTCTGATGCGGGATCTAAGGAAAGTGAAGAATAAACATGAGTTTAGACTGGATAACCGGCAACTGGCATTGCTTTTTGCGGCAGGATTGCTAATTTTTGTCCTGCTCTTCACCTTGGGGGTAATGGTAGGAAGGGATTGGTGGGAGTGGAAGCAATCCCGGAAGCCCACATTATCTTCGGAGCGGCCCGCAATTACCCAGGTTGAAGAAGAGGGTCTATTAGAGGATGATGTCTTACCGACACTGGAGGAGGCTGTCCCGGAGGGTAAGATCAGTAAGGAATCAATTAGCTCTTCCGCTGAGATTGCCTCTTCTCCTCAGAGCCCAAAAGAGATGGAATACACCTTCTACGAGACCCTCCCGCGGAAGGAGCCGGCAAAGACAAGGTTAGAGGCACCTCCGGGCGAGAAAAAAGTGAAAGAAGAAAAGAAAAGTGTTAAGAAGCCTGCCCCGAAAGAAGAAATAACAACCACTAAACCTCCTTTACCGGGAGAAGGGAAATACACTATCCAGGTTAGCTCTTTTACCGAGAGGGAAAAGGCAACTGAATTAGTAACCAGGCTAATAAGGAAGAAATATCCTGCTTATATTACTTCTGCTAAGATCTCCCAGATAACCTGGTATCGGGTAAGAGTAGGGCGGTTTGCCAGCCGGGAGGAAGCACAAAAGTTTGCGCTTACTCTGGAGAAGAAAGAAAAGCTTGAAACCTTCGTTACCCCGAGTACAAAATGATGGATTTAATGAAAGGTTTGAAACGCACCCACTATTGTGGGGAACTGAGCCTGGAGAATGTTGGTCAGGAGGTAGTGCTGATGGGCTGGGTTCACCGGAGAAGGGATCACGGCGGGCTGATTTTTGTAGATCTCCGGGACCGGGAAGGAATTGCCCAGGTGGTATTCAACCCCGAGGAGAATCAGGAGTTTCACCAGAAAGCCCACCAGATTAGAAATGAGTATGTCCTGGCGGTCAGGGGGAAGGTGAGACGGAGGCCGGAGGGGACGGTTAATCCGGATCTGAAGACCGGAGAGATCGAGGTTGTCGGGGATGAACTCCGAGTGCTGAATGAGTCCCGGACCCCACCTTTTTTAATTGAGGACAATCTATCGGTGGATGAGGGTGTTTGTCTTCGCTATCGCTTTATGGATCTGCGCCGACCCAGCTTGCAGCGGAATTTAATCCTGAGACATAAGGTTGCGAGGCTGGTCAGAGAATATTTTGATCAACAGGGATTTTTAGAGATTGAAACCCCTTGTTTGACCCGAAGTACCCCGGAGGGAGCAAGGGACTTCTTAGTGCCCAGTCGGGTTAATCCCGGGCGATTCTATGCCCTTCCCCAATCCCCTCAACTGTTCAAACAACTGTTGATGGTCTCCGGGTTTGATCGCTATTTCCAAATCGTCCGTTGCTTTCGCGATGAGGACCTGCGTGCTGACCGGCAGCCTGAGTTCACCCAGATCGATATTGAGCTCTCTTTTTGTGATCAGGAGGACATCTTCAAGATAATAGAAGGGATGATGGTCGCTGTCTTCCGGGGGGCTCTGGGGGTAGAACTGAACCCCCCTTTCCCCAGGTTGATTTATCAGGACGCTATCTCCTGCTACGGGGTGGATAAACCTGATGTCAGGTTCGGACTTGAGCTTCGAGAGGTCTCGGACCTGGTAAAGGAGAGCAGGTTTAAAATATTTACCGAGGCCCTGGAGAAGGAAGGGGTGGTGAAGGCGATAAATGCTAAAGGGTGTGCTTCATTCTCTCGCAAGGAGGTGGATGATCTTGCCGACTGGGTTACCAGCCAGGGAGGGGGTGGTTTGGCCTGGGTCAAAGTTACCTCCGAGGGCTGGAACTCACCTATTGCCAAGTTCTTCAACGAGGCCGAAAGCTCAGCACTATCGGAGAGAATGAAGGCAGAGGAAGGAGACCTTTTGTTGTTCATGGCTGGCAGTGAGAAGATCGTCAATGAGACTCTGGGGGGGCTACGAATTCTCCTGGGCAAAAAGCTGAAGCTCGTTGGAGATGATCAATATAATTTCGTTTGGATTACTGATTTTCCTTTACTGGAATATGATCCTGATGCCCGAAGGTGGGTAGCAGTTCACCATCCCTTTACTTCTCCCCGGGATGAGGATATTCCCCTGCTTGATCAGGAGCCGGGAAAGGTAAGGGCTCAGGCCTATGATCTGGTACTTAATGGCAGTGAGATTGGTGGGGGGAGTATCCGGATCCATCAGCGAGAGATTCAGACGAAGATGTTCGAGAAGCTGGGGATTTCGCCGGAGGAGAGGATGAACAAATTCGGCTTTCTCCTTGAAGCCCTCGAGTACGGTGCACCTCCTCACGGGGGGATTGCCCTGGGAATGGACAGGCTAATTATGATTCTCTGCGGGGCGGACTCTATCCGGGATACCATTGCCTTTCCCAAGACCCAGAAGGCCTTCTGTACCCTGACCGAGGCCCCATCCGAGGTGGATGAGGATCAGCTCCGGGAACTGTTTATCAAGCTGGATTTAAAAAAAACTAATGGAAAATGAGGTGTGGGGCTGTTTTAAGCCTATCGAAGGGAGAGAAAGCAAGCAAGCACTCGAACCCTTGAATCCTTGAACCCTTTTTATAGTTCAAGCTTATCTTGGGGCTCCATTCCAACGGAGCCCACCCATAATCGCCTGAGCGATATTGGTCAGGTGATCCCCGATCTTTTCCAGGTTGGCCACATAGTCGAGGAAGACCAGACCGGAGAGAAGCTGGCAGCTTCCCTCACTGAGCCGCTGGACATGGTTCTGCCGCAGTTCGATCTGGAACCGGTTAAGGGTCTCTTCCCGCTTTAATGCCCGTTTGGCCAGAGCTAAATCATGATTCTCCAGGGCCTCAATAGTTTCATTCAGCATAGCGTTGGCCTCCTCATACATCTGCCTTATCTCAGTAATGGCCTGGGGGGTAAAGGGTAACTTCTGCTCAATCTTCCGGGTTCCCAGCTCCACCAGATTTTCCGAATGGTCACCAATCCTCTCAATGTCATTAACCGTATGAAGGAGCACCGGAAGCTTTTCTGATTCCTCCATACTCAAGTTCCTTTGAGAAAGCTCAATTAAATACCGGGTAATCTCTTTCTGGAGATTATCTACGGCTTCCTCCCTCGGGGCCACCTGGGAAAGACTCTTAGGATCATTGTTGAAAAAACCATCCATGGCATCATTCATTGCCTGTTGAGCGATGCGACCCATCCGAATTATTTCCCTGGTGGCCTGCTCCAGAGCAACCGCCGGGGTATCCAAAAGATGTCTTTCCAGGTATTGGGGGGTGGCCTCGGCTAAATCCGGTTTCCCCGGAACCAGCTTAATCGAAACCTTTTCCAGCCAGTTTATCAAGGGCAGGAACACAATAAACGCATTGAAGACATTAAAGACGCTGTGAGCAACGGCGATGTATATCATAATATTGCTGGTAGTTATCGGCCCGGGAATAATCCAATCTATTGCCCGGGCATAAATACCCAGGTAAACAAAGATCAACATATAGCAGGTTCCGATTACATTAAACATGGTGTGGGCCATTGCGGTCCGGCGGGCGGAAGTATTGGTGCCGATTGCAGCAATCTGGGCAGTAATCGTGGTTCCAATATTTTCCCCCAGAATTAAGGGGATGGCGGCCTCAAAACTGATCAGGCCTTCAAAGGCCAGAACCTGGACCAGGGCAATTGTGGCGCTGCTGCTCTGAAGCAGCATGGTAATAACCATTCCTACCAGGACCCCGAGTATGGGGTAACGACTGAAACTAATAAATATTTCCTTGACCTGCGGGCTTTCTTCCAGGGGGGCAAAGGCCACCTTCATAAAGTGGATGCCGATAAAGAGAATACCAAAACCCAGTAATACCTCTCCCCAGAGCTTGGTGTTCCTGGCCTTACCAAGGGTAACGATAAGAAAACCGATTCCGACCGCGGGGAGGGCGTAATTGGTGATTTTAAATATTGCCAGAAAGGAAACCAGCCAGGCAGTTACCGTCGTGCCAATATTTGCCCCCAGCACCATACTGATGGCCTGCTTTAGCGTAAGCATGCCGGCATTTACCAGACCCACCACCATTACAGAAGTGGCGCTGCTGCTCTGGATCAAAGCAGTGACACCAGCCCCGGCCAGTAAGCCGACAATTGGCTTTTTGGTCAGGAGCTCCAGGATTTTTCTTAACCGGTCCCCGGCCACCTTACGCAGTCCTTCCGACATAAATTTCATCCCGAACAGGAAGAAACCGAGTCCCCCTACCAGTTCGAATATCATCTCCTTACCCATATGCTCGGATTATAACAGGCAGAAATAAGAAGTCAACTCTTGTGTCCGAACGGTGTCAGAAAGCTCTTGACAGCCTTAAGGCGGTGTGTTATTGATTTCGTGAATGAATGCTCATTCATTTTTTATGATTTATTTGACTTCTCCAATAAATAATATATAGCAAGCGGAGAGTAACGATTGGGAGGGCAATAGAATGAAGGGAAAGCTCACAAAGGAGGAGCTTCTTAAAAAGGCAGAGAAACCGGGTAAGGATGCGATGAAGCTCCATCCATTCTACCGGGGCAAGATAGAGGTAATACCAAAATGCTGCATCCGGGACTTTAATGACTTCGCTATCTGGTACACACCTGGGGTAGCCCAGCCCTGTATGGATATTTACCAAAACCCGGAGAAGGTATTTGAACATACCAACAAGTGGAATTCCGTTGCAGTAGTGAGTGATGGAACCCGGGTTTTGGGCCTGGGAGATATTGGTCCTGAGGCAGCGCTACCAGTTATGGAAGGGAAGGCCCTCCTGTTTAAATACTTAGGGGGTGTGGATGCAGTGCCAATCTGCCTGGGCACCAAGAATGCCGATGAGATCATCAAGGCAGTTAAGTGGCTTACCCCATCCTTTGGAGGTATCAACCTGGAAGATATCGCGCATCCCAAGTGCTTCAAGATACTTGATACCCTGCGCAGGGAGATGACCATCCCGGTCTGGCACGACGATCAACAGGGCACGGCCACGGTCACCCTTGCGGGCCTGAAAAATGCCCTTAAGGTTGTCGGCAAGGAGATAAGTCAGGTCAAGATCTCAATGATCGGTACTGGTGCGGCAAATATATGCATAGCTCGGGTTCTGATTGCTGCCGGAGCAGAGCCCGGCAATCTGTATATGGTGGATTCCAAGGGGATCCTCCACCCTGACCGAAAAGAGCTTATGCCTGATTATCCGGAGAAATGGGAGTTTGCTCAGAAGACCAATGCCGAGGGCCGTAAGGGCGGCATCCCGGAGGCTATGAAGGGAACGGATGTCTGCATTGCCCTATCCAAACCCGGCCCGGACACAATCCGTAAGGAGTGGATCTCCTCCATGAACGACGATGCTATCGTCTTTGTCTGCGCAAATCCGATCCCGGAGATCTGGCCCTGGGAAGCAAAGGAGGCCGGAGCAAGAATTGTGGCTACCGGGCGCTCTGATTTCCCCAACCAGGTTAATAATTCCCTGGGATTTCCGGGCATATTTCGGGGCACCCTGGATGTGATGGCCAAGACGATAACTGACGAGATGTGCATTGCTGCTGCGGATGAGCTTGCCCTGTGTGCTGAGGAAAAAGGGCTAAGTGAAGATAATCTGATTCCCACGATGGCCGATTGGGAGGTTTATCCCCGCGAGGCGGCGGCGGTTGGCCTGAAGGCAATCGAGCAGGGGATAGCGCGGGTAAAGCTCACAAGAGAAGAGCTGATCGAGAAGGCCTCAAGTATCATTAAGAAGGCAAGGGATGAGACAGATTCTCTCCAAGAGCAGGGGTTTATTAAATTGCCGGAGGAGTGACTTGAAAGGATTCAACTGGGAAAAGTTCAAATGCCAAAAGCCTACTTCGCCGAAGTGGCTACGAAGGCTGAATCCAAATGTCATACATGGTGCACAGTAGAAAGTGCAGAGTTATTATCTGGTTAAGGTTAAACACCAATCACCAAATTACAATGACCAAATAATAATCAATGACCAAATCTCAATATCCAAATAATGACCAATAACCAATGATAAAGAGACCAATGAATAAATATGATTTTGACCTTGAAGTTAGTTTGGTTATTGGTTATTTGTATTTGGAATTTATTTGATGTTTGTAATTTGGTAATTGGTTATTATCCAATCTAACGTATTATTTGGGTTTATTCTATGGTTATTAAACACTATCGGTGGCATCTTGGCACCTGGGCCTGGATACTTCACCGTCTTAGCGGGGTAGCACTGATCTCCTACTTAGTGCTCCACATCTGGGTAATCCACCATCTCCAAAAGGGTCCTGAGGAGTTCAATACCCTGATGGGATTTCTGGCCTCACCCTTATTGAAATTCCTCGAGTTGGGGCTCTTCGGGGTTATTCTCTACCATACCCTGAACGGTATCCGGATTGTTCTAATAGACTTAGGCTGGACCGTGGAGCTCAAGGCCCAGAAAATTACTTTCTGGTCTCTGGTCGGTATTGGTATTATTGCTGTCGGGCTTGGTGCCTACGGCTTTTTTCATTAAAAACTCGGTTTAAGGAAAAGTAGAGCAAAACATATGGATCAAAGCGCTCAGGTGAACTCAGGCGGGGCATCTGGCTGGCTGTTTCAGCGAGTTTCCGGGGTTGCCATCGTCCTGCTTATCCTCCTCCACTTCGTAGTGCTCCATTTTACCGGTGGGGGAGAGGTAAGCTACAGTCGGGTGGTTACCCGCCTTTCCCAACCTTTCTGGAAGGTGATTGATCTCACCTTCCTGACCCTGGCGCTTACTCACGGACTCTATGGCCTCTGGCTCATTGCCGGGGATTATCTGAATAGGAGCTGGATGAGGATTATGGTGTTCTTTATCCTCAGTATCGGGGGGATTGTTCTGTTTACCCTGGGAGCGATTACGATTATCCCCTTTGCTGCGAAGTTCTGAGGGAGGAGAACCCCTGATAAAGGGAATTATATAAGGAAATTTAAAGGAATGTCCGAGTCCGAAGGTTTCAAAAATAAGGAGGAGGCAGAGCGACTCCATGAGCCTCGAGGGATTCCACTCCATAATCTCCACCGGCATGATGTGGTTGTAGTCGGTGCCGGCTTGGCCGGCCTCAGCGGTGCGCTTGAGGCGGCGAAGGTGGGTGATGTGGGGGTGATTACGAAGGTATTCCCCACCAGGTCCCATTCCGGGGCGGCCCAGGGTGGTATCGCTGCTTCTCTGGCTAATGAAGAGGAAGATCACTGGGAATGGCATATGTTCGATACCGTCAAGGGAAGTGACTACCTGGGTGATCAGAATGCTATCGAGATCCTGGTGCGGGAGGCCCCCAGTGTTGTCAGGGGGATGGAGCATATGGGCTGTCCCTTCAGCCGGACCGAGGATGGCAGAGTCGCCCAGCGGAAGTTTGGAGGTCATACAAAAGACTTCGGCAAGGGAGGGCCGGTGCTTAGGGCCTGCTATGCTGCCGACCGAACCGGGCATGTCTTACTTCATACCCTCTGGGAGCAATGCGTAAAACATCAGGTCCGCTTCTACTCGGAGTATTTTGCCCTTTCCCTGATCGTGAAGGATAAGGTGTGCCGGGGTGTTGTTGCTCTGGATATGGCCACCGGCGAGGTTCACATCTTCCACGCCCGGGTGGTGCTTTTAGGAACAGGCGGCTATGGCCGGGCCTTCAGTATTACCTCAAATTCTCTTGCCAATACCGGAGACGGTTTGGGCCTGGTACTGCGGGTCGGTATTCCCCTGGAGGATATGGAGTTTGTTCAGTTCCATCCGACCGGTCTCTACCCGCACGGGATCCTGATTACCGAAGGTGCCAGAGGAGAAGGGGGACACCTTATTAACGATAAGGGCGAGAGATTTATGGAGAGATATGCCCCCGAGAAGATGGAGCTTGCCCCCCGGGATGTGATCAGCAGGGCGATCCAGACGGAGATCGATGAGGGAAGAGGTGTCGGAGGAAAGGGATATGTTCACCTGGATCTCCGCCATATCGGCGCGGATAAGATCAGGGAACTGCTTCCCCAGATCGCTGAGGTGGTCTTGAAGTTTGTTGGGGTTGATATAACCAAGGCACCTATTCCAATCCAGCCTACAGCCCATTACTCAATGGGCGGGATTCCTACAGACCTGGATTGCCATGTCCTTGCCGATGGAAAAGGTGAGATCCTGAAAGGACTTTACGCTGCGGGGGAATGTGCCTGCGTTAGCGTGCACGGAGCGAACCGCCTGGGAACAAACTCCCTGTTGGAGGCTGCTCTCTATGGTAGGAGGGCGGGTCTGGCACTGGCTCAGGAAGTTAAGGAAGGACTGCCATTCGCTGAACTGCCCGAGGAAGCTGCTGAACCAACTCTCAAGGAGTTAGAATGGCTCCTGGGGGCGGGGGGTGAGGAGATAGTTGCCGATCTACGAACAAGGCTTCAGGAAGAGATGATGGCTAACTGTGGTGTTTTTCGGAACGAGAAGGATCTAAGCTTACTTCTCGAGACAGTAAAGGAGTTACAGAAGCGTTACCAGAAGATCGGGATTAAAGACAGAAGTAGATGTTTCAATACCGAGCTTATTGAAGCTATTGAATTTTGCTACCTGTTGGATTTTGCCGAGTTAATTGTGGCCGGGGCGCTTAACCGCCAGGAAAGTCGGGGAGCCCATGCCCGGACTGACTACAGGGAGCGGGATGATGCCAACTGGCTTAAGCATACACTGGCTTTCAAGACCGACCAGGGTATCCGTTTCGATTATAAACCCGTGACTATTACCCGGTTCAAACCAAAGGCCCGGGTTTACTGATTGATTTTTTAGTATTTTTTCTCATTCGGTGGTGACCTTTTATATAGTTGATTTCTTATTACACTTAAAGGAGGATTAGTTCATACTATATCCTCCCCCTTGATGGGGGAGGAGTAAGGTGGGGGTGAAGGAATGAATAAAGATTTTATTAATATGGCAAACAATCTCAGAAATCCCCTATCCTCCTCCCCTAACCCCTCCCATCCCGCGTTCACGCGGGAGAGGGGAATATCGAGCTTTCCCCCGATAAAGTGCTTAACTACAAGCATCAACCAAGTAAGGGATTACGAGTAAAATTGTAGGGAGCTATGAAAAAATACACAATAACGATATTTCGTTACAACCCGGAGCAGGACCCGGAGCCGCATCCGGAGCAATATACCATCGGGGCGAAGGAGGGGTGGACCGTTCTCGATGCACTGAATGAAATAAAATCGCACCAGGACGGCTCCCTCAGTTACCGGCGATCCTGCCGTCACGGAATCTGTGGATCCTGCGCCATGACCATTGATGGCGTCAATCGGCTGGCCTGCGAGACTCAGCTTGCCACCCTTGACTCCGAATTCGTCGTTGAGCCTCTTCGTCACCTGAAAGTTATTAAAGATCTGATCGTGGATATGAACCCGATGTACGAAAAGCTCTTAGAGGTAAAACCCTATTTTATCGAGAAGAGCCCTCCACCATCTGATCATGAGCGTTTGCAATCACCTGAGGAGCGCAAAAAGATCGATGGTCTTTACGAGTGTATCCTCTGCGGTTCATGCACTTCTTCCTGCCCGTCATTTTGGGCAGATGAAGAATACCTCGGTCCCCACGCATTCCTCAAGGTAAGCCGGTTTGTCGCTGACAGCCGGGACCAGGGGAAGGCAGAGCGCCTGGCGCTCATTGATAATCGCCACGGCCTCTGGCGCTGCCACACTATCTTTAACTGCGTTGAGGCCTGCCCCAAGTCACTGAATCCTACCAAAGCGATATCTGCACTAAAGCGGGCTCTGGTGACCGGGAAATTCTGATTATTTTTTTCTCTTATCCCTTACTATTTCCTCCCCCTTGGGGTGTTAAGAATATAGAAGGAATATTGGAGATTATAAGGAGAAGACTTTTATCCCCCTCCCCTAACCCCTCCCACAAGGGGAGGGGAATATCAAGCATTTTGCCCAATAAATCTGCTCTGAGGAACTCGAAGGGATGGGGGAGGAAAGTTGGTGGTGAATTAATGAAGAAATTCGGTAACTCCAGGAAAAACATCTTGACCTTGAAAAGATTTTCTATTAACTTGCTAATGAAAGGAGGGTTAATCACATGATTGGTATTACTTCTTACGGGGCTAATATCCCAAGGCTCCGACTAAGCCGTACGGCCATTTTTCAGTCTATGGGTTGGTTTGCCCCGGCGATAATGGCGGTTGCTCAAGGTGAAAGGTCGGTGTGCAATTGGGATGAGGATGCCCTGAGCATGGCAGTGGAAGCTTCCCGGGATTGTTTGGGAGGGGTAAAAAAGGAAAAAATAGATGCTCTGTATCTATGTTCCACGACCCTTCCTTATGCCGACAGACAGAATGCCGGGATCGTTTCTACTGCGCTTAATCTGCGGGATGATATTCTGACCGCAGATTTCGCATCCTCTTTGAAGTCCGGGACCTCCGCTATGGTTACTGCTTTTGATGTGATGAAAAGTGGAGATAAGGACAGCATTATGGTAACCGCTACTGATCATCGGGAAACAAAGGGGGCCTATTTTTATGAAATGTGGTTTGGTGACAGCGCTGCTTCCCTGCTTCTGGGGAATAAAAATGTCATTGCTGAGTTCAAGGGCTCCTATTCTGTTTCCTATGATTTTGTGGATCACTATCGCGGTGCCGGACGTAAGTTCGATTATATGTGGGAAGAAAGATGGGTCAGGGATGAGGGCTATGCCAAAATTATTCCGGAGGCTATCAATGGCTTGTTAAAAAAGTGTAATGTATCCATTGATAGTTTTGCCAAGGTGGTTTACCCCTGTTTTTTCAAGAGAGAACACGCAGGTATTGCCAAGAAAATCGGGCTATCCCCGGAAAAGGTTCAGGATAATATGCATGAGGTTTGTGGTGAGACCGGAACCGCCCATCCCTTGCTTATGTTGATTGCTGCCCTGGAGGATTCCAAACCGGGTGACAAGATCCTGTTAGCCAGTTTCGGGAACGGGTGCGATGCTATGTATTTTGAGGTTACCGATAAGATCAAGAAGTTAAAAGAGCGCAAAGGCGTCAAAGGCTCTTTGGCCAAGCGCAAGGAGTTAGATAACTATCAGAAATATGCTAAATTTCGGGATCTGATAGCCGTGGAAATGGGTATCCGTGCCGAAGCCGGTGGCCAGACCGCAATAACCGTCCTTTGGAGAAGACGTAAAATGATCCTGGGCCTGGTAGGAGGCAAATGCAAGAAATGTGGCACTCCCCAGTTTCCTAAGGCGGATATTTGCGTTAACCCTGAATGCGGTTCCGTTTACGAAATGGAAGATTATGAGTTTTCCGATAAAAAGGGAACGATTGTGGCTTATACCGCAGATATGCTTGCGGTATCCCAGGAACCGCCAGCCATTTATGGGATAGTTCAATTTGAAGGGGGTGGAAGGATGTTGGCTGACTTTACTGATTGCGACTTGAATGATGTAAAAGTAGGTCAGCCAATAAGGATGTCATTCCGTAAAAGGTATTATGACGAAGATCGCGGCTTTCATGGATACTTCTGGAAAGCCGTGCCCCAAATTCAAGCATAAAGGAGGGAGAGATCATGGCCACAGGAATTAAAGACAAAGTAGCTATTATTGGTATGGGCTGCACCAAATTTGGTGAAAGGTGGGATGTTGGGTCTGAGGAATTAATGGTAGAGGCCTTTCTGGAGTGTATTAAGGATGCGGGGATTGAGAAAAACCAGATTGAGGCGGCCTGGCTAAGCACATGCATGGATGAAGTTAATGTGGGCAAAAGTGCGCTTCCTTTACCCATGACCTTGCGTTTACCAAATATAGCGGTGACCCGGGTGGAGAATTTTTGTGCCAGCGGCACCGAAGCCTTTAGAGGGGCCTGCTATGCGGTGGCTTCTGGTGCCTATGACATATGCCTGGCCCAAGGGGTGGAAAAGTTAAAGGATACCGGTTACGGCGGCCTGCCCGCTACCGGTGGAGGCCCCTTAACTCGGCTCTGGATGCCTAATGTTACCGCACCGGGCTCCTTTGCCATGCTGGCCTCTGGTTATGCTGCCAAATATGGTATTGATCCGGGAGAGCTTAAGACTGCCATGGCTCATGTATCCGTTAAGAGCCATGCCAATGGTGTCTTGAATCCTAAAGCTCATCTCCGGAGGGCAGTTACGGTAGATCAGGTACTGAACGCACCCATCATTGCCCATCCTCTGGGCCTGTTTGATTGCTGCGGGGTGAGTGACGGGTCGGCCTGTGCGATTGTGACAACGCCGGAGATCGCCAAGGATATGGGCAAAAAGGATTTCGTTACCGTCAAGGCCCTGCAGTTGGCCCTCAGCAACGGATTTGAGGCCCAGTATAATACCTGGGAATGCGACCACTTTGTGACTACTTCCAAGGCGAGCACAGAAGCCTATAAAGAGGCAGGAATCAAAGAGCCCCGGGAAGAGATCAGCATGATGGAGGTCCATGATTGTTTCTCGATCACCGAATTGGTTACCATGGAGGATCTCCACATTTCTGAAAGGGGAAAGGCCCCCAAGGACATTATGGATGGGTTCTATAACATGGATGGGGGAGTTCCCTGCCAGGTAGACGGAGGGCTGAAATGCTTCGGCCATCCCATTGGTGCATCTGGCTTGCGTATGATCTATGAGATGTATTTACAGCTCCACGGCAGGGCCGGGGAAAGACAGCTTAAGGATCCCAAGATTGGGCTTACCCATAACCTGGGTGGGTTCCCGTTTATGAATGTGTGTAGTATCGCAATTGTTGGTAAGTATGGTGTTTAAAGAATCGGCACTTTGAAGTTAACTGGGTTTTTCTTAAAAAGTGCTTCAATCCGTATCAGGCGGACTGAACTGAATAGCCGGGGCTTTCAAGCCCCGGTTTTTTTTCGCATCATAAATAGGGGACAATCCATATTAATTAGTTGATAGTCAAAAGGCTGTTGAAAAACTATAAAACACCGTTAAATGTCATTCTAAGCCTGAATGAAGTGAAGGGGAAGAATCTAATATAATGTAGTTTCTGAGACTCTTCACGGAGTTTACCCTGTCAAGAGAACCAGGGTCAGGTCTACACTCTTGACAGAATTATAATGTGTGTCTTAATAAATAACATTTTTGAGGACTTTATTATTGTCAAGAGTGTAGACCTGACCCCTATTACTGCCAACGGGGTTTACTTGTCAACCGGGATTGAATTTCCGAGATTATGTATTATTGCCCGATTTCCCCCTTGCTTCTTGGCTTGATATAAAGCTTTATCTATTGAATCGATTAGCCTGCCAATCATCTTCTCAATTTCTGCAGATTCGAGCTTAATTATCCTTTTAAAGACATCTTTAGTTAGGGTATCACCGCCTAAACTCACTTTTATTTTGATAGGATCCGGATGTTTCTCTACCCTAAAAATTCTCTCCTCAATGGCTTTTCTAATTTTCTCTGCTACTCTTTTTGTGCTCGCGTTGTCCGTGTTATGTAATACTATTAAAAATTCATCTCCCCCATATCGGGCCACTATATCCACATCCCTCACTGCCTCTTCTAACGCCCGGGCCAGCTTTTCCAATATCTCATCTCCGGCAGGATGTCCATAAGTGTCGTTGACCTTCTTAAAATTATCGGGGTCAACCAACAACAGGGAGACCGGTATCGCATCTCTCTGACATATTTTAATTTTTTCTTCCAACCTTCTTCGAAAACCCCGAAGATTATATACCTTAGTAAGTTCATCGGTTATGGATAGCTCCTCTACCTTTTCGTATAATCTGGCCTCCCTTATCCGGATGGCTACATAGCTGGCAAACATCTCCATCCTTCTTTTATCTTCTTCGTTGAATCTATACCTTTCCTTTACATAAACGCAAAGGACGCCGATTTTATCATAAGATTCTTTCCCTTTCTTCCCGCGACCCACAGCCACCAGCAGGGGAATGTATATCCCCGAGGCCATTCCGTCATCTACTGCCATACTTTGAACGCTCTTCAAATCAAGCTCTTCGATTATTTTCTCTTTTTCAAAGGCTCGCCAGCTTAGGCTCTCGGCCAGGCTTTTGGCTCTCTTTCTGCTATACCCTTTCCCTAACCCCTTTATGGCTGCTACCTCGAAGTCTTTTAGCTCCGGGTCATAAGTTTTTATTGCACAGGCATCAATGGGAAGGGATTTTATCGCACTGTTCACAGTCATATCCAGGACATCCTGTAGTATGTGAGTCTTAGCTACTGTATCATGTAGCTCATAAAGGTTAGCTAAGACATTATTAATTCTAAAGATCTCTTCTTCTGCCCTCTTTCTATTCTCTTCCGCTTCTAACCTCTCGGTGATGTCCCTCCCAATACCAAATACACACTCTTGCCCTTCAAACCTAATCAAAATAGCCCTAGCCTCCATGGGAATCTCGTGGCCATCCTGAGCTATTAGGGTAAATGGGATATCTTTCACTTTTCTCTCCGTCTTTATTCTTGATAGCCTTTCCAATGCGGATTTGTAGGACTTTTCCGTAAGGATATCAGCTATATTCATTTTAAGGATCATCTGTTCCGGATAGCCCAACTTTATCTCGGCGATTTTACTCATCAGCAAAATATTGCCTTTCAGATCATGGATATAGGCTATGTCGGGAATTGATCGGAAAATCTCTCTAAAATTTTCTTCTGCCTTCACTATTTCGGTTATATCTCTTGCTATACCTATTATTCCGATACCCTTCCCCGCCGCATCCTGGATAAGCTTTGAACTAACTAATACATGAAATCTTCTATCGAAGTCATTTTTTATTACTAAGTGGGTATCCCTGATTTCTCCCTCCTGCAAGATTATTCCCATGTCTTTTTCGGCTTTTTCTTGATACTCTGGAACTATAAACTGGCGAAAATCAAGGCCTTTTATCGATTCACCATCAATTCCTAAAAACCCGGTCATTTTAGAGTTGGAATAGATTATTTCACCCTTTAAATCCTGAACAAAAGCGATGTCTGGCAGGAGTTCCAGGAGTAATTCCGGCTGCTGAAAGATTAAGGCTTGAGTACTTGGAGGAGAGGGGTGGGGCGCGAATCTATTAAGTATCGCTTGTCCGGCTTTTTGAAGACCGCTCGCCAGCCCAAGGAGGCTTCCTTTAATCAATGCTCTAATGGCTGCCTTTAATTTCATTTTAATTAAGAATCCAGAATCAAGGAGAAACTTTCATCCCCCTCATTTTTAGGAGTGCAGTCCACCTTACCCTCTGCTTTTAACTTGATCAGATGGGCGGCTACGGAGCGCTCGGCAAGGCCGTGCAGCTTGGGGTCAACATCGGTATATATCTCCCTGACTAACTCCTTAATAGTCTTCTCTCCCCCTTTAAGTGAGTTAATTACCCGCCTTTCCCTCATGAGCCGGTGGTCGATGTATTCCTGGATCTTTTTCGGGGCATCGGTTATCACCGGTCCGTGCCCGGGGCAGATAGCCTTTATCTCATATCCACTGAGCGCCTTCAGGGAGTCCAGGTATGCCTTCATATCCCCATCCGGGGGTGAGATTACGACGGTGCCGAACCCTACTATGAGGTCTCCGCTGAAGAGAATCCTTTCCTCCCGGAGATAGAGGCAGATATGCCCGCTGGCATGTCCCGGGGTATGAATGACTTTTAGTTTGAGATCGCCGAGCTCAATTGTATCGCCATCCTTGAGGGTATAATCTATCGGCGGTGCTTCGGGCCTGTTAGATAACCACCGGGCATCGCTCTCGTAGATCCCTATCTCAGCTCCGGTAGCCTCCTTCATGGCAGAAGCGCCTTGTATATGGTCCGGATGGCGGTGGGTTATAATGATCTTTGTAAGTCTTGTTCCATTAAGTCCTTTAAGATATTCCAGTATAGTCTTTATACTCTCTTCCTGTGATGAGCCGGGATCTATGAGGGCGGCCTCCCTTTCCCCGACCAGGTAACTATTAGTCTCGTAAAACGGGGGTAGTGCTACCGACGGAATCGGGATTAAATGAACTGAGGGATATATCTCCATATTATTCTTATAGATGTGTTAAGAATTTTATGAGTTTAAGGAATATTGCTGATATTATATAACAAAATCCTATTTAAGGGAAATTTTAACGAGGTTAGGGGGGGAGGGTTAGGGAATTGACTATAAGAGAATCACAATCCAGAATTGTCAAAGATCAGAGGACCTTCCTACCTCACGATAAGGATTCTTTCATTGCCTGACCGATATCAACAGGGCTACTGGCCACATTCACTCCGGCGGCACGCAGGGCATTAATCTTCTCTTTTGCAGTTCCCTTCCCGCCGGCAATGATTGCCCCGGCATGCCCCATTCTTCTGCCCGGGGGTGCGGTCTGCCCGGCGATAAATGCCGCTACCGGTTTATTGAACCCTCCCTTAATATATTCGGCGGCCTCCTCCTCTGCAGATCCGCCGATCTCACCGATAATTACCACTCCTCTGGTTTGTTCATCCTGGTTGAAAAGCTCAAGAAGATCTACAAATGAGGAGCCGATTATGGGATCTCCGCCGATACCTATGCAGGTAGACTGACCTATCCCCAGGTCAGTAAGCTGTTTTACCGCTTCATAGGTGAGGGTTCCCGATCGGGAAATCACGCCAACCTCGCCTTCCTTATGAATATGGCCGGGCATAATTCCTACCTTGCATTTACCCGGGGAGATAATCCCGGGGCAGTTGGGTCCGATCAGGCGGGTATTAATCTTCTTTAAGTAATGGTAGGCCGGGATCATATCCTGGGGGGGGATATTTTCGGTAATACAAACAACCAGCTTCAGGCCAGCATTGGCCGACTCCAGAATAGCTTCAGTGGCAAAGGCGGCAGGGACAAAGATCACGGAGGCATTGGCCCCGGTGGCTTTTTCTGCCTCGGCTACGGTATTGAAGACCGGGACTCCCTCCACATCCTGGCCCCCTTTGCCCGGGGTTACTCCGGCCACCACATTAGTGCCGTAACTCACCATCTGCTTGGTATGGAAGCTACCCTCACCCCCGGTAATCCCCTGCACTAAGAGTCGGGTGTTTTTATTAACTAATATACTCATTCGGAAATTGCAAATTGCAAATTGAAAATTGCAAAGTAGGCGCTGATTTTCCTCCGCCTTTTTCTTTTTTCATTTTGCACTTTTCAGAGCCTTGAGCGTTTCTGCTATCTTTTCGGCAGCTTCCTTCATATCGGCTGCCATCGTGAAGTTGAGTCCGGATTTATCAAGGATCTCCCGGCCTTGCTCGACATTAGTCCCTTCCAATCGAATCACCATCGGCACCCTGATTTCCAGCTTTCGGCCAGCCTCGACAATGCCAGTAGCCAGGGTATCGCAGCGCAGCATACCGCCGAATATATTGACGAGTACTGCCGTCACCTTTTTATCGGAGAGCAGGATACGAAAGGCGTTTTCCACCATTTCCGCCGAGGCCTGACCGCCAACATCAAGGAAGTTAGCCGGCTCCAACCCGACTTGTTTGATCAGGTCCATTGTTGCCATGGCCAATCCGGCTCCATTGACCAGGCAGCCCACGGAGCCATCTAACTTGATATAGCTCAGTTTATGCTTCGAAGCCTCAACTTCCGATGGCTCTTCTTCGTATATATCTCTTAACTCGAGGAGCTCCTTATGCCGATTCAGGCCGTTATCATCAAGATCAATCTTGGCATCCAGAGCCAGAAGCTTATCATCTTCAGTTACTACTAAGGGATTGATCTCAACCAGGGAAGCGTCTTTATTCTGGAAGAACCGATAAAGGTTGCTGATTAGTGGGACTGCCTGTTTGATTATTGATTTCTCCAGCCCCAGTCCGTAGGCCAGTTTGCGGGCCTGAAAACTCCGCAGGCCCAAAATGGGATCTATTTGCTCCCTCAGGATCTTTTCCGGCGTAGCCTTGGCCACCTCCTCAATCTCCATCCCCCCGGCCTCCGAGGCAATAATCATGGGGCAACAGGCGGCCCGATCAATGGTGATCCCTAAATAAAGCTCCTTTTTAATCTGGATCCCTTCTTCTAACAGGACCTTACGGACCTGTTTTCCCACCGGGCCGGTCTGGGGGGTGATTAGTTTCATCCCCAGGATCTGGCCGGCTAACTTTTCTGCCTCCTGCGGAGAACTGGCTGGTTTTACTCCGCCTCCCTTGCCCCGCCCGCCTGCATGGATCTGGGCCTTCACCACCACTGTCCCGGTGCCCAGCTTTTCGGCAATCATCCGGGCCTGCTCCGGGGTCTCGGCGACATCGCCCCGGGGGATGGGGATATCAAATACTTTTAGAAGCTGCTTTGCCTGATATTCGTGAATCTTCATCTTCTTTCACTATTCTCGGCGGTACTGCTCCATACCCCTCTGGTAGAGGTCTTCCCCATATATATCATTGACCACTATTACCGGAAATTCCTCTACCTCCAGCTTCCGGATTGCCTCGGGCCCCAGATCCTCGTAAGCGATTACCTCAGACTTTTTAATGGATTTGGCAATAAGGGCCCCGGCCCCGCCCACGGCGGCTAAATAGACTGCTTTGTACTTGACTATGGCATCAATTACTTCCTGGCCCCGCTTTCCCTTGCCGATCATCGCCTTGAGCCCGACACTTATTAATTTAGGGGAGTAGGTATCCATCCGGTAGCTGGTAGTAGGGCCGGCTGAACCGATCGGCTGACCCGGCTTGGCCGGACTTGGTCCCACGTAGTAGATGATTTGACCCTGGATGTCAAAGGGGAGGGACTTCCCCTGGTCCAGCAGTTCTATCAGCCGTTTATGAGCGGCATCGCGTCCGGTGTAAATGATCCCATTAAGGGAGACCTTATCTCCGATCTTCAGCCTTTTGACCTCATCGTCAGAAAGGGGAGTGGTAAGTTTGATTGGCTCAGGCATGGTATCTCCTTCTTAGTCAGTTTTTCCTTGCTATTTTCGATTAAATGGTTACTTCTTTATGTCGGGCGGCGTGACATTGGATATTGACTGCTAACGGCAGGCTGGCAATGTGGCAGGGGACGAGGTCAATGTGTACTGCTAAAGAGGTTGTCCTGCCCCCCAGTCCCTGCGGGCCGATCCCGAGTTTATTGATTTTTTCTAAGACCTCTTCTTCCATCCGGGCTAACTCGGGATCCGGGTTTTTGCTTCCAATTGGTCGAAACAGTGCCTTCTTGGCAATATAGGCTGCCCGCTCAAAGGTACCTCCAATACCCACCCCGACTACAGTAGGAGGGCAGGGGTTGGGACCAGCTTCCTTAACTAACTCAACTATGTAATCAATTACTCCCTGTCGGCTTGCCGCGGGAGTCAACATTACTACTACTCGACTCATGTTCTCGGAGCCACCCCCCTTGGGAGCAAACTTGATGTGAATCTTATCGCCGGGAACCAACTCGAGATGGATGATAGCCGGGGTGTTGTCTCCCAGGTTTTTCCGGGTGAATGGGTGACAGGAGGATTTTCTCAGATAACCTTCCTGGTATCCCTGGCGAACCCCTTCGTGGATGGCCTGATTAAGGTCCCCACCGATTAGATGCACCTCCTGGCCCAGCTCGATGAAAAAGACTGCCAGCCCGGTATCCTGGCAGATGGGGGTTCGTTCCTCCGCGGCAATCCGGGCGTTCTCGATCAGTTGTTCCAGTATCTCCCTGCCAGCCGGGGATTCCTCGGCAGCAGAATAATCATTAAAGGCCTTGAGGACATCCTCTCCCAGGTCGTAGTTGGCTTCCATGCACAACCGTTTTGCCTGGGCAGTGATCTCCTTTACATCCACCTCTCTCATTTATTTATTTTCCCTTTGTGTTAGTTCGATTAATACTCCGCCAGTCTCTTTGGGATGAATGAAGGCAATCTTAGCGCCGCCGGCTCCCTTCCGTGGGGTCTGGTCGATGAGTCTGATCCCTTTATCCTTTAGTTCTTGAAGGGCGGACTCAATATTCTCCACCCGGAAAGCAACATGCTGAATTCCTTCGCCCCGGGCTTCGATGAATTTCGCTACCGGACCATCCGGGGAGGTGGACTCCAATAGCTCAACCTCACTTTCACCTACCGGGATAAAGGCTACCTTTACCTTCTGCTCCGCAACCTCCTCAACTTCGGTAATATTCAGCCCCAGAATATCCTGATAAATTCGTCTTGCGTCCCCAATGCTTTTAACTGCAACCCCAATATGGTCGACGATTAGTGTCTTCATGGTCTCTCCTTTCCCTAAAGTGGTAATTTCAGACTATGCCCTCGGGCATACTATTCTTTTATGCTATTCTGGATAAAATTAATGATCTCACCGGTGGTGGTTCCCGGCCCGAAGAGCCCGGTGATACCCAGCTGCTTCAGTTTGGGAATATCTTCCGAGGGAAATATCCCGCCCGCCACCACCAGGATGTCCTTAATTTTCTTCTCTTTCAGCAGTTCAATAATCCGGGGGAACAGATAATCCTGGGCGCCGGAAAGTATACTTAAGGCCAGGACCTGGACATCCTCCTGAATTGCTGCTTCCACGATCTGCTCCGGAGTCTGCCGGAGGCCGGTATAGATCACCTCCATCCCGGCATCCCGCAGTGCCCGGGCCACTACCTTTGCTCCCCGGTCATGCCCGTCCAGTCCGGGCTTAGCCATTAGTACTTTTATCATCTTTCTCTCCTGTTATCTGTTAAATCCCAATCCTTCGAGACGCCCCGATGGTCATCGGGGCTCCTCAGGATAGGCGGGGCTTTCCAGCCCCGCTGTTAGAAGAAATTTGTGTAATTCGTGAAATTCGTGGTTTAAGTCCCAAAAGGAAAAATTATTTCGTGTAATTCGAGTAATTCGTGGTTCAAATCCCAAATCCCAAAAGGGAAAATTGTTTCGTGTAATTCGTGAAATTCGTGGTTCAAATCCCAAATTAATTCCTTCGACTTCGCTCCCTTCGACTCCGCTCAGGGCAGGCAGGACAGGCATTTGCATTTTACATTTTGCATTTTGCAATTTATACTGCTTTATATTCCCCGAATACCTCCCGCAGGGTATCGCAGATCTCGCCCAAGGTGGCCTCAGAGCGAACTGCATTCAGAAAATGGGGAAGGAGGTTTTCTTTCTTGTTTTCTGCCGCTTTCTTCAGGTCTTTTAAGGAGCTTTCAACCTGCCCCTGGTTCCTCGAGGCCCGGAGTTCCTTTAACTTGGCAATCTGGCTCTCTCCTACGGTCGGGTCCACCTTAAGCAGGTCAGTAGGGGTTTCTTCTTCCTCCTCCACAAACTCATTCACACCCACAACAATCCGGGATTTATCCTCAACCCCTTTCTGATACTGATAGGCACTCTCCTCGATCTCTTTCTGAATATATCCCTTCTCGGTCGCCTTGACAGCACCACCCATCTGATCAATCTTTTTGATGTACTCCATCGCCCGGCGTTCGATTTCATCAGTAAGTTTCTCAATGTAATACGATCCTCCCAAGGGGTCAACTACTTCGGTTACTCCTGACTCATGGGCAATGAGCTGCTGGGTGCGCAACGAGAGCCGCACTGCCTCCTCCGAAGGGAGGGCCAGGGCCTCATCCCGTGAACATGAGTGGAGAGACTGGGTTCCGCCCAGCACCGCGGAAAGTGTCTGAAAGGCTACTCGGACAACATTATTGTCTGGCTGCTGGGCAGTGAGCGTAGATCCTGCAGTCTGGACATGGAAGCGCAGCATCCAGCTTGCCGGCTTCTTAGCCCCAAACCGCTCCTTCATAACCCGAGCCCAGAGACGGCGGGCTGCCCGGAATTTGGCAATTTCCTCGAAAAAGTCCTGTTGGGAGATGAAGAAAAAGGAGACCCGGCGGGCAAAGGTGTCCACATCCAGACCAGCCTCGATGGCCGCATTTACATAAGCAATGCCATTAGCCAGGGTGAATGCTAATTCCTGAACCGCAGTGCATCCCGCTTCCCTCATGTGATACCCGGAGACTGAGATAGTGTTCCAATTAGGAACATTTTCCGAGCAGTAGGCAAAGGTGTCGGTGATGATCCGCATAGAAGGCTCGGGAGGGAAGATATAGGTTCCCCGGGAGGTGTACTCTTTCAGGATATCATTCTGAATTGTCCCATTGAGTTTATCCGGGGAAACTCCTTGCTTTTCCGCCACCACAATATACATTGCCAGAAGGATCGCGGCCGGGGCATTAATGGTCATGGAGGTGCTAACCTTATCTAAGGGTATGCCATCGAAAAGGGCCTCCATGTCCCGAACCGAGTCAATAGCCACTCCTACCTTCCCCACCTCTCCCTGGCTGAGGGGATGGTCAGAGTTGTAGCCAATCTGGCTGGGAAGGTCAAAGGCCACTGAGAGACCGGTCTGCCCCTTTTCCAGGAGATAGCGGTATCGCCGGTTGGTCTCTTCAGCGGTGGCAAACCCGGAATACTGGCGCATTGTCCAGAGTCGACCCCGATACATAGTTGGCTGAACTCCCCGGGTGAAAGGGTAATTCCCGGGGAAACCCAGGTTGGGAAGATACTCACTTTTCTCCCCGTCCAGGGGGGTATAGGCTCGGCTCAGGGGTATCCCGGAGGTGTTGGTAAAGGAGGGCTTGCGCTCCGGCCGCTTCTTTAGGGTGTCGGTGAGCTTTCCTTCCCACTGTTCTTTTTCTGTGCGAATTTTCTCCATATCTTTGTCCGACATATGTACTCCTTTTATGAAAAAATGTTAGCATACCCCATTCTGTGAACGGGGATGAATGACATCCTCATAGTCCCCTATTTCCTTGTCTGTTTATTGTAGGGGCTTGATTTATCAAGCCCGCTCCTCCGCCTTAGGCGGATCGGGTTCGATGAATCGAACCCCTACAATTACTGTTTCGGGTTCAATAAATTGAACCCCTACAATTGGAGGGTGAGGGAAAAATTTGTAGCTTTTTCCTAAACCGGAATGTTCCCATGTCTTTTCGGTGGCCGGGACTCCCGTTTATTTAACAGGATACCAAGGGCATTAATGATTCTTCTACGAGTCTGGCAAGGCCGAATCACCGCATCAATGAAGCCCCGGGAAGCCGCAACATAGGGGTTGGTGAAAAGGTCTTCGTACTCCTGGATCTTTTCCTGTAGTTTAGCCTTGGGATCTTCAGCGCCCTTGATCTCTTTGCGGAAGATGATCTTTGAGGCCCCTTCCGCTCCCATTACCGCAATCTCCGCTGAGGGCCAGGCTAATATATAATCTGCTCCCAGCTCCCGGCCGCACATAGCGAGGTAGGAGCCCCCGTAGTCCTTCCGGGTTACCAGGGTAATTTTCGGCACAGTAGCCTCAGAGTAGCACCATAAGAGCTTGGCCCCGTGCCGGATGATCCCGGCCCACTCCTGGTTCGATCCGGGCAGGTAGCCGGGCACATCGGAGATGGTTAGCAGGGGAATGTTGAAGGCGTCGCAAAAGCGGATAAAACGGGTTGCCTTGTCCGAGGCATTTACATCCAGGCAGCCGGCAAGGACATTGGGTTGATTGGCGATTATCCCAACTGTATGTCCGTTAAAGCGGGCAAAAGCGATGATCATGTTCTGAGCATAGTGCTCATGGGGCTCGAAGAATTGCCCCTTATCTACGATTGCCCTGATCACATCCTTCATGTCGTAACTGGCCTTGGAGCTATCCGGAATGATTTGGTCGAGCATGGGTTCCTCCCGCTCCGGGTCATCCCCGAGGTCCTTTACCGGCGGTTCTTCCGTGTTGTTAGAGGGCAGGTAGCTTAGTAGTTCCCGAATCTGGTTTATGGCATCCGGATCGTTCTCGCAGGCAAAATGGGCCACACCGCTCCTGGTATTATGGGTCATTGCACCCCCGAGATCCTCGGAGTTGATTTCTTCGCCGGTAACTGACTTGATGACCTCCGGGCCCGTAATGAACATGTAGCTGGTTCCTTTTACCATAAAGATCCAATCGGTCATTGCCGGTGAATAGACTGCCCCTCCGGCAGTGGGACCCATGATTGCGCTAATCTGAGGGATTACCCCGGAAGCACAGGAGTTGCGGAAGAAGATGTTTCCATATCCGGATAGGGCATCAACACCTTCCTGGATCCTTGCTCCCCCAGAGTCATTCATTCCCACGATCGGAGCCCCGGCCTTCATTGCCAGATCCATTACTTTGCAGATTTTCTTGGAATGCATCTCCCCGAGGGTTCCGGCCCGGGCAGTAAAGTCTTGAGAATAAGCGAAGACGAGACGGCCATCCACCGTCCCATGGCCGGTGATTACCCCTTCCCCGGGGATGAAGGTTTTTTCCATGCCAAAGTCTTTACAGCGATGGCGCACAAACATGTCCAGTTCGGTGAAGGAACCCTCATCAAAAAGGAGATCGAGCCTTTCCCGGGCGGTTAACTTGCCGGCATCCTTCTGCTTCTGGAGGGCCTTCTCGCCCCCCATACTTAGCTCCCGGGCCTCTAAGTCCTCGAGTTCCTTGATCTTATCGGCAGTGGTTTTCATCCGATTCTCCTTTTCTCAGCTGGCCCTTTAAATTTAACTTGACATGCAAACAGTAAAACTTTACATTACTTTATAATTCAGAGCTTAACTTGTCAAGAGGAATGTCCCCAAGGAGTTTCCCTGAAAAATAGGGATAGGCGGGGCTTGATAAATAACTAAATCCCAATGAATAAGGTGGAACTAATTCGTATAATTCGTGAAATTCGTGGTTCAAATCCGAATTCAATCCCTTCGCCGGAGTTTATCCCGAGCGAGGTCGAGGGGCTCAGGACAGGCATTTCCATTTTGCAATTTTCAATCTGCAATCCCGCCTCCGGCGGCGGACAGCCTATCCACTTTTTTCATAGCCTAAGGAGGAATTTAATTGGAATTACGTGAAGGAATAATGATAATGGTCGTAGGCTTGAGCGTTGTATTCATCCTGCTTTTCTTACTGGTAATTTTCATGTATTTGATCCAGAGACTGAGCAAGGTTCCTTCCCGACAGGAGGTCTCGTTAGATGCTGAGTCCGGCACTCAAGAGGAAGTGGCAGTGGCAATTGGCCTGGCTCTTTCTGAGCATTTTTCCCAGAGGGTGCAGGCCAAACACGCTGCGCCTTCCCCTCTCCTGAATGCATGGAAGATGAGCGGATGGATCTGGCAGCAGCAAAGTAGGATAAGGGAGTATAGGTAATGAAAGAGTATGATTATTTGATAAATGGCAGAAAATATCATGTGGTAATCAAGCAGAGCGACGGTAAGCGGGCCACGGTGGAAGTCAACGGTACCGACTACGAGGTGGAGATCAAGATCCCGGAGAAGGCTCCGGCCCCGCCTCCTGTCGGAGCAAAGTCAGGGGTTTCCGTGCCGCCGCCGGCCCCGGTCGCACATACTCCGAAGCCAGCACCCGGAGCTGCCGGGAACATTATTCAGGCACCGATGGCAGGCGTGATCGTTGCCGTTAAGGTAAAGCCCGGAGATGCGATTAAGGCGGGTGATGTTGCGGTCACCATCGAATCAATGAAGATGGAAAACGAGATCCGGTCACCCCGCGCCGGCGAGGTGAAAGAGGTCCTGGTTTCTCCGGGAGATAAAGTCGATACCGGAACTACCCTGATTGTACTTTCCGAATGATCAATTGAGAGTTAAGAGGTAATTGATGAATTTAGCTGAATCATTTCAGGAGTTTATAGACTCAGTAGGTTTTCTACATTTTAGTGTAGGAAACATTATTATGATGGCCGTTGGTTGTCTTCTGATCTATCTGGGGATTAAGAAGAAGTATGAGCCTTTGCTGCTGATTCCCATCGGCTTCGGAGCGATTCTAACGAACATCCCTGTGATCGGAATGATGAAGCCCGGGGGATTCATTTATATAATTTATACTCACGGCATTTCTAATGGGCTGTTTCCCCTGCTGATCTTTCTGGGGATAGGGGCCCTTACCGACTTCGGACCTCTCCTGGCCAATCCTAAAACCGCCCTTCTGGGTGCCGCGGCCCAGGCCGGTATCTTCCTGACCCTGATCGGAGCGCTACTGCTGGGGTTCGATATCCGGGAGGCCGGTACAATCGGAATAATCGGAGGGGCAGACGGTCCTACCACAATCTATGTGGCCGGTAAACTGGCAGACCATCTGATGGGGGCGGTTGCTATTGCCGCCTATTCTTACATGGCATTGGTTCCCATTATTCAACCGCCGATTATGCGACTTCTTACTACCAAAAGGGAGAGGGAGATAAAGATGGAGCAGTTAAAAGAGGTCTCCCAACTGACCAAGATCATATTTCCGATTGGGACCGTTATCATGTGTGCCTTATTTGTTCCCTCGGCTACCCCCCTGATCGGGATGCTGATGTTCGGAAATCTCCTGCGGGAGGCGGGGGTGGTGGAGCGGCTTGCCCTAACCGCCCAGAATGAATTGATCAATATTGTTACCATTTTTCTGGGGCTGTGCGTGGGTGCGACGATGGGGGCAGAGAAGTTTTTAAGAGCCGAGACCATAAAAATTCTCCTTCTTGGCCTGGTTGCGTTTATGATCGGAACGGCAACCGGGGTTCTTTTGGGTAAGCTAATGTCCTATCTTTCTAAGGGTGAGATTAATCCTTTGATTGGTGCTGCCGGAGTCTCCGCTGTCCCTATGGCAGCCAGGGTGGTAGAGGTTGAGGGGCAGAAGGCGAATATGGAGAATCATTTGCTTATGCACGCAATGGGGCCCAATGTGGCCGGGGTGATCGGCTCGGCTATCGCCGCCGGCGTGATCCTTGCTCTGGTAGGATGATCTTTATTTTAATATCCCGGGGATAATCATCCACCGGACTGACCAACTCTGAGAAAAGGGCTCAGAGTCATTTTTCTCCTAAGTTGTTTTAGAACCAAAATCCCCTAAAATAACAGAAGGCTGAGAAAGCGAGTTCAAGTTGTTCTATCAAGAATCAATAAAGGTCAAGAGCAGACTTAGCTGACCCCTTGCCTTTAACAACTTCTTTACCCTCAGGGGGGGGTCACGATGTCTCTTCCCATTTCCACCGCCATTCCAAAATGGTTTTGCATTTTTAAGAGAAAGGTGGTAATATATAAAATGCTATGAGCGAGAAAACAAAAGGCCAAACAGAAGCCCTTATTGCTGAAGCAATAATAAAGTTTGAAAAGGACTATATGGGCAGGGGGCCGTCAGAAACTAAAACCTATATTATAAAGGATATGGTTTTTGTTCGACTTAAAGGGGTGCTTACCCCTGCTGAAGAACAGCTAGCCAAGACTTCCGAAGGCGCAGACCTTATAAAAAGAACGCGAGTTAAGCTATTAGAAAATGCAAGGCTTCTATTAGAGAATATCATTTCAGACATTACACGTTGTCAGATAAGAAGTTTACATACGGATATAAGCACCAAAACCGGTGAAAGAGTTATTATCTTCACATTAGACCAGAATTTAGAAGATGAATTCGCATACCCAAAAAAGATTGACTAAACATTTTATTGTGATAAAATACGATTTGTTGTTAAACTAATACCTAGGAAGACTAAGGCAAAAACTCCTTAGAACAGAAGGAGTTGTTGCAAAGTAAGCCAACATCAAGTTTCTTAGTTCTCTTTATAGAGAGCGGGAAGCGATGTTGGTTTTTTATTTTCAGGCTATAAACGACATACAAACAAAAGGAGAAATGTGATGACAGAACAATGCATGGAATTACTTAGAGGTAAGTGTGATCAGAAAAGCTATGAGAAATTAATGCAATTAAATAATCCCAAGCTCCATAGTTTTATCGCAAAATATGTAAAGCACTGTAATCCTGCGTCCGTTTTTGTTTGCACCGATGCCGAAGAGGATGCTGAGTATATCAGAAATAAAGCGATAGAGAATGGAGAAGAAAAGCGGCTCGCCACAACCGGCCATACGATCCATTATGACGGATACAGTGACCAGGCAAGGGATAAAGGAAACACAAGATATTTGCTCCCACCGGGAACGGATATCGGCCCGCTCAATGCAGTAGATAAAGAAGAGGGTCTTAAGGAAATCCACGAAATCTTAAAGGACATTATGGAAGGCAAAGAGGTGTTCATCTGCTTTTTCTGCCTCGGGCCAATAAATTCTCCATTCTCTATTCCCGCCTGTCAAATAACCGACTCAGCCTATGTCGCCCATTCCGAGTTAATTCTTTATCGGAGGGGATACGAAGAGTTTAAAAGAAAATGTCCCGAGAGCTTTTTTAAAGTTGTCCATAGCGCCGGGGCGTTAGAAAATGCAGTAAGCAAGAATGTTGATAAACGCAGGGTTTATATAGACTTGGAAAATTATATTGTTTACAGCACAAACACCCAGTATGCCGGGAATACGGTAGGGTTTAAAAAACTCTCCCTGCGTATGGCTATCTATAAGGCCTCGCAAGAAGATTGGCTGGCCGAGCATATGTTAATTATGGGGGTTCATGGGCCCGGCGGTCGCACAACCTATCTTACCGGCGCTTTTCCGAGTATGTGCGGCAAGACCTCAACCGCTATGGTAAAGGGGGAGACTATTGTCGGGGATGATTTAGCGTATTTGAGGAATATTGATGGAAAGGCATTTACGGTAAATGTTGAATGCGGGATCTTCGGAATTGTTCAGGATGTGAATTCCCAGGACGACCCTTTAATCTGGAAGGTGCTTAATAAACCGGGGGATATAATTTTCTCTAATGTCCTGGTAACCGAGGGAGGGACTCCCTACTGGCTTGGTGACGGGAGAGAAGTGCCGGAGAAGGGAGTTAATTATTCAGGAGAGTGGTTTAAAGGAAAGAAAGATTCCTCGGGCAATCCGATACCGCACGCCCATAAGAATGCAAGATATACTGTTGGACTTTATGACCTGAAAAACTGTGACGCTGAGCTGGATAATCCTCAAGGAATAGAAGTAAAGGGGATAATCTATGGGGGAAGAGATTCGGATACCTCCTGTCCGGTCCAGGAGGCTTTCGACTGGGATCATGGGGTAATAACAATGGGGGCAGCATTAGAGTCAGAAACTACTGCGGCAACCCTGGGGAAGGAGGGGGTAAGGGTGTTCAACCCGATGTCCAACATTGACTTCGTCTCAATCCCTCTGGGCAAGTATATCAACAAACATCTTGAGTTTGGCAAGGGTATGGATAAGCCTCCATCCGTCTTTTCGGTTAATTACTTCCTAAAAAATAAAGGTGGAGAATATATGAACGCAATGGAGGACAAACGCATCTGGCTTAAATGGATGGAGCTTCGTGTTCATGGGGATGTTGAGGCGATTAAGACCCCTGTTGGTTACATCCCTAAATATGAAGACCTTAAGAAGTTATTCAAAGAGGTTCTTGATAAGGATTACAGCGAGAAGGAGTATATAGAGCAGTTCACCTTAAGAATTCCGGAAAATATCAGAAGGGTTGAAAGAATTATTGATATTTATCAAACAAAGGTTTCTGATACTCCGGACATTCTGTTCGATATCCTCGAGGAACAGAAAAAAAGATTGGAAGAAGTAAGGAAGAACCAGGGGGATTATGTATCTCCCACCGGTTTATAAGGAAGTCTTAGTTTGATCTTTTTGGCAAACCCGAGGATGTGGCCGAAGCTGTCTGTTTTCTGACCTCCGAGGCGGCGAGATATATTACCGTTCAGGTTATCCAGGTTAATGGATGAATGTATATGTGATTGTCAAAATTAATGGATGTGAACAAAGATGTCCGTGGAGCAAAGAGTAATTGGCTAATTGGGTTATACAAACCGTCGGGGATAGCCACAAGAAGAAAGAAAAATTCCAGAAAAAAGGAAAGGAGGAAAAAGATGCAGTTAGCTAATCGGGTTAAGGGTATTAAACCTTCTCCTACCCTGGCCATAACTGCCAAAGCCAACGCCTTACGGGCAGAAGGAGTGGATTTGATTGCGTTTGGCGCGGGGGAGCCTGACTTCGATACTCCGCAGAATATCAAAGATGCTGCCATCAGGGCCATTAACGAAGGCTTTACCAAGTATTGCCCGGTCGGAGGGACCGTCGAGCTCAAGGAGGTCATTGCGGAGAAGCTTAAGAAAGATAACGACCTGAGCTATAACATTGCCCAGATAGTCGTCTCCTGTGGGGCCAAACACTCTATATACAATATCATCCAGGCGATACTGGAGAAAGGAACTGAGATAATCATTCCTGCTCCCTACTGGGTATC
>SDBT01000976.1_pt1 | contig 48397 bp, 61 predicted proteins | sample 2277101 | NCBI WGS metagenome assembly SDBT01 (sample SAMN10404973, study PRJNA504765) | marine sediment metagenome | isolation source: marine sediment core GS10_PC15, 103 cmbsf | place: Arctic Ocean: Southern Knipovich Ridge | collected 2010 | reverse complement strand
TGATGTTTGATTTCAAATGATATCATCAATTTTGAACATGATGTTTGATTTCGAATGACATCAATTTTGAACATTACATTTGATTTCGAATGATATCAATCTTGATGATAAATATTTTCGAATGACATTAATCTTGAATATGATGTTTGATTTCGAATGATATCATCAATTTTGAATATGATATTTGATTTTGAATGACATCGATTTTGAACATGATGTTTGATCAGCATCATCGATTTTGAATATGATGTTTGATTTCGGAATGATATCATCAATTTTGAATATGATGTTTGATTTCGAATGATATCATCAATTTTGAACATGATAAATATTTTCGAATGATATCATCAATCTTGAACATGATAAATATTTTCGAATGACATCTCTTGAACATGATGTTTGATTTCGAATGACATCAATCTTGAACATGATAAATATTTTCGAATGACATCATCAATTTTGAACATGATGTTTGATTTCGAATGACATCAATCTTGAACATGATAAATATTTTCGAATGACATCAATCTTGAACATGATGTTTGTTTTCGAATGACATCATCAATCTTGAACATGATGTTTAATTTCGAATGACATTATCAATTTTGAACATGATGTTTGATTTCGAATGACATCATCAATTTTGAACATGATGTTTGATTTCGAATGACATCGATTTTGAACATGATGTTTGATTTCGAATGATAATATCAATCTTGAACATGATTTTGAATAACATCAATTTTGAACATTGCATTCGAAATCAAATCTGATTTGTTCAGGTCTTATTTTACTATATTTTGTTAATGAAATATCTGATGATCAGCAATCAAATTTCGTTATGTTTTGTTAATATCATCAATCTTGAACATAATCTATGATGATAGTATCAAATTAAAAGATGACAATCTAAGATAGGTTTTGTTTTGTAGACTAAAAATAGCAACATTAATTTCTTTCAACTCTTTGAAAGAATGTTCAAAGATTTGACTATTATGGTTGATGTCAACTATACGACATTCTGTGAAGTTAGTTGAAGAAGCTGGATTATTTACATATTTTCCTTCAGCAACATATATTTCAATTTGTGTTAATTTATATACATTATTGATGTCATCTAAATGCCAATAAAGATACCATTCAGGCGGAAAGATTTCAAAATGAAAGATATTCATTTCAATATCTTCTATACATAAATCTCTATCTGATAAAGTAGATTTATTGAACGAAGATTTATCTGATATAAACATATTATATACTATATGTATTAAACCTGTAAGGATTTCTGGGAAGGATGACATTTTTCATTACACTGTTGAAGTTTTGATCCAACGTGATAATCAAAAGTCTCAACGTCAATTTATTTGCAAGTATTCAATTGAAAGCACAAATGTTAAAGTTATCAACACGAAAGACAATAAATGTCTTTATGAGAATAAATCATGGAATGAGTATAACTATGATATAATAGGGATGGGATTATTTCTATTCTTTACACATACAAAAAAGGCTTGTAGTGCTAAATGGACTGAAGTATGGCATATAAAGAAGTTTAAAACAATGTTTTCATATCATATGTATGATTGTTCCAGTATATTTATTGAACTCAATGCTAAACATTTCTTAACATATATGAAATAACTTGATGTCTTTACATCGTGTTATATTTATCATTCACGGTATGGATGATGATAATGTGTTACATCATTACATGATTTACATGTTGTTTCAATCAGCTTTGTCTGATAAAATTCTATCCAAAATGTATCATCATGATCATGATCATGATCATCATGATCATCATATGCATGATTTGGTTTCATTCCTGGTCTCCAAGATCGCCAAAGGTATTTCATTTCATCCAAAGTAAATGTGTAAGTCAGAAAAGTATCAATATCTAAGAGCGGTTTAGGCTGTGGAAATGTATGATGTCGTTGTTTATTCAAATATTTTGCGAGATCATTGAATGTTTTTTCTTCTTTCTTAGGGCAACTATCATTAGTATGAGTCATATTGTCGCATTCTTTGCAAGCAGTTTTAACCAATATATCTGCTAAATTGTTACCACGAGAAGGAAGAATATTCTGAGTTCTCCATATGGACCATAAATCTTTCAATTGGTCATTCGTAAATTTCTGCATTTGAAATGCCCTAATACTGATATCTAACATTACATACTTTGAAGTATTCACTTCTCGCATATGACGCATAAGATCATTAAAGATTCCAATTTGTTCCTTTTTCTTAGGACAGTTATCATTAGTATGAGTCACATCCTCACAATCTGAGCAGGCAGTCGTAATTAATACTTTTCTCATATCTTCTGGGCAACATGTTTCAATATTAAGAAACTTTACATCTGGTAAAGCTATGTTTTTTCTCCAAATGCCCCAAAGATGTAACAATTGTGTCGATGAAAGATAAAATCCATTAAAACCTACACTGGTTATAGGTTTAATGGCTTTAAGTTGAGCGAAGTCAGAATCGGTCATGGTTCTTTTATTGTCTTTAGGACAATCATCATTAGTATGACACATATTGTCACATGTCTTGCATGCAGTTTCGACTAATTTTTCTTCTAGCTTGTTTCTATCACGGGGAGGAATAAGCTTTTGCCTCCACATAGACCATAGATCTTCCAGACGTTCAATTGTAAATTCATATTTTTGAAATTCTTCTATACTATAATATACGTTTGTACGGGTTCCACCGATGACAATATCATCAGCTTTCTTTTTTGACAAATGTTTATCTGTAAGATTGGAATGTATATTAGAGTAGACTGTTGTTCGTTGTCCGTCCATTACAACATCGCTAGTTTTCACATATAGTTTAGGGCAGTTATCACTAGTATGGACCATATTATTACATTGAACGCAGGCAGTCTCAACTAGTTCTTGCGCCAGATCTTCGTGATGAAGAGTTCTGGAACTCTTTCTCCAGATACCCCATAGTTCCTCTAGTTGTTCAGGAGTAAACTCGCAGTTTTGAAAACTTTTAATGTAAAAATAACTGGTTTCACGGGCTGAGGCCATTATACCAAGATCGACTGGCATTCTCAACTTAGGAGGACAATTGTCTTTAGCATGAGTTACTGTTTTACAATCTTCGCAGGCGGTTATGATAAATGCTCTTTTCATATGATATTTCGCATTTTTATCACCATTACCAGGAGAATCATCTGGTACAGACATATCCTTCCTCCAGACATTCCAAAGGTGATTCAATTGCTCCAATGTAAAATCAAATTCATTAAAGTCATCGATATTTAACTTATCAAAAGCTGTAATTTGATACATCATAGGTCGAGATACGGGTACTTTTTCTACTTTTGATTTTTCTTTTTTAGTTTCAGAACAATTATCTTTAGCGTGGGTCACGTTACCACATTCTTTGCAGGCAGTTCTAATAAACTCATTTCGCATATAATTTTTCCAATCTTCTGTAAATTCCATAGGTTCAACGGGAATATTTTTTCTCCAGGTACCCCATAGCCACAATAATTGTTCTGGTGCAAAATCAAATTCATTAAAATGTTTAATGCTAACATAATCAAAGGTTGAAAGTTCGGCGAGTAAATCTCCAGATAGATCTATTTTTTCTTTAGTAGATTTTTCCACCGCCTCTGGTTCCTCATCCATAGTTTCAGGACAATTATACGCGTGAGTCATATTGAGACATTTCTTGCAGGCAGTATCAATCAACTTTTTTCTCATCATATCAATATACTGCGAATCAGATAAATTGGAAGGAAGTTGATACATATAATTCCTCCAAGAACGCCAAAGATTAAAAAGTTGGTCTGCTGTAGAATCATGACTTTTGAAGAAAGTAATAGTTACTATTCCTGAATTTTCAAGTTTAGCCATAAGAATTTCAGTAGCTTGGATGCGAGTTATTTCAGTAGATTCTACTTTATTTACTTCATTCTTAGGACAAGTATCTTTAGTATGAGTCATTTCTTGACATTTATAGCAAGCAGTATTTACTAATCGTCTCCGTAAATCTTCGACTAGTCGAGGAACATCATCGACATTACAACTTAATGGAAATTGATTATGTATTCCTTTTCTCCATAGATGCCATAAATTATTAAGTTGTGCAAGTGTAAATTCATATGTGTTAAATGCATCAATATGATAATATTTGCATGTATATATTGTCCTCATAGAAAACTCGCCAATTGGCACTCTAGAAGGAGTTTCAGGACTATCATCCTTAATTTTTTCTTGGATAATAATAGCATATAATTCTTGTTTGAGTTGTTTGATTTCCTGTTTGATAGTTTTTCTGCATTTAGTTAGGGAAGCAATTCGATTTTCTAGTGATTTAACAATCAATGTTGTCTCACTCATTTCTTAGAAAGTTTTCTTTATTGAATTTGAAAATTTAGAAAATCAATATAATCGAAATTGATTACAATCGATTGAAATCGAAATGGATATATTATTTAATAATCAATGGTTTATCCAACATCTTGTTGAAATATTAAGCAAACAGAAATCATATTGGTTAGATAAAAATGACATATTAAGGTTATTTTGTGTTAATAAAGCATGCGCTCAGTTTGCTAGTACTCATAAGATATATAGAATTGATGTACATGATAATAGTAATATGCCAATATGGGAAAAAGAGTATGATTACTCAAGTTTGTATGATGCAATATGTGATTTACATTATACTGTAAATGAGAATGATATTTATAATAAAGATGATATGTGGCAATTAGTATTTAGTCTTTCAACAATATATAAAAGTCGTAATAATGAAATTATTCATATCAAATCACATTTTAGAGAAAAACAATTAGTGTTTGATGATAGATATGGTATTACTGTATTTGAAGATAATAGTGTAGATAATAATGATGATTTATATATACATTCATCATCGAGTGATAAAAATGTGAATGATAGAGGATATCAAAGTTCCTAATATTAGACATTTTATTCATGTAAAATGAATGTAAAATATTCCATAATGTGAATATTGAAAATTATTAGATTGTAAGATATGAGAGATGAGGTAATGCAAGCAACTTATGGATCTATGTTGCTTTCAACATTTAGCAAAAAGGGTCATACTGAGGTATATGAGCAGTGGCAAAAGTCTAATGGAGAAATTTTTTGTGTTCACAAATTTATAGGATCTATTAATTATGAGACAAGTATGGATTTTTGTAGTTTTGGTGAATTTACGATAGCAAGAGATTGATACAAGAGCCGATGGTTCCTGTATTTAAAGGAATAGAAATGATGAATAAAATGAGTGAACTGCAGACTAAGATTGAGGGTAGGACAAATGGTGCAGCACCTAATTTTCTTGAGAGAACAACTATTGATGAAAATGGAACTGTTCATACAAGAATTCGAAATCATAATGATCTTGAATTCTGGTTGACACTCGATATTCCTATTGAGCGTTTATTAGAATTATATACAAAAGCAAGAGAACAGGTAGCTGACAATACACAAACTTCTGATACTTTGGTTGAACTATTAATCAGATCAGAGTTACAACAAAAGAGTGTTCAAAATGTTATACATAACAATGGTATAGAGATTTTGGGTTTAAAGAGGAAGATCCTTGAATTGCAGGAGAAGTTGTTAGAGGAAGAAAAGTATTCTAAAGAGTTGAAGAGTTCTATCATAGAGAATCCGAATCAAACAATGATGGAAATAATTAGGAGTCTTTCAAGGACATATACCAATGATTTAGATTTGACTGAGACTGAAATCTTTGTGAAGATTGAAGAAGTTAAATACAAATATGGAATCAGAGTGTCTATGTCGACAAGTAAGAAGACATTCACTGTTACACCAGAAGTAGCAGAGGATTTTAAAATCGAGGGTTGGGACATAGCAGATGGGGAGACAACAACAGCCACAGGCGTCGTAACATTAATTGATACCTTAATGGATAAACTGCCAGAATTGGTAGAGAAGTTCTTTAAGAAACAAGAGGAAGAAGCTGCTGCAGCTTCTATTGCTACATTTGTTATGCCAAATAATACGGTAATGAATAATATTACTACTACTTTGGAGGCAACAGCAACTCATAATTAATACGTGACCTATATAGGTCTAGTATAAATTCATTTGTTTTTTTCAGGATCGTACATTTTGTATGTTATTGACATAACATTAATACCATACTCGCAATCTTCACTAGGTGTACCACAATTCCATGTACCATCCCACATTTTTAAATTAATGCGCCATTCGTCTCCAAATATACAACCAGAGTTAGCACAATCTTCACACACGCGATATACTTGTTTACACGTCTCAAAATATTTAAGTTCGACTCCTTTATAAAATTCCTCATCGGCACAATCAACACAATAAACTGGACATTTATTTTCATCGCATTTAGTGGAACAACGTACAAAATGATCATCGGGATGTATAGTAATGTTATGATTTTTTAACAACTCGATAATCTCTTGTGGCTCGCTTTGTAAAAATGGACCCTCTCCAACATCCCCACAACGGCGACACATCTCAAAATCTGAACAGTTGGTACGTTGTAATAGATATAGTAATTCTTTCACTAATAATTCATGATTATCTTCTGACGACATGTTGTTTGGTGTTAAAATACAACTTTTCTTGACTTCACTAAATTGTAAAATTATTAATTCATTGCTATTGTGAATTCTTTAAAACTGCAATAAAAACAAAAAGATAAACTTGTTAAGAAATGAGTGAAACAATGTTAAAATATAAACATTTATTTTTGAAGCGTTCTGGTGATTCAAGATTTATAGTTGAATTTGAACCTAAAGTTGGTTGGTTAAAATGTTGTGAAGTTCCTGAAACAATAAATATATCATCAATTCATGTTTGGAATTTAAATTCAGAATGGGATATAATATCTAGTGCTATGCGTCCTTTGTATGATGTTGTAATTCCTCATTATTTGGAAAATGTTAATATTATAGTTGGTAATAAAAACGTATCTGGAAAATTAATTAAACATGATGTAACACATGTTATTATATTAACTGAAAATGATGAATATAAATATATAACATCACCATATATAATTAGCTACAAAAATAATAATAATACATGTACTTCAACTATTGATATTGAATTAGCGTTGGTGAAGAAATCGAGTGATAGTAAATTAAATATTACATTTACTGCAAGAGGATTTAATTGGGATGCCATATATATATGTGCTATAAATTTTACACATTCTAAAATTAGTAAATTTGATTGCAATGTAAAAATTACAAATAGTACTAATCTACCATTGGAAGATATTATAGTAGATTTAGTTTCAAATACTGAAACTAATTATAATGTTAGATCAATGGAATCAATGATGAATGATAGTCAACCATTACGAGTTGATTCAGAACAAACAGTTATAGGTACATCAATTTACAAAATGAGAACCCCATTAATACTTCCTGAAAAGATGTCATCTTCATTTGCTTTTATTAGATTAGAAAGCGAAATAGATTGTAAAATTAAACTTATGTATCATATCGATGTTTTCAATAAACATCCTTATACAATAGTTAAATTTGTAGTTCCATCATCGGAACTATTTAAAGATGGATTACCATATGGAGATATTGAATGTTGGGATGCGGAATCTAATACATGGCTAGCAAATTCTTCGATACCAATTTCAGCTCCTAATGATGTAGTTCGTTTAAATTTAGGATCTAATAATTTTATTTTATGCGAGACTCAAATGGAATCAAATAAAATTAAGTTAGAGCATCCAACTGATAATGATCTTATTCAAAGTAAATATCAAATGCAATATATTGTAAGAGTTATTATACATAACAATTCAGATAGAGGCATTATGATATATCCGTATCATAAATATGGTGGAAGTATTAATATTATCTCAAGTAGTGTTAAACATAAACTTAAAAAAGGTAAACATAATAATAGAATGTTATTCATGTTACCAGAAATAAAATCTATGAGTAAAGTAGACTTTAATTATGAAATTATTATATAATACAAATTGATAATTCTAAATTCTTATGATAGTTCATAAAAGAATGATGAGAAATCAACATAAAGTTAATAAAGATCCCATTTTTATAGTATTATTTACTAAAAATCTAGCAAATGATAATGTAATAAATGGATTAATTGAGCTAGGAGATTTTCAGAATAATAAGCATAGTATTCATGAAGGTTGTCCAAACGAGATGGCTGAGACAGGAGGATGTGATGATTGTTATAGTGGTGATACTGAATTTGATATGAGTCACAGTACACATTTGGGAAATGTATGGAATAAATCATATATTGAATGGAAGGAGGCAACTGGTTCACCAGATTCTGAAGATCTTGTCAGTGACGAAGATGCTGATGAAGATGTCATTAGTGATGAAGATACTAATGAAGATTAATACATTGTTCTAATGAACATAGTATATATATACTCAGATGAGTATAATAATTAGGCAACACGATGCAACTCAATCCGAGCATTTTGGATCTCGGCGGTTCCTGTGACAGCTTTGTAGTCAATATTGATCGTATGAGTGGCAGCAGTCAATGTGACACGGCGAAATCCGCTGAAGGATTGAAACTCATCGGTACCAGTCCCAGCATAGGTGCCAGCAGAAGCATCAGAAGCATCAATGGTGGCCCGAACGACAGTTTTGGCAGCGGCAGTGGCATTTCCAACATCAGCAGAATACATCACAACATAATCACCGGCTTGAAGAGTTGCTGTAGTGACGGTAGCTTTGTTTTGAAACGCAGTCAAAGCAGTGGTACTTTTGGTATCAGAGCTGGCACTGTGTTCCTGATAATCGACTCGTGTAGCATCAAGGACACCAGTCATATTAGTAACATCGAGGGATCCTTCGACGACATCAACACGAATCTCATCAGTACCACTGTCAAGAGAGATGGCAATACGACCACCGGTCGCAGCATTGATATTGCGCATGCGAATTTCATCGCCAGACATCTCTTTGAAAAAGCCTTGACCTCCTGTGCCGACATTAGCGGCCGTAGGAGATCCTGAAGTCTTGACAAACTGAATATCATCACCACTATCGCCTCCAACAATGATAGGGCCAATTGCACTGAAGACCCACTTCTGATTGCCATTGACTGTTCCCTGTTCGATGAACATAATAGCACCAGCACCATTCACGGATTTCTGATTGAAGTCAGGGGCTCTATCGAGAGAAAGACTGACACCATTGATAGTCATAACATAGATTCCATTCTGTGCGGCTGTAACTTGGTCTTTCAGGATGATACGATCACCATTATTAGCTGCAGCAAAGCCTACTCCATCCAATGTGAAAACATTGGATGCAGCTAATGTTCCGGTGATAAGACCATCAGTGCCAGTGCCTCCAGTTGCGGTGTAGGTGGCAGAGCCAGTGATAGAAGTGTTGCTGTCCAATGTACCAACGGAGGCGGCACGAACGGACTCTTTGAAGTCGGAAGCTGCGTTGTGGGTGGTAAGGTACTCTTTGAAGGCTGCATCACTACCAACAACTGGATTGACCCTTTTCATATGTTCTTGCATCATGATGAGCGCAAGCTCTTTTGATGGAGTAGTTGTGTCATAGGCTCCGACGAACGACATTTAATAATCCCAATCTTTTTTTAGCAAAATGAACAGCTCTCCAAAATTATCCCTATGGTTATGATCACCAGCAAGTTTATCTGCTTTGTCATTTCCTTCATTCCCTGAATGAGCATCAACATGTTTAATTAAAACTTGACAGTTCATCTCTGCAATCATTCTATCACATTCTTCCTTAATTTTTCGTATGTATGATTTTTTTGTCTTCCATGAACCTTTCATCCAATTTTCAACACCTTCATAGTCACAATGAAATTGAAGTGTTAAATCATGCATATGAATTGATAGTTCTTTCGAATCCTTCAAATTATCATAAAACTTTTTCAGTACCTCTGCAAAGGCTATAAATTCTGCCGTAGGCGAACTAACAGTAGTTTCAGTAATACCATAACTTAATAATAATTCTCTATTACATGAACTAGAGAGTTCAAATTCTCTAGTATTATGACGACACCAAGCTCCAATCCCAAGGTAATCCTTATCTCTTTGATGACTACCATCAGTATAAATGTCAAATGTAAACATCTCATTTACATTTGAATGACTAAGAGGAACCAATTGATCAAGATCAATTGGTTCCTCTTCAATCTGGCCAATGAACTTTTGAGCATCTTTAAGATTCTTAAATGATTTATGACAACAATCTGGGAAGCCTTTGACTTGTTTTTCACATTCTGACCATGATCTATAAATACCAGGAACTCTACCAATTTTAACAGCGTAATATTTTGATTTACTATTCATAATTGAAATTCAATGTTAATTTGATATTAATATTTTTTAGTTAGTAGAAATATAAATATTGAAATACAATTATGATGCTATCGAGCAGATCAGAGAGTGTTGAGGAAGGAAGAGATAAAAGGGCTCAATTTATTATTTTTCTTAATGAGAAAGGAATCAAGTATCGTATTGGAAAAGAGGAACATGGAGTTTGGATAGATACTGACATTCTTTTACGTGCAGAATTTTATTTAGGAGGGAAGACTATATCAGCATTATTTTCTCCACTTGCAATAACATGTTGTGTTGAAACATCTGGTTTATATGCTTATACTGATTTTCCAATTGATCATTGGAATTCTGTAAAAGAACTCTGTGATCATATTATTAATCAACCGATTATTTTAGTCAAAGCAGAAGAGAATGAATCTGAAATACAAATATTAAAAGAAATTATTATGAAACAAGATAGATTAATCGTGTTGAAAAACAAAGGTCGTAGTTTAAATTTGGTTTCTGATGAACTCTATGATGAGGAATCAAATTTATACCATGATATAGATATACTTAAGGCTAAGCTTAATCAATGAATTCTAGTCCTATTAGGACATGAAATAAATAAATTGATAATAAATAAATTGATAATAAATAAATTGATAATCAAATTTTTAATTTATAATAAGATATAAATTGCTATTTTAACGATGGCAAGCGATAGTATCACAGATGATGTACAAAATAAGAGTATGAAGAATGTTAATGCTATGACAACAAATATCAAAGTTCGACAAGAACTTATGAAACATATCGGTTATGGTTTAGTTGTCCCGGATAACATGACTGTATTGCCTTATTTTATGCGTTATGATGACAAGCCAATGTATAAGATTCATATGCAATATGATGATTACACTGCTTATTACATTGCTTATGTATCTAACACGAAATTTGTTTATCATGGATTATATTATTATAGTAACAATCATAATGGTTACATTTATATGATTAGTTATGAAGTTAAAGGTATTGGCAGTAAACTTACGCAACTTCAGAATTTATCATTGGTGAATCTTATTAATATGTTTCATTTTGCCGATAGTCATGATTGTCAATCAAGGCATTATTTGGTCAAAGCTGTAATTGAAAAGAATTTTGTTATTGATTCTATACTTAAAATTAGTTATGTGAATGATGAATTTTATGGCGGTGTTTTTGTTTCAGAAGGAAAGCATTTTTATATTGATGATGATGGAACTCGAAAGCCTCTTCAAGAAGCAAGACCTGGATATTTTATTAGTCCATATAATGGGTATGAACCTAAGCCTGAACCTGAATCTGAAAAAGTTGAAAAGTTGGATACGTATGGTATTGAGGTACCAACTGGCGATGAACTTCGAGAAGAATCTCTTAAATGGTTTATTAAAGATTTTGTTAGAAGAGTTAAAGATTGTACTGCTAGTGGTTATGTATCTTTCAAGAAAGATACTCCGTCATACTGCACGGATTGGATTGAAGCTTATGCTAAAGAAAATGGATGTCGGTTTACCGACAATAATAATAACAAATGTATGTATTGGTAATACAATATAGTCTAATAGACTATAATTCTAATAGAATATAATTCTAGTCCTATATTAGGACATGAATAGATCTAATATTAATCCATGGCATTGATGTCGGTGTACTGTTCTTCTTCCCATGTACGAGCTTTTTCTTGTGCTTGCGTATAGATTTTGATTTTATGACAGACCTGTTTATGACGTTTCCAATCTACTTTCTGACATTTAACTGAACAATATTTAGTTATTTTGCAACCTGAGCAAGTTGATTTATTATTATTTCGGCAGCCTTGAAGGTAACATTTTCTTATGATGATAGCCTTTACATCCTCGTGATTTTTATTACTAAAATATTCAGAAATTTGGTTTCGATAAAAAGATGGAACTGCTTCTCTATGCCAAGGAAGCAACAAGTCTGGACCAGAAATGAAAATTCGTTTAACTGGAAATTTTCCACTTCCATAAAACTTTACGCACCGACCAAGGGGATGTACGCATTTCATAGTAGAATAGTTGGAGTCCATCGGCAAACATCCAATATATCCAAGGAAAGGAATATTACTTCCATTTGAAGAGTTATATTCTGCACCCAATACTTCATAATGATCAAAATCATCCTTTACCAAATCTCCACTAGCCAATCGTTTACGAATAACTTGAAAAATTGATATAGCTACATCAATTTCATTCAACTCACTATGAGAATTGAAGAAGATCAGCTCTGGAATTCCGTAAATTCGCCATAGACCTAGAGTATATATAAAATTTTCATTAATGATTGGTATGACTAAAAATTCATTATTCTTTAATGAATTTTTAATTATATCATCAGTAATTTTTTCACCTTTCTTACAGCAAGTACATATTATATCATGTTCATGTCTCATCGCTAGCTGTATAAACTGTTTATTTCATAATAAACAAAATTTTAGAATACAATTAATGACTATTATGTCCTTTATCATCACAAAATCCCATATATTCTTTGCCAGGAATAGGTTTATATTTATTTCTGGTACATTCCCAGCACCATTCACAGAGGCAATCTGAGGTAGGTTCTCCGTTTGTTTCAGAAACCCCTTTGCCAGCATTGGAGCATTTCATATAGTTACATCCAGGAATTTTGAAGGTAGCTTTATTACATAACGGGCAATATTTGACTGTTTCAGCTGTTAATCTTTCTTCTTCTTCTAATCTTGCTATATCTTCCTTAGATAGTGGTTCACTCTTATCTACTGATTTGTTTAGTGATGAATTACTAGAATCATTACTATCTTTATTCCTGGTACAACTATAAGCTACAATCCCAACAACACCAAGAGCAACTAAAGTAGCTATAGTCTTAGTTAGTATTTTTGAAGTATTCTTATATTCATTATCATCATCAGGATCATCCATTTATTCACAGTTCTTTAGAACTATGAATTAAGTCTAAAAATATTTATGAACCAAACATAATTTGGTATGTTGGAATATCCACATCGTCGTCTTCTACATAACTGAGGAGTCTCAATCCTTCAAAATACATACAATCACCCATTACTTCTTCGTGGTAGAGAACCGTAGAAACATCCAAAGCTTCTTTAGCTTTGTCAGAATAACCCCAACCATCATCAGTCGCAGCAATAAGTTTCAAATGCTTTTTGGAAATCGGTGATGTATAGAACCGATATATATGATTCAATAGTGATCCGGTAGAAAAAGTATATTGACCTGTAGGATATTCAACCGTAAGAGTTTCTTCGTTAGAACGGGTCATTCCATATTCAGTAAGGAGTTGTTTAGCACCTTCTTTAAATTCTTCTTGGTTGACAAAGGTTTTTGAACGTTGAACAGGAACATCAGCTTTATAAGTAAGCTGAACAGGATCAAGTTCAGAATATCGATCAATCTGGAAAGAGAGTCTGATATATTCAGACTTAAGAGGAATTTCTTCATTCATATCATATGGAACAAAATCAGATGCACTTTCACTTTCTTCTCCAGTCAATGCGGCATTAGTTGGATCAATGCGTGTTTTCTGAATATATTCTATTATATTTTGAGGTGGATCAGTGAATCGTTTGACTTCCGATAGACCACTTCGTACGAACCATGATACATCACCAAGCAATTGTTCATGAAGTTTCATGATATCATTATATGATTCTTCCATAATTGTTTGAATGAAAATAGAATCAAAAATTTACATATCATTTTGATGATTAGTAATTATTTTAGCGTTTAATAAGATCTTCGTGATTGTGATAATATGTTTCTATTTCTTCAGATAAAGCTTTCATTCTAACTTTGAAATTGTTGAGAAACTGGTAAATTTGTTCACGATTATCATCTGTTACTAGAACACTTAATTCACCAACCTCCAAAATTGGATCATCAGTGATTATGTCTTCAGTTAACCCAATTCCTAAAAATGAAGGGTTATCCATATGCTTTTTAAATTCTTCACCAGAAAATCTATATTTGTATTGATTCCAATGACCTGCTGAACCCCAATCAAAAATCACCTCATAATCAAGCGACTCTGTAATAACCATGCATGCATTCAGATTTACGTATACATATGGACCAAATTTTATACGATAATTTGCGTCTATCGGAAATCCCGCATAATTACAACCACCCATAAGCTTGCCATAATGCTTGGTTTCTTCAATTATGATTTCCATCTTTTATTTTGTATGATGTAAAAATTTACATATCAATTAATATGACCCATCCAATAACTAAAAGAAATTTAATGCGAACACTTAAACATATCCAATTTTCAGTTAGTCCTTTTTTGTTGGGCTTTAATACTTCTACTCCACCAGTTTTACTTAATTTAGGTATATAAAACGAGAATGGATCATTGATATCACTAGGAGTTGGTATTGTTATGGTGTCTTTACTATTAAGACGTTTCCATTTTACGAAAGATTGAGTTTTCATAAGTTCAATTACATTTAATGCCATATTATCAGCAGATAAAGGTTCGTCTTTATTATATTTTATTTCAGCATTTGTTGAATCCATTATCAATATTTATTAATGAATTTATAATAAAAAAATCATGTTTCTATTTTACACGTGGCTCCTAGAGCCTTGTGTTTTATGATTCACTTCTTCTTGTGAACGAAGTTGACGGCCATCTCCTCGAGGTTCGGGGTCTGCGCTTCTTCAACGTAAATTTTGTACGCTGCGGCAGCCTTCTTGTGGTTCTTGAAGGTAAGAAAGGCAGTTCCGTGACCGTCTTCGATGTAGACGCGGTCGGGTTGGCATTGCTTGTTGAGCGCGGCGCGGAGTTCACGAATCAATTCGTGAACATCCTCCTCTCTGGGCAACCCGCGGATGAACAATTGGTGTTGAATGATCATCTCAGTTCCGTGTTGTACGACGGGATCTCTATGATCGTAGACGTCATACCAGCACTCATCATGAGTGCACGGAACCTTGATGCGTTCAGGGTAGTTGTCCTTGTCGTAGACAAGCGGCTTTTCGGGGTACTCAACGTCGTCGACATCTCCATCCTCCTGCTGAGATTGGATGTTGGCGAGAGTGACGGTTGTTTTGGCGACAACCTTGGTCTTGGGCTTAGGCTTGGCCTTGGCGGCGGCAACGGTCACCCAGCCGTTCTTTTCAGAGACGGCCTTCGGAATCGGAGCGGAAGGCTTCTGCTGAGGCGGCGGAATGACGAGAGGTTGTTGAGGAGAAGAAGGGATGGAATTGAAGAGTGCCGAAACTTCATGAGACATGGTAGAAACAGGGGTCATTTCGCTTTGACGTTCAATGAAGAATGCTGCGGCAAGTTGAACCTCAGGGAAATTCAACTTGGCTCCGGCGGCCAAAACCTGCACGAGAGCAGATTTTTGACCCGACGTTTGATAAGTAGTATGCATTATATTAGTAATGAAACTTTATGAACAACAAATCAAAAAATTTTTAATTCATTTTTAAATTAAATTGATGTTAGTAATTATCAATTGACAAGGCTAAAATAATGAAAACTCTTATACCTGTATTAGAGTCATTTAATAGACATGAGAGAGATAAATGGATTACATTGGATGTTGAAAGTCATATTTATACTATTACTCATGAAGGTAAAAATGGTCAGATCGAAGAAATCTATGATTCTGTAACTAGTTGTATTAAGAAGCATGTAGATCAGTTTGATCCTGACAAAGTTATACCAAAAATGAAATCAAATCCAAAAAAGTGGACATCAAAACATAGATATTGGGGTAAAACTGATGAGGAAATCAAAAAGTTATGGGAGACTGATGGGAAGGAAGCTTCAAGTCTTGGTACTCAATTGCATAATAATATAGAATGGTTTATGAATGATATTGCTTTATTAAATGAAAAACAAGGAAGCTACACTCATGAAGATCTTGCTCAAAGACACTTAGAACATTTAATTGAAGACGGTCCAGAGGAGTTTGAGTCTACCATAGAATGGTGTAATTTTTTAAGATTCTTAACTGCCACACCATTCCTTGCTCCATTTCGAACTGAATGGAGAATATATGATAGACAATATAAGGTAGCAGGTTCTATTGATATGTTATATCGTGACATATCCTCAAAGGAACCAAGGTTCCTTTTGATAGATTGGAAACGATCAAAAGAAATATCTAAAGATAATAAATATCGTAAACCGAAGATATTAGGGAATGTTCCAGATACTAAATTTTGGAAGTATGCAATACAATTAAATTTTTACAAATATATATTGGAAAAGAATTATGATATCAAAGTGAGTGAGATGTGGCTAATAAGATTACATCCTAATTGTAATACTTATGAACGAATAGATGTTCCTGATATGAAAGAAACAATAGAAACTATATTAAGATTAAAATGATTTTAAATAATTTCTTTATTTAATAATTAAGAAATTATCAAAACTACTTGAATAAATAATGGAACAGAGTGAAAGGGATGCTATTCAAGATTACGAAGATGCTAAAAATTATCTGCCTAATACTGAAACAGTTGGTGGTCTTGCGCCAGCAGATTTTGATCAAACAGCTTATCCTGAATATAATAATGATCAACTTGCAGCATTGGAATTTTATCTCAAAGAATTAATACCATATGTCAAGAAACTTAGAATTGCAGCTGACCTTCGCCAATCACACTATGAAAGATTTATTAAGTTCAAAGAACATAAAGAACATGAAGGACATATGCGTTGGCGTGTAGAGATGAATATATTATCTGATGATTCAAATAATATGGAAGAATATTGGGTTGAACAACGTAATAAATTATTCAGTCAAGCTATAGAAAAATCTGAAGGTAGACGTACTAAGATCAAAATTAATATGTCAGTGAAAAACGTAGAATATGATTCTAAAAAGAAAGTATCCAAACAGATAGTACCTCGACCAAGACTTTCTAAAAAGGAAAAGAAACGTCGTAAGAAAGAATTACAAACCCGTAAACGTGATGCTGAAATTATGATTTCTGAATCTATAAAGGAACACAAGGGTGATTATAGAAAGATTGAAAAGTTTCATAATGTTCCTGTAGAAATTATTTCAGCTAATGAACTTTATAAAGTATGTATAAAGAATTCTTTTCATGATCCTATGAAAAGTAAAACGTTAACAAAGAAGTGTATAATAGGTAATATTGAAATTATAGGATCTCAAAAGAGTAGACAAAAACTATTTGATTGTTTTACTATAGGATTCTATAATCTTTATCTATATGCAAAAGCAAATCCAAATGATAATGTACAACATATATCGAATTGTTTAGCAGATGAGTTTAGTAGTATATACTTGTACACAGATGCATGGATGTGTAATAATAATATAGCTGAAAATCGATTATTAGACTTTATGTTAAATAATGAAACTATAATGAGAGAATTATTATCTTTAGATGAAAGATTAGATGATCAATTAGACAATTGTAGAATACCTATAAATATGTTTATTGCTAACATAATATGGACATGGGATGTTCATCGTCTTGTGGAATCTTGTAATTATCTTAAGAAACATATGTCAGAATATTCAAGTATTAATAATGTTATTGAAATGTTAGCATTTGTTTATCCAGATAGTTATATTACGGCAAATAGATTTTATCTTAGATCAATAGCTAGCTATCCAAATCCTAAAATTGCAGCAATAGCATTATATAGAAAGAGAGATATAAGAGTGATTCCTCCTAAACGCAATTTTAAATTATATCATAGTTATTTTGGCTATTGGCCATTAATGACTGATAATGCTGATAATGATGACAACTACAAACAGTTTCAGAAATTACTTAAATAGCAGTTACATCTTCAAAATGAAGTAGTATATTTTCATTTTATTTTATATATAAATTGATTAAACAAAATCGATTAATGAATGAAAATTCATCACAAAAACGTTATACATTTATAGAAACCGTAAATGGTGAAAGAGTCACAGGTTACGATTTTTGTAAATGGATCGGATACGACGAAGGAGTAATAGTTATTCCAAGTAAAGAAAACAAAAATATTGGTACAACAAACAGAAGTGGAAGTTTATATTATCTAGATGGCATACAGGAAAATGATGTCATATCGTTAAACAATGGTGAATATACTCGTGTACGGAAAGTTTACAAACAGTTATTAGTTGGTGAAGAAGAATACATTAGCTGGATATGGTGGTTTATCAGTGATGAAATAGATACAGACAAGAGCGGATGGAGAGGAGAGGGTGCATCTAACGAAACCGCTTTGGGCTACACTGGACTTAACAAAATGATTAATTAATATTTTTTATCCAATCATATTTAAAGACTAGTTATGGATTGTGGAAATGGTCATGTAAATATACGTAATAAGATGTATATCCATTATGGAATTGGAAAAAGAGACAGATCAAAGATGGGATTTAAAGCACCGATGTATATTTCGAAAGAAATGATAGAATTTATGCATCTTGATCAACTAGAATGTGGAGGTTTAGTTTCGATGGCATTTTGTACGAAATTCATTACGCAATATATGAAACTTGGAGAGTTATTTGATCCGCATTTTAGAACACGCATAGTGTTCAACAACCCTCTTTTGGATTTATTTAAGAATGCAATGGAAATTGAAAAGATATCTGAAGATGGAATTACATACTTTGATATTCAGAAATTATTAAAACATCATTGGTCTAGTGTACGAACCGTATTACCTGAAAAACGTAGATATTGTGATAATGTCATTGCCAGGCCTGGCAATGTAGACACACTTGAAGATTTTCTTGATGATATGCGTGATAAGTTGAATGATACTAAAAAACTCAAAAAGGATCCGACTTACATCGAAACATTAAAAGTTATGTGGATAGCAATGGGGTTACCAGGATGGAAAGAAGTAACAGTTGTTGAAAATGGTGTTAAGATTATTAAGATCAAGGTATATATAGGCGATGATGATCCAGAATGTATCATTTGTATGGAGACATTAAAATCTGTAGTATTTATGCCATGTAAGCATGTATGTTCATGTAATAATTGTGCAAAAGCGATAATGAAAGCTAATGGATTGTGTCCTATTTGTAGAGCTGTTATTTCTGGCTCAATTAAGTATGATAAAGACAAACATGATTAAGTTACATCTTCAAAATGAAGTAGTAATTAAATTGAAATTATGTTCTTTTTATATAAAAACATAAAATATGGGTAAATATGATTGTACCGCATGTTTTAGTATTTCTTTATTGCTTCTATTGTCTTCATTAGCTTTCTGGCTTGGATTTTTCATAGTATTCTATAATAACCATGGTCTAATTCGAACAGAATGCTGGATAGAAAATAATGATGTAGTAGTTAAGGTATGTCAAGATTCTTGGATAGTGGAATTTCCTTATACAGGAAAAGTAGAATATTGTTTTAATACTACAGCTAATGTTACCTTTTGCGAATGGTTTCGTAGAGAATGTGGTAAAGATCCTGCTAAAATAAAGATTTATTTATTGAAATATTATCATTCTGGAACTCGACTTAATTGTTTTTACTATGAAAATAATCCATGGGGTGGTATATATATTAATCCTCGTTCTTCTACATGGATTTTAATTCTAGCCTCAGTATTATCTGTAAACGGAGTTCTATTATTTATATTATCTATGGCATGTAGTAAAGTTCGATTAATTAACTGAAGTTCTAAAACTTTCAATATTAAAGTAGTAAAGTCATGGGAAAATGTCATAGTAAACATATTAGTGAACCAATTCTATTTGATCTTCAAGCTGTAAATCCTGAAGATGTTCCAAAAGTACCGTTCAAAGATCAAGAAATAGAGATAAAGATTGTCAAAGTATATGATGGTGATACTATTCATGTCATTGTGGCATTTAGAGATGTTCCTGTAAGATTAGCAGTACGAATGCTTGGCATTGATACTCCTGAATTAAAAGCAGGTAAAGATAGATTGAAAGAAGAGAAAATCGCAGCAATGGTATGTAGAAATTACTTAACTGAACTTCTAAAAGATGGAGCTAAACTCGTGATTAGAAAGTGGGACAAATACGGCGGTAGAGTTCTAGGTGACGTAATATTACCAAATGATATAAAAGCAACAGATGTAATGTTAGAGAAAGGCTACGGAAGACCATACTTTGGAGACAAGAAGAAGGAGTGGACATTAGAAGAGTTAACATCATATCCTTTCAATAATTGAAACATAGATTAGTAAATCTTAGTTACATTTGTTACATATAAATTTTGCATCTAAAAAATGTTTTTGTGGCAAATTAGATGTACAAGTTGTTTTGTAAACCATTTGTTTACATATATCACATTTTGTATATATTTTTACACATTCAAGACATAATACAAATTCAGAATATGCACGGGCAGGATAATGATAATAATCTTCATTTTCATTTAATCCACATCCTTTACATATCCATATTCCTTTGCTTATACAATTGAATTCTTTACATGTGCGTCCACACATACATTTATAGGAATCTTCACTAGATGATTCAGATTGTTCCATAGTTTAACACTTTTGATCTTTAACAATTGATTATACAAATTTTCAATTCTATATCATCTAAAACAAATGAAAGGAGCGAAAGGAGCGAAGGAAACAATTACAATTACGTTTGGAGAATGTGGAGAAAATCATGTTGGTATGGAAAAGATAGGTGAGAGAGCAGCAAATGGATTTAGTGTAGTTGACCTGAATAAGCTTAAGATATATTTAGAAACTCAGAAATTTGTATGTGAGATGTATAATTTGAATGGTAAATTGCCAGCTTCTGATGAGTATATGGATGTTGATCAGGCATGTGTTTTAGTTATAAAGAATTGTGTAGATAAAATTAATATTAATAGTCATCAATTGTTTTCTGATCTTCGAGTAATACCATGGGACAAACAGATGTGGAACAAAGGGAAAGTTACAAACAAAATTGCAAGATACAATGTTTGTTTTGCAGAGTATGATCAAGACCCTGACTATGAAAATAAGAAGGGTAGAGTAATAGATTTCAGACGCATTGAAAAATTAAAAGAGTTGAAAGATAATATGACCTCACTTTTCGATTTTTTATGTCCAAATGAGTATGGAAAAGTTATTGCTGAAGGTAATAACTATTATGACATAACTAAGTGTGGAATTGGATATCATGGTGACACCGAAAGAAAAATGGTTATAGCTTGTAGATTCGGCGCAACTATGCCATTAGTATTTAGATGGTATCATAGAAACAAAGAGATTGGTAGTAAAACTATTATTAATTTAGAACATGGAGATGTATATATCATGAGTGAGAAAGCTACTGGTTGGGATTGGCATAGATCGTCACAAATAACACTTAGACATGCGGCTGGCTGTGAGAAATATGTTAAATTAAAGTAATTATGATTATAATAAATCTAGACCTATAAAGGTTATGATTAATAATTGAAATTATTTCATGTATGGTTTACATACAATTTTAATTAAGAACAAAAAAGTTTTAAAACCTTAAATGGAATCGAATAGGATTATAGTTTTAATTCTTATAATCATATTAATTATAGTTATGATATATATAGTTACATTAAAGAAGACATCTGTAGTTTTACCTATAAGTACTACATCATATATTCCATATGAAGGATGTACAACTAAAACAAATCAATTAGGAAACAATCCTATATTTACAATAGATAATTTGCTTACTGAACAAGAGTGTGATGATTTCATTGCTCTAGCAGAAGGTAACTATAATAGAAAGATAACTTCACATGACCATTTAAATGAGAATAAGCAATATCAACATTTGACAGATTTTGATGATATGAAAGATTTGATAAATGATCGTATATCAAAATGGTCTCAAGATGCTTACTGGTATGACATTAAGAATGATGGAAAGAAGTGGAAAATCTACGATAAAGTTAGGTTAGTTCATTATAGTTCTGGTCAAAAGATAGGTATTCATAGAGATACAAAGTTTAAACAACATGATAGTTTAACAAAACATATTAGACGAACAAAATATGTTTGTTTAGTATATCTGAATGATACTTATGCGGGCGGAAGAACAATAGCGTATCCTGAATATACAGAACGATATAAAACTGATAATAATGTAATAGCAATTAGTGAAGACGAAAAAATAGAGATGTCTAAGTCAAATAATAAAGTTTATATTACCCCTAAGAAAGGTATGGGAGCATTTTATAGCGCTGATATATTGCATGAAGGTGAAGCAGTTGAAGGAGAGAAGTGGTTATTAATTTTCAAATTTGTTGTTTAAAAAATGATTTCTCTTCTCTTTTGATACAAAGAGGCTTAAAATAAGTGTTGATTAGCATAAAAATGGCAGATTGTGAAGTTTGTGAAGTTTGTAATAGTGAAAATCTTCCTAACGGAGGTACAGCATGCTGCTACGGTACTGGCTGTCTTATCTGTGAGGATTGCATTTGTAAGAAGTGTGGAGACACTTGTGAAAAACATTGCAACTGTTCTCAGTCAGAAGAAGAGGAAGAAGACAATGAAGAAAATGAAAGTGAATAAATTTTATACTTAAATGAGTAAAGAAACGAAATGGAAGAACCACAATATATTGTATATTACTATGGAAAACATATTCTATTAAATACTATTAGTTTGATAAACAAACAACTAAATATATGTGTTACAACACATCTACCGATTGATAATGCTATACATACATTATATGATCCTACAATAACTTATGCATTAGAACATAAGTTTTCGTTAGGTATGCAAACAAGTATTATTAATTTTAGTCAAGATCCAACTATTCTACAAGCTTCTGATGTTGGAAGTAGAGCTCATCAGATTCATGTTATTAATTTCGATACTAATGAACTTGATGAGTTAAATCAAACTATTAATACTAGTATTAATAGTATTAGTAAATATGTAATAGTTAATCGTGATATGGTTATAATTACTAGTATTCATGGATCAGATTTTAAAATTATTATTGATAAAGTCGAACTTACACAAACCATATATAATGTAAAGAAACCTGTTGTAATGGTATCACGAAATACACGTGGTAAGAAAAAATTATTACTTTCATCTATAATAAAAAATGTAGGTGATAGTGTATTAGTAACAGTAAATTATATTTCCACTGATATTTATCTTATAAGAATAAATGATAAAGATTTCACATTAATAAATCCAAATCCAAATAAAAATGATAATGAATAATTTCGATACTAAAATAGTAAAGAAAATATAGTAAAAGAATCAAAAATGGAGTCTTTATTAGATAGACAAAATGCTATGATAGGAAATATTAAAGCGCTTACAAAACATGCAATAGCAGTTGGAGATTTAGCTCCAGTTCATATATCTACGTTAGAACAAGTTGAAAAATTGCTAAATTCGATAGTCATTGGAAAATCAAAGAAACAACTTTTAATCTTTGACTTGAATGGTATCTTAGTTGATCGTGAGTATGAAACTGATAAAACAATCGAAAAGGATGGAGCAACAAGACTTGGTAATTTTCTTGTATGGAAGAAATCTAACATTGATAAGATGTTGAAGAAATTATTTGAACATCATGCTGTTTATGAAATTGCAGTTTGGTCATCCGTTACAAAATATAATGTTGAGCAGTTAGCTAAATTTACTTTCGGAGAACATTATGAAAAACTTCTATTTGTTTTTAATCAAGATCAATGTGAAAGTGTAAAGAATCCCGATCCCGAATCAAAGAAACCTCTATTCTTAAAGAACTTAAGAGAAGTTTGGTTGAAATATCCTCAGTACGATCCAACTAATACTTTACTAATTGATGATAGTGATGATAAATCTCGAAACAACCCAAAAGAATGTCATTTCAATCCCATCAAAGATGGAATGGCTGTTACAAATGCTATTTTTGATAAGTTAGCATGTAAGTAGTATTCTTTACTCATTTGAGTAGTGAATGTTCTATGAACAATGAATTATTTACTCATTGAGTAGTGAATATTCAATGTAAAGTGGATTATATATAGTTAATTTTATAGCATGAGCACCATATTCTTTAGCAACAGACTCCGTTAATCCAAATCTTTCGTATTCCTTCAACTGATCATTCATATTAGTAATACATGGAAGCATATTTGGATGTTTATTACATATTAACATAGATTTAACAGAATTATGAATGCAAGCTTCTCCTCTAATTACAACAAACCATTTTAATGACTGTGGATCAACGATCTTTAACAAATCACTGCATGTTGTCGTTATTACAAATCGCGAATTTCCACGTCGACCTTCATATGTCTTGATGCCATTAAATATATAACTAAAATATGGTTCATTGATATTAAAAGTTCTTTCTTTAGGTATGTCATTCATTTTTAATAGTTAATTTTTATTAAAGAAAAATGACTATAAAAATTTTTAATCAATTAAATTTAAACGCTAATTAATAAAAGAAAAAATGGAAGAACCTAAGATGACTGTGACCGAAATTCGTCGCAAAATTCTTTCTGAAAAGGAGGACAAGCCAAAAAAGGAGTTGACCGAAAAGCAGAAAGAAAATCAAGAAAGACTCATTCGAGCCAATGAGTCTTTTCTAGAAGCTGTGGAACAAGCCATTTACGATGGTATTGAAGCCGCGTTCACAGCAGATGATTACGCAAGGTCTACTTTCATCTTTTCTCCTGAGGAAGAAGCCGATCTTGAAGGACTTTCTTGGATGACCATCGCAATAGGCTACTACAACAAAGAGAAGAAGTTTTACACGCGAAAACCTCATCATAGCGCCGGCATCATGAGGCCTCCTCTTGAAGTACTCAAGGATAAGATGAGGCCTTTGGGAGTGACAGACATTGTCAACATCTCTGACAAATCAAAGGGCTACAAACTTGTCATTCGTGTCGAGTTCACGTATGATGAGTAAATCATTCACGATCCAATTGGATCAAGAATATAAATGAATCGTTATATTTAAACAGTTCAATATTTAAACAATTCATTAAAACTATGTATAATTTGAAACAATTAATGATACTGGAAACATTTAAGACTTTATCCTCTGAAGAGCAAAAAATTTTGTTGGAGAAATTAGTTTATGAAGCAGGTCAAATGTCATCTACTATTAAAATTGAAGATGTTAAACACTTAAAACTCTATGATTTTGCAAAAAAACAATGGCCTTTGATGTCAATACAATTTTTTAATGAACTTTTGAGAAGATGGGAGATTCTTCATGTTAAGTCTTATGGTGATTGCGTAACTAGTTGCGCAGAAATAGGTGACGTATATCTTAAATCGAAATCTTTTGATAATAAATCTTATGATGAATGGCCATTCGAAGACAATCTGCGTATGTATTTTTTCTACAATAAGATCTTTGAAGATTGTAGTTGGTCTCATATGTATATTAGTAAACTAAACCCTGAAGCTGAATGGGCTGACCATTTTTCTATTAAAACACTAATGGAACTTCCTATTGAGGAGTTTAACCTCAAAATGGAAGAATATGGATTTCTATAATATCATGATATTATTCAACTTCTTAAATGGAAGAAGAATTTATAGAAATTGCGTTGGATATACTTCCGACTGAAGAATTGCTTCATATAATGAAAAAAATGACACCTGAATCTATAATTAAATTATGTCAGATAAATAGATTATTTTATGCATTTTGTAATAATAATACTATTTGGATAGAACTACTGAAAGAACATTATTCAAAATTTAATATAACATCGAATCCGAAAGAACAATACAAAGCATTAGTACAAAATAAAATTACTTATTATAATTTTACTGATGATGATGAAGATGAAGTTATTGTAACATCTGAAAAAACAAATTTAAAGATTATAGGTTTACCATTTGAAAAAGATACATTAATGTGGGTTGCGATATATGAAAATAATTCTGACCCTGTTAGATATACCATTTTCCAAAGTATATATGAAGTATTTAGAACTAAAGATGAAGCAATAGATTATTTTATGAATAATTATTTCCTAGATTTGTTAGATGATTTACGTGTTTACGCTGATAATGAGTATGGAGATGTAAATAATGATATGATTAATCAATCTGCGAATGATATGTATTTACCTGTACCATTTAATGAAATTAGTGTTAGAGAAAAACTTTCTAATACTTCATCTTTAGATACATTACGTCATATTGATGATGGTCAGCGATGGTTTGTTGGTCAAATTCTATTCAAAGCAAAACTTCCAATGTAAATGTTGATACTAAACTCGTATGAGTTATGTATCACTCCAATTGAATATGATATTTTTTAATTAAATTAGTGAAAGAACATGACTGAATATATCATAAAATTAGAGATGATAAAAACTGCTATCAATGGATTCGGTAAAGTAATTGGATTTACAGAATCTCCAGTTGGAACAGTATGTGCTGTTGAATTTATAAAACCTATTGTGATCAATAGCAGTGGTGAATATCCGGATCAAATTCCGGATCTAATTACTTTAAATGGGTGTGCAGGTGGAATGGGATGGTTTGGACCATTATCTATATCACTTTCTCGAAATAAGGCGGATGGTCCTTTTTTTGTTAGTGAAGATAGTAAAACACTTGTTTTTGATTTTTATCTAAGAAAAGAGTTCATTATTGAAGATATCGATGAAGATATCGATGAACAAACAAGACAAATTATTCATGCGGCTAAAATTTTCTTTGAACGTATAGAAAAACATGGCATATATGTTTGGCAGTCAGATCTTTATATATCTATGGATGCTATCGCAGAAGAGATAAATGATAAACTAGCTAAAATGGAAAAGTGGTGGCATGGATCATGCGTTTTGAAAGTTTCTGAATAATTCACGATCCAATTGGATCAAGAATATGAATTTTTAAAATTGTCTAACTTTGTCAAATAAACATCATGAGTGTAAATTCCAAGGTTTTTAAGGTTGAAAGGTCAATAACTACAAAGCAAAGTTTTGAAATGTTGGTTACTACTATGTATAAAGAAGTAAAATATCATACTTTGGGACAAGTAACCACAGAAGGACTTTCAGATAATAATGATTTATCTTTGGAAACTGTTTTTACTGAAAGTCCTCCTGAAGAAGCAGATTTATGGTATGGAATAAGTTTTGAATTTGCAGTTGCAAACTTTAAATTATGGATAACTTCGTATTCCGGAAACGATAAAACTATCGTTGATTTTAGAGGAACAGATTATATGGTTAAAAGTCTGATTTTAGAAACTCCTATACCTATTATAAAACAAGGTTTCAAAATTAAAATAAGTTACACACCACTTCACAAGGATACTCTTATTTTCCCAAATATCCCTACTGAATTAATTCGAGGATATCATTGTTGTGGAGTTTTACAGAATACTAGTAGAAATAATATGAGAGAACTTACCTATTATGATAAACATACTAATATACCAAAATTAAGTCTGAAACCAATAATTACACTTCATAATGGAAATATTTATGATAAAAATATCGTAAATATTTGAATTAAAAAAATATATTACACTATATCAATAAATAAGTAATAAAATGACTGAATACAAAATTTACAGGGTGACGGTATCTGGTAATAGTGGTCTTGGTTATGATTCTTATTCCGAATTTATGATTGTTGCAAAATCAGAAGATGAAGCAAGGAATATGCATCCAGGTACAGAATTACCAATTCCTATTATTTCAGATAGAAGCCATAATGCTTGGGTTAGAATAGATCAACTTCATCTTCTTAAAGTTGAAGAAATAGGAATTGCTGACGAAAATCATCAACAAACAGAAGTATTAACAACTTCTTTTCATGCTGGTTAAGACAATCTAAGTTCTTAGAACTATGATTATTAATTAATCAATATGATTGATTTCATATGTATAAACATCTTTTTCAAAGAAAGATTCTAGATTTTTAAGCGTATTTTCATTAGTTGTATAACATGGATATATATCAGAATTGTCAGAATCAGTTGCCATTTGTTCACATTTTTCTTTTGTTGAAAGAGTTCCTTGGATTCCATAATGATTTGATTCCGAAACAAGAAAATATATACCTAAATTAGTCTTTAAATTGATCTTATCAACACAAGTCTTACACCAAACTTCAATAGTATTATCAGGTTGTAGTACAGAAAAAGAACAATTAACACAATAATTTCTAATTAAAGTAGAATTACCATAAGATTCTTCTAAATGATGTTTGTAATCACATGGTACAGTACCACAACATGATGATTTGTCACATATATTACATACATTCCAAAATAATGATATTTCATCATCATCTTTGTTATCACATTCACATTTTATAACACGTTGTAAAAATCTCTCATTCATATTTTATAGAATGAATATTATAAAAAGCTGAAGTCAATTGATTATTTAAAATTTCGTTCTTTCAATCAACTAAACGCTTAGAAAAATCATGGATGAAGATAATCAAATAACGTTGCAATCTTCAGATAGAACAAATTTCCAAGTAGAAGTTAAAGTAGCGAAAATGAGTGAAACAGTGAAACAGTTGATTGAAGATGCTGGAATTGACAATACCGTTCCTTTACCAAATGTTACTGGTAAGATTTTAGCCAAAGTAGTTGAGTATTGTAAGTATCATTGTGATAATGTTACAATCGTAACAGAAGGAACCGATGATATTATTGCTTGGGATCTTGAATTTACTAAAGTTGACCAAGCAACTCTTTTTGAAATAATTTTGGCCGCTAATTACCTTGATATTAAGGATTTGCTCGATCTAACTTGCAAAACCGTTGCACGTATGATTAAAGGTAAAACTCGTGATGAAATTAAAAAGACATTTAATATCACGGTAGATTTCACTGAGGAAGAAGAAATGCAAGTCCGTAAGGAAAATGAGTGGTCTGAAGAACGGTGATTCTTCTCTTATAAAATAATCACGATCCATTGGATCAAGATTAAATCATAGTCTAATTAGACTTAGAATTTACTCTTCTTTTGAGAAGCTAATTTAATATACTGATGTCTTACTGTTTCAGACATGTTATTCCACTCTTCTATTACGGCCTTTGTGGTATCTCCAAATCCATACTCTGGATTTCGATCTTTAATAATAGACCGATAATCTCGGTGGAAAATAACAAATGCTTTTTGCATTGTAACTTGTCGAAATTGATCCATTCTGTACTTATAAATCTTTCTGTTTTTCGTTTGAAAAATTCTAATTTCATTCTTTACTCTTTTGAGTAGTGAATTATATGTATCTATTACTTTTAGTAATGGCAATCCAATCAAAATTTACTTTGTTTACTACAGGATCAATATCAAATACATATGCATAATCTTCCATTGATCCTTGCATTGCAATAATAAATCTTCTTCTATAATCTTTTCTATCAAATTGCTTGACAGTAATCTCGCATACTCCTCCATATGTTCCTACATACCAAATACTTTCGCCTTTGATGATCCATATAAAATAATGACTTTCATTACCAGCAAATTCAACATAGTAAACACCTTCTTTTTCAAATCTAATGTTATTAAGATCAGTAATTCTAGTATTTTTAAAATCAAGTTTAAGACAATCATCTTGTAACCACATTTTGAAATAATCCATACCGGTCCAACACGCACTTGATACTCTATCAATGACATCTTCATATGTTTCATGTTCTTTAGAACATGATTCTTCAATTAGATCCTCTGGTTCACTTATCATACCATATATGTGTAATCCATCGAATCCCAGGGCTGTGACTCTCTGAACCACTTTAATTGCAATATCAATTGACCATGTTTTACTGGTTACATCCATTGTTTAATAGAATTAATAATAAAATTTTAACAAAACAAATATGAATAAAATTATTAAACAGTGAAATGACAGACGAATCGCAACTTGAACCAGTATATGGAGATACTCATCAGACCTCTCGGGAAATCATGAGAGATCTCGCTTACAAATACGCTGTATGTGGATCGATTAAGACTAAATACGATTATTTTTGGGAGATGCTCCATGAGGAAGAAAATTATCGTAATTACCTTCCTCACTATTATGTTGCAACATTTATTGATGGAGCTTCAATAGAAGATGAAATGGGATTCTTTGGCTTTAAGCTGGGCCGTCTGGTATCTTCTTCTGAATTTACATGCGATCAAATTAATAGTATGAAAAGCATTATTCTATCAACCTTCAAGATCAAACATCTCTTTCCTGAAATTCGAAAGATGTTTGATACTTACGACAAATTGGTCGACTATCATAAGAGTACTCCAGATGTTAAAATCAGTGGAAATAAATATCACAAAATGGGAGAAATCGCTGTGAAGGGAAGCAAATATATGTCTGAATGTTACGTATAAAAACTTTCTTGGTAAGAAATGAACTACTATAATTCTATGTCTTATTAGACATAGAATTAAATTGATTAAGTAAAAATTATGTAGTTTGATATCATAAATGGAATACAGTTTTAATTTCTTAGTTGAACTTCCTTATGATGTATTTTGTTTTATATTGTCAAATAATGATATTAAAAGCGAAGATATTAAATCTTTAGCTTTAACATGTTCAGCTCTGAATAATAAATTAAATTATAACAATCAAAAAGTCTTTAAAATACTTTTAGCTAAACATTATTTAATATATGACAGTGTTAATCCAAGGAAAGAATATCATAATTTTAATTGGTTAATGCATATGATTAAATTGTACCCTGATAAAGATTGGCTTTGGGAATGTGTCTCTGAAAATCCTAATATTACATGGAAAATAGTACAAGAAAATCCAAGTATCCCGTGGAATTGGGATACTTTATCGTGTAATCCTAATATTACATGGAAAATAGTACATGAAAATTATTTTAATTCATGGAATTGGAGCGTATTATCACGTAATATTAATATTACGTGGGACATAATAAAAGAAAATTCAGATGAAAAGTGGGATCGAGGTGACTCAATATCATGTAATCCTAATATTACATGGAAAATAATACAAGAAAATCCTAATATAGAATGGAATTTGGAATGTTTTTCTAGTAACTCAACAAATATTACATTAGAAATAGCAAAAGCATATCCTCATATAATAATAGAATTATATGTTTTATCATGTAATGTTACATGGGATGTAGTTGAAGAAAATCCTAATATTTCGTGGAGTGGGAATGGGTTATCATGTAATCCTAATATTACATGGAAAATAGTACAAGAAAATCCTAATATAGAATGGAATTGGTATTATATATCAAGTAATATTAATATTACTTTAGATATAGTTAAAGAAAATCCTAATTATCCATGGAACTGGGATGGTGTTTCTGAAAATCCTAATATTACATGGAAAATAGTACAAGAAAATCCTAATATAGAATGAAATTGGAATGGTTTATCATGTAATCCTAATTTTACATGGAAATTTATCAAAGAAAATCTCCATTTATCATGGAATTGGGTTTGGTTATCAAGTAAAAAATAATTCATTGTCTTAAGTAGACATAGAATTTAAATTAATAATCAGCCTTTAATTGATGAATTGTCCAAATTTTTCTATCGATATTTACAGGGATTGATGTTATATAATGTTCGTACGATAAATACAACTTATTGTTCTTACAAAAAGGTATAAGAATATTTAACGATTCTCTAATATGATCCAATGTCTGAGTATATGGTATTCTAATCAAGCTAATTCCATTTTTAAGACAATAAGTATCTTTAATCATATCTCGTTTTTGATTAATTTTAAGTTGTTTAATACCTCCTCTTCCTTCCGGTACTCTCCAGTGCGTTTGACCATCAAATTCTATAATAAGATTGCTACTTTCAATGAAGATATCTATATATAGCTGATTCTTATAGAAAAGATCGGGATATGTAACTTCCATTACATATTCTATATCCATTTCTTGAAGAACAGATTCAATATGCTTAATTCCTTCAGATTTCTTTTTTTCATGAGCACATTGAGGACAACCGTTATCATTTTTGTGTGAACCTGGTCTTTGAAGAAAGTTACCATGAATTTTACCATTACTACTGGGCTTTGGACAATAAATATTAATAGGAGTATCAGAACCTTTATATCCTTCATTATATTGATATTTATCACCATGAACTTTTCGAGATTTATCAACAAAATAGTCATGACCACCAAGACGTTGAGCATGACCTTTATCTTTACAAATACGACATCCATGACCTCTTATACGATCACTAACAGTTGATTCGTATGAATGACTAGGATCAATTTGACATATCCAAAGAACTTTTTTATGTGACCCATAAGTTACATTTGAAGCTTGATATGGACTATCTGGATCTATTTCTAAAGCTAATTTTGGATCAGATATGGATAGCACATCATGTTTATGTTTAGGTACACCTTTTTGTTTATTTTTACCACAGTTACCACATGATCCACCTCGTCGTAAAGTTTCATATTCTAGAATACAAATATGATCAGTATCATATTTTTGACATTTAATCATTGCAGTAGTTTTGTTATTTATTCCTTTTTTAACATAATATAGTTCAACTAGATTCCACCCTCTAATCTTACACATTTGTGTTGCAACTACGTTAATATCATCATGAGGCGTTCTTCCTCCAAAACATGCTCTGTCAATACCAGCTCTAATATAATTAGGATGAATTGTTGTTTTTCTTGTACACTTTTCACATGTTTTACATATTAATTCTGATTCTGGTGATTTGTTTTTAATAGTTACCCAAACTTGTTCCTCTTCCATTTCTAACTCGTTTTGTCGGAAATCCATTCTCAGCTTGTTTGTAGGAAAACCTAATTCAATTATATTTTTACTCAATTATCATAATTAGTGTAAAAATAACAAAATTAGATCAAGTTAAAATTCTTTACTCTTTTGAGTAGTGAATTTTCAGTTTTTGAACTTTTTGGGCAAAAGGACCACAAATTAAGCCTGGAAGGAGGGGAAGCCGAGGGTCCCGTCTTCAAATCGTACCAAGTTCATGGACTCCGAGCGAATCTCGAAGGTGTACTTGGAAGTGGTGGTGCTTGCATCATCGGTATCGGTAGACACCTCGTTGATCTCCATCTCCAGATCAGTGGCCAACTTGGAGTAGTTGGTAGATCCGTCGATCTCGCTGGAGGTGGTGTCCTCACAGTAGGCCAGCAAATGCATGCCCTTCTTGGTGGGGACGCGCGCAGCGTGGTACATGAACTCAAGGTCGGCGAAGTAGTCACCAGCCATGTTCTGCACACGGGCACTGTTGTCGTACCACAGAGTCACCTTGCGGCAAGGATCCAGACCACCAGCCTCAGCCTCGGGAGAAGTCGAGTAGTTGGCAAAGTTGCGCTTGTCCACGGCAGTCTGGTTGCGGGATGCAAACAGCAAGAAGCGAGTAGGGTACGAGAAGTGGAACGTCTGGCGAGCGGTTCCAGGCCCGACCTTGGGCCCGGTGTAGGACTGAATCTGCTTGATCACGAGATCCTTGGGCTCTGCTTGATGAGCCTTGCGCTCCTCCTCATGCACCAAGGAGTATTCGCACCACACATCAGGAATAGGCATGGCCAGACCTTGAGATCCAACGACGTCCACAACGGAGGAGAGGTTGACATCCTTAGGATTCCAGTCAACCCAAACTTCGGGCTGCCCGGAGGCGGCAGTGTTCTTTTGCACGCGAATCACGTCCTCCAGCGACTCGACGAACTCAGCGTTAAGAGAAAGTGTATTGTGCTTGGCAGCGCACAGAGGGAAGTTGTCCTGAGGAGCGGACTTGTACTTTGGGCAGAAGAAGAGCTCGTGCAAGTGCTTCTTGATCTTGATCGGGGGCAAATGCGAACTGAAGTTCACGGCCTTGGAGACGTTTCCAATCATGCGCATGTAGCCCTCGTACTGACCAGGCCCAAGATTGGTCTCGGAAAGCATGTCCATGGCAACAGGATCCAGCTTCACGATCGGAATCTCGTTGGCAGAGAACTGCATGTTCTTGCACACGTGATGGCCCATGTTGGGGCTATAGGCGATCTTCCACACGGTGAGAAACTCCGTCTTAACAGTGATGTCTTGAGTCGTGAACTCGTACCAAGTGTTGCCAGCAAAATCGGCAGTCTTGGCATATGTGTACTGAGCAGAACCTACTTGGCCCGCCTTCTTCAGCGGCACGGGGATGCGTGCATAGTGAGAAATAGGGTTCAAATCCTTGGAGTGAATGGACTCAACTTCACCTGGTTCACCAGTTTCCTCGTCCACTTCGGGTTCGTAGAGACGATGATCGAGATCACCAAGGGTGGCAAGATCAAGCCAGCCAGATGCAATAGTTGAAGATGCCTTTGACATGGTTCCTTTTCTAGAACAGAGAAGTTTTTAAGCGAAAAAATTTACCTTCAAGGTCTTGAGAACTGAAAATCCTGAAAATAAAACTGAGTCTTCGAAAAAATCTGTATGGCAAACCATAAAGAACAAGAGGGATGACTACCAAAGAACCGAAGCCCCGTCAAAAGAAGACGCCTGCTCTGACTCCAGAGGAGTTCAGCAAGGAAGTTGAGACGGTATCCAACCTTTGGCATATCATCGCCAACTACTACTCTGGTGTGAATAAGCGCAAGATGAAGACCGGAGACAATGCGCCATCTAAGATTGAGTTCAATTCGATCAACAAGATGTTGGACGGTATGCAAAAGCCTTACGCCAAGATGAGCAAGAAGCCGAAGCGCAAGACTACTCCTCCAAAGAATGGAAATACTTCCCGTGGTTTCAAGCAGGAGCGTTTCTTCTATAAGGCAGGTGTCTCTTTTGTCAACAGTCATGGGGATCTTGATGATAACTTGAAGCTCGAGCCTATTGCTGCCGTTGGTGGTGATGCTGTGTGGAACATTGCACAAGCTACGCAGTTGATTGTCTCTTATGTGGAGCGTCATCATCTTAAGGATCCCAATGAGAAGACCAAGATTACTTTTGACGGGCCTATGACTGAATTGTTTGAAGCTCACATGGGTAGTATTGAAAAGAAGAAGTGGAGCACCAATGCTGATGGTAAGTTTGTGATCAACCACAATACTCTTCAGAGTCTGATTCCCAAACTTTTTGATCGCGATGTGCCTGTGCCTGAAAGTTATCTCTCTGCACCTGTGAAACAGAAGCTTCTTGATCGCGAGGTGATCCTTTCTCTGAGAACTGTCGAGAACTGCGCCGCTCGCGAGAAAGCTAAGAAGGACGATAAGGCTGAGAAAGATGCTGCCGCTGCCGCTAAGAAGTAAAATGGTTAACAACTACTATATAAATATTTCATTGCTTAATTAAGCATAGAAAGATTATTAATTCACATATCAAGTACCATTTAGGAAATTCTGTACAATAAGCTATGCGAAGCTCATCTAAATAACTCTTTTAACTACAATTATAACCATAATTATGGTTATTCAGATGAATTTCATAGAGCTTGTTGTACATAATTTCCTAACGGTATACTCTTATTTGTACTACCGTATATTTAATATAAAGCCTGTGCTACTGCTTTATATTATCTTCGAACAACAATTTTCAAACTCTACATTTATCGACAAAAAGTAGTAATTTACAGTTAACGTTTCTCCATCATTGCTTACTTAAGCATAGAAAATTATAATTTATGTTTTAGAACATATATGGTATGTTTTATTGCGTCATAAAATATATTAACATCAGCATTTTTTCCTAAGAGTGCTTTAGCTTCTAATTTAAGAAGTCTATCAAATTCATCCTCTGATAATACTTGTTTATGATTCCATAATAATTTGCTTGCATCATTGAGTCTTGTATCATAATTTAGAATAGGTTCTTCTTGTTTTTGATTTGCAGTATTACCCATTTACTTACTTAAGTAGATAATTTGTTTACTAAAGTAAACAAACTTACTTTATTATATAAATGGCAGATTTTGAATCTGAAGATACATTTCAAGGAGATCTGTTTTCAAGGAACAGAGTTCGCGAACTTGATAAAGAAGACTTTGCTTTGAATGCGGCTATTGGACTTGTTTTGTATTCTAAAGGATGTTCACTTATTTTATTCTATGACAAAAGTGGTCTTTCTAAACAACTGCAAGTACTATGGAATGATCTTGCAGATAGATTTGGAGGAGTTAACTTCTTTGGCGTTAATGTACAAGATCGTACAGAAATTATGCGACGAATTGTGGAAATTCGCAATCAACCCAATCATCCTTTAAATAAGTATGTATCCCGCGGGGAACCTTATATTCTTGTTTATCGCGAAAATGAGCCTGGACTCTCTTATCCTCAAGCATTTTATAATGGTGAACTATCAACTTCTCAACTTAGCAATTGGATTCTTCAACTTGCTTGTGACCCTGGCTATACAGAAACTCCTTATGAACATGAAGGTACAATAACAGAGAATGACCGTATTGCTTTTGATCCTCGAGCTGTTGGTAACGACAGGCCAACTTCATCTAGCGAGTATTATGGCTTTCCTAGAAGAGCAGTAGTTGAAAGAGTAATAAGAGCTCGTGAGCAAGAGATTCTAAATCTTGAAGTTGATGAAGATATTGAATTAATAGGAGACGATAGACGACCACCTACATCATCAATAAGACCTCCGGTCCAATTCAAACACCCTGAATCTAAAGGCACCATTGATTTTGTTAGATTATAATGTGGCTCTAAAGAGACATACTAGAGAACCTAATACATATCTCTTAGAGATTAGTAACTATGATTAAATCATCATATATGATAAAATATATTCCACGAGTGAATGTTTCCATTTTTCCACCTTCGTACGATCTTCGAAGATGGAAAAATGGGTTTTATTACATCTCGATGGAAATCAAACGATTTCCAGTGCTGTTGATCTTGAGAAAGCAACTCACATTCCACAAACATTCTGCCCTCATCATCCATATGATAAAATTTCCATTTCGATGGGTGCACATAAGTAAGTATATCTTCAAAAAATCCAAGATGAAAGAATCCAACTATATCTCCGAAGGTATAATTTTCATGCATAAATAAGTACTTCAAGAACTCAATGTCATCCTCTGTTAATAGTTTTCCGATTGTTGGGTGTTTGATAAATACATCAATTTGTTTGCATATACGTTGTTTCATCTTGGTTATGATAAGTTCGTGCTCTAAAAATTCTTTGTACGGTATGTCTTGACATAAACCGGAAATCACATTCATTTTTTCTTCGTTACTTGCATTTGCAAACAACGTTTGTACAGCTTCAGACTTGAGCGAGTGCGAATCCATCTGATAAATTCTCTTTTTATTATGAAATTCTTGAAATTCTTGAATTTATAAATTCATTACTAGTCCCAATCGGGATGTGTAATCACCATCTAAGTGGTGTTAATCACCATCTAAATGGTGTTAATCACCATCTAAGTGGTGTTAATCACCATCTAAATTCTTCAAAAGTCTTACCATCTTTTTTAGGATGGCGATAATAAAGAATAATTACAAAGTTTCCAAGAGCAAATGGATCTGAGTCAGGATCTGGATCATCTAATCTTTGATCTGCTATAATTTTAGGATCTGTACTTAATGTAAACGTATCATGTAAATGATCACTCATTGTCCACATTTTTCCGACCCATTGAACTAATCTAGTTAGTAATCCTTTATGAATAGGTTTTCTATATTTAAGAGCCTCCGGATTGTTGATATATGTCGATGCTAATGCAGCCGTTGAGCAAGCCCTAAAGAATTTTTCAATATGTTCAATTGTAAAATCTCTATGTCCTTTGGTTTGGAAAACTTGAAATCTTTCCAAACAATCCAATCTTGGTTGATAATCCTGTCTCATAGGACAAGGTAGTAATTCATTATCTAGATACCATTTTACTATCATTTCTCCAGTACGTTCATATGTATCTGAATTGCGAATAATAAATTTCACCTCAAGAACCCAATCATCTATATGATGAATTACGCTTTTAATATCATATATGTTTCCAGGACCACGATAATATCCTCGTGTGTTTAGATTATAGAATGTTTTATTTGTTTTATATACAATTTGAGAAGTGGAACATTCAAATGAAAGAGTTTTTATTGTTGGACCATGAGGTAACGATTCCTTTTTCTTAAGAAAGAAATCAACGTGTGCAAAATACGTTTCAAGATCTTTAATAGACATAACTCTTTCGTATGTTAAAGTAAAAAAAATTAATAACCAATTTAAATTGGTTATTAATTAAATGGATTTGAAAACACTGATTATTACTATTGTAATAATAATAATAGTAATAACATTTACATCAAAACATAATTTTAAATCAAAAAGCGAAAATGATAGTATCATGCTTGAATTAGATCATAGAGTGTCTCGAGTTTTAAAAGAATGTGGATACAATATCAACTATAATATGAAATCACACCCAACAAAAACATTAACTATAGATAAAAGTCAAGTTTATATATGTCAATCATGTATTAAAAATGAAAGTAATATAGTTGAAATGGATAAATTAGTCTATGTTGGTCTTCATGAAGCTGCTCACGTTGTCACTAAAACTCATAATCATAGCAATGAATGGGATGCTCTATTCCGTACATTTTTACTTAAAGCTGCAGATCTTGGTTACTTAGATAAAAATCGTATTACTATTCATGATCCATAAACGAATCATGATTCATAAATGGATCGCAATATGTATTACAATTTTTATATTGAATAATCTTAAAATCAATCATGAGTCAAGATGATGAATGGGATCGTGAAGCAGACTATCAAAGACGATATAAGAATACCATGAGATTAATAGCAAATGGTGATATTGAAGTAGATGATTATATATGTGAATGTGGTAATATCAGTGTATTTGGTGGCGAAGGATATGTTAATCCTAAAACAAAGATCTTTTGGTGTGGATATTGCGACGGTGATAAAGTTGCATGGAGATAATATAAGTCAGATAATATTCATTACTCAATAGAGCATAGAATTATACTTTAGGGACAAGATAGACATCAAACTTGCCAGTCTTGCCGGCATCAAAACTAACAAGCATTGGCTTCTTTTCAGAGCAATAAATTCTAACATATGTGGTCATAGGACAACATTTAGGAAGGGCTCCAATATTATCTTTAACAGTGAACTCTCTATCATAAGTAACAGGAGCTCCTTCAACTTCACGACCAAAAGGAAAGTTCCTTGAAACTTCGGCATTTGAAACGTACATCGTACAAGATTTCTCTTGAGCAATAATTCTTACTTCCTTGGCTTTGAGTTGAGTACCAGCTTTACAAGCCTTCTGAAATTCTGTTGCAAGTACATTAGCATTAGGTTTTTTCATGTTATATTCGCAAGGAGATACAGGATGTAAGGAATTTTCACTTAAATCATCAATATTAATGAGCTTAACGCTTCCTTTTGAGTTTCTTTCTTTTTCAAGATTTTGAGTTTCAAGTTGGAGAGTTTTGATATCATCATGTCTTATATAAAAGAGAACTAAGTCTTTTTTCAGAATACCTGATGTTAGAGTTCTTAAATTACTAGCATCAACTGGAATAATTAACTCAGCATCATCATCTTCATCAATATTTGTAGGTATTTCAAAGATTTCACAATTTTGTCTGGGAATTATAAGTTTACATAGTAATGTTTCTTTTTGATTTTCTGTTCTATTGTCGGCTGACATATGCAATCCTGTATTTGTAATTTTGAAGACAAGAACTTCAAGAGAAGCATGACAAAACTCCATAAAGTTCTTAAATATGAATCCTTCTCTCACCTTAATAAAAACCGGATAATCTTCATATTTTTGATCAGAATCCATGTTTTTTTAAAAACTTCTTTCATTCTGAGGTTCAGATTTTTAAACCTTATTTTGATTAAATAAATCCAACATCTTAAATTAGCCGAAATCAATTCAATTATTACTTTAAAAAAATTTAATCTCTTAATTAAAGGATAGCTGTCTTTAATCGAAAGACAGATATTTTTCGTGGGAATGGACGCACGAATTTGGGGCGAGGGCTTATGGAAGTATTTGCATACTGCTGCTGCTAACTCTTCTACTCCAGAACAACGTAATGAATTTGTAGTCATGATTATGGCTATAATACCTACTTTACCTTGTAAGGTATGTAGAGAACATTTCAAAACAAATATGAGGAGAATTGATATTCGTAACTATATGCAGAATCAAGTACAATTATTTATGTGGACATTTCTTATGCATGATGCTGTAAATCAAGCACAAGGAAAGACAGGAGAAGATAGAATATCTTTTTTGGAAGCAAAGCAAATGTATTTTGAAGTAGCAGATGATACAGATGCATATGGAGCGGTTGATTATAATCCTAGCATTTGTGATGAGGTTTGTAAAGGTCAAACAACATTTGTAAGTAATAATATGATGAAAACTGCAGTTGGAACTACAACTCAAATAATGAATCCAAAAATTTCAACCGGAAAGAAATTTAAACCAGTAAAGAAGAATAGGAAGTAAGATGTTTACTGGCCTATCTAATGAAGTTAATTCAGGGCTTGAAAAAGCTATGAATGAAGCACACGAAACAAATGGTCAAATTGAGATTGAAATGAGACTAAGACCTTATCATCTTTGTAAACTTAAAGATAGTGGACGGGCAAGCAAAGGTGAATCAACTATTTTTGGAAAAACTTTATCAGAGTTCAGAGCTTTTACTCAGTTAAATCCAAATCAATGGCACGAAACTAAGGTAAAAGATCTTGTTCAAATATATACTGATGGTTACAGAACAGTTCAAGAAGATACTGAAGGTGATAATCAAACTGTTAATGTAGAGCAAAAGAATCAAGTTAAAAATACTTGGATTGAATGCTCTACATATCCTTTTAGAATGGGCTTTTCTGTAGAGAGAACAGGTCTTGATAAAACACTTGATATGAAACATATGTCAAATAGACGGCGTTTCAGAACACGTTGGTCGTTTACATATACTCCTAAGGATACTTCTTTAATTAGAGTAGATATGACTATTGCAATAGTGGTAAATGATAAACAAGAACATATGCAATATGAAATTGAAATTGAGGCCATATTAAATAAGGGTATTCAATTTACTCCTATTATACTTTCATCTGAAAGTACTCCAGAGAAAGAGGTTTTGATATTAAATCCAATCCTTGCAGCTATGGATGATATTGGATTTAAATTAATTCAACTTCAAAATGAAACAAGAATTGTTTATGACTACTCTACCAGATCAAGGATTATAATGAGTATCAATGGTAATTTGAAATCAGATCAGAAGAATAATGATTTTGGGCTCATTTCAAGCGCGTTCAACCAACCAAAGAACCTTGAATTTAAAGATTTGGAAATTGGACGTGAAGATGGCATTTTTAGTTCGATTGCTACAAATAAAGTCCCTGAATATGCTGTTACAATTAAAGCAGATGGTCAACGTGTCATAGTGTATTATGACATCACAGGCGTTTATATATTTCGACCATTTACAAATCTAATGAATCAGATCTCAAATATTGAGATACCATCTTTGACTGGATCATTGATTGACGGTGAATTAGTAGAATTAGAAGGAACAATGTTAAGTGCATCAGTATATAAGGTAAAAATATTCGATTGTTTATTTGTAAATACTAATGAATGGAAAGATATCAGACTAAAACCTTTGAGTGAAAGGTTAATGCATGCAAGATATATTACTGAGGAAAATAACAATAAGTTTATTGGAACTGGTTCATTAGAACTTGAAGTTAAAAAGTTTGTACCATTTCATGATCGCGATAGTTTTTATGCTGCGAATATTAAGGCATTAGCTTTTAACAAAGGTCCGAATGGGATAACTTTATTTGATGATGATGGTCTAATTTACACTGATACTGGTCCATATTTACGTGATGATCGTCCTCCTAAATGTCTTAAATGTAAAAATAGAAAGGGAGAAAAATGTGATAGTTGTTCAAATTGGAATCCTTCAAGAAATCGAAAATGGAAGCCACCAAATCTACTAACAGTTGACTTTTTCATTGATAATGATCATGAAAGTAATATGATTGTGACTTCAAAGGGAACGAAAAAAGAAGAAAGTGGTAAGGTCCAGACAGTATATCTTCCTTTTACTGGAAAAAGCCATTATCGTGTTGATCCTAAAGCATTTGATCACAGTTTTATCCCGTCTGGATCTTCAGAAGTAATTCATATTAATGTTGGAGATATTATTGAATTTAAATGGAACAGTAAACGTTCAAAATGGTCTCCTATTCGTGTAAGATCAGATAGAAACGAACCAAATAAGATGAGTGTGGCAGGAGATACATGGTTATTAATCAATGAACCAATTGATAAAGGTATATTAATCAATAAAGTTAGAGGTAGAAATGTACTGGATTTGATGAGAAGGTATCATAATAGAGTTAAGATTGAGATTTTGAATCATTGGAGTAATGTAATTATTCGTAATCTTAGAAAACATAATGAAACTAGAAGGCCAAGATTATTTGATATTGGATCTGGAAAAGGTGGTGATTTAGATAAGTGGAAATTTGCTAATTATAAAGTAATAGTACTCGAACCTAACGGGGAAAGAATTAAAAAGCTTCTCGTCAAAGCTAAAGCTAAAGAGATGGATAATAGAATTCCTCATATATTTGAAATGGGTATCCAAGAAGAAAATAAAATTATGGATCAATTTGAAAGGCTTGGTATTGAAAAGGTTGATATTGTAACAAGTTTTCATTCAATGACTTTTATTTATGAATCAGAATCTTTAGTTCAATCATTTGTTAATGTTGTTAGTCGTATTCTCAAAAAGCGTGGTATATTTGCATGTATGGCTATGGATGGAAGAGCTATTCATCGAGAATTAGGGAAATATCGACAGATTTCCGTCGATGGTATCAAGATTCAAAGATCTGAAGATAATCCTAGAAAAATCATGGTAAAATTGGCAACTGTTGATGATACTTTAGCTGAAGGACAAACAGAATATCTTGTTGACTTTGATCATCTAATATCTAGGATGGAGGCGGCTGGATTTGAAATGCTGACTAAGTATGATGATCATTTAAAAGCAGAGGCTCCTTTGAATGATTCTGAATTATGGTGGTCTCAAATGACTAGAGTTATTGTTATGAGATATATAGGATTTAATGATACAAAGACAGCCCAAAAAGATAAACCTATGTCAGAAAGATTGAAACAACTACTAACTATCATGCAAAAAGCTCTCCATCTCACTCAATTAGCTCCAGACGTCATCGAACCCTTCCCTCAGGAATCTATTAACTTTCTTTCTGGAATTAATGTAGGTACTAAACTTTCAACTGTAGGTGTCCTAGCAGGTGGTTCATGTTTCATACATGCGATTTTATGGGCTATCAATAAAGAGTATCGTGATATGAAATTAGCAGATGAAAGAATTGCAATGGTTACTAGAATTCGTTTTGAATTATCTGCAAATTTTACTCGGGATATATATAAAACTCTTGGTTTTGGAAATATCAAAGAACTTGGTCATGATGTTGGCGCGTTTTCATATGAAACATTACAAGATGATCTAATGAAATATACTCATTGGTTTGGTTTAGAATTTCTGGAGTTTGTTACATCACAATTAAATATCAACATTCATCTTGTTTGGTGGGTTAATGATAAACTTGAAATTTATAAACATGCTAGTGTTAAAGAAACACTCTTTGTTAAGACTCGAAACAATATAATATTGTACTGGGAAGGCGAAAATCATTTTCAACCTGTAGGAAAAATCAAAGATAATGATAACCTATCATTTGTCTTCAGTTCTCAAGATAATTTGATTAAGAACATGATTTCTTAATTCTAAATCCTTTAAATTCTTGACCCTGAAGGGTCGTGAATTATTACTAGGTTTTATATAAAACCTAGTAATTTTTATTTAATTAGATAAAGATGGATGCTGAACAGGAATTTGCCGCTGTTGCTTTTGATATATTAAATGTTGATGCTCTTATGCAAGTTCTAAAAGAACTTGATCCCATTACAATATTGAGTTTATGTCAAACAAATCAACGATTTGCTCAAATATGTCAAGATCAAGATGTTTTCAGAAATTTAATGCATTTACATTATCCTAATTTTCCTGTCGATGAAGATGCGAAAGCTCAGTATGGTGCAATAACAAGTGCGGAAGGTGTTACATATTCTGTAAATATAAGGCGTCAGATGATTCGTGTCGTACGTAGTGCAATAGAGGCATATGTAAATGAGGGAGTGTATGTTAACACAAAAACAAAAGAAATTGAATGGACAGATGATACGACACAACAATTAGTAAATTTTAATATACTTGGTACTCGTATTCATAAAGGTGAAAAACTATGGCTTATGATAATAATAATGAAAAATCCTAGAACTGGAATTGCTATTATAGGTGAAGTATTTTCAAATAAAGAAGATGCTGTAAGAGCAATATCTATATTTGATGAAGGTAAAATCGAGATGTATATCAATAGTATATGGCAAAAATATAAAAGATCAAAAATGAAATCTAATTTAGAAAGAGCTGCTGTAAGAGCAGGAGAAATGATGACTACCGAGGATTATGCTGCTATAAGAATGGAAGAAATTGTTCGTGATCATAATTTGACATATACTGAAGATGACCTAGAATTCTTATTATTTTTGAAGGGTAACGACTATCCTTCACCTTTAACATCTGACGGTATTTATGAGCATATCATGAAAACTAATTATTTTCGTGGAGTACCTGGTATGATTGCCATAGGACATAAAAATAAATACTTGTTACCTGCTGAGTTTATAGTTGTTGAAATTATCATAGCTTAATAATTCTTGACCCTTTAGGGTCTTGAATTAAGTGATGAGCTTGTGTACACTAAATAACAGTTTTTCGAGTCTTTCGCCGAGAGGAGTTTGGCCTCTGTGTTGATTACCTTGTTTAGGTAAAGGGATCCAACCATAGTTAGACATATCGAGTGAAAGGCACCATTCGCCAATGCAATTGGTGTCAAGATATATGAGATCAGGTTCATATCTGATTTCAGATTTTACAATGAAGTAAACGGTTTCATAGAGTTGTCCATCTGTACCTCTATAGATATCATGGACAACGTCCGGCCACATAAGAATAATTTGTTCAAATCTAAGTTTACCTTCTTCAAATAATTCTCTGAGAGCAGTTTGAAGATGTGTTCTTTCTCCAAGTGTAGATCTGCCTTTAGTAAATTCCCATTGAGGTTCATTAGTGTTGCTTGTCGTCAGATTGATAAGATCTAACATAATATGATCATAGGACTCATATGTTGAATTTGTTATCTTAAAAACTTTCTGAAAAAGAGTTGTCTGTTCAAGAAGGAGATCATTCCATAGTTTATCGTGGGGTTGTGTAGACAATAATTCTCTTTCTTTTGTTGTCATACAACTCATGTATTCAAAAAGATTCTTTTGTCTTGGACCACATTTGACAAGTTCTCCAAATTCTATCGTGCATCTACGTTGAGTACAGTAATATTCAAAAGAATCACCTGTATCATATACAGGTATTATTCCGTATGAAGTGATAGGAGCTTTCTGGTCTGGTCGTGGAAATAAATCTTTAGAAGGACTCATAGGCGAAACTGTTTTGAGTAAATCTTGAAATTGTTCATAGTTCTCAAAAGAGGGAACCTTACGTTCATCGTCAATACTTATCTGTCTCCAATTTTTATTCATCTCTAAAAACTAGCTGTTTATATTGAAATGAGCACCAAAAGAGTCAAAAAGAAAGGAGTTTCCGATGTTGGAAAAATGATAGAATCTGCTAAGGACGAATTTGATCTTGCTTTTGACAAAATTAAAGATCTCATTTTAATAGCATGCAGCCTAAAACCATGGAAAGATGATGTTGCAATTCTTGTTTATCGAAAATTAATCTTAAAAACAAGAAAACAGAAAGATATTACAATAAAAAAAGATTTCATCTCAGATCATGTTCGTCCTTTTCGCAAGATGCTTGAAGCTTATCATGATAGAATCATAGCAGAAGACCTAACATGGATTACAGAAAGTGATATTGAACTTGTAACTGGTAATTCTAAGAAGGCAAAATTGCCGTTAACAAAAATATATGAATGGTGTTTGAAGCACAACGAGAATAGGTTATCTGATATTGAAGCTAATCTATATTTTATCTTTCTTCATCTTCTTGATGAAAAGAAGGAGGCGCCTGCTAGACAAAAGCTTCGTGAAATTTGTGAACAGTATCAAATGGAAGAAGATACGTCTATGAAAGACAGCGTTAATTCAATGGTTAATACTGTAAGAAAACATATGCCAGCGCAAAATGGAGAAGAACCATCTATAGATCAAATTGGTGATATTGTTAAAGCCATTGTTGGAGGTGGTGGTGGTGTAGATCAGATGGGCGGTTTGGCTAAAGGGTTGTTGTCTGGAGATTTGACTATTCCTGATCTGATAGCAACGGTAAAAGAGAATGTTGAAGGTACTCAACAGGAAGAAACTGATGATATTCCTCGGATTGTCGATAAAGGCAAGGAGGAAGCAAATGAAACAGATTAAATAGACTAGCTCTAAATAAATTTCCTCATCTGTAAACAGATATGGAACCAGTATCATCTGACAGCGACGAATGGACTGAAGTTAAAACACCAGATGAAGCTGCTCAAATTCTCCATGAAACCATCTTCGAATTCGCTGAAGTTGTCCTTAATCTATGCCTCGAAGAAGAAAAGTTACATCCTCAAAAATATGCAACTAAAATTAAACCTTCTACTAAGATTAGAGTAGTAGCAGCTTTACTTAAAATTTGGGATAATAACAAAGAAAGATTGGCTGAACATTATGTTAATTATGTTCTAAATTGGAAATCAGAAATTGATGATCGTGAAGACCGATTCTTTTTGGAAAATAATCATATTTATCCAGGAGCACCCGCAGAAGATATTGAATTCTTTCGTGATCTCTTTAGAAAAAATTCAACATTTCACGTAACAGATGATGAGAAAGAATCTATATATGAATATTTTGATACTATGATACATTTTTGCCAATGCTGGAAAGACATGACAGGTTATATAGCAAAATGGGAAAAAGATGATAATGATTCAAGTGACTAGGACGCCAAGGTGTTCTAACAATACTAAGTATTAGAATACTATGTATTTATTCTGCTCTGAACAGTATTTCTCTTATATACCATTTCCTAATATCATGACCCCCCTTTCTTCTAATTATAGGATCATTAGCTATTATTATTTGATTTTCTCTAAGAACTGCTTCTACATTATCATCACTAAAAGGTACAGGCAATCCATAGTCTTCTGCAGCTTGATTAATAGTATTAATCTCATGATTTCCAAATTCATTGTCGGCATATATTCTAAGATCATGTATCAATTCAAGATAAATCACTTCTATTGTATAATTAACAGCCTGATCCTTAGTCCTAAATACATGTATTCTCCTCATATCACGTATAAGCTCTATAGTTACCCACATATATGTGTCTCTTTCAAATGCTAAACCTCTAATTCTTGCTTCTAGATATGCAGGATCTGTATCGTCTACGCGTCCTACTATAGCCTCATGTACATCTGGTTCTATTTCATAAAACCAGACAAAATGATAATAAGTAAACATTTGTAATACTATTTGTTCATATTGTTTTTTCGGGGTTAATGTTGCATTAAAATATGAAAAATGTTCCTTCATTAATTCTATCCATACTACATCATCCTGACAAAATGTATTAAATGATACATTTGTTCGACATAAATTAACAATAGATTCTGGCGACATCCTCTTGAATATCTCAAGCAGCTCATTAGCTGGAAGAGTATTTAAAGTAGCTTCCACAAATTCCTCTTCCATTTAACAAAAAGAATTGTTTCATGTTTTATATCAATGAAATATAAAATGAATCAAGTAAAATTCACTCTCATAATGAGAAAGAATATGAAACAAAGTTATACATTCCTCAAGCCATTCTATTGGGTTGCTAAAGATCAGGTAGGATCTGAGGGATCTAAGTTTAATGTGCTGGCTTTTTGTCATGATCAACATGCTAAAGTAGTAACATTGAATGTTGGTAATTATGAGCCCTGGATACATTTAGTATTACCAGATAATTTGGCCGATTCGCAGGCTGAAAATGTTTGTAGAGAAATCTTTGGAATATTGAA